>Ga0302201_10001029_pt1 | contig 24695 bp, 18 predicted proteins | sample II_Bog_N3_2_FD_194586 | JGI IMG/M metagenome (GOLD analysis project Ga0302201, IMG submission 194586) | Peat permafrost microbial communities from Stordalen Mire near Abisko, Sweden - II_Bog_N3_2 | ecosystem: Environmental > Terrestrial > Soil > Wetlands > Peat | place: Sweden: Abisko... | reverse complement strand
GGGGAAACAGCAGCGTCTGGTTGACCGTGTCAGGAATGAAGTTCTGGCCCATGACTCGAACTTAAAACAAAACCCACTGCCCGCGCTGTAGGCGCCGTCACGAATCTATGCCCGACACACACCTAGCCGCAAAAACAACGACGCGGCGAGGGTGGGGCACCCAGTCTTTTACCCGGAATCAAGCTAGACCGGCTCGGCGGGACCGGCTTCGGGCGGCGCTTCACTGACCGCTTCTTCTGATTCCGCTTCCGGGGCGGCGGGCGCTGCCGCATCCGGCACCACCTCGACGGGCGGTTGCTCCGGCGGCTCGCTTGCTTCGGTCTCCGGCTCCGGCACTTCGCCGGCGGAGGCTGCCAGGGCCGAGCCAAGCAGCGTGTCGATGCGGTAGCCGGCAGCCTCCGCTGTTTCCAGAGCCTCGTGGACGGTCCTGCTCATTTCCTCGACGGCGGCGCGGCTGGGGGCAGCTTCACCGGCCAGGCGCAGCAGCGACGGCATGAGCAGCCACCAGAGCAGCTCCTCGTACATCTCGTGAATCAGGTAGGAGTGGCCGTCCGCCTCGTGGACGCCGGTCAGCCAGCGCACATCCGGATCGGTCCACAAGCCGGGCGAGAGGGCCACCTTTTCGTCCGCGGCAGTTGGCGGCTCCGCGGCAGTTGGGGCAGGGGCTTCTTCTTCAGCAATGGGCTGTGGCGGCTCAGGGGCGGCGGCAACCGTCTCCGCCGGAACGGCGGGCGCTTCCGGCGGGGCAGCGGGACTGGCCGGGGTGGCCGAGTTTTCGGGCTGGCCGGCGCCGGAGCCGGTGAGCAGGACAACCTTGATACGGGCGGCAACGCGCCAGCCCTCCTCGCCCTCGAAGCCGAGAGCGTCAAAGGCCTGGGCGAACGGCTCGCGCAGGCGGAGACGGTCAAAGAGATCCAGAGCCGCGCGCTCCGGATTCTCCGCGTCGATGGACTCGGCCAGCAACTCCAGGGCGCACCAGCCGAGCACCGGGCCCCACATGGCGGTAGCGGTGAACTGCGGACTGGGGCTGGGAAGCACGCGCCGGGCAGCAGCCGTCCAGGGCGCGGGAAAGAGCGCTTCAATGGCGGGAATGCGCATGGCGGCACGCAGACGCTGCTCAAAGACCGGAGCCAGCAAGGCGGGATCGCTGGGCTCAGCCGCGCCGGCCGACCTGTTCCCTGCCCCTTTGCGCACGGCATAAGAGGCTTGCGCCACGCGCAGGAAGTTTTCGCAACTCTTCCACGACATCTCAAAGAAATCGTGGCGCTGGCCTTCGAGGGTGTTGTCCTTTCCATTGGCCTGGGAGCGAGGATGCTCTGCCAGGTCGGCGAGCAGGCGCACGATGGCCGGATCGAGCAACTGGCGGAGCGCGTCGTGCACCGGCCGCAGTTCCAGATTCACCAGTGCATCTTCCAGACTGGGAACGCCAATGCCGTTGAGCTGATCGCTCAGGCGGTCCCAGGGCTGAGCCGCGGTGGAGCGCAACTCCCGCCAATCGAGGAAGACGTGGCACTGGTAGGCCTGGAGATCGAGGGTCAGGCCGCGCTCTGCCAGATCGTTGGCCCGGCGCAGGTACTCGAGGCCGGTGAGCGAGTCGCGCCAGGCGAAGACAGTGGCGGAGTCGGCGTTGAGGCCCAGGCCTTCTATCAGGCGCTGCTGGCGGAGTTGGGCGCTGGCCTTGTCGGCGTAGGCGGCGGAATAGTCGATGGTGCCATGCGACTCGCCATAGCGGTTGTTGTAGACCACCAGGGCGCGCTCGCCGCCGTTGCGGTTGGAGTAGGCAAAGACGTTCTCGTCCACCCAGCCCGAGTCCTGGAAGAAGTCGTAGAGCAGGAAGTTACTGCTCTCGGCAAACAGGGCGCGGCGATGCAGGAGGGGCGCGATCTCGCGCTCGTGGCGCTCCACCAGCCATGGATCGGCCGTCTCGTCGTACCGGGGGCGATAGTACTCCATGCCGTACTTTTCGGTGAATCCTTCGATCTGGCCGTGGCCGAACATGGGCAGGCCGGGCAGGGTGGCCATGACCGCGGCCACGCCGAAGCACTTGTCGCCCTTGCCGAACTGGTCGATGGCGGTGCGCTCGTCGGGATTGCTCATGAAGTTGACGTAGCGCTTCATGATGTCGGGGTCGAATTCCAGAGTGTTCTTGATGACCGAGCGGTACTTGGCGTTTTCCTCGTCGCGCATCATGTTCATGAAGGCGCTGTTGTAAACGCGATGCATTCCCAGGGTACGGACGAAGTAGCCTTCCATGAGCCAGAAGGCCTCAGCGAGGAGCAGCGTGCCGGGAACCTCGGCGGCCACGCGATCGACCACCTCGCGCCAGAACTCATGGGGCATGCAGCGGTCGAACTCCGCCTGACTCATGCCGTATTCGGCGCGGGAGGGGATGGCGCCGCTGGCGCCGGGACCGGGAAACCACAACCGATGGAAATGGCGCTTGGCCAGGGTCATGGCGGCATCGAAGCGAATGACGGGAAACAGCCGCGCCACATGGAGGATGGTCTGGATGACCTGCTCGCGGACCGCTGCGTTCAAGTAGTCGAGCTGGGCCGTGTCGTTCCAGGGAAAGCTGGTTCCGTCGTTGCCGTGGTAAACGTAGCGGATGTCGCCGGTGGCGCGATCGCGGCGGCGGAAGACCACCGCGGCGTCGGTCTGCTCGAAGTAGTGATCCTCGATCTTGATCTCCACGCGCGCGTCGTGGGAGAGATCGGGGCCGTTGAAGCTGTAGGCGGGATAAGGCGTGTCTTGCCGGGAGACGAACCACTCGGGGTGCTCGATCACCCAGGGCGAATCGATGCCCATGTGATTGGGCACCATGTCACTGGCCAAGCGGACGCCATGGCGATAGGCGCGGTCGCGGAGGTTGATGTAGGCTGCCTCCCCGCCCAAATCCTCGGCGATGCTGTAGTCAAAGAGCGAATAGGCGGAGGCCACGGCGTCCTGATTGCCGCAGAGCTGCTTGATGGTCTTGGAGGCGCGGCTGCGCTCCCATACGCCGATCAGCCACAGGGAGTTGAGACCGCGGCGCGCCAGGGTTGCCAGTTCCTCGTCGGGAATCTCATCCAGGCGGGAGATTCTGCGGCCGTAGCGCTTGCTGAGCTGCGCCAGCCAGACATAGGTGCTTTTGGCAATGAGCACGGCTGTGGGCATCCAGGCCGTATCTGGCGAGAACTTTTCGTATTCGCGGTGCGGATCGCCAAAGACCGGCACCTCGGAATGGCTGACGATGGAGGGCCACTGCTGCTGGCCGGTGCGCTCACGGTGGCGGGCCGCGGCCTCAGCCTGCGCGCCGGGAGGATTGAACTGCATCCAGATGGCCAGTTCTTCTTCATGGAGAATTTCGCCGGCCATGAGGAGGAAGCGCTCCAGGCTGTCGCCCAGCAGCGGCTTCCAAAGGCGCCGGATGAGGGCCAATTGGTCACTGAGGGAGGTGGGCGAACCCACTGCCGGGGCGCGGAGCAGGTCAAGCAGATTCAACGGCTTGGAGCCCTCCAGCGGGATCAGCGGACGGGTGGCGAAGTAGTCGGGCAACTGTTGCGTCACCTGGCGGTAGACGGTCTTTTCAGCCAGGGTCTTTTCTTCAAAAAGCTCGGCGAAGGGCTTGAAGGCCTCATTGCGGTTGGCGGTCCACAGGAGGAGCAACTCCTCGAGGGCCGCTTCCCGGTGGGGGGTGCCGTCGGAAGCGCCGGCCAGCCATTGGCTGGGCGTCTGCTGGCCGCGAATCACGGTCGAGCCGGGAAACTGCTCGACAAAGATCAGCAGCATCTTGTCCAGCGCATCAGCGCCCACCTGTGCCGAGAAGAAGGCAAGGGCGCTGGCCATGACCTCGGGATCAAACTGCTCCCGGTAGCGGGCCATGAGGACGTGGCTGGCCTCGTCGATCAGGCCCATGGCATAGAGTTGGCCGGCATGCACCGCCCGCTCGGGAAACCTTTGCACGTCGCGAACCTGGTTCATGCGATGGGCAAACTCGCGGCAGGCGGCCAGGTTGGCAAACACGACGTTGCCGGTATAGGAAAAAAGAGACTCCGCGAACTGGTAGCGTTCACGCGCACTCCGCGCAATGTGAAATTCCATCATAAGAACCGAACTCCCTGAATTTCTTTCGCCAGCTACGCAGCCGTTCCCGCTTCTGCCGGGGGTGCGGCTCTGTCCAGGGGCCAGTTCATCCACCCGGCAACAACGCAGCCAAAGGGTAAAGTAACATCAAAGGCGGGCAAGCCGCTCGAAGCTGTGATTTTAACCCCAGACGGGTGGTATTGACAGGGGGCGATATTGCGGTTGGCGGCAGGCCCGGCGTGAGCTCCCGCGGGCGCGCTGCGGCGTCTCAATTGTCAGTACATTTGGTTGTGCCTGGTCTCTCGCCGCAGGACCTTGCGCATTGGGTTGGAGTGGGGTGGCATCCCACCCGAGTGTTGTGTCCTAGATGTGCTTTGAAAAACAACCGCAGATCCTTCGACTCACCACCCCCAAGCTGAAAAGCGCTTGGGGCCCCGTTCGCTCAGGATGACAACCCTTGTTTTGTTGCGAACTTTAGGGACAGGAAACTGGGCGCAAAAACAAAGATGCGCCGAGGGTGGGGCACCCAGCTATGGCACCGCGACAAGCGGTCAGGAATCTAGTCCAGCGCCTTGTGGAAGCGGAGGATGGAGATGGTGAGCAGGCTGAAGGCCATCGCCGCCATGGCGGCCATCTGGGGCCACAGAATGTTCATGCCCACGCCTTTCAGATAGGTGCCGCGCAGCACGATCAGGAAGTAGCGCAGCGGGATGCAGTAGCTGAAGTACTGCATCCATTGCGGCATGGTGCTGATGGGGAATCCGAAGCCGGAGAAGGTGATGGCCGGCATGATGAAGAAGAACGCGGTCACCATGGCCTGCTGCTGCGTGGAGGAAACGGTTGAAATCAGCAAGCCCACGCCCAACATGCACAAGAGGAAGAGCACCGTGCCGGCAAACAGCACCAGGATGCTGCCGCGGAAGGGTACCTGGAACCACAGCGACCCGACCAGTGCAATGAGAGTCACGTCCAGCAGGCCGATGAGGAAGAAGGGCAGCGTCTTGCCGAGGATGAATTCGAAGGGGCGGATGGGAGTGACCATGATCTGCTCGAGCGTGCCGATTTCGCGCTCGCGGACCACGGCAAAGGCGGTGAGCGTGATGACAAGAACCAGGGTCAGGCTGCCGATGACGCCGGGGACAAAGAACCAGCGGCTGCTCAACTCGGGGTTGTACCAGGGCCGCTGCTCCAACTCGACCGATGGAATCGCCTGGACCATTTGCGGCGCGATGCGGTCGATGCGGTCCTGCTGGTAGCTCTGGGCAAAGCCAAGCGCGATCTGCGTAATGTAGCTGGAGGCGATGAGGGCCGTATTGGAGTTGGTCGCGTCCACAATCACTTGCAGGGGCGCGGTCTGGCCACTGCGCAGCTTTTGGGCAAAGCCGGCGTCGATCTCCAGGCCGACGGTGGCTTCTCCGCGATCGATGAGGTCGCGAATCTGGCGCGAATCGGTCAATTGCCGCTGCACATCGAAATAGGGGCTGGATGTAAAGCGCGAAACCAGTTCGCGGCTCTCCTGGCTGTGATCCAGATCCAGTACAACCGTGGGAACGTGATGGATTTCGTAGGTGGCCGCGTAGCCAAACACCAGCATCTGAATGATCGGCGGGCCGAAGAGGAGAAAGCGCGTCCGCTTGTCGCGGAAGACCTGGATGAACTCTTTGATCAGCATCTGCTTGAGGCGCCCAAACATAGGTTCTCCTTTATTCCAGCCGCTTGTGGAAGCTGCGCGTAGCCAGCAGCGCGAGCACGAAGGCAAAGACGGCCAGCGGGATCAACTCGCCGTAGAGCATGGCCGTGGGCGTCCCTTTGAGAAAAATCTTCTTCAGCAGCGAGACGTAATAACGCGCGGGAAGAATGCGGGTGATGATTTGCAGCGCCACGGGCATCTGCTCGATGGCAAACAGGAATCCCGACAGCAGGAAAGCGGGAAGGAAGGTGACCAGCAGCGCGATCTGGCAGGCGGCGAACTGCGTCTTGGCAATGACGGAGATGAAAAACCCGAGCGAGAGCACGACCACCAGGAAGAGCGCGGAGCTGATCAGCAGAGTGACGAAGGAGCCGCGAAACGGCACGTGGAACCAGTAGATCGCGATGAGGGCGCAGACCATTGTGTCAAACATGCCGAGCACGAAATAGGGCGCCAGTTTGCCGAACATGATCTCCATCGCGCTGACGGGAGTGGAGATCAACTGTTCCATGGAACCGCGCTCCCACTCGCGCGCAATGGTGAGAGACGTGAGGAAGGCGCCGATCACCGACATGACCAGCGCGAGCACGCCGGGAATGATGAAGGCGCTGCTCTCCAGGTCTTCGTTGTACCAGGTGCGGGTTTCAACGCTCAGCGGAGCGGGTTGCAGGGATTGGCCGTGCTGCCGGAGCCAGTCGAGCTGAATCTGCGCCGAGTAGCCCTGGACCACGGCCTGGGCATAGCCGATGAGCACATTGGCGGTGTTGTCGTCGGTGCCATCGACGAGCGCCTGCACCTGGACCGGGCCGCCGTCGCGCAAGCGCTGCGAGAAGTCCCAGGGAATGACGATCCCCATCTTGGCGTGGCCGTCATCCAGCGCGCGGGCGATGGCGGGATAGCCGTCCACCACCTTTACCACTTTGAAGTATTCGCTGGACTGGAAGCGCTTGAGCAGGTCCTGGCTTTGCTGGCTGCCGTCGCGGTCGAATACATAAATCGGCATGTGTTTGAGATCGAGATTGACGCCATAGCCGAAGAGCAGCATCAGGGTGGCCGGCATGATGACCACAATGAAGAGGCTGCGCGAGTCGCGCAGAATCTGGACGACCTCTTTCTTGGCCACGGCCAGCAGGCGTGTGAGGCTCATGCCTTCACCTCTTCAGCCGCGTCGCGCGCGGTGGTGAGAGAGACGAAAACGTCTTCCAGGCTGGGGCGTATCTGCTCAATGCGGTTGACTGCAATGGCGCGCCCGGCAAGATACTGCTTCATGCGCGGCATGGCTTCCGCGGCATCCTTGACCACCAGGTGCAGGGCATTGCCAAAGACCGCGGCATCGCTCACGTCCGGCGCGGATTGCAGCGCCTCAAGCGCCTTGCTGAGCGGCTCACACTCGATGAGCAGCAGTTCGCCCTTCATTGAGTCCCGCTTCAATTCCGAGGGAGTTCCCAGGGCAACCATCTTGCCACGGAAGATGAGCGCGAGGCGGTTGCAATATTCCGCCTCTTCCATGTAATGCGTGGTGACAAAGACCGTAACGCCCTCTTCGGCCATCTGGTGAATCAGGTCCCAGAACTGACGGCGCGAGATGGGATCGACGCCGGAGGTGGGCTCGTCGAGAAAGATGACGGGCGGCTTGTGCAGGACAGCGCAACCCAGCGCCATCCGCTGCTTCCAGCCGCCGGGCAGTGTGCCGGTGATGAGGTTCTCCTGGCCCTTGAGATTGGCCATCGAGAGCGCCCACTCGATGCGTTCTTTGAGCTTGTCCCTGGGCACGCTGTAGAGGCCGGCGAAGAGGTGCAGGTTTTCGATGACCTTGAGATCGTTGTAGAGAGAAAACTTCTGTGACATGTAGCCGATGTTCTGGCGCACGGATTCCGGCTTGCGGGCCACGTCGAATCCCGCAACCAGGGCGCGTCCCGAAGTGGGCTTGAGCAGGCCGCAAAGCATGCGAATGGTGGTGGATTTGCCCGCGCCGTTTGGTCCGAGGAAGCCAAAGACTTCGCCTTTGCGAATCTCCAGACAGAGCCGGTCCACGGCCACAAAAGTGCCGAACCGCTTGACCAGGTTCTCTACCACGACGGAGTTCTCTTGATCAGGCATGGGCTGAACCTCCGCTCTCGACCGCGTCGACAAAAAGATCCTCGATGGTGGGGGCCACCTGTTGAACCGCGTCGAAGGGCACGTTCGCTTTCTTCAGCCGCGCCTGGAATTCCGGGATGCGCCGCGCCGCATCGTCCACCACCACATGCAAGCCATCGCCGGTCAGCACCAGGCTGGAGAGCCCGTCCGCATTTTCCAGGCAACTGCGCAAGGCGCGCGGCTCAGGTGCGGTGATGGACAAGACACCCTTGCCCATTGCGGCTTTCAGATGTGCAGGGGTATCGCAGAACAGCAGCTTGCCCTGATGGAGCAGGGCGACGCGATGGCAGCGTTCGGCCTCGTCAAGATAGGCAGTGGAGGTGAGAATCGCGACGCCTTCCGCCGCCAACTCGTAGAGGATGCGCCAGAAGTCGCGGCGGGAGACGGGATCGACGCCGGTGGTGGGCTCGTCGAGAAGAATCACTTTGGGACGATGAATGAGGGCGCAGACCAGGCCCAGCTTCTGCTTCATGCCGCCGGAGAGCTTTCCCGCGAGGCGCATGCGAAACTCGCTCATGCCCGCGGCATCGAGCAACTGCGTGGAGCGGGCTGCGCGCTCCGCCCTCTTCACGCCGAACAGGTCCGCGTAGAAGCGGATGTTCTCATCCACGGTCAGGTCTTCATAGAGGCCGAAGCGCTGCGGCATATAGCTGAGCGCGTGCTTGGCGCCCTCGGGATTGCGCACCACGTTGAAGCCGGCAACCATGGCCGTGCCCGCATCGGGCGACATGATGCCCGCCAACATGCGCAGGGTGGTGGTCTTCCCTGCCCCGTCCGGACCCACCAGGCCAAAGATCTCTCCGGCACACACGTCAAAGCTGAGAGCATCGACGGCGCGCACGCCCGGAAAACTTTTGGTGAGGCGTTCGGCCACAATTGCGGATTGGAGCTGATCCGTCACTGTTTTGCTGCCGCCGGGGTCTGCACGGCCGGCCGGGCGGCGGCCAAAGTCACGTGAGCATCGGCGGGCATGCCCGGCTTGAGCTCGTGATTGGGATTGTCGATGTCGATCTTGATCCGATAGACCAGTGTGACCCGCTCCTTGTAGGTCTGCACGCTCTTGGGCGTGAACTCCGCGTTCGAGGAGATGAAGGAGATGCGTCCGTGGTACTGCTTGCCGGGATAGGTGTCGGTGGTGACGCTCACCTGCTGGCCCCATTGAATCTTGCCCAGATCGGTCTCCGCGATATACGCGCGCAGCCAGATGTGATCGAGGTCGGCGAGGGTGACGACGGGAGAGCCGGGCTCGACCACCTCGCCCAATTCCGCCTGGCGCACGGTGATGACACCGGTGGAAGGGGCATGAAGGACGGTGTAATTCAAGTTGATTCGCGACAGGCCCAAATCCGCACTGGCCTGGTTGAGGTTGGCGCGGGCAATGGCGATATCTTCCTTGCGGCTGCCCTCGAGGGCCTCGCTGTAACGTTGCTGCGCCGCCTTGAAGGTTGCCTCGGAGCGCTTGAGTGCGGTTGCCGCAAGGTCGCGATCCTGAGCGGAGATTTCGTCCTTGCTGAAGAGGCGCTGGGCACGATCGTTATCGAGCTTCTTCTGGTCCAGATCGGCCTGCGCGTCGAGGACCGACTGGTGCGATGCCTTCTGCTCCTGCTCACGGGTTCCGGCCAGAGTGAGCGCAAGGTTGGACTGGCGCACACGCACGCCGGCCTCGTCGATCGCCACCTTCTGCTTGTAGTCTGCGTCTTCAAGGCGCGCCAGCAGAGCGCCCTGCGCCACCTGCTGGCCTTCCTCGACCGGCAAATCCACAATGCGCCCCGCCACCTTGAAGCCCACCAGGCTCTCGTGCGCCTCGATGTTGCCCGACAGCGTAAGTTGATTTGCGGGCGCGGGCTTTCTGGTCAGGCGCGGATACAAGTAGACGCCGGCGGCAATGACCGCGGCCAGCAGAATCAGAACTGGAATCAATCGCTTCATAAATTCAAACCTCGCGTGCGGGTTTCGCGTTGCCTTCCCAGATTTCAACGATGGGTCCAGGTGCGCCCAGAACTTGTGCGGATACAAGCAGCCGAAAGTGTCAGGGCTTGCCCATGAACTGCAAAATGTTTTTCTCCGTATCGCCCATGGCGCGCGCCAGCGCCACCTTCGCATCCACATGGGCAGAGACAGCGACGATGTAATTCTCCTCGGCGCGGGCCAACTCGTCCTGGGCCGTGACCACCTCGACATTGTTGGCCGTGCCTTGCTGAAAGCGGTCCTGCGCCATTTGGAGTTCGCGCTGCGCCAGGCCCTGGCCTTCTGCGGCAACGGTCACCTGCTGGGCAGTAGAATCCAGATTCAGCAGCGCCTCGCGGATGTCCTCATCAATGCCGCGGCGCAGATCGGCAATCTGATCGTCGATGCGCTTGAGGCGGCTGGCCAACTCCTGCGCCTCGCCGTTGCGGTCGCGATCGAAGACCGTGAAGTCGATTTGGCCTTGAATCAGGCCGGTGCCCTGCACGCCGCCGATGCTGCGGCCGATGGCCCCGTAGTTGCCGTTGATGCTCAGCTTGGGATAGAAGCGGGCATGGCTGGCGCGCTGCTGCTCTACCAGTCCTTGACGCTGGCTGGCCAGCGACAGATAGTCGGAGCGCGCGAGCAGCGCCGCAGGGACCAGGATGTCGGTCTCAGGCTGGGGCAAGGGCTGATATTGGAGCGATTCCGCCAGTTCCAGCGGAGTGGCCGGACTCATGCCCAGGTTGCGCGCCAGACCCAGCAGTGACTGCTTGAACTGGTTCTGCGCTACAAGCAGGGCCTGACGATCGTTGGCCAACTGCACCTGAGCACGCAGCACATCCACGCCCGTCGCGGTGCCCGCATCGTGCTTGTCCCTGGCCAGCTTCAGCAGCGAGTTTGAGTCGGTTACCCGGGATTGCGCCGCCTCCACGCGCGCCGCGGCCGACTCCGCATTGAGATAGAGAGCGGCAATCGCGCGAACGATCAGATCGCGGGTGTCCTGATAATCCAGCTTGCCGGCATCGACCGCCCGCTCACTGGCCTTCAGCCCGTAGCGGCTTTCCAGATCGACAACATTCTGCTGCGCATAGAGGCGGAAGTCGTAGTTGGAAAACGGCCCCACGACCTGGGGAAAGCCAGGCGCCGAGATACCGAAGGCGCTCAGGTCGCGGTTCTGCACGTTGGCGTAGGTTTGCGCATTGACGCGCGGCAGCAGCGCGGCCGACAAGCGGCGCATGCGCGTGCCTTCGGCCTCATCCACGCGCGTGCTGGCGGCCAGGACGCTGAGGTTGGCCTGAAGCGCCTTCTGGATCGCGTCCTGGAGCGTAAGGCGATAAGGCGCGGGTTGCTGCGCCCAGGCGGGGGTGGCTAGGAACAGCCCTGGGGACAGGCTTGCCAGGATGAGAAGAACGACAATGCGGAAATCGGATTTCATGATTCCTACTCTTTGCCAGAGACGGCGATTGCTCTCCAGAAGTGTTGAAAGCTGTCTTCCATCCACACGCTGAGCGCAGGCTCCTCATGCAGCGACCAGAATAGTACGGTTCCCATGAAGGTTTGCAAAAGCTGAATCGCCACCTTTTCCTTCTTCAACTGCGCGTCGATCTCTCCGCGCTCCTGGCCCGCGGCGACGATTTGCGCGACCAGTTTGCGCCCCTTGGACATTTCCCGCCGAATAATGCCGCGCACTGCGGCGCTGGCCAGGAACGAGGAGATCAGGGCGCGCGCCAGGTCCGGACTGCGCCCAGGTTCCTCGGCGGCGCGCAGGAATAGATGGTGCAGGACGGAGTGGATTGGCTGCTCGTTGCCGGAGGCCATTGCCACAGCTTCCTCCACCTTGCCCAACTGAATCTCGGCCATCACGCCGAGCACGTGATCCTTGCTTTCGAAGTAGTTGAAAAAGGTTCCCTTGCCCACGTCCGCGGCTTCGGTAATGTCTTCCACCGTGACGTTGGGAAAGCCGCGTTCAGCAAAAAGCTGGAGCGCGCAGCGGAAGAGCCGCACCCGCGTTTCCGCAGCGCGGCGCTGGCGACGCCCCAAGGCGGGCGAGGGGGCTGGATTTACGACGGCCAGCTCTTCAGCGAGAGGAGTGGCCGCGGGATCGTGACTTTTGACCATATTCGATTGCCGGGCATTTACGACCAACAGTCACATCCTTGCATTCCCGGCCGTGGCTGTCAAGAGAATCTTTCCCATTTGCCCCCTTCGCAACAGGTGGCCGGAGCCGCGGTCCCCGGTCGTCCACACACCGGGCGCGGCAAACTCCGCATCTCCGACTCTGCTGACTCCGGCATCTGGCAGTCCTGACAAGGGCTACTCCACGCGGGTTCTGCTGGCGTCCAAAGCGAAGATTCATGGAGCATTGCACCCAGCCGATATTTGCCGGTAGACTGGTAATGCGCCTTTCTTCTCTTTGCCCTGAACGCCCGGCATGCGTGCTTGATCGCCTGGCGAAGCATTTTTTCAGCAGAGGTAGTTCTGGATCGGCGTGCAGGAGTCCCAAGGCGCCACAACCTTGGGAATAGAGGAGTTACAACGCGGAGAGGTGGCAGAGCCCGGTTGAATGCACCTGACTCGAAATCAGACATAGTCGTAAGGCTATCGGGGGTTCGAATCCCTCCCTCTCCGCCATAAGATCAGTAGAATCAACAGCAGGGGCCTATCATGGGCCCCTGTTCTTTTTGGTAGGAAGCTTGCCTTTTGGGTAAAACATGCACGTAGGGGCACAGAAAGGCACTTAAATACAAACCCAACTGACCAGGAAAGTGACACCGGAAAGGGCAAACCGGTTGAGGCCGGTTACGGCCTTCCGCATCCTGTCCGCCTTCACGAAGCAGTCGGGCCGGTCGCCCAGAACACGGGTCAACGATCTCTGGATAGCTGCTCAGGCAATGGAAAATGACTATGCTCTGTTAACCGCGAACCTCAAGGATTTTGAGGGCCTCCCTGGCTTACGAGTATCTTGTCCGTGAATACCGGGACTGCCGGCATCTCCGGTCCATAAGGGCGAGGGACCGGGGGCACCCTCGACTTGATCATGCGCGGTATGAGACCAGGGCCACCGGCCCGGGGGACCTGCATTTCGGGTTTCGTTCATCGCAGAGAAAGCGAAACAGAAGAACTGTCTGCATCCCAATCAGCCGAAAGCTAGGATCTCCTTGGCTTCTTCATCTTCAGATGTGCTGGAAGACGAGGTTCACAGACGCCAAACTTCGTACAATCGAGATTCGCTTTATCTATTTGGTCTTGGGTCAAATTGAGCGCCAAGCTGAAATCCGCGCCCCATAATTCACGAACATCGGTCTCTATTCCGAAGATTACCGCCCAGGTTAAGTCCGCATCCTGCATGTTCGCACCGCTAAAGTCGGATTCATATAGCCTAGCCCTAGTGAGGTTTGCCCCACTTAGGTCAGCGTCGTCAAAATGCGCTCCAATGACAAACGCATCGATCAGGATGGTCCCGCGAAGAATAGCCTGATTCAGCCGCGCCGAATTAAGACATCCATGCGTGATATTCGCCTTACTTAGGTTAGTTCCTTGGAGAGTTGCGCCAAAGAAATTTGCATCCTTGAGATTTACGCCGCCAAGGTTCGCTCCGCTAAGATCCGCTTCGATAAAGTCCGCATAGCTAAGGTCGACAACGCCGCGAAAGTCTTGTTCGCAGAGACGCGCTCCTTTGAATTTTACCGCTCGGAGGTTTACTCCCCGGAGGTCTGCTCCCCGGAGATATGCTTGCCGGAGATCCGCCCCGCTTAAGTCTGGACCGGATATATCGCGGTTTTCCTCCCGCCATTTGTTCCATACTTCCGAACCTTGCTGAATTACGGAAAGATGCTCATTTTCGGCCATAACTAGCGATTCTACCAGAAACTTTAAATTGGCGGGTGGCCCCGGTCTCGGTGACTTTTCCAGCCCAGACTAGGGTGCCACCGGTCCCTCGCTTTTGGGGACCGGCGAGCCGGTAGCTGGGTGCCCCATGCCTCGGTTTTGTGAAATGGGATGCCTGCCCGCATCCAGAGCTCGAACGACTCCGCCATTCGTTCAAGCACTTTTAGCCAACGAACGCATCACAAATTCAGGGTCGGCGGCAATGACGATCAGAAGCGCGCGCGCGGCGGCTTCCGGCTGGCGGCGGCCAGACTCCCAATGACGAACCGCATCCACTGACAAACCAAATCGATCCGCGAAACGCCCCTGGCTCAGGCGCAGGCGCTTACGAAGACTTCGCACGTCCACGGTCTCCGGCAGAGTGACCTTGTAACCCTTGCGCTCACCTTCCATGTAGGCGCGGGCTTCAGCCGTTCCTTGTGCCATCTCTTTAAACAATTTGCTCATCGCTTCCCCCTGTAATCGGGCGGGTGGCCCCGGTCTCGGTGACTTTTTCCAGCCCCGTTGAGGGTGCCACCGGTCCCTCGCTTTTGGGGACCGGTGATCAAATCAACGCGTGACCGATGAAGCTTTCATTTCCCACCCAAAGCTTGTTTGTACTCATTCGTGTCGCGGATGGATACATAACCATCAGGCAACTCATCGCCAGGATCGGGCGCATTCTGAGTTGGCCGGTCCAGGATCGCAAGTGCTCGTGAAATGCGTGCCGCGGTTGGTTTCGGTCGAGTTGCCAGCCATTCATCGTGCTGGAGATGCACAATCTTCTCGGCCACGGCAACATTGATGAATTGATTCAGAGAGACACCTTCTTTGAGCGAAAAATCCTCGGCTACCCTCCGCACGGAGGGCATGAGCCGGAGCGGGAATTTACTGATTACGCTCTTCCTCTGATTCGCTGGCATGATGAGATTCCCCCTTTCTAAAAGCAATCAAAAACTCTCTCGGGGTCAGCACTTGAATCCCGAACCGTTCAGCCGCTTCCCTGAAATCCTTGATGTTGTTTGTCACAACTGCATCGGCTTGGCCATTAATCGCAACATCCAAAACCATGTCGTCGTTTCCGTCCTGGGAGAGCGGTCTATGCTTGATCCGCACCAAAACTGGAACCGCTATGGCTTCCAACATTTCTATAGTGGCTTCCGCATCTTCCCGTGTTCTGCCGGATGCCGCAATGTGCACCGGACGCAGAGCCACATCCCGATACTCGCAGACCAGCTTGTAATCCATCAGCAACGTCAGATTTCCTATCGCCGCTAACCGGACAATTTCAGCGGCCGCCCCAGTGCTGGAACGAATTGCGCTGATCAGGGCAGCGGTATCGAGCACGACTTTCACTGCCATATGATACCACAGGTGGCCCCACATCGACTACAACAAGAAGACGAATCCAACGAGCGCAAAAAGTGACCACCCATCCTCTAAATGATTGATAACAATAGACAGTACGCCCGTCTCGAAATCAGACATAGTCGCAAGGCTATCGGGGGTTCGAATCCCTCCCTCTCCGCCATATATGTTCGTAGAGCGTTTAGACTCAATATAAAACAGGCGTAATGAGCGCCTTATAATAACGTTCTGTTTCGGAAATGTTGCACTTGGAGTCTGAATCCGCCCACCCAAATTATTATTCGCACTCGCATCGAAGACGCTCTGGGCGTGCGGGGTCAATCTTCGGCTGGAAAGAAAACGCTTCCAATCGCAGGCTCCCTTGTGCTTTCATGTCCTTTGCCGGATTTGAAAGGGTGAGATTTCGATGAATTCGATCGACCGTACCAATGCAAGCAGAAAAGGGACACTGGCGCGCATGTTCGCCGCAGTTGCGGGGTTTGCAGCCCTGGCGTGGTTTTTGCTGCGCGTGATTCCCAAGCCCAGCCGGGCCGGCTATCCCTGCCAGCGCGCGGCGTTTCCCGTGGCCAGCGCCTTCGTCCTCTGGCTCTGCGCTTCTACCGCCGGCTTCGTATCGCTGGCCGGGCTGCGCCGCCTGGCTCGCCGCTACTGCTGGGTTGCCGGGGTTCTGTGCGCCGTGGCGCTGGTGGCCGACAGCCTGTGGCTGGCCCACTCCAGGGCCATTGCCGCGGCGGAGATCGCCACCCGCTACGACTGGGCGCCCAAGCAGCAGAATGTGCCCCTCGGCGTGGCCCGCGGCGTCTTTCCAGGGCGCGTGGTGTGGGCTCGCGACCCCCTGGCTGCCCACTGGAGCGGACATATCGACTCCACTACCGACCAGTGGTGGATGGAAGGCAGCACCGACCAGGCGCGGGTGGACGCCATGCTCTCCTGGACCCTGCGCCAGCTTACCGGCGCGGCCACCGACGACGACGCCTGGAAGGCCATCTTCGCCTACTACAACGGCCATGCCCGCGGCTTGAAGAAGACCGGCTACCGCCCCGGCGAGATCGTCGCCGTGAAGGTGAACCTGAACAACAGCGACGTCAAGGGGCCGGGAAACATTGTGAACGTGTCGCCCCAAGCAGCGCTGGCCATGGTGCGCCAACTGGTGAACCACGCCCACGTTCCCGCGGCCGACATCCTTGTCTACGACGCCCGCCGCGACATCTATCCGGGCCTGCTGACCAAGATATGGGGCGAGTTCAAGGATGTGCGCTTTGTGCAGGCCGACCCGCCCAATCCGCTCCAGCCGCGGAATCCCGGCTACGGCGACTATCACGGCCTGGAAGCGGCGCAGTGGGTTGAGGGCGTGAGTTACTCGGCCAACGACTACCAGGACGCCAAGCTCATTCCCCAGCAGATCAAGGATGCGACCTATCTGGTGAACCTGGCCCTGCTCAAAGCGCACTCCTATCCGTATGCCTCGGCGGAAGGCGGAGACGAGGGACAGACCGGCATCACCATGACCGGCAAGAACCACTTTGGCTCCATCAAGGGCACGCCCGAGTTGCACGAAGCCATCAACACCAACCGCAAGGGCACGCCGCACGCCTACTCGCCGATCGTGGACCTGGCGGCCTCGCCGAACCTGGGCGCCAAGACCATCCTTTACGTCCTGGACGGCCTCTACTGCGCCCGCAGACATCAGTCCTACCCGCTGCATTTTCCCAATGCCCCGTTCAACAACCGGGTTGAGCCCTATGCCAACAGCAACTGGCCGTCCAGCATTCTGGCCTCGCTCGACGGAGTGGCGCTGGATTCGGTGGGGCTGGACATTCTTTACTCGCAGACCAGGAACAACCTGGACAAGGACAATCATCCGCGCATCATGATCCGGGAAAATGCCGACGACTATTTGCAGGAGGAGGCGCTGGCCGATCATCCTCCTTCGGGAACGGCCTACCGGCAGAACGGCAAGCAGGTCACCAGCCTGGGCGTGACCGAACATTGGGACAACGACCTGAGCCGCCAGTACTCGCGCAACAAGGACCCGAAGAACGGCAAAGGCATTGAGCTGATCTATCTGCCGGTGAAATAGAGCGGTTTGATTGTTGCTGTAATGGGAGCACGGTGTTATTCCACCCGAGTGCAGTGTCCCAGATGTTTTTTGAAAAACAACTGCAGATCCCCTTCGGCTTCGCTCAGGGCAGGCTTTCGACTCACCACCCCCAAGCTGAAAAGCGCTTGGGGCCCCGTTCGCTCAGGATGACAACCCTTGTTTTGTTGCGAACTTCAGGGACAGGACACTCGCACCCAGTCTGTGTGATTTGGTAATGGATCCAGAACCAATGCGGGCGTGGACGCCCGCACGACAGCCGGTCTGGAGAATGGCGCTACATTCTGGCCATTTACACAATCATACGGTCACGGTACTAGCCGCAAAAACAAGTGCGCGGCGCCCAGAGGGCGTCCAGGCGGGACACCCGGCGGCATCGGTTCCCAGGTCCCAAAACCGGGACCTGGGGCACCCAGGATCACGGATGGAAACCGCTCAGGTCAGCCCTCGGTTCCATCCGCCTCCGCGCCGTGAATCTCCCTGGCCCGGTCCAGCGCCGCCTGAATATTGGGCATGATGTTCTCCCGGCCCACGCAGTCCATGAAGCGCGCGCCACTCAGCAGCTTGGAGGGCTGCTGCATGGCTCCGCAGAGCACCATGGTTCTGCCGGAAGCGTGCAGGCGCTTGGCAAAGGTCTCAATGGCGTGAATGCCGGTGGCGTCGATGGCCGTCATGTTGCGCACCCGCAGGAGGACCACCGGCGCATAGGCATCGAGGTTGACGGTCTCCTCCACCAGCTTTTCGGTGGTGCCGAAGAGGAAGGGACCGTGAATGCGCAGCACCGTGACGTAGGACGGCAGGATGCGGCCTTGCAGCACGTGGGGCAGGCCGTCGCGGATGTATTCGTCGGTTACCGGGGACACGGTGGTGGTGTCGGCAACGCGGCGGATATAGAGCAGCGCGGCCAGCGCCAGACCGACGCCGACGGCCACCGTGAGATCGGCAAAGACAGTAAGCGCGAAGGTGACGAGCCAGACGGAGATGGCCGTAAAGTCCATCTGGAAGATGCCGCCGATCTCGTTCCACTCGCCCATGTTGTAAGCGACCACAAACAGGATGGCAGCCAGCGTGGAGAGGGGAATGAAACTGGCCAGAGGCGCCGCCACCAGCAGGATGAACAGCAGGGTGAAGGCATGAATGATGCCGGAGACGGGAGACCGCGCGCCGGCCCGGATGTTGGTTGCGGTGCGGGCAATGGCCCCGGTGGCCGGGATGCCGCCGAAGAGCGGCGAGACGATGTTGGCCACACCCTGGGCGCACAACTCGACGTTGGAATTGTGGCGGTCGCCGGTCATGCCGTCTGCCACCACCGCCGAGAGCATGCTCTCCAGGGCGGCCAGGATGGCCACAGTAAAGGCCGAGGGAATCAGCGGCAAGAAGTGCTCGGCATGAAAGTCGGGCCAGGCAAAGGGCGGCAGGCCGCGGGGAATCCCGCCGAACTTGGTGCCGATGGTCTCCACCGGCAAATGAAACAGCACGGCCACCCCGGTGCACACCAGCAGGGCCACAATCGAAGCCGGAATCCGCTTGGTCAAGCGGGGCAGAAACAGCAGAATCGCCAGGGTGCCCAGGCCCAGGCCCAGCGTCGCCCAGTTCAGGCTATAGAAATGCGTGGCCAGCAGCCGCATTTTGGGCAGAAACTCGCTGGGAACCGGGCCGGTCTTGAGGCCGAAGAAGTCCTTGATCTGGGTAGAGGCAATCAGTATCGCAATGCCGTTGGTGAAGCCAATGACCACCATGCGGGGGATGAAGCGCACCGCGGCGCCCAGCCCGGTGAGGCCCATCAGCAACAGCAGGACGCCGGCCATCAGGGTGACCATGGCCAGGCCGCTCATGCCGAAGCGGGCCACAATGCCCGCCACAATCACCACAAAGGCCCCGGTAGGTCCGCCAATCTGGGTACGCGAGCCGCCCAGCGCGGAGATCAGAAACCCGGCCACCACCGCCGTATACAGGCCGGCTTGCGGAGTTACCCCCGAAGCAATGCCGAAGGCCATGGCCAGCGGCAAGGCAACCAGGCCCACCGTCATTCCGGCCAGCAGGTCGTGCAGAAACATCGAGGCCGTGTAGGTCCTGAGTGCGAGGATGGACTTCGGAATATTCGGGTTACTAATGGACATATTGCTTGCCTTTCATTTTGCGCGCGGGGAATTGCGCGCGGCCGCGCCCTGAACTGTCTTGTCATCTACTTAGGAATCCGGGCCGTTTGTGATTCAATGCCGAGGTGATAAAAGCACCTCTGGTTCTTCGACTTCCCCTTCGCTACGCTCAGGGTCCGACGCGGAGAACAGCTTTCTGGTGGTTCAATCGCATGGGCCGATACCCCTAACTTGCTCACTTATTGACCAGCTAACTCGCGGCGCCGGACGGCAGCGTTTTGCCGTAGACAAGCGCCGCCCGGCCCAGGGGATAGTAATCCTCTTCCCTGCCTGCGCAACGGTAGCCATTGGCCAGGTAAACGCGAATGGCCGCGGCGTTCTCCGCATCCACATGCAGCCGGATGGCCTGCGCGCCAGCATCCCGCGCCGAACTCTCGATGCTTCGCAGCAGCCCGGCGCCTATTCCCCGGCCGCGATAAGCCGGAGCCACTTCAATGGTCTGTATGTAGGCGATCGCATCGCCCGTCTCCGGCATCCACTCGACGATGGCGAAACCCGCCATCCGCCCCTCGTCCTCCGCGATCCAGGTGGCCGCATTGGAGCTGTTTACGAGTTGGCGCATATACCCGCGCCCAAAGCGAAAGGGCGGTTCAAAGCAGGCTTCCTCGATGGCATAAAGCCCGGCAAAGTCCTGCGGCGTGTAAAGGCGGCAAAGCACAGCCCGACTCTACCGCATCCCTAAAGCAAAAAGCCACTCTCGCGATGAGAATGGCTTTCGCCTTCAGTGAAAAGCCTGGAAACCTAGACCTTCGCTTCCAGATCCGCAATCACGCCGAAAAAGCGCTGGTCGAGGCGGCGGTTGGTGGCGATGGCTTCCTTGATGGTGATGTCGGTGACGTCGAGGCCCTTGAGGACGGCGATGCGGCCCCACTTCTTGTCGTGGACCATGTCGATGGCGTGCAGGCCATAGCGCTGGCCGAGCAGGCGATCATAGGCCGTAGGAACGCCGCCGCGCTGGGTATGGCCCAGGTTGACGGAACGGGTCTCAAAGCCGGTCTTCTGCTCGATCAGCTCCGCGAGCGCTTCCCCGATACCGGAAAGGCGGGCATGACCGAAAGAGTCCAACTGGGCATTTTCGTTGATCACCTGGCCGACTTCGGGAAGATGGCAGCCCTCGGCCACCACAACAATGCCATAGTGCTTGCCGCGATCGTAGTTGTACTTGAGCAGGGCGGAGACGTGGTCGATATCGATCTCTTTTTCGGGAACCAGGACCACATCGGCGCCGCCGGCAACGCCGGAAGCATAGGCGATCCAACCGGCATCGCGGCCCATCACTTCGATCACGATCACGCGGTTGTGCGAGTCGGCGGTGGTGCGGATGCGATCGACGGCCTCGGTTGCAATGGAGACAGCGGTATCAAAACCGAAGGTCTGGTCGGTGCCGTTGATGTCGTTGTCGATGGTCTTGGGAACGCCCACGCTGGGAACGCCGTTCTCGCTCAGAAACAGGGTCACCGACTGGGTGTCATCGCCGCCCAGGGCAATCAGCGCATCAATCTTGTTGGCCTTCAGAACTTCCTGAACCTTATCGATGCCGCCGGGGATTTTCTTTACGTTGGTGCGCGAAGAGTGCAGGATGGTGCCGCCCGTCAACTGGATGCCGTCGATATTCTCCAGGGTAAGGGGGATGAAGTTGTTGTCCAGCACGCCGCGCCAGCCGTTGAGAAAGCCGATGAATTCATCGCCATAGTGGTTGATGCCCTTCTTCACAGCCGCGTAGATCACCGCATTCAGTCCGGGGCAGTCACCGCCGCCGGTCAACAAAGCAACTCGCATCGTAAAATCTCCTCATCAATTTTGCGCGGCCGCCTCGGCCGGGCCGGGAGTGTCTCCCTGGAACGGTACGCCTTTACCGGGCGATTGCACCGGACTCGACGCCTTAACTAGTGTACTCCGCTCTTGTAAAGAGAAATCGTGATCGTGCTCACGCCCTTCCGGCCAGGCCCGGGGTTCAATTCTCTGTTGGGTTTGGCGCCCCGCAATGATTCAATAGGGTATGCCCGGAACCGGAGCCTTGTTGCTGCTGGCCTTTGCCAGCCTGGTCGTAGTCGTTCTGCTGGTGCTCTTGCAGTTGACGCGGCTGGGAATCCTCATCCGCACCAGCATCCCCGACCGGCCGCGGCGGCGCATGTTCATCGCCTCGGTCTCTTTTGTATTGACCTTTGCCGGCGTGCGGCTGCTGGTCCGGCTGATCATGCACAACCAGGGCCCGTTCGAGTGGGTGATGGTGCGCGGGCTCCACATCCACCACCTGGTGTGGGGCATCCTTATCCTGTTGCTGGTAGGCTACGGCTGGCTGCTCGACCTGGGACGCTCCCACTCGCCCCTCTCCATCTTCTACAGCCGCCTGATGTCGGTCAGCTACGGCGTGGGCGCGGCGCTCACGCTGGACGAGTTTGCCCTGTGGCTGAACCTGGAGCCGGATGTTTATTGGGCGCGCGAGGGACGTCTCAGCATCGACGCTGTCATCCTCTTTGGCGCTCTGCTGTGCATGGGCGCCTGGGGCGCGCCTTTCTTTGCCGCACTGCAGCGAATGTGGAGCAAGCGCGGCCTCTTCGGCAGGGGATTGGGCCGGATCAGTTCTCCTATTCGCCGCGTGCGGTTGCTTCGTCGGCGTAGAGTTCATCGATCGCCGCCGCGTATCGCTCCGTAATCACGCGCCGCATGAGCTTCATGGAGGGCGTCAGCTCCCCGGTCTCCTGCGCCCACTCTTCGGCCACTACGCGGAAGCGCTTCATGGTCTCAAAGTTGGCCAGGCGGCTGTTCACCTCGCGAACAATCTCGCCGTAGAGCGCAATGACCCGGCTTTCGGCCACCAGTTCGGCGCGGGAATTCACCTCAATCCCGTGCTGCCGGGCCCAACCCTCGAGGGCCGCGAAGTTGGGCGAAATCAGCACCGCAACAAACTTGTGCTTGTCGCCCACCAAGGCCGCCTGAGCCACCAGCAGGCTGGTCTTGAGCTTGTTCTCGATGGGCTGCGGCGCCACCAGTTTGCCGCCCGAAGTCTTCAGCAATTCCTTTTTGCGGTCAGTGATGGAAAGGAACCCATCGGCGTCCAAATGTCCGATGTCGCCGGTGTGGAACCAGCCCTCTTCGTCGATACACTCGGCATTGACTTCCGGCTTTTCCCAGTAGCCCGCGAAAATTGACGGCCCGCGCACCAGCAACTCGCCGTCGGCAGCAAATTTGCACTCGACGTTGGGCAAGATCCGGCCCACGGTTCCCAGGCGGTGGCTGAGGGGACTGTCGATGGCAATCAGGGGCGAGGCTTCCGTCAGGCCGTAGCCCTCCAACAGCGCAATCCCCACCGAGGCGAACCAGTTGGCCGTATCGATGCCCAGCGGCGCGCCGCCCGATACAAACACCCTGACCCGGCCGCCAAACGCCTCCTTCACCTTTGAATAAGCCAGCTTGTCGGCCAGTTTCCACCCCAGGGAAGAGGGCCGGCGGCCATCGTAGACCGTCTCGCGATGGCTGACGCCCAAGCCTATCGCCCAGGCCAGCAGCCGTTTCTTCACCGGGGAAAGCGACGCCCGGCGTTCGACTTCCTGGCGAATCTTCTCAAAAACCCTGGGCACGCCCACAAATACCGTGGGCTGGATCTCGCGCATCGCCTCGGGCAGCTTGTCGAACTTGGAGCAATAGGCCACCTGCACCCCGTAGGAGTACATCACGTAGTCCAGCGCGCGCGCCGTAACGTGCGACAGCGGCAGAAACGAGATCAGGGCGTCGGCGGGGCCGAAGGTAAAGTCCCGCGAGGCATAATTCTGGTTGGCCGCGATGTTGCCGTGGGTCAGGGCCACGCCCTTGGGTTCGCCGGTGGTGCCGGAGGTGTAGATCAGCGTCGCCAGGTCCCTGGGCTCCACGGTGCGGACCAGGGCGTCGAAGACCGGGTCATGCTCCGCGCCGCGGGCATCGGCCCCTTCCAGCACGGAGCTGAAGGAAATGGCTCCCTCGATGGGCGGGCCCGAATCCATGATCAGAATCCGTTCCAGCAGGGTCTGTTCGCGGACAGCGTTCAACTTGTCGAACTGCTGGCGGTTGGAGACCACGGCGATGTGGCAGCCGGCATCGCGCATCAGCGCGGCAATTTGCTCGCCGGTCAGCGTGGGGTAAATGGGCACGTCCGCCGCGCCGATGGCCAGGGTGGCGAAGTCGGTCACCGGCCACTCCCAGCGGTTCTCGCTGATCAGAGCGATGCGGTCGCCTTTTTGCACGCCCCAGGCCAGAAAGGCCTCAGCCAGCGCGCGGACCCGCTGATAGATCTGGTCCGAGGAAATGGGTTGCCATTGACCAAACTCGTCCAGCCACAGGATGGCGCGCGGGTTGGCTGCCGCGGCTACGCGGCGAAACAGGTCATTGATAGTGGAAATTGGGGCGATGGATGTCATTTTGGTCGGAATAGGGCTCAACGGCATTTCTCAACCGCGGCCAGTCGAGAGTGTATCAGCGCGGAGCGCATTCAGCGAAAAAGCGGCCCACATGCTGGACCCAGGCTGCAAATACCCGCCCGGGAGGATAGAGTGTATGTGGTGAGATCGCTTGACTTCGGGTTCAGGAACCGTAAAGTGGCCGCCTCTTCTCAAGTAGTTCAACTCCTGAGCCCCTGAGCAGGAAAACATCCGCACAAAGGGGTGGAGAATTGCCCGAATCCATAGATTGGCCGCTCAAGACACAGCCGCGGCGCAACCGCCGCACCATCGTTGTCCTTCTTGCCGTCCTGGCCATCATCCTCTTTGGAAGCCGCATCGCACTGTCGTTCTGGGTTGACCTGCTGTGGTTCAGTTCGCTGGGCTATGGAGAGGTTTTCTGGAAGACGCGGGGGCTGCAGTGGGGCATCTTCCTGGCCTTTGCCGCGGTCACTTTTCTCGTCCTTTACGGGGCATTTTCTGCCCTCAAGCGGGCGCATGGCGCCGATATGCCCAGCGACCACACGCTGTTCATCGGCGGCCAGCCGGTCAAGCTGTCGGTCGAGCCGGTCCTGCACCTGGCGGCGGCTGGGGTCTCCCTGGTGATTGCCCTGGCCACCGGCGCGGCCATGCAGGCGCAGTGGGCCACCCTGGCGCTCTACTGGTACGCTCCCGCAGCCACCGGCAGCATGGCCGATCCCATTTTCGGCCGGCCGCTGACCTTCTATCTGTTCACGCTGCCCGCCTGGAACCTCATTGTGGGCTGGCTGCTGACCATGGCCATTCTGACCTGCATCATGGCCGTTCTGTTCATCCTCATCTCGGGCGGCTCCCGCGCCATTGAAGGACGTTTCCGCACCCACATCACCTTGCCCTGGCGCGGCCTCTCGTTCACCGTCGCCTTCCTCCTGTTCGTTCTGGCGATGCGGGTGTACATTGGCCGGTTCGGGCAG
>Ga0302201_10001028_pt1 | contig 24718 bp, 10 predicted proteins | sample II_Bog_N3_2_FD_194586 | JGI IMG/M metagenome (GOLD analysis project Ga0302201, IMG submission 194586) | Peat permafrost microbial communities from Stordalen Mire near Abisko, Sweden - II_Bog_N3_2 | ecosystem: Environmental > Terrestrial > Soil > Wetlands > Peat | place: Sweden: Abisko... | reverse complement strand
AAGGTTCCAGCATTCACATTGATTACGCCGCTGCCAGCGATGGCACCGGAGAAAGTTTGAGCGGCCGAGTCATTATAATTGAGCGTGCCGTTGTTTGTTATCAAACCCGCATAGGCACCGATGGCCCCGCCCAATAAACCGCTGCTGGAGATGGTCAGGGTTCCTGCGCTGATCGTGGTCGGTCCAGTGTAAGTATTGATGCCATCAAGCTGCATGGTGCCGCTTCCTTGCTTGTTAATGCCGGTATCAGCCTGGCCGGTGCCATGGATCAAGGTGCCTTGAACATCTAAATCAGGAGAGGCACCACTGACGCCAACGTTGAAAACCGTTCCACCGGCCTGATCGGGGACCACGTTTAAGGCACTGATGACTGAGGTCGTGCTAGTGCCTGGCCCCACAACCACCCCATCATCCAAATCCCATGAACCATAGGCGGGCTGATTGCCGCTTCCGCCCGTCGCTAAAGTTCCACCGTTTAACGTCAACAGCCCGCGGATGTGCGTGGATGTTCCAGCACCGCCGTCGGCGGTGTTCAGAGAAGTTAGCGTGCTGCCACTATCCACGGTGATCGGCAGTGCGCCAAGCGTGCCGCCAGATCCGGCCAATGCGTTGTCCATGCCAACCACTACCATGCCACCATTGCTGATCGTCAGGCTGCTGCTTTTGTAGATACCGCTAGTGCCGGCGTTCGGGCCGAATAGCGTCAAGGTCGCGCCATTGACCACGGTGTTACCGGTGTAATTTTCTGCCGCCACGGCAGTCACTCCGCCATTGGTCAGAATCAGCGTGCCGGTGCCGGTGACAGTTATGCCGCCCGCCCCACTGATGGCACCGCTCAGGGTTAAGTTGCCGCCGCCGGTAAGCGCCATCGTTTGGCTGGCCGCCCCCAAAAACAAAGGATCTTTGATGATGATGGAACTACCGCTATTTTGATTAATTACGGTTGACGGCGTGGCGGTGCCCAGCGTGAACCCTGCGCCCGGCCCCTGGCCAGCCGCGGTGCCCGGCGCGATAGTGTAGGACGGAGCGTTGGCGGTAAAGGTGATGTTTGCGAAAGTCCATGCATTGGATCCGCCGACCGTGAGGTTGTCCGTTAAAACATCCCCCGATCCTGAACCGGCACTATTATCCACATCGAACAACAATGAATCACCTGTGATCGGCGGAGTATTGGCGCCGGTCCAGTTGCCGCTGGCACCGGTGCCGCCCCAGTTGGCAGTGGTGCCGGAAGAACTCCATGTATCCACGCCGTTTCCGGCATTGGCGGTAAGTGCGGCGGCAGCCAGCAGGCCGCAGAATAAAAAGAGCTTCGCGAAACGAGGCGCAGGGCAGGCTTTTGATTTCATGGTGTTTTGAGCTGATGGGTGGGTGTTTTTACGGATTGCTTTGGGGGACTTCACTAAATTGTGGGAAGCATGGGTTTTCATAACGCGGATCTGGAATGAGGGGGTTAATGCACGAAAATGTCCGAACCTTAATCAGTTGGAGAATGAAAAAAAGCGGTTTTACAAAGAAGAGCGTGGCAAAAAAATGCCGGCTTTGTTTGAACATGATCATGGTTGTATTGATACATGTGATTTTCAGCGGCGAAATGTGCCAAAAATTTTAAACTATTTTAAAGCTTACGAAAGATGAAGTTTTTGGCTTCAGAAGCCGGTTTGGCCTCGGCAAGCATATCAAGTCAACCTTACGGCTGACTGGCCGTTTGCAGCGGCGCAGAAGCGCCATCGATTAGCGCCGTGGCTTCCTGTAGCAGGAGACTGGCATAATACCAGTCGAACCAATAGCCCGCGTCCGACCGGCCGCGGTCCAAGCCGCCCCGGAATTTGGCTTCGACTAATTCGCGTTGTTGACCCAGTTCGGAATCGGCGTCGCTGGATTCACCGCGTTGAAATTCAGCCATGGCCGTGATGAGGTGCAAATCAACATCACAGGCCGAAAATTTGGCCTTCTGCGCCAGGCCGCGTTGGCTCCATTCCAATGCCCCGTCATAATCGCCGCACCGGTATTTCCAAAGGGAAATAGGCATATACGTCCACTGATTAATCCGGTTGGTTGACGGCGCATTGCACCGATTTTCAAAATAAGTTGCCGTCGGTTTCAACGTCTCGATTTGTATTTTATCGAGCGGAAACAAAACGCAGGCGATGAAAACGCTTTCGTTCGGCGTCGCGGAAAAATTCGTCACGGTCGTCTGCCAAAAATGCCGGTAAGCTTCGCGGTCCGGATTTTCCGCTTCCACGACACCGAAGGCTTCGTAATCCAAGCCGACTTGGCTCAGCGGGTCCAGCTTGTCGATCTTGATCAGGGAATGGTAGCGGTCAGCCGCCACCGACCAGCGGCGTTGCAGCGCCATCCATTCGCCGACCGATCGGAACGCGGACACGCTGTCCAGCGTGGGATTGTCGGAGAACGTTTTTATCTCGTTGAGAATGTCGTCCGCCTCGTCGAATTTTTTCTGGCTGACGAACATAACGGCCTGCGTGATTTTGGCACGATCTTCCGCCTCCGCCCGCAACCGGGTTTCCTGCTCGCGCGCCTCCCGTTCGCGGAAAAAAAGCCAGGTGGAGGAACCCAATCCGATGAGCAGCGTCACAGCCACCGCGCCCACGGCGGCAAAAATAATCTTATTCCGCCGCACCAGTTTTTCCAGCCGGTAGAGCCGGCTCGGCGGCCGCGCCACCACCGGTTCATTGTCGATATAGCGCCGAATGTCCATCGCCAGGCCGTTCGCGGTTTCGTATCGCCGGTTGCGATCTTTCTCCAGCGCCTTCATGACAATGCAATCCAGATCGCCCTTCAATTCGGAAATCAATTTGGGCGGCTCGGCGTGACGGTGGCCGGCGGTGAGCGTCAATTCGGTCCGCCGCAGCGACGTGATCATGGTCGAAGGCAGTTGCGGCTCCTTTTCGCGCAGCGTTCGCCGCATTTCGTCCAGCCCGGACTGTAGCAGCAGCTTCGTGTCAAACGGCGTCCGCCCGGTCAGCAGTTCGTAAAGCAGCACGCCCAAACTGTAAATATCACTCCGCGTGTCCACATCCAGGCCGGCGATTTCGGCCTGTTCCGGACTCATGTAAGCCGGCGTGCCGACAAATTGTTCGACCGCAGTGAACAGCGTGTTGTCCGTCAGCCGCCCTTCCGTTGCCTTGGCGATGCCGAAATCAATCACCTTCGGCACCGGATGCCCATCGTGCAACGTGACCAAAATATTCGACGGCTTGATGTCGCGGTGAATGATGCCTTTCTGATGCGCGTGCTGGATGGCGTGACAAATCTGGACGAACAATTGCAGCCGCTGGACCGTGTCGAGATTATTTTCGTCGCAATATTTTGTGATGCGCGTGCCGCGCACCAGTTCCATTACAAAAAAAGGCCGGCCCGTTTCCGTCGCGCCTGCGTCCAATACCCGCGCAATGTTCGGATGATCCATCATCGCCAGCGCCTGCCGTTCCGCTTCAAACCTTAGGATCACGTTTTTGGTATCCATGCCCACCTTGATGACCTTGAGCGCGACCTGCCGTCGCACCGGTTCAGCCTGTTCCGCGAGATAAACCGCGCCGCAGCCCCCTTCGCCGATTTTTTGCAACAATCTATAACGGCCAACGCGATTGCCAAACTGCTCGTCAGTGAAATTAATTTCAGTATTTAACTCCCGGATAGCCTCCGCCGTCTGCTCTCCCAATCCTGGCGCATTGACCGCCAGCCGGCCCCGGGCAAAAAAAATCTCCGCTTCAACATGGTTTAACAGCATTTCCTCCACGGCTGCGCGCAAACCTTCGTCACCGGCGCAGGCTTCGTCCAGAAATTGCGTGCGCAGGGCAGAGTCCCGCACATTCGACGCGACCAGGCAAATGGCCGCTTCCAGTTGTGAATCAAGGCTCATCAGGTCTGTTCACGAATCCAGCGGAACAATTTGATTTTGGCGTAGAACCATTGACGATTGGCAGTTCGCAAACTGATCCCCATGCTTTCCGCCACCTCTTCATTGGTCAGCCCGCCGAAAAACTTCAGCGTCACGATTCGCGCCAGCTCCGGGCTTTCCTTTTTCAGCCACAACAATCCCTCGTCAATCAGCAAAATATGTTCATCCGGTGTCGCGATGCTAATTTCAAAATCTTCAACATTGAGCGGGAGCTGTCCGCCACCATGCTTCAATGCCGATTTGCGCCGGGCATTGAGAATCAAAATCCGCCGCATGGCTTCCGCGGCCGCGCCAAAAAAATGCCGGCGATTCTCCCACGTTTGCGCGCCATTACTCACCAATTGCAACCAAGCCTCATGCACCAGCGCCGTCGGCTGCAATGTCTGACCGGCATTCTCGCTGGCCATCCGCACCGCCGCCATCCGCCGCAATTCCTCATACACCAGTGAAAACAATTCTTCCGTGGCCAGGCTTTCGCCGGGACCGGTCGACTGCAGCATTATAGTGATATCGCGCATGGAATGGTCTTTGCTAAAATTGATGGATTTTTTTTAGTTTTGCCTAAATGCGCCATCCTTTCAACAACAGAAACTTTCAACGACGTTCGTTCACTGCGCCACCCGACTTGGCCCAGGCTTATTCCAAGACAGGTATCATGTTGCCAGGTAGTTCGCCAACAATCGGTGACGCACCCCCGATCTTTACGACAACCCGCCCGGCTTTTGACTGGGCTTTCAATAATCATTTCTAAGATAACACCTAGTTCCCGCTCATGACCGCGCGTTTCAGAGCCAGCATTCGCAGTGGCTGAACTGCTTATAGATTGACCAAGGTCGGGCGAACGCAACTGCGGCGAATCGACGTTGCACGGGTGCCTATCTCAAATAAAAGGGCCGAACCTTGAAAGGTTCGGCCCTGCTATTTTATTTTGCTGACGCCAATTACAACCTGTCAGTGAAGGCTGGTGAAACAAGTTCCTTGCGCCGAACAGGTCGGACTGGTGGACTGCGCACAGGTGCAGTTGGCGACCGCCTGGCAGGTGAAGCCACTGAACAGATTCGCCAAGCTGAACGACTGCGTGCAGGTGACTGAACAGCTTTCACCAGGTTTCAATGCCGGGCAGCTGAAGTTCTTGCCACAGGCAGTCAGGGTGCAGGCGCTGATGGGTGCCGTGCCGCAGTTCACCACGGAGCAAGTATAAGTTGCCGGGAGGATCCAAGAACAGGTGCTCGGGCCGCTGACGGTGACATTGCATTTCGGAACGCCGACCACCGAGGTGCCGCACGCGGACTGCGCGGAGCAGGTCGGCGCGATGGAGTTGGTGCAGACGCAGGAGACAACCGCTTTGCAGCTGAACGCACCGCAGTCACCGATTTGCCACGTATAGTTAACCGGGATGCAGCAGCCTTGGCCGGGATTCAACGACGGACAATTGAATGACTGTCCGCACGCACTTAGTAGGCAGGAACTGAAAGGGCATGTGCCAGTATTGGTCACCCAGCACAGGTAAGTTCCCGATGAATTGCACAGGCCGTTGGTCGGGCCGGAACAGACAATTTTGCAACCAGGGCTGCCGCAAACCGTAGTCGTGCAGTTACCATAACCACTGCAGGTCGGCGCGCAGGCGGTGGCGCAAGTGGCCGTGGCTGTGGCGAAGCAGTTGAATAATCCAAGATCGTTAGTCTGGAAGGTATAGTTGATCGGAAAAGAGCAGCCTTGACCTGGATTCAAGGCGGGACAGGTGAAGGTCTGGCCACAGGCAGTCACCGAGCAATTAGCGAACGGGGCATTGCCGGTATTGGTTACCCAGCAGGTGTAAGAACACGCGGAGAGACAAAGGCCATTGGTCGGGCCGTTCACCCAGCAACGGACGGCCGGCACGGCATTCACCCAGTTGTAAACCAGCGTTGCCGCCGGCGAGATGTTGCCACAGGCATCTTTCACAGTGACCGTGAAGGTGCGAGTGACACTGCAATTATTAGTGACATCAACGTAGGTGATATTGGTGCTCGCGAGTCCGCTGTAAGCGATGACGAGTGCGGCCACGTTGGCATCGGTCGGCAACGTCGCCGGCGCGCAGCCAAGGTTGGTGCTGGTCACGGCGAAACTCACCGGCCGCAAAGGAATGGTTTCGTAGATATTCTGCGAGCAGGTGTTGGTGTGGCCTTGATTATCCCAAGCATACCATGTGCGAACGAGATGGACGCTGCCGGCGCAGGTGCCCGGGACCACGGTATCGGTGTAGCTCACATTGGCGCACGCCGCACCGTTCGTGACGACCGTTGTTGTGCCGAGACTGACACAGAAATTTTTAACATGGCCGGCGGCCCCGCCCGTAGAATAGAGACCGAAACCCACGCTGGTGATGCTGGGACCACTGCCGCCAAAGCAAGTGGTTGGGGTGACCACCTGGCCATTCACCAGATAAGTGAAAGTCCAGGCACTCGGGTTGGCCGGACGGGTGTCCAAGATAACGGAGTAATGCGTGATATTAGTCGGATAATACGTGATGTTGGTGCATCCGGTAGTGCCGGTGCCGACGAATACCTGTCCCGAATAACTGGTATTTCCGGAATTACGGCAGAGTTGCCAGCCGACGGGACTATTTGCCGAATACCAAGCGGAGCCAGTGGTAAAGCCGTTGGCGAAACCCAATCCAATCCAATCGGAAGTCGGGGTGGTCTTGGAGCCGCCCACACATTCAATGTCGGCCGCTACCTGATACAAGCATCCGGGCGATGGTTGGAAAGGCAAGAAAGCATTGGCATTGCAGTTGGTTACAACCGCCTGCGAGCCACCGGTGATCCAGTTGGTGCAGGCAGTCCATTTGAAGCCGCCCATATCAGCGCCATCAGGTGCACGATTATTCAACGTGCAAGCCGAACCGGAGAACTGGTCGCAATACAGGTTGTAATAATTGGTGGTCAAGGAAGTGGAGTTTGAACAAGTAATCGGATTGCCACAAGCATCATAGATTGACGGAATACCCGTGAAGCTGGGTGAAGCGTTGGTGCCAACAATGGTGATATCGGCAGCACAGCTGATATTGGGGCCGGTGGCGATGGACCAAGTATAGACCACGGTGCTGATGGCTGAAACGTTGCCGGCCGCATCGGTGACCGTGACGCTAAAGGTGCGGGTGACAATGAAGCCATTGGTGCTGTCAACATGGGTGACGTTGGTGCTGGCCAGGGTGCAGTTGTCCGTGGCAGTGATGGCGCTGGTCACGGTGGCATCGGTTGGCAAGGTTGTATAACTGCAGCCGAGATTGGTGCTGGGCGGAACCGAAGTGATCACCGGGGAATTAGTGTCGATCGCATAGTTATAGACAACTTGGTTGGTGACCGACTTGTTGCCGCAGGCGTCCACGGCTGAGATGTAGAAGGTGCGGGTGGCGGCGCAGGGAGTTCCACTGTCGACATGCGACACGGAAATCTTCGGGCTGCTGCAAGTTTCCGAAAACGTAACCAGATTGCTGATGCTCAGATCCGTCGGAAGCGATACCGGGTTGTAACCGAGCGTGGCGTTAGTGGGAGCATTAATGAGAACCGGCGCGGTCGTGTCCGTCGTCCAACTGATCATTTGAGCGCAAGTAGCGGAATTGCCGTAAGCGTCCGCAGCCGTGTAAACTAAATAGCGGTAGGTGGCGCAACCCGCCGTGGCCTGCGATTTCGTGCAAGTAATCGTGACCGGATAATTGCAACTGGAAACCGCCGAAACGCTGGCCAAATTGATGTCGGGAATATTGGTCGGATTACAGCCGAGTGCAACATTTGCAGGACACTTGGTAAAGCTGATCGGGCAGTAGGGAACTTCCAGCATGATCAACTGCACGGGATTGGTAAGGGTGATGCCGCCCTGTTGTTGAATATAATAGACCGCGCCGATGACGTTACCCGGCAGGGGCGACCACGCGGCGGCGTTATTGGATGCATCAGCCAACATGGCTTGCACCACGGACGGATCAAACGTCGGATAGCCCGGACCGGAAGCCGTTGGTCCCCCGACCAAATCATTTATAGCCACCTGGATATTCCAGAAATTAGTTCCGACCTTGTGGTTCAGCAAGTAATTGACCTGCTGCCAAACCGCCGGGGACACATATGTGGTCGGCGTATGATTTGGCGGGAGTTCATTGTTCAAGTTAGTGTCACAAGTGGCGAGCAGTTCGCCCGTGTAGATTGTGCCGGCTACCGTGTAACCCTGGGAAGGGTCTAGTTCCACGTTGGCATCAATGCACCAAGCCAAATAAGTTCCCACAGGCAGCGGCGCATTGGTGGTTTGCACAACTGAATTGAAAGTGGCGTCACAGTTGGGATAGTTTGGATAAACATCCACAAAACTGGTCAAAATGTCGCCGGCTGGCCCGGTAAAATTAAGGCCGCAGGCCGACGAACTGGCGGCTTGGGCCGGATGTTCTTGAAACAGTCCGAGGAACACGGCTGCGGCAAACAAAATAGACCAACATTTTATCGATTGAATCTTCATTTTAATACTTACGGTTTATTGTTAATTGGAAACGCATAGGGGCATGGCTTGGATGGTTTAAATACTCAGAGCCGTGTCTTCCTCCTAACATCCCTAATCCCCCAAAAAAAACTCTCAGGCGCAAATAAAAAAAGTTGTCTTGGCGGTGCAAAGCATCACCTTGGGGCGTGTCCCCTAAAGTATTCCTCAAAACCACCAGAACAACTCTGGTTGCGCCCAGTTGAAACTTCAGTGCGCGACTGAAGTATTTTCGGGTTAGCGGATGAACTTGCGCACGACGGCCAATCCGGCACATCCAAGCGACATCAAGAGCGCTGAACTACCGGCATCGGGCACGGATTGCGGAACTGGCGGCGGCGTGGCAAACGAGGTTGCCGTGACCATGACAATGGAAAGAACGATCAGGGCAATGGATAATTTCGATTTTTGCATATTTTTTATAATTACTTTTGCGCGGTTGAACTAGCACTAGCCGACACACTGTTGGTCGAATCCGATGGAGGTGGCGGCGGACTGCCAATCACCTTGATCAATGAAAAATTCATTGTCATCGCCACGACTAAACAGGCTAAAGCCAGTTTTTTCATATAACTAGCGAACTCACAGCTCTTGTCATGCCAACAGGAGAAAAACATTTTTTAAAAACATAAATATTTGATAATAATATACATATAGAAATAAAATTTTTCTAAATGTTAAAAAATAAAATTTGTAAAATGTAAAGCGTTCCGACATTTTGGAATAACACTGTTCAAGCATGTTGTTACCAAACATATCGTTTATTCAGCGAAACACGCCAAATTCCCTGATTATTCGAGGTTTTTAGAAACTGAAAAATTTTCTGACACTCGTTTCCGACACAGCTTGGGTATTAACCCTAAATTCGACCAAAGTTAGCCATTCACATCCGGGCACCGAACTGCGCACTGTGACGAGCCCGGGGTCTGCACGGGTTTTATCCTCCTGCATCGGCACCGTTACGTTGGCATTCTCGTCGCCCCTTCCAAGATTGCCCGCTGATATTTGGCGAACCAAACATGACCAAGTATTTTAAAAAACATTGGCAACAAGACTCAGGCAATTTTTATCGCTTGGCTAGCACCAAGGCCAATTTTTCATCAAGCGAATTTTCGAAGTTGCACCATGTCTATAATATCCGGACAGCAAGAGATGCTAACCCTTTTTAATTGATGCAAAAAAGCGGTCGGAACCGTGTGGCTCCGACCGCTTGATCTTGGCTGCCGAGGTTATTTAACCTTAACCCGGAAGAACTGCGCTGAGTTGGTCGTGCCAAACGTCAACGGCGATGGTGCGTAGACCGGCGTCCACGGCCCCTGCAGATTGGTCGAGATTTCGAGGATGCCCTGCGGCCAGCTAACTGTAAGGTGGCTGTTAGCCGCTGAGTAACTGCTGCCCAATGTGACCGTCGGCGCGGGCACATCATAGCTGACCAACTGGATTTGGACGCCGTTAAAATCTGCTTCCGTGTTGGGGTCATGGGAAGGCACGGGTGACGTGGGATCAATATCTACCGTCAGAGTGCCGGAAACATGCACGTTGGTGAACAGGACCATGTTGTCGCCGGCCGATAACGCCGTTTCCGGTCCACTGGTGCCGTTCACGGTAGCTCCCGTCTGGTTGCCATTCAGCGCATCATAAACCACAAAGGTGGTGCCGCGGTCGGCATAAGTGCCATCCACGCCATAAAGAGCCACGTTGTAAGTGCCGGCGGGCACACCGGTGAGTTGCAACGCACCCGGGCCGTAATAGATTTGCACATATTGATCCAGCAGGTTGCCCACATCTGTGGCATAACTCAATGGCGACGATAGGCTGGAGTAACCTGCTGCCCCATTCACGTCGGTATATATCCCCAAGTGGGTAGTCCCATCATCCGCAAAGTCAGTTGCACTGGCCAAGTTGATGCCCGAATATAGGGTGGTGATCACATCTGGAATGGTGTTCCAATACGAGCCATTCCCCAAAATGCCGCGGCCCGTATAATTTGCCAAACCGGTGCCAAGGACGCTCTGCAGGTCATTGTTGACCACTTGGAAGTTCGCCGTCCACAATCCCGCCGGTGCCGTCGGCAGCGCGTTAAACGTCACCGCCACCGAACCGCTTGAGGCGCTGCCCACCGCGTTGGACGCCACCAACTGGTAATAAAATGTGCCCACCGTGAAAGGATTGATCAACAGGCTGGTGGCGTTGGCTCCGGCGATATTGGACCAAGTATTGCCGTCCGGACTGACCTGCCATTGTAGGATCAAAGGTGCCGTGCCACTCGCTGTAGAAATCAACCTTACGTTTTGGCCCGAATATACATTTGCATTTGGGCTGGCGGTGGCCGCCCCCACCGTGGGTGCCAGCGCCGCGGCACCAATGCCCGTGAGGAAGAACTGCTGCACTTGCGCCGTGCTGAGTGCATTGGTCAACAATGCAGCCTCAGCGATCTGGCCTTGGAATGCCCGGCCGGTGAAACTATTGGCATCCGCTCCCAGATTTATGGTGCCCGCGCCGCTCCAAGATTCGCCAATGTTTGCTCCTGGATTGCTCGCCTGATAAAAGTTGGTCGTGCCATTGTTCAGGTTGCCTACATATACCGATACATTGGTAGGCGTCACCACATACGCCACAAAATTCCACTGGCCATTTGCCACCGCCACACCAGAGTTCCAACTCCAGGTTGCCTGGCTGTTATTATTCCATGTGTAACCCAGCTCGCCGTTGCCGTTGTTATCAAAACCGAATCCGTAGGCGCTGTTTGCCCCGTCATTCGGATCTAGGCGGTCAAATAGCAGCCCCGTGGCACCCGCAGGCGTCGCGCTAGGATTGATCCAGACTAGGAAAGTCAGATTGGTCTGGCCCGTCAAATTCAATGGCGGAACCGCCAGTGCGCCGCCAGCGCCCGCCGCAGTCGTCACCGCCGCTTCCGTAACGCTGAAGCCAGGGAACGCGGGGGGCTGCGGTCCCGGCAGCGGACTCGCCAGCGTGCTTGCCTGCACGAGATTGCCATAAGTCGCGTCGAATCCATGGCCGGAATAGTCATACGCGCTGTAGATTGGCGCGCCCGGTGCGGTAGGATCATTGGTTTCATCCAAACGCCAATAAACCCACGGTTTGGCCGCCGCCAACAGATGAGCGTAGGCTTCGCTCGTTGTCGGCGGTGCCGGGTCGGGCAGCACGATAAGTCCCACCTCGTTGGTGGTGCTCCCCACCACATTGGTAGCCGCCACCTGATATCCGCCAGTGGCGCTCATTTGCAGATTGGTTAATGCCAGACTCGCGCCGGTCTGGCCCGAAAGATTCACCCAGCCCGATCCGCCATTAAACTGCCACTGGTTGCTGATGGGCAAGGTTCCCGCCTCCGTCACGGCATAGGTGAGCGTGTTGTCCCCGACAAAGGTCACCAGATTGTTGGACAAGGAGGTGGAAGCCGTCAGGATCGGGGCTGTCGCGGCGTTGACCGTGAGCGTAACTGGAGCGCTGGTGGCCGAACTATTTCCCGCCGTGGCCACGAAGTAATAATTCGTCGTGTAGGAGCCGCCCGGCGCCAAATTTTGCGGAACCACCGTTACATTGGTGCTAGCGGTTCCGGGAAGGGGGATATAATTCGGCGGCTGCGCTCCGCTGCCGTCGTCCGTCAGCCACTTGTAGGTGAACGTCCCACTGGTAGGCAAAATTACCGTGTCGGCCAGCTTCACAGGCGAGAGCGCATATACTGGATTAGGCGCCGCCGTCGGCCCTCCCACGACTAGATTGATTCCGATCGGCACTAGGCTCACATCAAACGTCCCGTTCAAACCCGAGGTGTTTCCGTAAGTAACGGCGCCACCCGCCGCAGGAATTTCGCATAATTGGCCGCCCGGATACAAACCTCCGCCCGGCGAGGTCGAGGCACCGGCCCATCCCCCGGAGGTGCGCAGATGAAAAGTATAAGCATAAACTGTGTTGGGCTGCAAGGTCATCGCCGGAAAGGTCCACTGCAACCAGTCGCCATAATTCCAGGAAAAATTCAGGTTGGTGACATCCTCCAAGAGGGTCGCGGTTGTGCCGTCGGCTGAAATTGAGTAAATGAACAGGTCAAAAGCCTCCGACGAGGTGGTTCCGTTGTGAGTGCCCCCTTGGAAGTCAACCACCACCGAACTCATCAAATATCCCTTGGGATTGGAACCGGTGGTGAAGGTGTCGCCCGGCGGCGTTGAGTTGTCGTAATAATAGTTCAAGCCGCCCGAATCCTGATAGGTGACGGCGGAAACGAGCTGCGCGGCATCGTAACTGGTCGGGGTCGGCGGGGTGGTTCCCAAATCCGCCAGCGCTCCGGAGACGGTTGCGGCCACATCCAGTGCCAACGGCGCGCTGGCCGCGCTGGCGTGCGTGCTGTCCGTCACCATCACTTGATAATACGTGTTGCCCAAGACGAAACCCGTGGTGTTCACTGCCAGCGTGACACCGGTGGCACCGGGAATATTTGTCAACGCGCCGCCGCTGCCGCCGTCAGTCTGCCACTGATAGGTGTATGTTCCATTGCCGGCATTGTCCACGACTGAGCCAGCCGTCAGCGTCACGGTCGTGCCCGGGGTGATGGGATTCACCACCGAAGCCACCGGCGCGGCCACGGTCAGGGCAGTCGGCTGCGTCAACCCAATATCAAAAGTGCCTGAATAGAACGGGGCCGACCCAAAATTAATCGTGCCGCCGGCGGTGGGTATTTCGCAAGCGCGCCCTACGCTGGCGGGAATTCCGTTGGTGAAACCCAGGTTTTCCCAACTCGCGAGCGTCCGCGTGAAGGTGTAGGCATACTGGGTGTTTGGCTGCAGCGGCAAATTCATGCCGGACATCTGCAGCCAGTCTCCCTCGGTGGCAAAGGAAAAATATTGGGACTGATACTCGGCGAGCAAAGTGGCGGTGGTGCCGTTCACCGAGTAAACATATAAGTCAAAGGGCTGACTATATGAGATGCCACCGGCGCCGTCCGAGCCGCCGCCGCCCAGCGTTTTGATGGTCACTGAATTCAGGATGTAGCCGCCCGCGTTGCCGCCCGTATAAAAGGTCGAGCCATTCGGGGTGCCGCTGTCCCAGTAATAATTCAAGCCGCCAGGTTTGCCGGTCACTGCGCTATACAACAGTTGAGCCGAGTCATAAACCCCGGGAACGGGCGGGGTGGCCGAACTGATTTCGGACAAGGTGGCCGCGAGTTGGGCCCGCCCCGCGCCGGTGGCGGCCATGAGTAGGCTGCCAGCCAGTGCCAGTTTGCTAACTATTTTCGTTTTTTTCATGGTTGAATTATTGAGTTTAGGCATGCCGGGCCAGGCGATCAACAGGACTGCAGGGTTGGCCCGTGCTTGCAGAATAGTGGTTCTGGATTAACGGTGGTGAAGCCCTATACCACCACAAAGCAAAACCGGCTGTCAATAATAATATGATTTATATCGAGGCTGATTTCTTTCGAGGACAAGCGTCACGGAATGGCTTTTGAATAACAAATCAACCGACGCGGGAGCGCGCGGACTGGGCAGTGCTGACGTGATGGCCTTGATAAAAACCAGCCGTCATTCCAGTTAACGCAACCGCGGCGGATCATTTTCTCCGTCGTCAGTAAGCAGCAAAAAATTCTTTTCACGCATTCTGCCTTGAACGCTTCATTGCTGAAGCACGCGGTAGTAGCGATAAGGAAAATTCGTCGCCTGCGGGTCCAGCAGGTTCAATTGGTTGGTCAGCGCGGTGTTGGTGCTGATCGGCGTCCAGCTGGAAAAATTCGTCGTGGCCTGCAATACATAATTGCTGCCTGGCGCCCCGAAGAAGCCTAGTTGCAATTGCCGGTCCGTCTGAAATCCAACCGAGGCGAAATACAGCGGCTGCACGAAAAACAGTGCGCTGGCGGCGACGCTGTTGTTGAAGTTCGTTTCAAACGCGCTGGCCGAAACCGTGGCGTTGGTGAAAATGTTGAACGCACCGGCATATTGAAACGAGTTGGTCGTCGGCAGCGAACCATCCAGCGTGTAATAAATCACCGCATTGGTGTCCGGTGCGGACAGGACCACGCTGGCCGAAGCGATGAAGCTGCCGCCGCTGGGGGTGATGTTCGGCGGCGCGAGCGCGGGCGTGCCGGGCAGGCTGTTGATCCAGTCGCTGAACACCTGCACGGCGTTGGTGTCAATCAAGGCGCGCGCCAGCGGCGGCATTTTGTAGGCATTGTTGGTCGTGTTGATCCGCTGCCAGATCATTGAACGCCAAACATCGTCCGCCTTGATTATACAGGCATGGTCATATCCCAACGAATTGGCGGCGGGATAGTTCGTGATGTTTTGAGCCGCCAGCGCCGTGTCGTAGCGCGCGTCGAAAGTGATGCCCGTGCCGCCGGGTTGATGACACTGCGCGCAGTTCGCGTCCAGATACGAGCGGGAACGTTCTTGCAGCGATGCGGTCAAGTTCGTCAGCGCCGAAAGTTTTTCAAAATTGGCGATGCCACCTTCATCAAACGCCGGGTTGAAAAGTCCCAGCCGGTTGAGCGTGCGCAATTGGTTGTCCGTGACACCGGTCGCGGGATAAGTCTGGTTGCCGTTCAATTGCCGCGTATTGACTCCAAGCACATAGTTCGCCACCGGCGTGTGACAGGTCAGGCAGTCCGCCGGACTCGGATAATACCAGGCCTGCGTGGTCACGCCCGTCGCGTTGGTGATCGCAATGTTTTCCGTCAAACTGCCCGTGAGCAGATCCGCGTCGCTGTTGTCCGCCCGCCATTTGTAAGTCACGCCATAAACCGCGCCGTTGATGTCGCGCACAAGGAGCCGGGTTTCCAAACGATGCAGAACATTGGGGTTGGTCGTATCGGTGTTGAGTTGAAAAGTTTTGACAAACACCGTGCCGGCTGGAAACAACCATGAACCGGTTGGCGCAAAAGCAATTTGTTCGTTTGGCGTGATGACGCCGCCGTTGTTCGGCACGGCGAAGTAACGGGTCTTCAATGCGCCGTCCGACCATAACGGCGTGTTGGGCTGGTAAGGAATCAAGCCGCTGACCGGCGTCATGGCCGGCGTATTGCTGAAAATTCCCGTTTGAGAAATCAACGCCGGCAACGTTCCGTTGAACGTCGTCGGCATATTGAAGAATGCCGGGACCGCGCCATAATTTGTAAGGCCGTAGGCCAGTCCGCTGCCATTCGCCACGGTGATGTTGACCGGTGCGGACGTGCTGCTCAGGCCGCTGCCGTCCACCGCCACGGCAGTCAAGACGTAATTGCCCGCCGCCATGCCAGTCGCCGTGATGGTGTAAGGCAGATTGGTCGCGCTGCCGAGCAGCGTGCTGTTCGCATAAAAATTCACCGTGCTGATCGGATTGTAATTCGCATCGGCTTCGGCGCTAAGGGTCACGCTCGCGGCGGCGGTGAAATTGGTGGCGCTGCCGGCCGGTGCGGTCAGGACGACGGCCGGCGGCGGATTGGTGAACGGGTAAAGTTGCGTCTGCGGAATAATCGCCAGCGGCGTCGAAGGACTGCTCCACGCCAGCGCGACGGAAGCGGTATTGGTTTTTTGGTAGTAATCCAGTTCGAGATTGTAGAGTTGCTGCGCGACGAGCGGCAGGCTGTTGGTTTTTGACGTGGCATTGGTTTTGTCCACCCAGTCGTTGATCAGCAACTGGCCGTTGATGAACAGCCGCACGCCGTCATCGGCGGTCGTGTAAAAATAATACGTTTCATTGTATTGCGGCTGCACAGTTCCGGTCCAGCGCACGGTGAAATTGGTCGCGCCCACCACCGGACTTGGCCCGGTCGTGCCCCAGTTGAAATTGATCGTGGCATTCGTCTGCACCAAAACCGGCGAGCCGGTGAACGGACTCGCGCTGGTGTGATTCGTGAAATACGCGCCGGTCAGGCCGATGCCGGTGCCCGCCGCCGCCGTGTTGATGAACGAGGCGCTGGCAATGGCGCTGTTGACCGCGCCGGCCGCCACGGCCACGGCCTGAACCACGGCGTTGCTCGTCAAATTAAACGGCCCGACATAAAGCGTGGAACCCGCAGTCGGCGCGGTGCCGTCCAGCGTGTAAAAAATCGAAACTCCCGGTGTCGCATCCGCCAGCGCGATCTGAATGGAATTGGTGAACGCGCCGCCCGCCGGCGAAATGGTCGGCGCCGTCAGAAAAATCGCCGGGCCATAAACCGACAGCGCGTATTCTGCGCCGACGTAAACTTTGCCGCCGGCGATCACCGGCACGGTCATTTTCACCGCACCGCCCGGATTGTCGCGTGCGAGGTTCATACTCGTGTTGTATAATTCTTGCGCGAGGTTCGTCGCGTTGTAGGCGTGCAACACCGCCGGCCCGCTGCTGGCGTAAGCGCCCGGATCGGTCGCCCAGGCGATGCCGTTGTTGGTGCCATTGGCGGAAATGACCGGCGTCGCGCCAGGAAAACCGAAGCTGACGGACGACTGCGATTTGACCGTGGAACCAAGAATGCCGTTGGTGATCACAAAATTTTTCATCACGTCGCCGTTGCCATTATAAAAAAGCAAATTGTTCCAATACGCCGGCGAACTCCAGACGCCGTTGATCTGACCGGAAACTTCCTGCACGATTTGATTGTCGTTGGCCGTGTTGTAACGCCCCATGTTGTCCCGATCCACGAGATGAATGATGCCCGCTTTGCCGCCGCCGACGATGAGATGCGGATGGTTGGTGCTGCCGACGGAATCCGGCAATAGTAGCGGCCCGCCGGAACCCAAATCCGTGTCCGCCGCCGCCATCGCAGCCTGATTGTAAGGCGTGAAATAATCCGCGACGGCGAGTTTGTTCGTGGTCGAGAGCTTGACGAAGCTGTCGCTGTAATCGCCGCCGTTGGTGTTGGCGCTGAAGGAGCCGTTGCCGGTTTCAAAAAATAAATTCGTATTGGCGTCCACGCAAAGTCCGTTGCCGCCCATCCACAGCGCGCCTTCGCCGGGATTGTTGGGAAACGAAGAGCTGTTCGCATTCGGCGTGGTGTTGAAAATATAATTGGTCAGCATTACCAGATTGGTCGGATTAAAACCCATGACCCAGCCGTGATACGGATCGGTGTCGCCGTGGCTGCCGTAGCAGACATACAAAATGCCGCCGGCCAGCGTGAGCGCGGGGCGCTGCAGATGCTGGATCGCTTGGAACGTGACGACGGAACCGTTGCCTGCGACGCCCGTGCCCGGAACCGAGGCCGCGACCACCATGGGGCTGATGCGCTCAGTGCCGTTGGTGATGTTCAACGCGTGGATGCGATGATAATAATTCGTCGAGACACCCGTCACGACTTCGCGCGTGAAAGCATCGAGATAAATGGTGCCGGAAACCGGGTCAATGACCGGCGTGCCGGTCGCGCCTTCCTCAGGAACCAAATCCGTGTTGCCTTGCGCGTGGTAGCGCGTGCCGTATTCCGTCGAAGGCGAAATGGCGGCGATGCCCAGATTGGTTTTCCACAGCAGGCCGCCGTTCGTGCCGAAATTGCTGTTGGCGTCGAACGCATAAACCGAATCATGTTCCGTCGCGACGAAAACCACGTCATGCACGCCGCTGCCGGCGACATTGACGTTCGTCATGATCAGCGGCTGGCAATAAACATAGCCGTCCACCACATAGGAAAATAATTTTCCAAAATTGGTGACGTTCACATTCGCCAGCGTCAGCAAAGTTTCGTTGGTGTTCTGCCCCTGGCGCGTGTTGTCGTAGTGATAAGTCAGCACTGGCACGCGCGTCACCGGCAGCGTGATGAATGACTTGGATGCGACCGCCCACGCGATGCCGGCGGAGTTGGAAACGGACGTGGTGAAATAATAAGTCGTGTTCGCAGTCAGCCCGGCAATCTGCGAATTAAAAACGCCGGACTGCACGCCGATGGAAACTTGGTTCGCCCAGGCCGCGGCGTTGCTGCCGCCGTCGCTGGTGCCATAATAAATCCGGACGGTCGGCCACTGGTTGCCCGTGGTCAACACCTGGCCGTTCAGCGTGGCAATGGCGGCGGCGATGCCTGTCGCCGGCAGATTGGTCACGGTGGCCGGCGAGACGGTGGCGAGCGTCATGAAATTTTTGGACGGCGCGGCCCACGAAACGCCGACATTATTGGAAGCCCAGCCGGTGAAAAAATAAGTCGTGTTGGTTTTCAAGCCCGTGACCGTCGCCGAAAAATTTCCCGACTGCGGGCCAAGCGCGACATTGTTGGACCACGCCGCCGAATTGGTTCCGCCATCGTTCGGGCCGTAAAAAAATTTGATCTGCGGCGGGCTGCCTCCCGTGTAAATGATCTGGCCGTTGAGCGTGGCCGCCGTGGCTTGAATCGCCGAGGCGGCGCTGTTCGTGATCACCGCCGTCGAGGGCGCACCGGTGGAGGTCAGTCCGACATCAAACACCGCGTCGTAGCTGTGACTGCTGCCGAAAGTGATGGTTCCACCCGCCACCGGCATGAGTCCGATTTCTCCGCCGGTGTAAAGATTTCCGCTGGCATTGCCCATCGCCTCCCAGCCTGACACGGCGCTGGAGGCTTTCCCGAACGAGTAGGCATAAATGGTGTTTGGCGAAAGCGCCACGCTCAAGCCGCTCCACTGCAGCCAGTCGCCGTCAGTGAACGTAAAATTGCTCGCGCTGTAAGTCGCCAGCACCGTGGCCGTGCTGCCGCTGACGGAATAAATATGCAGCAGATAATTTTGCGCCGTGCCGGTGCCGGAAGTTGTGCCGCCGCCGGTTTTGATGGCGAGGGAATTGAGCACATAGCCAGACGCGTTGTTGACGGTGGTGAACGTCTGGCCTGGCTCGCCGCCGCTGTGATTCGACTGGTTGTCGGTGTAATAATTCAATCCGTCCGGTTTGTCGGCCTGACCGGCGGTGCTGAACTGGGAAATATCGTAAAATCCGGGCGCCGGTGCCGTGATGCCCAGATCGGTGAGCGATGCGGGCGTTTGCGCCTCTATGCTCGCGTTAAGGAAAACCGTGACGAACGCCGCGCCAACCGCGATGCCACGTCGCCAGATTTCCTGAACAAATGAAAATTTTTTCGAGATGTTTTTCGAGCAGTCGCCAGTGCTATTGGTTTTCATCGGATGAATGAACATGCTACAACAAAAACTTGTCAGCACCAACTTCGATTTTCCGGCGACGGTGGATTTTTTGTCTCAACCGTTTAAACTGCTTTTTTCGCAAGCACTGAATTAGGTCAGCCTCCAGCAGAAATCGTTAGCGATTATCGTTGCTCTGATCGCGGGCAGCGCAATTCCAAGTTCGCCGAGACGTGAACTCGGACTAAGTTGGCAATCTCAATGTAACCTGAAACCAGCTTGGGGTTCATCAGGATTGTATGAATTTTAGTAAATGCGCGTTCACCTCGTTTTTGTGCGTGGTGCAAAGGCCATGAGAAGCTCCCTTGAATACTTTCAAGGTGGCGTTTTTCACCAGCTTCGCCGACAACAAGGCCGAATCCGCAATGGGAACGATCTGGTCGTCGTCGCCGTGGATGATCAGCGTCGGCACATCCATTTTCTTCAAGTCCTCGGTCAAATCAGTTTCCGAAAAGGCCTTGATGCAAAAGTAACTGGCCGGAAAACCCGCCATCATTCCTTGCCGCCAGAACGCTTCGCGCACGCCCTCGGAAATTTTTGCACCGGGCCGGTTATAACCATAAAACGGCAGCGTGAGATCCTTGAAGAACTGCGAGCGGTCGGCAACCACGCCGGCCCGAATGCCGTCGAACACTTCCATGGGCAGTCCGCCGGGATTGGCATCCGTCTTCAGCATCAGTGGCGGAATTGCGCCGATCAACACCGCCTTGGCGACGCGCTTTGTGCCGTAACGCCCGATATAGCGGGCGACTTCGCCGCCGCCCGTGGAATGTCCCACATGGATTGCGTTCTTCAAATCCAACGCCTGGACGAGTTCCGCCAAATCGTCGGCGTAAGTATCAAGATCATTGCCGCTCCAAGGTTGGCTGGACCGGCCGTGACCTCGACGATCATGAGCGATGCAGCGGTAACCGTGTGCGGCCAGAAAAAACATCTGGTCTTCAAACGCATCCGCACTGAGCGGCCAGCCGTGGCTGAAAACAACCGGTTGGCCGGTGCCCCAATCCTTGAAGTAGATTTGTGTTCCGTCTTTGGTAGTAATGATATTCATGGTCATTTTTTCTTTCTGGTTCTGGTTTGATTGATGCAATTCCAGAGAGTTAAATAGTTCAGTTTAGATGATATTGATTTCAACATTCACGTTGCCTCGCGAGGCTTTTGAGTAGGGGCACGTTTGATGGGCGGCAATCGCCAATTCCTGGGCCGTTACGATATCCAAGCCCGGCAGGCTAACGTTGAGCCGCGCTTGGAGAAAATAAGCATTGTCTGCCGAACACAAATCCACCTCGGCATCCACGGCCACGTCGGGCGGGATTGGAATCTTCAATTTGCGGGCGGCAATTCTCATCGCCCCGATAAAACAGGCGGACCAACCGGCGGCGAACAGTTGTTCCGGATTGGTGCCGCTGCCCGTTGAGCCAGGGGTTGAAAGCTTCACGTCCAGTCGGCCATCGGAACTCCGGGCCGAACCGCCGTCGCGGCCGCCCGTGGTGCGGGTCTTGCCGGTGTAGAGTATTTTTGCCGGGTTAACCAGAAGGCTTGTTTCAGATGTTTCAATTTCGGTATTCATAGTCGTTGTTATTTTGTTGTTTGTATTATGGTTGTTCTTACTTTGTCTGCACCCGGACTCAAGGTGAATAACGGGTGAAGACCAGATTGCGAGATTCGCTGGCCTGGTGGCAGGGAAAACAGCCACGGAGCACGGCTTTACTGATCAGGGTGCCGCCGTTGAATTGGGCAAACCCCCAGCCGCCCGTGGCCGCGTATTTTTGGGAATCCTTAATCATGAACTGGATTCCATTCGTCGGTGGACCGGCGATAAAAGACTGTTCCCGACCAAAGGCTTCATTATTTTCCTCCGACGACACATAACTCCAAGCCAGCCGGGCAATGATCGCACCGTCCGGAAACGGCAGCTTCCCTTCCCGATACGCCTTGACCGCAATATCATTGCCCAGAATGGCCCGCAGGTCGTTGAGGTTTCCGGCTTCGTGCGCCACCGAGATCAACTTCCAATCACGATATCCGGGAGGGATTTCAGTGACGAAAACCGGGAGGCTGTCTGGATTATCCGACTCCGCACCGGCGGCTTTGCCCGTAATTCCGCCCGGTTTTTCAGCAGGATGGAGACTGGCATCCTGCGCTTGCACTTTTTGCCTGATGATGGCAAAGGAGATAGCCAGCGCAGATCCAACCACGAGAATTGCAAAGTAGTTTTTCATTTTCATATTTACAGTCCGGTTTGTATTTAAAGTTGAAAGTTCAACTGCTTTAGTTCTTCGCGGTGAGACTAGGACGCAATGTTGCGAACGATACCCGGATTTCCTTGGCGAATAGCTCCGGCTGCTCCCACGCCGCGAAGTGACCGCCCACATTGAGCTTGTTGTAATGTATCAGTTTGGGATAAGCCCGCTCCGTCCAGGTCTGCGGCGCAGCATAGATTTCGTCGGGAAAAACGCTCACGGCCACTGGAATAGAAACATTTTTCGGTTCAAAAAATGCCAAGTTGTTTTCCCAATACAGCCGAGCCGAAGAAATCGCAGTGCCGGTCAACCAATAGAGCGTAATATTGTCTAGAATGTCGTCCCGAGTAAGACCACTAGGTTGTCCGGCGAAGACGCGCGAGATGAGCGCATAACTGCTAGCGTCGTGGTCAAGTATCCAACCCGCCAGTCCGACGGGTGAATCCATGATACCATACAACGTCTGCGGACGGTTTTTCATCTCGATGGCATAGCCCAGTCCGTGCTTATAGAAAAAGTCTAACTGGTCGAAAGCATGCCGCTCATCGGCCGAGAGACCTGACGGCGGTGGCTCGTTATATTGAAGCGCCTTGGCCACGTCAGCGGGAACCGTCGCTGGCATGTTGACGTGAATGCCGAGTAATTCCGGCGGTGCCTGCAGCGCCATCTGTTCCGAGACGGCATCACCCCAATCGCCACCTTGCGCGACAAACTTGGTGTAACCCAGCCGTTTCATCAGCACGGTCCAAGCTCTTGCGATATGCGCGGGATCCCAGCCAGTTGTCGTAGGCTTGCCGGAAAATCCGTAGCCCGGCATGGACGGTATAACAACGTCAAAAGCGTCCTCCGCGCGACCACCGAACGCCGTTGGATTAGTGAGCGGGCCAATAATCTTTAGCTGCTCGATGATTGAGCCGGGCCAACCGTGCGTGATGATGATCGGCAACGCATTTTTATTTTTCGAACGCACGTGGATGAAATGGATATCCACGCCGTCAATTGTCGTGATGAATTGCGGCAGTGAATTCAATTTAGCCTCACACTTACGCCAGTCGTAATTGGTCGCCCAATAGCTCGCGAGTGCCTGCATTGTCGCCAGCTGCACGCCCTGCGATTCATCGGTGACGGTCTCCTTTTCGGGCCAGCGCGTGGCGGTGATGCGTTGGCGGAGATCCACGAGCGCCGCATCCGAAACCTGGATGTGGAAAGGACGAATACTATTGGTTTGATCCGCCGTTGCATTTTTGTCTGGTCCGTTGGCAGCCAACGAAGAATTGCCAGCGGCTGCAAAGGCGAGGGTTGCCATCGTGGCCCGCGCGGCAAAGCTTCGAAGTGCGGCGGCCCATGAGATGAATACGAATGGTTTATTGGTTTTCATAGTTGTTTATTAATTAATTTGGAATTTTGGGAATTTATTGATTTAGAGCTGTGCCTTGAGTTCCGCGAAGGGGTCTAAACGACGCGCGCAGTTCTTGAGTGTAGAGTTGCGGTTCTTCCCAGGACGCGAAATGACCACCTTTGTTCACTTCGTGAAAATAGTTCAGAGTGGGATAGGCTCGCTCGGTCCAGCTGCGCGGGGCCTGATAAATCTCACCGGGGAAAACCGTCACGGCGACAGGAACCTTGATGTCAACAGTCCGTTGGTCGGCGGCGTTGAAGTTATTATTATTGTTCTCCCAGTAAAGCTGGGCGGAAGAGATGGCACTTTTTGTCAACCAGTAAAGTGTGATGTCGTCCAGCATCTCATCTTTGGTAAGCGACTTCTCAGGATTGCCGCCACTATAAGTCCACTGGGCGAACTTATCATACATCCAAGCCGCGAGACCGACCGGCGAATCCGTCAATCCGTAGCCCACCGTTTGCGGGCGAGTCACCATCATGATGCCGTAGCCAGCATTCTTTTTGAAGAAAGTGTTAAGTGAATCATACGCGGCCTTCTCCTTGGCAGACAAACCGACCGGTGCCGGATCGCCAGAGTTCATCGCTTTCGCCACATCTGCCGGCACAGTTGCGGGCATGTTCACATGGATGCCGAGCAATCCAGCGGGTGCCTGACGCCCCATGGCATCTGCGATTACTGAACCCCAATCGCCGCCTTGAGTAACATAGTTTTTGTATCCCAGACGTTTCATCAGCACGTCCCAAGCGCGTCCAATGCGATCCGGATTCCATCCCGTCGTTGCTGGCTTTCCAGAGAAGCCGTAGCCGGGCATCGAAGGTATCACGACATCAAAGGCATCTTCCGCACGGCCGCCATATTTTGTGGGATCGGTCAGCGGACCAATGGCCTTCACAAGTTCCAAGATCGAGCCGGGCCAACCGTGCGTGATGAGCAGCGGCATCGCGTTCGGTTGGCGTGATTTCACGTGGATGAACTGGATGTCAATTCCGTCAATCGTCGTCACAAACATTGGCAAGGCATTCAGCTTCGTTTCGACTTTGCGCCAGTCATAGTCCGTTCCCCAGTAGCGGACGAGCTCCTGAAGCTTAGCCAACTGCACGCCTTGGGATTGATCGGAAACAGTTTCTTTTTCAGGCCAGCGCGTCGCCAGCACGCGATTGCGGAGGTCATCGAGGTCTGATTGCGGAACATGGATTTGAAAGGGGCGGATAGCCGTGGGATTGTTCGCAGCAGCGGAGTTTAAATTATCCGCTGCCGACATTGGCATGAGGCTGGCCGCAAGTGCGAGCGATGCCATGACGGCGTGTTTGGCGAGCGGCCAAGATTTAACCGGAGCCGCAGTGAGTTTGATTTGCTTTGTTGTTTTCATATAGCGCTTTGTTTTGCTTTTGCTTTGAGTGATTGGGCCTTGATCGGCTATTTTTTGGTTGTTCATTTATTCGGTTTGAGTCGGGGATGAACAAATGAAATTAAGCGCCGCTCGTGGTCATTGGTAATGCCAGTGGCATTTTTATGGAATCGGGCTGTAAAATTATTTTCCGAAAATGCGCTCGATCCTTCCAACTGCCAGTCAATGGCAAACGCATCGCTATTC
>Ga0302201_10001019_pt1 | contig 24834 bp, 18 predicted proteins | sample II_Bog_N3_2_FD_194586 | JGI IMG/M metagenome (GOLD analysis project Ga0302201, IMG submission 194586) | Peat permafrost microbial communities from Stordalen Mire near Abisko, Sweden - II_Bog_N3_2 | ecosystem: Environmental > Terrestrial > Soil > Wetlands > Peat | place: Sweden: Abisko... | reverse complement strand
GTTCTTGTCCGCGGGATGGAAGTTGTCCGGCATTCGCGGAAGTGCCGCGTGTTGATCACTGATGTCGATCAAAGTGATCTCCGCGCCCGAGGCAGGCTTGGCCACGGTGTCGGGCGGCAACAACTCACGTACCGGATCGTCCAGCTTCACCTTGCCCTGCTCCACCATCTGCGCCAGGATCAGGCCGGTAAACGTCTTGGTAATCGAACCAATCTCGAACACTGAATCGGGCTTGGCCGTGCCATAGCTGAAGACGCGAACCACTCCGTGCTGCACCACGCCAATCGTCACGCCACCGTGCTTCTCCGCTGCCAGCGGGCCACTCTTGAGCGAAATCGCAAGATCGCGGTCCAGCACCGCCTTCAGGTCCGCAACCCCCACAGCCGCCATCGCCGCATCCATCGGAGGCGGGGGCGGCGGGGTCGCCTTGGGCGAGGCCACTGCCGTGGCCTGACGCTCCAGCACCAGCGGCAACACCCCGCCCTGCATCCATGTCCCAGTCAGAGTCTTGCCGTCGGTCGAAAGTGTTCCGCTGAACTTCCCTTGTACGGCCGACACGTCAAACGTTACCGCGTTCCCGATCACCTGTAAGTTCTCGCACGGAATCCCCGGCGCCCCCTGGTCAAGGCTGTCCATCGTGCAGTTCCCCACACCTGCTGGCCCCGCCTTCAAGTGCAATTGCAGCCGCAGTGACGTCGGCCCTGCATGAAGCGTGCCTAGCCAGATACCGTCGGCGGACGGAGACACCGCAGGAGCCGCAGAGCCGGGCGTTTGCGCAAGCCCGAAGACGGTCGAAACAAGACCGAACAGTACTAGGGAACGAACAATCGGCAGAATCATAGGTGCCGGAAGAATACACGCACATCGGGAACTGCCAGAATCCCGGGTGCCCAGCATCTCGCTTCTGAGATGTGGAATTCGCCTGACTCTGCCCAGCCACGCATTAGCGAAACCTACCAGCCCAGGAGCGCTGAAGGCGCGAAACATACGAGCCTGGGTCGGAATCGGGCCCGGCCAGCTTGCTGGCTGGGGCGATGTAGGCCCAGGTAAGCAGCCCATAAAACCCAAGAGCGCTGAAGGCGCGACATAAAATCCCCCCGGTGCCCCATACCTCGCCTCAGAGATATGGAATTGCCACACCAAAATAAATTCCGCGGATTTCCCAGCAAATCCGCATTGTCAAGCCCCCAAACCCACCCAAATACTCCAAACCCCAATATCCACGCGCCTTTCGTACGAAAAAATAGATAGCAGATGAGTTATGGTACATCCCGTATAATAGTATTAGATGGAAAAAGGGAATCAGAACGGGAGTGATCTTCCAAACCGGACCGGAACCGGCGTGCAGCCGCGACTCCCGCTAACCCCTTATGTTGGAAGATTCTACCTGTAACCATCATGGAATGAAGATCTTGAAGAACATGATAGCGCTATCTCGTTTGTTTTGAAGATTTTGAGGTTTTATTGGGGGGAGGGGGTATCCCCACGCGAAGCCGTCCGAATTCAAGCATTTCCCAGCAAGAGAGAACATGCAGAACCGTAGATACGCACCACTATCCCCTTTAGCATCAGCAAATCGTACGTATATGCGGCGCCTACTTCTTCCCCTGGATGGTGGCCGCCTTGCGCCGAGCGCGCTTCGCGGCAATCTCCCGCATCTCGCGTCCCAGCGACGTCCGGTTCATCACCGCCTGCTGCGCAATGCCGATCAGGTTGCCGACCGACCAGTAAAGCGCCAGCCCTGAAGGATACTGCCAACAGATGTACCCGGAGAAGGCCGGCATCATGAACGCCATCATCTTCTGCTGCTGCGGATCGACACCCGGCGAAGGCGTATAGAACTGCACCAGGAACTGCGATATCACCATCAGGATGGGCAGAACGTGATACGGGTCCGCCGCTTGCAAGTTGGGCAGCCAGTACCAATGGGCATGACGCAGTTCCACCACCTTCGGGACCATGTAGAAGAACGCCATCAGGAACGGGAAGGTGATCAAGGTCGGAATACAGCCGCCGAACATGTTCACGCCCTCCTTCTTCTGCAGCTCCATGATCTCGGTGTTCATGTCGTTCCGCTTCGGATCGGTCACCTTGAACTTCTTGTACTTCTCCTTGATCGCGTCCATCTGCGGCTGAATGCGTTGCATCTTCAGCGCACTCTGCATGGACTTGACCTTGAACGGCAGCATCAGCACATTGATGAGCACTGTGAGGATGACGATGTCCCAGCCCCAGTTCGCCGCGACATGAGAATGCAGGAGTTGCAACAAGAGAAACAGATACTTGCCGATGAAGCCCCAGAAGCCGAACTCGAGCAGCGGTTCCAGCGTCACCTTCGGATTGGCCGCACGGATGCCCTTGAGGACATCGATCGCCTTAGGACCAACGAAGATGCGCGTTTCGGTCGGCCCGCTGCTGTCGCCGAACGCCGCTCCGAGGATGGGCATATTCTGCGCCTTCGTCGGTGCCGAATTCGCGTTGAAGCCCATGCGCTTGATGGTCTTCGAAACGTCGATCTGGTTGCTCAGCGTGACCATCGTCGCCGTCGCCGGCGAGTCGGGCAGAAACACCGCACCAAAGAATGGGTCGCTGACGCCTGCCCAGTCGAACGGCTCGGTCAGGGTCGCTCCGCCCGTAATCTTCTTCGGCGCAAGATGCTGGTCGCCGCCGCTGCGATCGCTGTCGAACTGCGCATTGGAGTACGCGGTGCCTCTTGGATCATCGTTCTGGTCGCCAAAACCGCCCGGCCAGCTGAGCAGCGCCCGCTCCTGCACACCGCCCCGCGTTACCTGCACCTCTGCGTGCAACACATACGAGGCATCGAACGAAAATGTCTTGGTCGCCTGCAAGTCACCGTTCGAATACTTGAAAGTCAGCGTGGCCGGCGTGGTGAGCGCGCCGGTAGCCGAAGGCACGAACATTGCGTGGCTTAGAGCCTCTCCCGTAGCTCCGTTTACCGTCGCGAGCGTTCCCCCGGTGCTATTACCGTTTTCCCCGTAGTCTTGCGTGTAGGTCAGCGTACTTGGTCCAACCTGGGTCACGACATACGTTCCGTTGTAGCTGCTATCGGACACGCCCGAGATCGCAACCGTCCGACCGCTGAGACCGGCCGGCAGATTACCCGCCGTCGCCAGCGTGACAACTTGATTGTTACGCGACACTGAGGTGATCGTAGCGGTGGAACCGTCGTAGGTATAGAAAGACATCGGATAACCGAAGAGCTTAGCCGCCTGTTGATTCACCAGGTCGAGCGGCTTGCCGTCCGAGTCCACATACGTCGGCCCCTTCAGGATCCAACTCGTTACCTGCGCGCCGCGATTGGAGAAGGTGATGCGGTAGAGCTCATTCTCAATGACGGTCGTAGTCGCCGCGCTCGCCTGGACCACGGGCACTGAAGGTGCTCCCGGCTTGGACGCGGCGGTGGGCTGGGCCCCAGTCGCGGCGGTTGCAGGTACCTCCGCAACCGGTGGTGCGGACGCCTGCGGCGCAGCACTGGGCGACGTAACAGAAGGCGCCGGCGTCGGGTTCATCTTCGAGTGATAGTACTGAGCACCGACGAGGACCGCGATAAAAACTACCATCATCGCGACAAGCGACCGACTATCCTGTCCGCCCTGCTGATTGGGGTTGCTGAACTCTGCCAAGTGATACGTCCTATTCTTGCGGTTAGCGGGAAACTGTGGCCGAGGCACTCACAGCCTGCTCTCTATGGTAAATGGTCTGCCCCGTTCTGGCTGGAACCGGGCGCAGCCGGTCGGGTCGTGCTAACGCCCGAAGAGAAACCGCGCTCGGGTACGGGATCGAGCCCGCCTTTGCCCCACGGATGACAGCGTGCAAACCGCCGCAATGCCAGCCACGACCCGCGCGCCATCCCGAAGCGGCTGAGCGCAGTGTAGGCGTACTCGGAACACGTCGGCAGATACAGGCACCGGCCGGGAGAGATCGCGTGCAGCACCGGAGAGAACAGGGACTTATACAAACGGAAAGCGAGCCCGAGCGCGCCGTCCTCCGCGCCCGCCGCTTGAGAGGTGGAATCTCTGTGCTCCAGCGCTGGTTGGACTCGTCCCATGGCGGCACTCAATTTCCAGCAGGCGGCAGGGACGCCGCCTGCTGCTCCAGAACTCTCTGGATCGTGCGGAAGACAGCAATCACCTCGCGCTCCAACGTTGCGAAGTCGAGGTCGATCACGCTGCGTCGAGGATGAAGCACCACATCAACCGGCATCCGCAGGAGTGAGACTTGCCGCCGAACGGCCTCACGCATGCGCCGCTTAATGCGGTTGCGGTCCACCGCCTTGCCCATAACCTTGCCAACGGTGAGCCCAACCCGCGCGCCGACGGGGTCGGCATCGCGCCGCGGACGGCCGTCGGGACCAAGCGGCTGGCGCAGTAGAAAGAAATAACTCATCTGCTTGCCAAACTGCTTGCGGCTGGCTGCATACACGCGCTGATAGTCGGCGTGTTTCCGCAGCCTGCGAGCAGCCGCTGACGCAACACTCTGTCGCGCAGACGACTTACCGTTCTGCGCTGGCAACGGTTGGGATACATCAGTCGGACTGGTTGTGGTGAGATGCCTTGGTGATGCCACGATTCAGCCCCTGAAACAGCTTCACGCCGGACAAGCTGAACTACACGTAGCTGGCGAGGATTCCGTTTTCACGGGAAGCGCAGAGCTGTGCAAAAAGGGGCGCAACTCTCAGCAGCAGAAAACCAGTTAGTATGAGCATCCCGGCAGCACAGCGGTGAGGGAATGAATCTTAGGAGTCGCGGAAACCAGCGCTGACGGCGATCTTGTGGCGCCCCTTGGCACGCCGGCGGCTGAGCACGGCTGCGCCCGCCTTGGTCTTCATCCGGGTAAGAAACCCGTGGGTCTTCGCGCGGTGGCGGCGGTTGGGTTGGAAGGTACGCTTCGGCATTGACTCGACTCCTGCTCAATCTCTTTGCGGTGTATGCAACAGTTTTCCAGTATACCTCAAAGTCGTCGCAATCCCAAAGCTGGCAGGAAATGAAAGCAGTTAGAAGTGCAACGCGCGAGCGCCAGAACAACGCTCGCCAAGCCGACCAAATTAGTCGTCGCAGCGATCTTCACAAGGAATGGTGCAACGAGATTTTTATCTAGCAATCGCTTGAAATGGACTCTGTTTTCCGTGCTACTATCAAACCCGCTTACCAAAGACGAATTTCGATTTCATCTGGGTCGAGCTTTGGTTTACGTTGTCGTTTCTCTTCGCAATGGGGCGTGAAACCTCAAGCGAAGATCTCCAGCAACCAGTGTTGATCCCCACTTGCCCTTTGGGCGATGGAGGACTACTGTTGCCGTCGCAGTTACGATTGTTGTTCTTTCGTTTTTCGGGTCAGTCTTGTTTATCTCGAACGAAGAAAACTTGGAATCGAATCCAAGAAGGAATCTACGCATGTCATTCGTCCCGACGGCGACCGCCGTATTGAACTATTGGGTCCGCATCCTGGGTGCGCTTGAGAAGAAAATCAATCGCCAGTCGTTTGAGACATGGCTCAAGCCAACCAGGTTCTCCCACATCCAGGGTAAGACCCTCTATGTTCGCATCCCCTCGGCAGAGTTCCATGACGTCTGCGAGAAATACACCGACCTCATTCAGGAGGCGGTTGATAATCTCGGCCTCGACATCGAGACGGTGACTTTTACCACGCCGCAGCAGGATCCAAGTGCGCCGCGGGTAAGGGAAGACGGCGGATTTGCCCCGGTTCCCAGCCACAATTCCAATGCGCCTCACTCGCGCCGCTCCTCAGGAACGTTGGCCGCGGGGCCTGAGCAGTCCAGGTTCGATTGGAGCAGCGCCTCCCAGCTCAATCCGCGCTATCAGTTTGACGCATTCGTCATCGGCAGCGGCAATCAGTTCGCCATGGCCGCGGCCCAGGCAGTCGCGGAACGCCCGTCCAAGGCCTACAACCCGCTCTTCATTTACGGCGGTGTCGGCATGGGCAAGACCCACCTGATGCACGCCATCGGCCATGACGTGAAGCGCCGTCAGCCGCACGCTTCCATCTGCTACGTCTCAGGCGAAAAGTTTATGAACGAGATGGTGGACTGCGTCCGCTATCAAAAGATGACCAGCTTCCGCGACAAGTTCCGCAATGTGGACGTCCTGCTGATCGACGACATTCAGTTCCTCGCCGGCAAGGAGCGCACCCAGGAAGAGTTCTTCCATACCTTCAACACGCTGCACGAGAGCATGAAGCAGATCGTGATCGCGTCGGATCGGCCACCCAAAGAGTTGCCGGATTTTGAGGACCGTCTGCGTTCGCGCTTCGAGTGGGGTCTGATCGCCGACATTCAGCCACCCGACCTCGAGACCAAGGTAGCCATCCTGCAGAAGAAGGCCGAGTCCGAGCAGACCCAGCTTCCCACCGACGTCGCACTCTTCATCGCGAGCAATGTGCGGACCAACGTACGCGAGTTGGAAGGCGCACTGGTCCGGCTGATCGCCTGGTGCTCCATGCACGGCGTCGAGATTACGCTTGCGGTCACGCAACAGTGCCTGAAGCAGTTCATCGACACCCAGGTGCGCAAGATCACGATCGAGGCCATCCAGCGCGCAGTTGCAGAGTCCTTCGGCATGCGCGTGGCGGAGTTGAAGCAGAAGAACAACTCACGCCAGATCGTGGTGCCGCGCCAGATTGCCATGTATCTGGCCAAGCAGCTCACCGAGGCGTCTTTGCCGGAAATTGGCCGTCAGTTCGGCGGGAAGCACCATACGACCGTGATGCATTCCATCGCCAAGATTGACGAGCATCGCCGCTCCGACAAAGACATGAACCGCACAATCAACAAGTTGATGGAAACGCTGAGCTAGCCCGGAATTTTCTCGTCGGGATTCGCCGGCACCCTGTCCGGGGCAGTGCTACTATCTAACCCACAGCCGCTCAAACCCACGGCCGCTCAACCTACAACTGTCAACCGAAACGAAGAGGAGAATTGCATGGAATATTCAGCAATGGCTCGGCGCGACGAAGCGAGGTTCAAGGGTGCAACGGAAGACGACGGAAATCCCATCGGGGTGGACGGCCGTAGGCAGCTCAGTTCCTTCGCCGACCAACTGGGTCATCGCGATCAGGACGAGATGCTAAAGGACAGTGACAGCGAAAACTGCGGCGGATAGGGCAGCCGGGGCGAGACGGCCGCAGGCTGGCGACGGCGCACAGCCGTAACGTTTGTCTGCGGACTTTCTTGCGCGCGTGGCTCCAATCCCGTTCATGACGTGAAAGATTGGTATAAGCTTTATTCGTAAGGTAGAAACGCGTCATGGATGATGTGGCTCAGGCAGCCCAGACAATCGGAAAATTCCTTCAGGCTTTCACGTCGGCGGGCGGGCTGCGGCTCCGCTTTCGGGTGAAACTGCGCAGTGCAAAGACGGCCGCCGAGGGCAGCCCAGACGCGGACGAAGACGGCGCAGGCGGTGGCGCTCCGCGTAGTCTCTACGTGGAGTTCATAGGCCCTGACACTGCCGTGCTTACTGGGCACAATGGCGAAGTGTTGAACGCCCTCGAACACATCGCGACCAAGATCTTGCGGCTTGAGCCTGAGGCACACGATCAGGTCTCGTTCGACGCGGACCACTTTAAGGCGAATCGCGACCGGCAATTGCGGGAATCGGCTACGATGGCAATTGAGCGTGTGCGGGCCACAGGCCAGCCGTACCCGTTCCCCGCGATGACCTCGCGCGAACGCCGGATGCTTCACCTGATTCTCAGCGAGTCGGGCCTGCCCACCGCCTCGAGCGGCGAAGGGCCGGGACGCTTCGTGGTGCTCTACCCCGCGGGCGCCGATACCTCGGGGACAACGGACACGCAGCAACCTGCCCGTCGGCACGACGCGAATCGCATCCGCGAGAGCTTCCGCCACCGCTAACACCTGGCCGCAACACTCCACCGTCAACCAGAACCCGTCGACTCCGAGTCATTCGCAGCTTGTTGGATAATTTACGCGCTGAGAGATTCGAGCAGAGTGCGGGTTTCGGCAAGCACGTCCTGCGCCTTAGCGGAGGTGAGTGGCCAGCGGAGGACGCCCTGAGGGGTGAACTGCGCGCCACGTTTGGCGTTGCGGGAGACGAGCTTCATCATAGCGGCGGGATCCACCATAGCGCGCGCCAGCGACGTGCTGCCTAGTTGCGAGGTGTCGGCTGCGGCAGCAGCGAAGCGAATGTGAAGCATCTCCGCGAATACCTTTGCCGCGGGTTTGGCGGGTTGCGGTCGCCGGTTGAGCGTGAGCATCGTGCGCTGCGGGCCTGCGCTGGGAGTCGTCGCGGGGCGCGGGAGTTCAATCTGGGTGCGCTTGCGGTCCAGTTGAGCAATGCCGAGCCGCTCGCAGACTAAACGGAGCGAGCCAGCAGCAAGAAGATTGAGGACAGACTCGGGCGGGTCGCCATAACGGTCCTGCAGTTCGGCACGCACGTCCGCGAGCGCAGCTTCGTCTTCGGCGCCGGCGATACGCTTGTACATACGCAGGCGTTGGTTCTCCTCGGGGATATAGCTTGAGTCGATGCGCACCGAGATGCCGAGGTTGATGCTGGTGCCCGCATGGGCCGGCTTGTCTTCTTCGCCCTTGATCTTCCGCACGGCCTCTTCGAGCATCGAAGTGTACATCTCGAAGCCGACAGCCTCGATGTGGCCGGACTGTTCGCCGCCGAGCATGTTGCCGGCGCCGCGCAGTTCGAGGTCAAGCGCAGCGATCTTGAAGCCGGCACCGAGGTCGGAGAATTCCTTTAGCGCGGCGAGGCGGCGGCGCGCGATCTCGGTCAGCTCCGTCTCCGGCGGAATCAGCAGGTAGGCGTAGGCGCGGCGGTTGGAGCGGCCAACCCGGCCGCGCAGCTGATACAACTCCGAAAGTCCATGGCGATCGGCGCGATTGATGACGATGGTGTTGGCGAGCGGAATGTCGAGCCCGTTTTCGATGATGCTGGTGGCGACGAGCACATCGTACTCGTGATTCATGAAGGCGAGCATCACGCGCTCCAGCTCGGACTCCGGGAGCTGGCCGTGACCGATCACGACGCGTGCCTGGGGAACAAGTTCACGAATCTTGGACGCCAGTTCGTAGATGGTCTCGACGCGGTTGTGGACGAAGTAGGTCTGGCCGCCGCGTTCGAGTTCCATCTCGATGGCGGTGCGCACCAGCTTTTCGTCGAACTTGGCGACGATGGTCTGGATCGCCATACGGTCTTTCGGCGGGGTCTCGATGATGGACATATCGCGCATTCCGATGAGCGACATGTGCAGTGTGCGCGGGATGGGCGTGGCCGACATGGCAAGCACATCGATCTGCGCGCGCATCTGTTTCAGGCGCTCCTTGTGACGCACGCCGAACCGCTGCTCCTCATCGACGACGAGCAGGCCGAGGTCCTGGAACTTGAGGTCCTTCGACAGGATCCGGTGAGTGCCGATGAGGATATCGACCTTGCCAGCAGCCGCTTTCTCGAGGATTGCTTTCTGCTCCTTCGCCGAGCGGAAGCGCGAGATCATCTCGACGTTGACAGGGAAGTTCGCAAACCTGCGCTTGAACGACTCGTAATGCTGAAAGGCGAGGACGGTCGTAGGCGTGAGGACAGCGACCTGTTTTCCATCCTGCACCGCTTTGAACGCCGCTCGCATGGCGACCTCGGTCTTGCCGTAGCCAACATCGCCGCACAGCAGGCGGTCCATCGGCTGGGGCGATTCCATGTCGGTTTTAATGTCGGCGATGGCGGTGATCTGGTCGTCGGTCTCGTTGAAGTCGAAGGCGTCCTCGAACTCGCGCTGCATGTTGGTGTCGGGCGAGAACGCCGTGCCCATAGCGGTCTTGCGTTGCGCGTACAGCTTGATGAGCTCGCCGGACATGTCTGCCATGGCCTTCTTGACGCGCGCCTTGGTCTTCTGCCACGCCTGGGTGCCGAGCTTGTTGAGCAGGGGCGCGGGGCCGGTGTCGGTGCTGCGATATTTCTGGATCAGATCGAGGCGCGTCAGTGGGACATAGAGCTTGGCCTCGTCGGCGAACTCAAGAATCATCAGCTCAAGCGGCGGCTGGGCTGAATCTTCCCCTTGGTTCTGTTTATTTTCCTCTATAACGCGCAGGCCGCAGTAACGAGCGATGCCGTGCTCGACGTGGACGACGTAATCGCCAACCGCCAGGTCGCGGAAGTCGGAGACGAAGGCCGCGGTCTTTGACTTGCTGCGTGGGACGGGGCGCGCCTGAACGTCCGCGTCGTCAACAAGATCATTGGCGCCGAAGAGGATGAGTTGCCGGGCTATTGCACGCCCGTCCGCGTCGCGCAGGTCGAGCACCTGTACGCCGTTGGCGATGGCGGCCTTGACGATGACCGGAGTACGCAGGTCTCCTGCGAGATAGCTGGACTCCGAGTAGACGGTGGTGCTGCCCGGGGCCTGCGTGCGCGAACCGAGACGATACGGCACCTGATACTCCTGCAGGAGGCTGGCGAGTCGTTCGACCTCGCCCTGATTCGGCGCAGCAATTAGAACACGCGCGTCTTGTTGCGTCAGCGTGTTGATCGCTTCGACCAGGGCGAGAATGTTGCCATGGAAGCGTTGGGTGGGGCGAGTAGCGAAATCAATCTCGGAGAGCGCGGACCGGTCTGCATCCAGAACGTCGACGGCACCAAGCTGGTCGAGCTCGAAGCCGGTGAAGCTGCGCAGCCGGTCATTCAAATCCCAGGGCGAGATGTAGATGTCTTCAGGGCGGACGAGCGAGCCGATGCCAGAGCGTTCGTGGCGCTGCTCAACCTTGTTCCACCAGCGCTCCCCCTGGTTCTTGACCATAGCGGGCTCTTCGACGAAGACTCGGGTGGCAGGGCCGAGCAGATCGAGCAAGGTACTGTTAGCACCCGCGACGGGCGCGAAGAACTCCCAGCCGGGGAAGATGGTGGCGTCTCCGGTGCGCGTCGCAACATGCGTTTGCAGTTCGTTGGGCTCTTCGCCGCCTTCGAGTTCCGCGCCCGCCAGACCCGAGCGCGTGAGCCGCGCGTTGATAGCGGTGAGAATCATTTCGGTGACCGGCGTTTCGGTGAGCGGTAGCAACAGCGCCTCGTCCAGCGTGGAGGCGGAGCGCTGTGTCTCAGGATCAAAACGGCGGATTGATTCAATTTCATCGCCGAAGAAGTCGATGCGCACCGGGCGGTCCATTTCGGGCGAGTAGACATCGAGTATGCCGCCGCGAAGAGTGACTTGGCCGGGCATCTCGACCACATCGACGCGCGTGTAGCCGACAGAGAGGAGGTGCTCGACCAGCATGTCTGGCAGATATTCCTCGCCACGCTTGAGGTGCAGCGCGAGGGAGGCGTAGTGGGGGCGCGGGAAGAGGCGCATGCAGGCCGCTTCGACCGGCGCGATCACGAGCCGGGCCGTCCCGGTGGCGATTTTCCAGAGGGTAGCGGCGCGCGACTCCTGAATCTCGGGGTGAGGGGAGAGATTCTCGAACGGAAGAACATCGTGCGCAGGAAAGCGAAGGACGGAGTCCGGGTCGAGGGCGCCGGTAAGTTCGCAAGTGGATAGGATGGCGGCGTGCAGCGCCTCAGCCGCCTTATTGTCAGCGACCAGAATGAGGCATGGCGCGTTGGCGGCACGGGTGAAGAGTGGGAGATATAGTGCCCGTGCCGTAAAAGTCAGGCCGGAGACGCGTCTGCGCCCGCTGCCGGCACTCAGGTGGCGACGGACACGTTCAAAGGGGACGCAGTTTTCAAGGTCCGCCAACAGTTCGCGGACGAAAGGCAAAATCATAATCTGAGGTTAAGTCTACCTGTTGAAATGGAATGGTAGTGGCGGGGGCAAACGCGGGCCGCGCTCAAGCGTTGATCTCTTCTGGCTTTAGTTCTTCTTTTGGCGCGGGAGGCAGCGCTTCGGATTCTGCGTCCTTACCGATGATGACCTGACCATATTCAAGCAGCGTCACCATTCCAACGCCGCCGCAAATATTGCCGGCAACCGCGGGCAGAAACCACATAGGAAATGCGAGCCAGGGCGCGCGACCGGTGAGAATGGCGGCGAAGACCTCTCCGCTGGCAGCGATGCAGTGAGCGAAGTTGCCCAGGCCGACCACGAAGGCGAGCATCCAGATGATCATGACGGACCCGGTAATGGAGTGCGATCCCGAAACCAGCCAGGCAACGGTCGCGATGATCCATCCGCCCATGACACCGGACCAGAAGATGGTGGCGGCAGGATGGTTTACAGCGTCCAGGCCGAGCTGACCGAGCGACTGAACGACCGCGGGCGGGAGCGCTCCGGTGAGCGACGCCAGTGCGGCGAATGCGAGTGCACCAAGAACGTTGGCCGGAAGCACTGCGGCCCACAGGCGCAATGTGTTCCAGAAGTGGCTTTTTTCCGCCAGGACAAGGGCAACGGGGTAGAGTGTATTTTCCGTAAAAAGCTGCGAGCGACCGAGAATGACGACAATGAAGCCGAGCGGGTAAAACATCTTCGCGATGAAAAGCGTGGCCGGCGTGGCGACTGCACCGACAGGCGTGAGCAGTGCGATCGCAATGGCATTACCCATGGCGGAGAGCCCCATGAAGATGCCTCCGGCGAGTCCGGAGATGGCAAGCGAGATGCTGGAGCGGCCAAGCTCCTGACGGGCATTGTTGGCCACCTGCTCATAGATATCCTGCGCGCTGGGACGCTCAAGGTTCTTTTGAGCGTCGAGTGTCGATGGGGGTGGGGCGGGCTTTCGGCGGAAAATGGCGCGCATGAGTGTGAGATGCAGAAAGAAGAACGTCACGACGAGACGAGCCCAGTTGCTAGAATTAGGTTGAATATGTCGACGATGAGTGCACTTTCGCCTGAGGTTCTTGCCAAGTACCAGCCTGTGATCGGGCTGGAGGTTCACGTTCAACTCCTGACTGACACCAAGGCGTTCTGCGGGTGCGTGAACCGCTACGGCGGCGAGCCGAATACGCATGTCTGCCCAACCTGCCTGGGGCTACCCGGTGCGCTGCCGGTGTTGAACCGCCGAGCGGTGGAGTTGGCCGTGCTGGCGGCGAGGGCTATCCACTGCGAGCTTCGCGAGACTAGCGTCTTTTCGCGCAAGAACTACTTCTATCCCGATTCGCCGAAAGGTTACCAGATCTCGCAGTTCGATCTACCGATTGCGGAACACGGCTGGATTGACGTGCCAGACGCAACTGGCGCGGCCAAGCGCATCGGCATCACGCGGCTGCACCTGGAAGAAGACGCGGGCAAAAGCGTTCACGACGGCTTTGCGGATTCGGTATCGCGAACGTACATCGATCTAAACCGCTGCGGAACTCCGCTGGTGGAGATCGTCAGCGAGCCGGACATTCGCACGCCCGACGAGGCGTTTGAGTACCTCACACGGCTGAAGGAGATACTGCTCTATACAGGCGTGAGCGACTGCAATATGGAAGAGGGCAGCCTGCGCTGCGACGCGAACGTGAGCGTGATGCTGAAGACGGACAAACAGTTCGGCACCAAAGCGGAAGTGAAGAACGTCAACAGCTTCCGCTACATTCGCGCGGCGCTGGAGTACGAGATCGAGCGCCAGATCGAGGTTATCGAGAGCGGCAACCGTGTGGCGCAGGAGTCGCGGCTCTGGAACAATGCCGAGGGTCGCACGTACACCATGCGTTCCAAGGAGCAGGCGCACGACTACCGCTATTTTCCTGAGCCGGACCTGCCGCCGCTGGTGGTCGGTACAGCGTGGCAACAGGAAATTCTGAGAGCACTTCCAGAACTGCCCGAGGCGCGCCGGGCGCGGATGATCGCGGAATACGACATCAACCAGCAGGACGCGATGACTCTGACCGCGACGCGCGCGTTTGCCGATAGCTTCGAGGCAGCCGCGAAGGCAGCGAAGAGCCCGAAGCGTGTGGTGTCGCTGATTACCAGTGAGTTGACGGGTCGGCTGAAGGCAGGTGGGCTCGAACTGGAGCAGTCTCCGGTGACGCTGAAGGGCATTGTGCAGGCGGCGGACCTGGCGGAGTCGGGCGATCTTTCGAGCAAGATGCTGAAGCAACTGCTGGACACTTGCTTTGCCGAGGGCAAGGACTTCGCGGAAGTGTACTCTCGCGATAAACCGCAGCAGATCTCCGATGCTGGCGCAATTGAGGCGATGATCGACGAGGTGATCGCGGCGAATCCGAAACAGGTTGCGCAGTATCTCGGTGGCAAGAAAACGGTCGCGGCGTTTTTCGTCGGCAACGTGATGCGCCTCTCGAAAGGGCAGGCGAACCCAACTCTGCTCAATGAGCTAGTAGCGAAGAAGCTGGACGCGCAGGGCCCCAAGTCCTAGCCTAAATACAAACTTCGCGTCGCCCTGGCTTGTTGTGCAACGGATTGTTGTGCGACCGTCATGCGCCCGCCTGCTTCCAAGCATGGTGGAGGCAAACCAATGGCGACAAAGAAATCTGTAAAAAAGAGTATGTCTACTCGCAAATACAGTCCCGCAGCCGGCAAGAGTGTCGAACGTGAGATGAAGGCGATGAAGCAGGGCAAGCTGAAGAGCGGCAGCGGCCAGAAAGTGACCAACCCAAAGCAGGCCATCGCGATCGGGTTGTCCGAGGCTCGCAAGGCGGGCAAGAAAGCTCCGCCGCCCAAGAAGAGTTAGTCTCAGCAGCCACTTCAAACCGTTCGGCGGCGAGCCCTTGCCTTCCTACCTTTTGTCGGAACCGGAGGACGCTGGTGCAGCAGCGGGTGCTGCGGAGGCGCTGGAGGCAGATGCCGACGATGAGTCATTGCTCGCCGCCGCGGCCGCCACTGACGGCACATCGGATGAGGAGCCTGTGTCACCCTTGCTCCCGTCCCCCGACGCGGGAGGCTTGTGGTTGCCATAACCGTCTGCAAACCAGCCGCCCCCTTTGAAGGAGATGGCGGGCGCGGAGATGACCCGCTCGAGCAGGCCTCCGCATTGCGGGCACTTGGTGATCTCCGTATCGGAGAATTTCTGGATTTTTTCAGTGTGGCGTTTGCACGCCTTGCATTCGTACTCATAGAGCGGCATATTCTGTTACCTATTTCGAGTTTAACGTATCTCGGCTTGAGCCGTGACGGGGGGCATGCAACTCGCGGCGCCCGTCGCTTCGATTCCACTCTGCCGCCACAGGGTCCAACAGCCCGCGGCAAACACGACGATCAGTAGCGGAGCGTCCACCAGTTTACGGATGTACCACCCGAAGGTCGCGATTCCATTCGTGACCGCAAAGAGTATCGCCAGATACAGAATCGTCTTTGCCGTGGTGGTGAAGCTGGCAAAAAAACGCCATACGATCAGCGCGAGCAGCAGAGTGACGGGAGCAAGGTCATACTCCATGATTCGCGGATTGAGCAGAATGACGCCGACAAGCAACACTGGGGCCCATTGATTCAGCGAGATGCTGCCCCGCAGATACCAGCGGGAGAGGTACAGCAGAAGGACAAACAGCGGGACCGCGTAGCACGCGTAAAAGATGAGCCCGGCCGGCGAGTAAGGGAGCCCCATGCGAAAGAGGACATCGCTGAAAAACCCGGCGAGGCTGCAGCCGAAGTCGCGGTTGTAGAGGAACTGCAGGTCAACGGCCTTTAGAAAATTCTTGAAGAGCGAAGGCCAGAGCACCGGCTGTATGGCGAACAACGCGATCCCGGCGGCGGTGGTAAAGCCACCCGCAATCCACTGTTTGCGGGCGGACAAGACTGGAATCACGACCAGACTCAGCAAGGGCGCTTTAATGCACGAAGCCGCGAGAACGGCCGCGTAGAACCAGGTCCAGGTGCCGCGCCGCCAGCCCACCAGAGCGCACCAGAAAACCGTAAAATAGACGATATACGCGATGTTTCCGCTGAGGACGACTCCATTCTGGAGGAGTCCCGGGAAGAATGCCGCCGACGGCGTCAAATAAATAAAATACCGGCGCTCGTTCTCTCCGGTGAATTGCAGCGCTACCCAAAGCTGCCCCAGAATCGCCAAAATGTAGACCAACCAGTACGCGCTGCCACTGAGCCAGAAAGGAAGCTTTCCGATGAGACGAAGGACTGGAAGCGTGATCGGAGAGTAGACGTAGCTGTAAGGCCGAGCACCTCCGTTCGGGTCTCCCCACTGGTCGTGGTAGGCCTGCTGGGCGACCATGGCATCCGCGTATGGGTCGTGGCCTACGCGCAGCGAGTGAATTGCAGCGACGTACACCTTGAGATCCCAGCCTGGGGTCTCAAAGTGGGTCCAGATCACCATGGCGACCACAAGAGCGACCCACATTCCGATAAGGATTCGGCGCCGGACGGTCAAGTGAGTGGTGCCAAGCGGCGAAGCAGAGGTCAATGCGATACCTCAATGTCGCTGACCAACACGTCCTCGCTTGCAGTGTTCTGTGTGGTTCGCGATCGCATGCCCCACGTGATCATGGTGCTTACCGAGAGGTTCCACACCGATCCCAGCACAATACCGGCCAAACCGGCAAGATACCACTCCACGCCATCCTGCCAGAGCGCGCGCGCAAAGACGATGTTGGCTACTGCGCCGAACGAGCACGCCATTACGAAGCGGACCAAGCCGCTCCACATGTGCCCGCCGCGCAGACGCCGGCTACGGAAGGAAATGAGGTTATTCAGCGTGAAGTTTTCGATCATGGCAACGAAGGTGGCGGCAATCTGCGCTGCAACGAAACTGGCGGCAAATACGTGGCTAAAGAGGAGAAAAACCAGCAAATGTGCTGCGAGACCGATTACGCCGACGAGGGTGTACAGCGCCATGTGCAGGGGGACGACGCCACCCAGGCGTTTGTTGAGGATGAGAAAGAGATACTCGATGCCTACAACGACATCGAGCTTGCTCTCACCATGATGGCGCACACCGAACCTGTATCCGACCTCACCATAGCGAACCGGAACAACGCTGGACGCGAGCAGGTCGACGAGAATTTTGAACCCGCCGCCCTGCAGGTCGTGCACAACTTCGAGCAGGAAGCTGCGACGAAGGAGGAAGAAGCCGCTCATAGGGTCGGTCAGCTTGGCGCGGCAAACGGACTGACTGATCTTCTCGCCCAGGCGGCTCAACATGACCCGCCACGGTCCGAACTCGCCCATGCTGCCTCCGTCGGAGTTTCGGGTTCCGACGACGACGTCGAGCGAGTCTTCGCGCAGACGGGAGAACATGCGGGGGAGGATGCTCGCGTCGTGCTGTAGATCTGCGTCCATCACGGCGACTACGGGCGCCGTAGTCGACATCATGCCTTCAATGCAAGCCGAAGACAGGCCGCGCCGCCCGATGCGATGGATGAGCCGGATCCGCGAGTCCCAGCGAGCGTGAGCCGAGACAACTTCGGCCGTGCCGTCCGGAGAGTCGTCGTCAACGAAGATAGCCTCCCAGACCAGGCCGTCGAGGGCCTCGGTAAGCTGGGCGATGACGAGCGGAATATTGTCGCGCTCGTTGTACGTGGGCAGCACGACTGCTATATCCAGCGCAGAGGATTGTGGGATGAGTAGGCTTGTGGTCGAACTGTCGACCAATTCGACTGACGAGGCGGATGGAATCAACTGCCTACTCCTACTAGAACGACTTACGAATGAATATGATAGGCGCATCAGCCAGCGGCGGATGGCCCGAGTCAGAATTACACTTAATATCCTTAAAACCCGAGATGCGACGGAAAGTTTTGCAGATTACGCATTTTTTCCGCGAAAACGGGAGCGTGGCCCTGACCTCGCAATCATGCTTCTTTCAAGAGTTTCCCAGTTCAACCAGGCGCACGCTGGCAATAGCATCGACCTTACGCAATGCCTCGATTGCCGGGGTTGCTTCGCTGGCGTTCCGCACGTCGATCTGGACGACGGCCAAGGCCTGGCCCTGCGGCACGCGCTGGGAACGAGTAGAACGCCCCAGGGCGAAGTTTGCAATATTCAGAGAGTGCTCGCCCAGGATGGTTCCGATGCGCCCCACTACCCCCGGAACGTCATGGTTGCGGATGGTAACGAGCGTGCCGTGGAGCGGGGCTTCGATGTCGATGCCGTCGTAGGTGAGCAGGCGGGGCGAGTTGCCGTGCAGCACGGTTGCCGATGCGCTGGCGTCGCCATCCGAGGAGTGGAGGACAATCTTGAGCGTGCTGCCGGAGCCGCCCGTGGTGAACTCCTTCTTGTCTTCCTGAATGCGGATGCCGCGCTCCTGTGCGATTGCCGCGGCATTGATTCGATTGACGGCCTCGGGATCCGCGAAGACGCCGCAGATGGCCGCGTTGCGGATAAGTTCGGTCTTGCCCTGGGCGATGCGCCCGGCGTAGGTGATCTGGATGCACTCGATATTGCCGGGTACGGCATGCGAGAGGAACAGCCCAAGCCGCTGGGCCATCTCGATATATGGAGCGACCTTGACGTACTCCTCGTGCGAAAGAGAGGGCAGGTTAACGGCGTTCTGGACGACACCGAGCTTGAGGTAGTCGCGCACCTGCTCGGCGAGCTGTATGCCTATCGCCTCCTGCGCCTCATTGGTTGAGCCGGCGATGTGCGGCGAGAGCAGGACGTTGTCGAGGCCAAAGTAGGGCGAATCCTTGAGCGGCTCCTTGCGGAAGACGTCGAGCGCGGCGCCGGCAACTTGGCCGGTTTTGAGGCCTTCGGCGAGCGCTTCGTCGACGATCAGTTCGCCGCGGGCGCAGTTGATGATGCGAATGCCGGGCTTCATGATCTTGATCGAGGTGGCATTGATGATGCCCTCGGTCTGGCTGGTGAGGCCGACGTGCAGCGTGAGGTAGTCGCACCGCTTGAAGATCTCGTCGATGGGCACGAGCGCAACCTGGTTCTCGCGCGCGACGACTGGCGCGATGAATGGGTCGTAGCCGATCAGTTCCATACCGAAGCTCTGGGCGCGACGCGCGACCTCGAGGCCAATACGGCCGAGTCCGACGATGCCCAAGGTTTTGCCGCGAAGCTCCGAGCCCTGCAGCGACTTCTTCTCCCACTTGGCCGCATGCATGGTGGAATTGGCGCGAGGGATGGAACGGGCCATCGAGATCATAAGGCCGAGGGTGAGTTCGGCGACGGCGACCGCGTTGGCGCCGGGCGTGTTCATCACCACGATGCCGCGATGGGTGGCGGCGGGGGTGTCGATGTTGTCGACGCCCACGCCTGCACGGCCGATGAGGCGGAGCTTGGGCGCCGACTCCAGCAGCTTGGCGTCCGCCTGCACAGCAGAGCGGACGATGAGCGCGTCGGCGTCGGCGAGTTCGGTTTCGAGGCCGCCCGGGCCGAGCTTAGCGATCTGGTCGGCGGTGACTACGTCCCAGTCTGGTTCCTGTTTGAGCACGGCTAACGTGGCCGGCGAGACTTTCTCTGCGATCACAATCTTCATGAACTTCTTTCTTTGACTGGCATTGCCAGCGACTTGCGGACGAGTTGCTGTGGAACCTCCACCGCGCGGTTCGGGGACGCGATGGAGGCCAGGCTAATTACGTTCGGCGTAGACCTTCTGTGCGGCGATGAGGCCGACACCGTATGCGAGATTCGGGAGCGGGAGCTTGAGGGCGACCGCGACCTGTTCGAGCGCGCCGATGACGGCGATGGTGTCCATGTAGTCGAAGAAGCCGATGTGGGCGATACGGAAGAGCGAGCCCTTCATTTCGCCTTGCCCGTCGGTCACGATGATGGCGAATTTGGAGCGCAGGCCCTTGACGATCGCACCGGAGTCGACGCCTTCGGGCGGAAGGATTCCCGTGGCCGCAGCCGCTTCGTAGCCCATAGGCGCGAAGAGCTTGAAGCCCATAGCGGTGGCAGCTGCGCGAGTCATGGCGGCGCAGGTTTCGGCGTTGTCGACCAGTTTGCGGCGGCCTTCGACGAGGTTCCCCGCCGGATTCTCAGCTGTGGCACCCTGATTGGCGATCCAGTCCAGTGCCGCGCCCATGGCGGCGATGAGCGCGACCGAGGGGGTGTAGGCGGATTCGCCCTTGAGCGCATTCTTGCGCTCCTTGCGCAGATCGAAGTAATAGCGCGGGTTGTAGCTTGCCTCCATACGGTCCCAAGCGCGCGGGCTGACGGCTAGGTAGCTGAGGCCCGGGGGAATCATGAGGGCCTTCTGCGAGCCCCCGATGAGAACGTCGATACCCCAGGCGTCCATGTCCAACGGCGTGGTGCCGAGGCCGGTGATGGCGTCGACGACGAAGAGCGCTTCAGACTTGGCGTCTTTGAGCAGCTGGGCGATGCCCTGAACGTCGTGGCGAACGCCGGTAGAGGATTCAGTGGCTTGAACGAAGACGACGCGGGTTTCCAACTTGAGCGCGGCCTTGACGGCTTCCAGCGAGAACGTGCGGCCGTAGGGCGCGGAGACGACATCGACTTCGCAGCCGAAGGCCTTCGTGATGCCGGTCCAGCGCTCGCCGAACTTTCCGGCGGAGAGGACGAGGACACGGTCGCCGGGAGAGGTGAGGTTGGAGACCGAAGCCTCCATGGCGCCGGTGCCGGAGCTGGCGAGGATGAGAACGTCGTTGGTGGTGCCGACGAAGTCTTTCATCTGCGCGAGGACACGAGTGTACATGGCGCGAAATTCCGCGGTGCGGTGGTGAATATCGGCCGCGGCCATGGCGAACTGGGCGGCAGGAAGCAGGGGCGTTGGGCCCGGGGTGTAGAGGCGAGTCTTTCGGATCATGAGTTTATTGTATCCAGCCTAGCGGTTAGCGGCACAATCCGGCGAATACCGACCACGGATTTTCACGGATCGACACGGATTAAATCTATTCCGTTGCTTTGATTTGTTCTGATCCGTGTGATCCGTGGTCGCGTCTAGTCATTTTGCGAGTTCGGCTTTGACCAGTTCGGAGACGAGTTTGCCGTCGGCGCGGAGGCCTGTGGCCTGAATACTTTGCTGGACGAGCTTCATGGCGGCGCCCATGTCGCGTGGGCCGGGCTTCTGGCCGCTGGTTTCGGCGAGTTTGGTGATGGCTTCGACGACGATTTCGCGGACTTGATCTTCGCCGGCAGCCTGCGGCATGTAGGCCTCGATCATGCCGATTTCGGCCTGCTCTTTGGCGGCGAGCTCGGGACGATTGCCCTTGGTGAAGCTTTCGACCGACTCGCGACGCTGCTTGAGGAGCGTGGTAAGTATCTGAGTCTGCTCGGCATCGGTGAGGGGTTGGCGCTTGTCGATCTCTTTAGAGCGCAGGGCGGATTTGACCATGCGGAGGGTGGTGAGGCGGTGCTCTTCGTGGGCTTTCATTGCGGTGATGATGTCGACGTTGATCTTTTCGCTGATGCTCATTTTCATCCTTCCGGTCGTACCCCCTCCCCCTTTTTGCGGGGTGCTGGGGCTAAGTCGTTTTATTGCTTCGGGTTAGCCAACGGCCATGCCGCTAAAATCGTCTATCTATTGAGGTTACGGGTAAAATATTCTATTCATTGGGGTTACTGGTGAGCTCGGCCACTTTACTTGCTAAAATCCTCCATCTATTGGGGTTAGCGGTGGGACATAGCTTATGCGGCGTAATTTGCGTAGTTTTCCCTCTTCTTTAATTGTACGGGTTGGGAGGGGTAAATCTGCTATCTATTTTTCGAGCGGAAAGGCGCATGGTTACTGGGGATTCGCGTTTTGGAGGCGGTTTAGGGGCTTGACAGTGCAGATTTGCTGAGGGATTTCGCGAATCTTTTCTTGACAGATTTCGGATGGTTGCGATAGTGTCGCTGACACTTGTCATAGATGTAAAGACTGGAGTCATAGACGATGGCTGGATCGAAGTTGAGCAAGCTTGAATTGCAGATTATGGAGACGCTGTGGACGCGGGGCGAGGCGTCGATTCGGGAGATGCAGGAAGCTTTCCCCGAGAAGAAGCGGCCCGGATACACGACCGTGCAGACGATGGTCTACCGGTTGGAAGCGAAGAAGGTCGTGCGGCGGGTGCGCAAGGTGGGGAACTTCCATCTGTTTGCGGCGACGGTGACGCGCGATTCGGCGCAGAGGAGGCTGGTAGACGATCTGCTTGCGATGTTTGGCGGCGAGTCGCGGCCTGTGGTGGCGCATTTGATTGAGGCGGGGAAATTAACGCTCGAGGACGTGGAGTTCGCGGAGAAGACGCTGAAGGAACAGGGAACAGGGGACAGGGAGTAGGCGGTAGGGGAAGGGCAAAAGCAGATTTCCTTCGGGAATGACAAACCAAGGGAATGACAAATCAAGGGAATGACAAACCCGTGATGTGCGGAGGGTGCGATGAGTGAGTGGCTTAGGGCGATGGGTCCGGCGGTGGGGAATCATCTTTGGCAGTCGACGGCGTTTGCGGGGGTGGTTTGGGTGGCGACCCTGCTACTGCGGAAGAACGCCGCGCGGGTACGGTATGGGTTGTGGGTGGCGGCGAGCGTGAAGTTCCTGGTTCCCTTCTCGCTGCTGATCGGGCTGGGCGGGATGTTGCCGAGGCCACGACATGCGGTGGTGACGATGCCGGTGTACTCGGCTGTGGACGAGGTGGGGTTGCCGTTTTCGGATGTGGATTTGCGGGTGACCGCAGTGGCTCCAACCCATGTCTCAGAAGAGAGATCCTTCGACTGGCTCAGGACGGCAACCAGTTTGCCGGTTGTGCTGGCGGGGGTGTGGCTTTGCGGCGTAGTGGTGGTACTGGGGGTGTGGTGCGGAGGATGGTTGAAGGTGAAACGGACGCTGCGGCGGGCCGTGCGGGCGGAGGATGGGCGCGAGGTGGAGATTCTGCGGCGGGTTGAGGCGGCCATGGGTGTCCGGCGGGTTCGGCTGGTGTTGTCGAGAGAGTGGATGGAGCCGGGAATCTTCGGCGTGTTTCGGCCGGTGTTGATCTGGCCCGAGGGATTGTCGGCGCGGCTGGACGATGAGCATGTTGAGGCGATCCTGACGCACGAGTTGATGCATGTACGGCGGCGGGACAATTTGACGGCGGCGCTGCACATGATGGTCGAGGCGGCGTTCTGGTTCCATCCGCTGGTGTGGTGGATGGAGCGGCGGATGGTGGAAGAACGCGAGCGCGCATGCGATGAGGCTGTTGTCGAAATGGGAAGCAGGCCGGGGGTTTATGCCGAGAGTTTGTTGAAGGCGGTGCGGTTCTGCGTGGAGTCGCCGCTGGTATGCGTGGCTGGGATTACGGGGGCGGATTTGAGCAAGAGGGTGCGGTCGATTATGACGCTACGGCTGAAGAAGCTGAGCGTGGTGGGGAAGGTGGCGCTGGCGGCGTTGGCGTTTGTCGCGATTGCCGGGCCGGTGGCATTTGGCGTGGTGCGCATGATTCCACTGTATGGGCAGGTGTTCAAGGCGAAGGGGCCGCTGCCTTCGTTTGACGTGGTGGTGATCAAGCCTTCGCAGGACACGGCCCACGGCGGGGGCCTGGAGGGGGAGCAGACACACTACACGATGACAGGAAAGATGCTGATTCAGTTCGCGTATGGCGTCTGGGCTCCTCAACAGCTCACCAATTATCTGAAGGTGGTGGGCGGGCCGGAGTGGGCCGACACCGACGTATTCGACATTGTGGGCAAGATGACTTCGACCGAGTTTGAGCAGGAGCAGGGCATGAGCCGGCAGCAAAAGCACGAGCGCATCCAGTTGATGGAGCAGTCGCTGCTGGCCGACCGCTTCAAGCTGAAGATGCACACCGGGATGCAGGACCAGCCGGTGTATGCGCTGACGGTGGTGAGGCCGGGAAAGCTGACACCGGCCGGGGACGCGACCGGTACATGGCGCTTCAATCCCTTCCCGAGCGATATAGCTCCGGAGGGTTTGACGCGCGGGCTGGTGGTGAGCCGCACGCGCGCGGGGCTGAAGATGACGGCGAAGGGGATGCCCCTGGGCGAGGTTGTCAATGCGCTGATGGCGCAGAAGGAAATGCGCGGGCAGCCAGTGGTGGACCAGACGGGGCTGACGGGGGCGTACGACTTTACGCTGACGTGGGGGCCGGAGGAGCAGGCTGCCGTGGACAGCGGGGATTCGGGTGAGGCGACGGAGCCGCCGCTATTCCTGGCGCTTCAGCAGCAGCTTGGGCTGAAGCTGGTGGATTCAAAGGCGCCGGCGGAGGTGGTGGTTATCGACCACATTGAGAAGCCGGTGTTCGATAGCGCGGAGGCACCGGCGAAGCCTTCGATTGTCGATACAGTGCTCACGGCAGGGCAGCGGATGCTGAGTAGTTTAGTGCCGGCGGCGTTGGTTCAGGAGAAGGGGGCAGTGGGGGCGACGAATCCCACTCGTGACGATGCGGCCGTCACAAATGGGGCACCCGGCAGCGATGGCCAGAAGCAGGAGCTGCATGGGGCTTACAAGGTGTGGCTGGAACAGGATGTGCGGTGGATCATTACCGACCAGGAGGCAGAAGCGTTCAAGCATCTGATGAACGACGAAGAGCGGGACAGGTTTATCGAGCAGTACTGGCAGAGGCGAAATCCGAATCCAGATGCGGTAGAGAACGCGTACCGGGATGAGATTTACGCACGCATCAATTATGCGAACGAAAACTTTGCGTCGGACCAGCCGGGATGGAAGACAGACCGCGGGCACATCTACATCGTGTATGGCAAGCCGGATGAGATCGATGTGCAGCCTGCGGATTCGACGCAGATCTGGCGGTACCGTTACATCCCGGGAGTGGGAGACAACGTCGTTTTGAGGTTTGGGGATGGCGAGCGCAAAGGCGACTATCGCCTGATGACGCCAATGCCGCTGACGGAAGTAGGGGCGCAGTCGCCGAACCCGCTGAAGCGGAGATTGATGGACGCTGAGCGGATGGATGGGGCGGAGCAGGCGAACCCGTCCAAACAGAGGTTGGTGGGGGCCGCGGTGGTGGACGCACAGACCGGTGCAGTAACAAGCGCGACGGTCATGCACCCCACTTTTGAAGTTGCGAGCGTCAAGCCCGCTCCGCCTGACGCGGACCCGAAAACCGGGCTCTGGAGCCCGCCCGGCATT
>Ga0302201_10001015_pt1 | contig 24907 bp, 14 predicted proteins | sample II_Bog_N3_2_FD_194586 | JGI IMG/M metagenome (GOLD analysis project Ga0302201, IMG submission 194586) | Peat permafrost microbial communities from Stordalen Mire near Abisko, Sweden - II_Bog_N3_2 | ecosystem: Environmental > Terrestrial > Soil > Wetlands > Peat | place: Sweden: Abisko... | reverse complement strand
CGGATTCTAAATAGAATGGATTGGTGCCGGGAGGGGGGGGCGAACCCCCACGACCTTGCGATCGGCGGATTTTGAGTCTCTCAAGAATACCGTAAGTCTATGATAAATAAGCGAAATCGAGCGTAATTTCGGATATCGACAATTGACTGCCCATCAGCAACTTAGCTTAATTATCCGTAATCAAGCCAAACTAATGTCTGTACCCAAACTTGTACCCGAATGTTGAACAGACTAAAGTCTGGAGGGTTCGTCTGCGGCGCCAAGGTTGCGGCTTCGCCTGACGGACCCGGTGCGGACTATATGCCCATCATCGTGCGGGTTGATCCATTGTTGCTGCCGGCATACTGCCGCACGCCCACATCGGGTCCAAGCACATTACTAACGCTCAAGAAAACTCTCAGCGATCGAACTCTCCGGCTTGCCACGTAAGTTACCGGGGAACACCAAGCGCTCCACGGATCGCCGTTGAAGTCAACGCCTCTCTGTTGAGCTTTGATGGCGTAGACACCGCCTGGCACCGACGGAATTGAAAACCATGGATCTTTGCTGTTGATCTGGCCTTGATACTCCCCTCTGTAGTCCCACCTTATCTGATACCGGTCAACGGGAGGGGGAATTGTTGCATAGACCGTGACGTTCAATTGGTGGTTGCTTGTCAGGGTCTTGACGCTGGAGGATATTTGGATGTTAGGTGGAGGCAATAGACCGCCGGGAGGATTAGACGGAAACTTAATTTGAAAGCCATTTGCCCACATGAAGGAATCCCACGGTTGCATCTCCCCGCTTGAATCCGCCATTGTGTCCGGATAACTTCCATCCGCTGGGTCCACCGTGCGCGGAGCAACACCTATAAAGAGGAAGGTGTCGTTATCGCTGCCCGAGGCCTGAACTGGAAATGGACTTTGATCGGCGTATACAGTTGCGCGCAGATTTCCAAGGTCGGCAAGCTGCGATTCGGATCCAAACTGCGTATATATCTGAATCAAGTCCGGCCTGATGGACGCCACATTCCAGTTGACAGCGAAATCGACCGAGAGGTCGGCGTTCGCAATCAACTTTGTTATTGCAACGTCGGCAAGATAGGGCAGGGTGTTATCGCTCATGGTCGACTCCTATTGCAGGGTGACAAGGATGGGGATCAAGCCCACACCTTCTGTGAGTGGCTTCAATGCCTTTCCGATGACAGCGCCCGCACTTTTCGCCCGATTTCCCGCTTTCATTGCATGGCCTAGAAGTGAGGAACTGGTCAATAGATCGCCGGCTCGAATGGGAAACCGGATCGCTTCGACCTTGCAGAAGACCTTGCCCATCAGAGCGACTTCCGGCCGGGCAGTGTTCTCTTTGCCGATGTCGAGAACCATCGCGGGGCGGAAGTGCCCTGCGCCGGAAACGACTCCTGCCACCCGAGTATCGTATTCGGAATGACAGCTTTCGATTTGGCCGGACTCTGTCAGCACCACGACGGATCCCGGTTCAATGATCTGCCCTGGCGCCGGCTCAAACTGCTCGGCCAAGTCGGCAAAGACGACATCGCCGCCGCTCTGCACGGTCATGGTTCCGCCAAGACTGAGAGGGCCATTGATCTCGGTCCGTCCGGTAATTTGCACGGGACCATCGACGCGCAAAGCAGAACGTTCGTTTTGAATGTAGAGTTCCCCATTGACCCTGACTCCGCCTTCAAAGAAACCGGCAAGAAGTCCTCCCTGTCCGTGCACACCCACGCCTTTGGCGCTGGTTCCGGAAACGCCGGTAAACTCGTCGCACTTACCGATCACTCCCCAGCCGAATTGGTTATTCACGCCGAAGACACCGGCACTGTCCTTGCCGTTTGTGGAAGCGCGCATGCCATGGAACTGGTTGCTTTCGGCGACGATTCCAATGAATGTATCGCTGGAGCCAAAGACACCGACGCCGAGCGGGTTGCTACTGGTGCCCACGACACGTCGCTGTCCAGTGCCGACCACACCGTCCCCGGCCGGTGTCTCTCCTGAGACGCCAACTTTCTCGCTTCTTCCCGTGACGCCCCAGCCTTGGCCATCGTTGATGCCAATCACACCGGCATTGTTCGGATGGTGACTTACGCCATAGATGGCGTGAAACTGGCTGCTTTCCCCGGCAACGCCGGCATTGGTAACGCTGACTCCACAGACGCCCTGGTAGGTGTCGCTGGAGCCTTTGACCCCGATGCCTCCGGCAGTGTTGCTGCCTAAGACTGCGGGAACTGATGGATTACTGGAATCGCCTTCTACGGGTGGGTTCATGCAGGAATTCTCCTTTGGGATTTGAAATGCGGTTTTCCTGCCGGGCAGAGACATTGATGGCGTGGCTAGTTGCCGCCGAATCGAAAAACAACCCCCGCGTCCATCTTGAGAATGTTCTGGTGGTTGTTCGAGTTGTTGTTGAAAGTGGTCGCGAGATATTCCGCCTGGATGGGACGAACGGAGAAGTGGCGCCGAATGCGTAAGTCCAAGCCACCACCGATGCTCGCGGCAAATGCATTTGCGCCAAACATGCTGCCGCCGAGCTGCGCGTGAATCAGGCTTCCCTCTGAGTGTGCTACGCCGACCAGCATCTGGCCGAACGGCTGCCAGCGGGCGCGGGGTAATGGTGGCGAGTAGCGAACGCCCGCGCTGTAAGCAGTGATTGCCAGATCGTACCGATCGGCAGAAATGCCGGAAGCTGTTGTGGAGGTAACTTCGCCGGCAATAGCGAGGGCGCTGCTTCTGATAGGTAAGGCCAGTGAGGCGCTGCCGCCATTCAGCGAGAAGCACCCGCATCCCCCGGCAGGCGCGTTGCTGCGGAGGTAACTGTAGGTCAAAGCCAGTTCGGGGCGAGCCTGCTGCTTCCCCGCAGTGGTTTGCGTCTGCGCAAAGGCGGGAGCCAGAGAGACCGAGGCCAAGGCAATGAGCAGCCAGGATGTAACTTGGATGTTGCTTCGCATGGTAGTCTCCCTTTACTGAACCGTGAGTTGTACGTTGGTGGTCTGCTGTACGGAGCCAATGCTGGCGGTCACAGTAACGGTGTAGGTTTTGGCTGGGGGAATCAGATTGAAACCGCCGCCGCAGCCGGTAAGGGTGGCGACTCCGGCGAGCGAAGCGAACAGCAGCAGGCCCAGGGCCGTCCAGCGCCGCCGTTGTTTGCGCGGCACAAAGAACAAGGCGAGCAAGGCAAGAGCGGGTAACGCGGAGTTTGGCCATGCTGGCGTTGATCGCTTGTTTCCGGCAAGCGTCTGCTGCGTGTGGATCGTGAGGGTCGTTGTCGCCGAGGTGCTGCCTGGAGTGATGGCGGACTGCGAGAACGACGCGGTAGCCCCCGGTGGGAGACCAGTTGCGGACAAAGTTACTGCGGGAATGGTTGCACCATTCTGCGCCGTGACGGAGATGGAGAACTGTGCCGAGCCTCCAGGAAGGATGGTCTGCAATGGGGTGGATGAGGCGACGACAAAGTCGGGCGTATTAATCCCGCTGCCGGTCAGGCTGATGGTTTGCGGCGAAGCGGGATCGTTATCAGAGACCGTGAGTGTGGCCGGATAGCTGCCTGGGAACACAGGCGCAAACGTGACCGAGATAGTGCAGTTCGCGCCCACCGCCAACAGGAAACCGCAATTGTTGGTCTGCTGGTAGTCGTTCGGAGACGCTCCTGTAAACGATATGTTTAAGATGCTGAGGGGCGTTGAGCCGGCATTGGTGAGGGTTGCGGTCTGCGGCGCCGAAGTGGTACCGGCGGTGGTTGTGAAGCTCATTGAAGCCGGAGCTAAGGATGCCATTGGGGCGATGCCCGTTCCATCCAGGCCCGCTAACACGAAATTAGCCTGTCCGTCTTCGACATAATTCAGCAGCAGGCTGTCGGATATTGCGCCGGCTGAACCTGGCGCAAAACTGACCTGAATCTGACAACTGGACCCAGCGGCCAGCGCGGCGGGGCAGTTATTGGTCTGGTTGAACGACTTGGTAGCCGACGCAAAGACGAGGCTTTCGATTTTGATCGGTTGATCCGCGCCTGCGGGGTTGGTCAGCGTCATGGTCTGGGACGCGCTCGTCGAGCCAGCGACCTGATTGCCGAATGCAAGCGACCCGGGAGAGAACGCCGGTTGCGGCGGAGCGATGCCGGTGCCGGTCAGCGCTACCAACACGAAATTTGCCTGTCCGTCTTCGACATAATTCAGCAGCAGGCTGTCGGAGATTGCGCTGGCTGAACCTGGCGCAAAACTGACCTGAATCTGACAACTGGACCCAGCGGCCAGCGCGGCGGGGCAGTTATTGGTCTGGTTGAACGACTTGGTAGCCGACGCAAAGACGAGGCTTTCGATTTTGATCGGTTGATCCGCGCCTGCGGGGTTGGTCAGCGTCATGGTCTGGGACGCGCTCGTCGAGCCAGCGACCTGATTGCCGAATGCAAGCGACCCGGGAGAGAACGCCGGTTGCGGCGGAGCGATGCCGGTGCCGGTCAGCGCTACCAACACGAAATTTGCCTGTCCGTCTTCGACATAATTCAGCAGCAGGCTGTCGGAGATTGCGCTGGCTGAACCTGGCGCAAAACTGACCTGAATCTGACAACTGGACCCAGCGGCCAGCGCGGCGGGGCAGTTATTGGTCTGGTTGAACGACTTGGTAGCCGACGCAAAGACGAGGCTTTCGATTTTGATCGGTTGATCCGCGCCTGCGGGGTTGGTCAGCGTCATGGTCTGGGACGCGCTCGTCGAGCCAGCGACCTGATTGCCGAATGCAAGGGACGCGGGAGAGAAGGTCGGCTGCGGCGGATTGATGCCCGTGCCGGTGAGCGCGACAGCCGGTTTTAGTTCGATGGAGGGTGCACTTGAATAATGCGCCATCATCTGAAGGCTTAGCGAGTACGCTCCGAGACCACTCGGCGTAAATACGGCTGAGACAGTGCAGGTAGCGGCGGGTGCGAGACTGGAAGGACAATTCGACGTCGCGGAGATTGATGCAGCTCCGGCTCCTAGGATGGTTGGGAGCCCCCCGTCGATCACAAGGGTGTCCGCGCCTGTGTTGGTGAGGGTCGCCGTAAGGGGCGCGCTCGTTGTAGTCACGACCTGGTTGCCGAAGGCTAGTGTGTATGGCGTAAAGGTTGGCCCAGGTGGGTTGACGCCCGTGCCGGTAAGGGTTACGGTTTGCGGCGAGCCCGTCGCGTTGTCGGTGACCAGGATGTTGCCCGTAACACCGCCTGTGGTGACAGGCGCGAAGGTGACCGAGATGGCGCAACTTGCCCCGGCCGCCAGCGACGCGCCGCAGTTGCTGGTCTCATTGAACAACCCAACAAGGGGTGAGCTTGGGGCCGAGATGCCGGTGATGGTTAACGGCGCCTTGCCGGTGTTGCTCAGCGTCACCGTCTGCGCCGCGGAGGTGGTGCCGGCGGCGGCGGTGAAGCTGAGCGATGCGGGGGTAAGGACCGCGACGGGCGCCGAAGCGGCGGTTCCCGAGCCGCTCAGCGCTACCGTGTGCGGCGAGCCGCTCGCGTTATCGGTAACCGCGAGGGCTGCACTGTAGCTCGCGACTGACGTCGGAGCAAACGTGATGGAGATGTTGCAGCCTGCGCCCGCCGCAAGAGACGCGCCGCAAGTGTTCGTTTGGGCAAAGCTGCTTGCGTTTGTGCCGGTAAACGCGATACTTGCGATGGTTAGCGCCGCGCCTCCGGAATTCGTCAGCGTCACGGTTTGTGATCCGCTGGTCGTGTTCACCGTCTGGTTGCCAAAGGCCACCGAGGCCGGCGTGAAGGTCACTGCGGGATACACGAAAGTGTAGGTCGCAGAGGCGGTCGCGCTCTGCGCGTAGCCTGGGGCGGTGGCGATTGCGTTCAGCGTCTCATTGCTGCTGACGGTGATGGCGCTGGTGTATTTTGTAGATGCGCCCGATGGCACCGAGCCGTCGGTGGTGTAGTAGATGGCTGCGCCGGCGGTGGCGTCGTTGATGGTGATCTCCTGGCTGCTGGAATAAGTGCCTGTGCCGGGAGTTATCACTGGCGTGGCGGCTGCTGGTCCAGTCCCCGTCCCCCTCAAGGCCAGGGTGATGATCTGGTGTGGCTGCGAAGTTCCGTTGACAAAGGTGTCGATGGTCGCATTGCCGGTGTAGGACTGCGCCGCAGTCGGCAGGAACGTTACCTCGAGCTGACAGCTAGCTCCAACTGCAACCGCGATACTGGTGCAGGTACCCTCTGCGATGGTAAAGGCCGCGTTGTCCGTTTCCACGCTGTAGACGGTTGATGAGTAGTAGTTGCCTTGGTTGGTCAGGGTGACGGGCAACGTCTGACTGGTGCCTGCAGCCTGTCCGGGAAACACAAGCGGGCGGGGGCTCAGCACATCGTAACTGCCGTAAGAAATCCCGGTCAGTTGAATCGTCTGCTGAACATTCGTCCCGTTCAGCGAGTTGGATTCGACGGTAATCGTGCCGCTGAAAGTCCCCGCATGGGGCGGTGCGAAGGTTGCGCTCACCTGGCATAACGCGCCGGGAGCCAGAACCGTGCCGAAGGTGCAATCGTCAGGCTGTGGGGAGCCAACGCTGAACCCAAAGCCAGTCAATTTGAACCAGGACAGCGTGAGCGGTTCGTTGCCGCCGTTGTAGATACTTGCTGAAGAATCCGTTGTCAACTGTGATGGGCTCACCTCGCCAAAATCGATCGTCTCCGTGGTGGATCGGTCGAAGATATCGAGATTGACATAGTTCGAGACATAGACGGTGCCATCGGAACCGAGCGATACACCCAATGGAGATGAATGGGTATCGATGGATGCAATCGCTGTGGAGTAATTCGATGCGGGCAATTCCGCAACGCCTCCGGTGGGGCTGTAGCGGGTGGCGTAGAGCGTGTCGGCCGCATCCACGGCCAGGCCATCGCTTGCGCCCACCGTGTTCACTTGGGTCTGCACCCCGCCGGCCGTAATTTCATTGATCGTGTAGCCCCCGACAAAGAAATCTCCCGCACTGTCAAGGGCTGCCGTGAAGATTTGGTTGATGCCTGGATTTATCGTGTAGGCATTGCCCGCGCTACCGTCCGGGTTGAACTCGTCGGCAGTGTCGCTATTGCGACCTTCATCCACGACATAGATGCTTCCATCTCCGCCCACTACGCCGGGATACCAGTCGGTGTCGGTGCCTGGGTTGGGAATGTTGTACACGCCTTGAATCCCCTGCACAGTGTCATAGGTCAGCACCTTGGCGGATTCCCCAAACAGGTAAAGCACGCCGGCGCCGTCGATACCGATCGACCAGAAGTAGGGCGCCTTGGTCAGTGGTATCTGCGTCGCCACTCCCGCTTTGGTCACGCTCACAATGAAGTTGGCGTTGCCTGAGGGTAAAACGTAAACGGTGCCGTTCTCATCGGTCACGGACTGGTAAACGTAGTTGTAGCCGGACATGTTGAGGGTGCTGCTTGGAACGCTCGTCGAAAACGCTCCCGGCTGCACCAGCGACATTGGCCCCTGGCCGACGCCGTTCAGCAGCACCGTTGCCAGCCGCGTCACCCCGTTCATCAGAAAGATGGCGTCCTTCCGCGTGCCTGGCAGCGTCGGCTCAAAGGTCACCGGGACGGTGCAGGTCTCAGACGCTCCGCCTGAGCAGCTCACCGCACCCAGCGTGTAATCGTGTCCATAGTGCAGATTAGCCGTAGGCGTAAAGCTGCCCGCGTAGCCTGATACTGCAAACGACGCGGTCAATGTCTGCGCCGTCCCCCCGCTCACGCCAATCGGCGCAGCATTGAACGAAAGAAAAGTCGCCGCTGGAGTAGCCGTTTGGGCCAAGCCAGGAATCGCCAGACCAGCCAGGAGCAAGAATGCAGAGTAAAAGATTCGTGCATTGGCGTGCCGTCTCGCGGCAGGAGCCGAAAACGACAATCCTGGAAAATTGCTCGCGAGGAGGTGGGTAGAAGGCGCGGCTTGCCGAAGCACGGAACAAGCCAAAGCGGAAAGAACTGGGAACCGGAACATGGGGAACCTCAAGATCAGGGGAAGCTTGACTGTTCCCATTTCCCCACGGGGTTCCCGTTGCGTCAAATAAACTGCCCATCAAGCGATTGTTAACAAATAACTCATTCTAGATGAGTAGATTGCGCGAGCTTTCAGGGCTGTGTTAACCATGCGATGGGGTGGCTACGGCGGGGATTGTTATCTGCTTGTCTTCATCTGGGCCGCCCTTGGAGTTTTCTCTCAACGTCGGAGAGAGTCGGCTTCGTCAGCGGTGAATCCAGAATCGGCTGCTGCACCGCCGGAGCCTCGTCGTGAGGAATGACAATCCGCGGAACTCGGAGGGTTGACTGGCTCCCCAGGCGACCTTTCGGATGGGGACGTTCCTCTGCCTCGCGCGCGAAAGCTCTCGGCAAAGACTGCCGCCGCTTCGTTGACAAAGCAGAGCCGGTTTTCATCGCCATTGGGAGTAAGGCAAACGCGCTATTCGGCGAATTCACTTACGGAGACTCCGGGCAGCTGTGGGCGCAGAAACGGCCAATGCTATGGTCAGGGCCGCCGAAAACACCTATGGAATCCCGTGCACGAAATACCGAATGCCATCGGGAAATGCGCCCGGATGGTTCTCGAAGGCGACCCGGGCGTTGATCCGGTTGTGATTGTGTTGCCCAGCCTGGATCAGCTCGGGGCCATCCGCGAGCAGCGCTTCCATTGCCCTCTTCGAGGGGCGCACAATGGCAGCGTGGCCCGGGGTGTGGGCATCTGGATTCTGAAAAACCGCGAGCACAAAGCTGCCCTCGTTGGCCAGCCGTTGCGCCTCCCGCATTCCTCTTGCGGGCCGCCAGCCAGCCTGGAGTCCCGCCTCGCTTGCGAGCCAGTCATACTGCGCGTTGGCCAGCAGATTCTGCCCATGCTCTGGCGGACGAAGCAGGTAGATGCCAAACTTTTTCGCAGCAGCGGCTGCGAAGGCGCTGCAGTGCGTATGCATTCCGGGGCCTTCATAGCTGGCGCCACGATCCGGCTCGCCAGTCTCCCAGTTGACATGCTCGTGAGCAGGCCAGAGCGACTCGACATTCATCGAATCGAGAGCTTCGGAGAGCCGGTCTCCCGCGGGGGTGATCGGTCCGCAGCACGAGGAATGCGCATGGCCTTGGGCGTAAGCAAGCGAAGGCACAGTCGCCAACGCCAGAAACAGAAGGAACCTTGATGGAGTGCGAATAATCATCATGCTTTCCAAGTGGAGGGGTGAATGAAGGGGTTCTTAATGTCCAACTACGATGCTTCGCTGGACCACTGGACCGTCCTTAGCTCACAATTTCCAATCCGCAAACTCCCTCAGCAAGCACCAGAGAGCATATCGGAGGACAAGTTGTTGGGAACAAGATCATTGGCAACCTCTCTTGAGAATTGGCTGGCTTCATTTCCGCATGGGAATCCGGATACGTCAAATAAACTGCCCATCAAGGGATTGTTAACAGACAACTTTATGTTTATCAGTGCATTATCGGCGGTTTGGAGGGAATGTTAACCCCGTCCGATGGTATGCTCTTGGCAGGTTCCCCCTCCGATCCCGTACATAAGAATGCCAGAGCCGCAAACACCGCCGAGAAGATTCGCCTTCGCAGACTTTGTCTTGAGTCCGCAAGACGGCACTCTTGTGCACCGCGGCCACAAGGTGCGTCTTCAGGACCAGCCCTTGCGCCTGCTTGCCCTTCTGGTCGAGCGGGCTGCAGAAGTGGTCACAAGGGAGGAGATTCAAGCTCACCTCTGGCCGGAAAACACCTACGTCGAATTCGATAAGAGCCTTCGCGTTGCTGTCAACAAGGTGCGCGAGGCACTGCGCGACTCCGCGGACCGTCCCAACTTTATTGAGACGGTGCCCCGCCGTGGCTATCGCTTCATCGCGCCGGTCACGGCTGTTGGTGTGAACTCGGTCTCTTCAAGTTCATTGGAAACTAGACCGTCTGAACCAATTCCGCAGTCGGAAGCGGATTCTGCGGAACCAGCGACGATTGCACCTCTTGTCACGCCACGGAAGGAGGCTCATGCCGCCGAGACCTGGAACCGGCTTGGGCCACGCCGAGTTCGCATCTGGCTGATTTGTGGTGTGATTTTCCTGCTCGCTGTTTCAGTCCTCGGCTTCACCTTGTATCGCAGGCAATCTCCATTCCAGTTGAGTGCGCAGGACGCTATTGTTGTTGCCGATTTTGAAAACTCGACGGGAGACGCTGTCTTTAACGATGCCCTGCGCCAGGCCTTGCTGGTGGGCATTCAGCAGTCGCCCGACGTTCAGGTTCTTTCAGACAGAAAAAGCGCCGTCATCCTCAAGCAAATGGGGCACTCCACCGAAGACAGGATCGCCGGCGACCTTGGCTTCCAACTCTGCCAGCGCGTCGGCGCCAAGGCCCTGCTGCAGGGCTCCATCTCCAGAATTGGCAGCGCGTATTTGGTTGGACTGGCCGCGATTCGCTGTGAAAATGGAAAGCTGATCGCACACGAGCAGGTGGAAGCAAACGATAAGGACGAGGTGGTTGGGGCCCTCGGAAAAGCGACCGGCAAACTGCGCGAGCGCCTCGGCGAATCCCTGCCTTCCATACACAGGTACAACGCGCCCCTCGAACAAGCCACCACCCCGTCGCTGGATGCGTTGAAGACCTACGGCATGGCGCTCTCCACCTGGGACCAGAAGGGCGATGCGGCCGCGATTCCTTTGCTGAAGAGAGCCATCGCGATCGATCCAAGCTTTGCAATGGCCTACGGCGCATTGGCTGACATGGAAAACAACCTGGGTGATTCAGAATCTGCCCAAAGTGACGCAGCGCGCGCTTTCCAGTTGAGAGATCGCGTCACCGAGCCGGAGAGAGACGCGATCGATGCCCGCTACTATCACCACGTAACCGGCGAACTTGATAAACAGATTGCCGTTTACGAGCGCCACCTGCAGAATTATCCCGACAGTGCGATGGCGCACAGCGAACTGGGTGTGGCCTACTCCAACATCGGACAACCGGAGCGAGGCGTTGCCGAGTTGCGACAGGCCCTTGTCATGGCTCCGGAACGAGCCAACGCCTATGGTAACCTGGCCGAGGCTTTGCTGATGGCTGGCAACTTCGATGAGGCGGAAGTCGTGCTGAAGCAGGCCTCGGATCGCAAGATGCATACGGACTTCCTGCTCCAGGTGAACTACTGGGATTCCTTTCTGCGCAATGACCAGGCCGGAATGCAGCGCGCAGTCGACCAGGCCGCGGGTTTGCCCGGGGCCCGTGGGGGTTTGCTCTCCGAACAGGCCAACACGTACGCATATCGCGGTCAGTTCGACAAGTCGATTGAGTCCTCCGCCAACGCGGCCCGGCAGATGGAGAAGGACGGAGACAAGGCGTCGGCTTCCCTCGCTCTTGCGTGCGCCGCGGTTTGGCTGGCCGAGGTGGGCTCCACTCAGAAGGCGCAATCGCTGATGGCGCAGGCCCTGAAGCTGGATGACAGCAAGGAGGTCAGGACGCTCGATGCCCTCGTGGCCGTCGAATCCGGCAACCGCGCGAGGACGCTTGACCTCTGCGAAGAGCTGGACAAGCACTCCCCCTCCGCCACCTTCATTCAGAAATACTGGCTCCCTGTTCTCCGCGGCCGCGTTGCCATCGATCAGGGAAATCCCGGGAAGGCGATCCAGCTGTTGAGCCCCTCGCTGCCGACTGAGACGGCGATTACCGATGAGTTCTCAGTCAGTTCTCTCTACCCCGCCTACGTGCGCGGCCAGGCATACCTTCTCAGTGGCGATGGCAAAGCAGCTGCCACGGAGTTTCAAAAACTGATAGGCCATCCCGGCTTGGTCTTGAACACCCCATTGGCGGCACTGGCTCGGCTGCAACTCGCTCGCGCCTATGCTGTCTCAGGAGAATCATCGAAAGCTCTTGGCAGCTATCGTGAATTCATGGCCTTATGGAAAGACGCTGACCGAGACACTCCCGTCCTGGTCAAAGCCTCGGCGGAATTGGCTCAAATGCAGCGGACGATCCCCCGCTGACTGTAAGGATGACTTGGAAGCGATCAGAACGTCGTTCTACGGCCAGTTGTGCCAGGACTATGGTTCGCTGTTGCGATTACCCTTCATATGTGAATGACTGAAACGTCGGCGTTGCCCTGCCATGGCGGACTGATTATCCCCTGCGCATTCCGTATTCGAGCGTAATTAGGAGAAACGGAACGCATTTTCCAGATGCGAGAAAAGGCGACGTCGCTTCTAAGCCATTCACAATAAACACGATGCGCGCTGTACCTGATTTTGAACCACAAACCAACACTTCGTCCTCAACGTCGTCAAGCTGAAGATGACGTAAGCCTGTGGAAATGAGGGGTTTATAAAGTAAGTAATTGGTGCCGGGAGGGGGGGTCGAACCCCCACGACCTTGCGATCGGCGGATTTTGAGTCCGCTGCGTCTGCCAGTTCCGCCATCCCGGCCTGCGTAGGACAGTGCTATAAAAGTATCGCATAGCCTTTGACCGCCGCGCCACTCTCACGCTCGCGGCCAATCCGCTTCCAACCAGGCTGTACCCGCCCCTCCCCGCGCCTTTCCAGGGGGGCGATTCACATGTTGACCTCCGAAGATCATGCGACGCGGCATTTTCTTCCACCCCAGCGACGAAGACCTGTTGCCGGGGGACCCGGTTGAGAAAAATGTCATTTGGCTTCGAGGCTTCTGTAAGCAGAATCGAAACCGTTGCAGCCTTCAGATCTCCTCGCATTCCCTACCGCAAAATCCCCTCTGCGCACTTTTTCTGAGCGCGGCCTGCTGAAGTCGTCTGCCGCACCGCAGGTGTCGTGCGACAATGGAGGCAATCGTGATGACCACCGCCTCCTCTGGACAGGCTACTCCCTCGCCGGTTGCGGTAACCCCGCAGTTGCTGGCTCAGCACAGCATAACCGCGGAAGAATACGACCGCATTCTGGCTGCTCTGGGCCGTGTGCCTTCGCTCACTGAGCTGGGCATTTACAGCGTGATGTGGAGCGAGCATTGCTCCTACAAATCCAGCCGCGTTCACTTGAAACGCCTGCCCACCAAGAGCGACCGCGTGGTGCAGGGACCGGGTGAAAACGCTGGCATCATTGATGTTGGCGATGGCTGGGCCTGCGCCTTCAAGATCGAATCGCACAACCACCCCAGCTACATTGAGCCGTTTCAAGGCGCCGCAACCGGCGTCGGCGGCATTCTGCGCGACATCTTTACCATGGGAGCGCGCCCGCTGGCGGTGATGGATTCGCTGCGCTTCGGGTCGATCACCGAGCAGCCGGGCGCAAGCGCGGAAGAGCGGCAGCTCACCGTCAAGAATCACGCGATCGTTGAAGGCGTGGTCAGCGGCATCGCCGGCTACGGCAACTGTTTTGGCGTCCCCAACCTGGGCGGCGAAACAAAATTCGAGCCTTGCTACAGCGGCAACCCACTGGTGAATGCATTTGCACTCGGCTTGGTTCGCATTGACGAGATTTTCTACGGCAAGGCCACCGGCGTCGGCAACCCGGTGATTTATGTTGGCGCCAAGACAGGCCGCGACGGCATTCATGGCGCGACCATGGCCAGCGAAGAATTCAAGGAAGGCTCGGAGCAGAAGCGGCCTAATGTGCAGGTGGGCGATCCGTTCATGGAGAAGCTGCTGCTCGAGGCCTGCCTTGAGGCCATGCGGACCGGCGCGATCGTCGGCATTCAGGATATGGGCGCGGCCGGGCTGACCTGTTCCACCTGCGAAATGGGTGCGCGCGGCGGCGTGGGTCTCGACGTGGAACTGGACTTTGTGCCGCAGCGCGAAACGGGCATGTCGGCGTACGAGATCATGCTCTCCGAGAGCCAGGAGCGCATGCTGCTGGTGGCCAGCAAAGGCCGCGAAGACGAAGTGCTGAGCGTGTTCGCGAAGTGGGGTCTGGACGCCGTGATTGTTGGAACGGTGCGGCCTGAGTCGCGTTTGCGCATTCGCCATCACGGCGAACTGGTGGCCGACATTCCCAACCAGTCGCTGACCGACGATGCGCCGCTCTACCACCGTCCGGTCGGCGTGTGGAACTCGCCGGTTGCGGCCGAACCACCCGAAGCAGTTGTTGCCGAACTCGCGAAAGACCGCGATTTTACTGCCGATTTGAAGCAACTGCTGGCGAGCGCGAATGTCTGCTCCAAGCGCTGGGTGCATGAGCAGTACGACACCATGGTGCAGACCAACACGGTGCTCGGCCCCGGCGGTGAGGCAGGCGTGATGCGGATTAAGGGAACCGGCGTGGCCGGCCACGAGCGCGGCCTGGCCATGGCGCTGGACGGCAACGGCCGCTGGGCGTGGCTCGATCCAAAGCTTGGCGCGATGCACGCGGTGGCAGAAGCGGCGCGCAAGGTTGCGATGACAGGCGCGCTGCCCGTGGCGGCCACCAATTGCCTCAACTTCGGCAATCCCGAAAAGCCGGAGATCATGGCGCAGCTTTCAGCCGCGATTGACGGCATCGCCGAGGCCTGCACTGCGCTCTCGACGCCGATTACCGGCGGTAATGTGTCGCTCTACAACGAAACGCGCGGCGAGGGAATTTATCCCACTCCCGTGCTCGGCATTGTCGGCATCCTCGACGATGTGACGAAGGCGGTGCCGTCGGACTTCCAGCGGGAGGGCGACGCGATTGTTCTGCTCTGGCCGGTTCCACGCGGTAAGGAGCCCGATCCAAATCTCAAGGTTCCATTTGTGCCTGAGCCGATGAGGTATTACCCGGTTGAGGTCGTGGAGCACAAGCCGGTGACGCTTGAGGATACTGGTGCTCCGGATGAGACTGCCAGCAGAGTACTTTCGGAGTTTGGCTCTTCAGAATACGCCAAGGTGGTGCTGGGTGGCGTGTGGGGCCAGCCGCCTTCGCTCGATCTTGCAGCCGAGGCCGATCTGCACACCCTTCTTCAGGCCCTGGCGGCGCGCAAGCTGGTTCATTCGGCGCGCGACATCTCCGACGGCGGCATCGCTGTTTCGCTCGCGCAGGCTGCATTCCGTCACGGCATCGGCGCAACCGTCGAGCAGGATCCCTCGCTCATGGTCCATCCGCTGTTCGGCCTCTTTGCCGAGCCGGCCACGACGATGCTGCTTACCGCCGATCCGGACAACGTCTCAAAGATTGAAGCACTGGCGGACGAGTACAGTTTCTTCGCCGTTCGCATCGGAACCACCGGCGGCCGCCATCTTGAAATCACCGTCGATCACCAGACCTTCATCTCCGCACCGCTCGCCGCCCTGCGCAAGCCCTGGGCCTCCGCTCTTGAAGCCACACTCCATGACGAGGTATCCGCATGACGCAGCGTCTATACCAGGGAGTTGAAGGCGAAGTTGATGCATCGCAATCGTTGCGCGGCACGGGGTCAAGCCCGCGCAGCAGGCGGGGATGGGAAGACGACAAGCTTCGCGAGGAGTGCGGCGTTGTAGCCATCCATGGCCATCCGGATGCGGCGCGCCAGGTATATCTCGGCCTCTACGCGCTGCAGCATCGCGGGCAGGAGTCGGCCGGCATCGCCTCCGCCGACGGGCAGCGTCTGGCCAACATCAAGGGCATGGGCCTGGTGTCTGAAATCTTCACCGACGACGTGCTCGCCAAGCTTCCCGGCTCCATGGCAATTGGTCACACACGCTACTCCACCACCGGCGATTCCGCGCTGCTCAATGCGCAGCCCATCCGCGTTGACTCGACCAAGGGGCTCATCGCCATTGCCCACAACGGCAACCTGGTGAACCTGGGCAACGTCCGCTCGCGGCTTGAACGCGACGGCGCGTACTTCCAAACCACTTCCGATTCCGAAATTATCGTCCAGCTCATCGCTCACTCCAAGGCCAACTCGCTGGTGGACGCGATTGCCGACTCGCTTGCCCAGGTGGAAGGCGCATTTTCCATCGTGATGATGACCCGTGACCGCATCTTCGCGGCCCGCGATCCACGCGGCTTCCGCCCGCTCTCGATGGGGCGCATCAAAAATCCTGAAGGTCCGGATACGATCGTCTTTGCCAGCGAAACCTGCGCCTTCGATCTGCTGCGCGCCGAGTATGAGCGCGACGTGCTTCCCGGCGAACTGGTGATGGTGACCGAAGACGGCGTCACCAGCCGGCAATTCTCAACCGGCGTCGAGCAATCGAGCTGCATCTTTGAACATGTCTATTTCGCGCGTCCTGACAGCCGCATCTATGGCCGATGGGTGCAGCAGAGCCGCGACCAGATGGGCCGTCAGCTCGCGTGGGAGTCCGGCGTGCCCGCGGATGTTATTGTGCCCGTTCCCGACTCGGGCGTGACCGCGGCGTTGGGCTACGCGGAGCAGGCGCACATTCCCTTCCGCTTCGGCCTCATCCGCAACCACTACGTGGGCCGCACCTTCATTGAGCCCGAGCAGCGGGTCCGCGACTTCGGTGTGCGCCTCAAGCTCAACCCGGTGCGCAACCTGCTTGAGGGCAAGCGCGTCATTCTGATTGACGACTCCATCATCCGCGGAACCACCAGCCGCAAGATCGTGCGCATGGTGCGCGGCGCGGGCGCCAAAGAAGTTCACCTGCGCATCAGTTGCCCGCCCACCATCTCGCCTTGCTTTTATGGCGTGGACACGCCCAGCAAGCGCGACCTCATCGCGGCCAACAAGTCGGTCGAAGAAATTCGCCAGTACATTGAAGCGGACTCGCTTGCCTACCTGTCGCTCGAGGGCCTGCTGAAGAGTTGCGAGGGCGAACCTAAAACCGGCTACTGCACTGCATGTTACACCGGCAACTACCCCACCCAATGGGTTGATGTGGACGAGATTCTGCCGGCTACGGTCAGTCTCTAACTCTGACATGCAGTCGCGCAAGCGTCAGTCTGCGAATTCGCAGGCTTGGCGCAATAGTGAGGGAGCAGGCCTTTTCAAGCTCTGCGTCAGCACAAACATGATGGCCGCGGCGGCAAGCGAGGGCAGCGCCAGTCCCCGCAATCCGGCCTGGTAACTGCCGGTGTGGTCTTTCATGATTCCCATCCAATTGGGTCCGATGAATCCGCTGAACATGGTGATCATATTCATCGTCGCAATTCCCGCGGCTGCGGCTCTGCCAGCCAGAAACTGCGTGGGCACAGTGAGCGCCGGCCCCTGCATCGACTGGAATGAGATGAAACTCGACCCGAGCGCGGCCACCACGATCCACGGTGTCCGCGCATAGCTCGCAGTAATGAAGCTCAGCGCCATGATCACGCAGGGCACGATGCAATGCAACGCGCGCTCCCCGGTGCGGTCAGAGTGCGCGCCATTCAGCAGCATGGCTACCGCGCCGGCGATCCCAAGGCATGCAACCAGGTAGCCGACATGCGTCACGCTCCATCCAGTGGCGTCCTGCAAGATGGCCGGCGCGGAGAAGCCGTACGCATAGTTGGCTGTGAGTGCGCACAGAAAGAACGCGCCGATCATCCACACCTTGGGGGAGAGCAGCGCTTGCAGGATGCCCGCCTGGTGCCCCAGGTGCGCGCGATCGCCCTCGAACTTCAATTGATTTTGCAGCCAGGCTTTTTCTTCAGGTGTGAGCCATGCGGCCTTGTCCGGACCGTCGGGCAGCAGGCGCAGCATGACAAAGCTGAAGGCAACCGCCGGCATTCCTTCCAGTAGAAAGAGCCACTGCCATCCTGCCAGGCCAAACTTGCCACCCATGCCCAGCAGCCATCCCGCCACCGCCCCCATCACCACCGAACTCAACGGCATGGCGATATAAAAGCGGCTGACGGCCCGCGCGCGCCTCCGCGCCGGAAACCAGATGGTCAGGTAGTAGATCACTCCCGGAAAGAAGCCCGCCTCGGCGACGCCCAGCAGAAAGCGCAGCACGTTGAACTCAAGCGGCGTGCGCACAAACATCATGGCCGCGGCCAGTAATCCCCAGGTGAACATGATGCGCGCCAGCCAGCGTTTTGCGCCGAAGCGCAGCAGCAGCAGATTCGAAGGAATCTCAAACAACGCATAGCCGATGAAGAAAAGTCCCGCGCCCAGTCCATACACCGAGGCGCTGAAGTGCAGGTCGCGATTCATCTTCAAGGACGCAAAGCTGAGATTGAGCCGGTCAATGTACGCGAGGCCATACCCGATGCCGATCAGAGGAATCAGCCGCAGCCCTGCCTTCCGGTTCGCAGACTTTCCGATTGCATCCGAATCCGTTTCTGCAGAATGCAGTGCGCCGGGCGTCGTGCTCCGATCGGGCATAAGCGCTGACCTCAGGAATGTCGAAAGTGCTTCCGGGAGAAAGGGGGAACGGCAGGTGCCGGGGTAAGCAAAATCTATCACAATCCGCCTGAAGCTATTGCTCTGGAGCCGCCGCGATAATCCTGAAGTTGCCGCTCACGTGCATCAGGCTCATCAGGTAAAGCATGCCGTCGAAGTAGCGCTGCTCGCCCGACGGAACCGGCGTGTTCCAGAGCTCATCGACGAAAGCTTTTGCAGTTGCGCCATCGGTGGCTGCCAGGCCGGCGACGGCGGTTGTGGAGACCATGCCCACCGAGTGGCGCTCCGAGAGCGGCTTGCCCTCCAGCGTGTACCGATCGGCGAATTTGCCGATGCCCTGTGAGAAAAGGAACTTCTGAATGCGGTTGCTCAGCACAGCTTCGCGCGGGTCTTTGTGCCACCAGGAGTAGTCCACACTCCAGTTGCTCGCGCTGCGCCACGAGTCGTAGCTGAAGGGCGTCGGCTTTCCATCCCAATCGTTCGCGACGGTTCCGTCAAAGTGGCTGCGGTCCGGCGTCAGCCCCGTCTCCGGCGCGGCCACACGGCTGAACAGGTCGCGGCTCACATCCGCGGCTTCGGCCCAGAACGCTCGGTCCTCGGTCGGTCCCCAGCGCGCCCACAACTCGTAGAACGCGGGCAGATGATAGCTGGCGTCGGTGGTTGCACCCTGCATGTTGGGCACAAATTTGATCATGAAATGCTGCTCATCCACCATGGGTCCGATGGTCTCAGTCCATGCGCCAAGCCGCCGCCGGAACGCAGGCCGAGGCGTGCCTTTTGTGGCTGCCTCGCGCTCGATGTTGTGATTGTTGGGGCTGGGCCAGGGATGGTCCGGCGGCACAAACGGCGCGTCTTCCGGGTGAATGCGAAACGGCCCCGTTCCCGTCACCACCGGGTGGTGGCGCATGCCGCGCAGAATCTTGTCCGCCTCGGCCTGGTAGTTATAGATGCCCGTTCCGTTACCCCAGCGGTGCGCGGCAAAGTAGAGCGCCATGGTGAAATACTCTTCGCCGTCCGGCGCGGCGCCTGTCGAGCGCGGCGATCCGTCGGTTCCCATGGACCAGGCAAAGTAGCCCACCGACGGGTTTTTCGGGTCGGTGATCAGCATGTAGGACGTGGCCCAGTTCCACAGCGCGTCGAATTCGCGCTTCTTGTCCAACTCCACGGCGATCATCATGCCGTAGCTCATGCCCTCGGTGCGCGCGTCGTTGTTGGCCCAATCGGTGACGTAGGCCAGCGGACCGTTCTCATTGGCGCCGGTCTCAAAGTAGATGCGCTCTTCCTGCCCATCGCCGTGAAAGAGCTGCTGAAACGCCTTTTCGATCTTGGCGCGGATCTCCTGCGGCGTGTGCCCCTGCGCGGCAAACAGGTCGCGGTACTGGTGCGTTTTGTAAGCGCCGTCGCCGTCTCCGGGCATGCGCGTTATCGCGCCCAGCGGGGCATCCACGTGCTGCGGAGGCGCGGCAGCCGGGGCCTGCGCAAGCAAGCAGCAGGGAAGCGGCAAGATGAGTCCGGTAGTCAGGAGTATTCGAGAAAATCGATTGAGCACGGCAAGACCTCAGGAAGCGGAGGGAGCGGAAAAGAACCACCAGATCCTCACCAGCGCAATTATTCCACACCATCGGCCGGGTATTCGGGAATCAGGGATCGCACCGTCCGGCTCAAATTGGCCGCTCTACTCCCTCGATAGGCCCCTTAACGTGATCCACTTCACAGGACGTTCACACTCCGCGTGTGATAGCATCCGCTTCTTAGCAAGAGACGCTCCGCGGAATCCTTCTCTATTTCCGCTGAGCGCCGGTCCGAGACCCTCTTCAATGGACGAGGCAGACGGCAGACCGGGACCTGTGGCCCTCCAATCCGGCCACCTGGACGCCCCCAAGGACGCCCCCAAGCATTCCCTGCGCCACGTCAGTGATCGGAGATCAGTGGACAGTGATCAGGGCTCTGCCGATCGACGATCTTCTTCCATTTTCAAAATGACATCTACGGAACACCTCATGCGCCGGGTCTCGCCTTCGAAACCTGAAGTGACTGTAACCCTTCGCGTTGGCGCCCAGAAACGACCTGCATTCACAAGGAGAACACCATGAAAACGTACCAGGGAAGTGAGATCCGCAACGTAGCTGTAGTGGGGCATGCGCACAGCGGCAAGACCACCTTGATTGCCGCTCTGCTGCATGCCGCGAAGATGACCCCAACCCAGGGCCGCGTCGCCGACGGTTCGGCCGTCACCGCCTATGACGAAGAGGAAATTGCCCGCGGCGTCACCATGCAGAACGCCGTCGCCTTTGTCGAGTGGCAGGGCGTCAAAATCAATCTTGTAGATACGCCCGGCTTCCACATGTTCTCGCACGAGGCCCGCGCCGCGCTGCTGCCGGTTGAAGCCGCCGTCGTGCTCGTCAATGCACAGAACGGCGTTGAATCCGTCACCGAGCGTGTTTGGCGGTACGCCGAAGAGGCCAATGTTCCGCGCGTCGTGGTCGTCAACCAGATGGACCATCCCAAGGCCGGCGGCGGCGGCGGATTGAGCGCGCTCATCGACGACCTGGTGGACCGCTGGGGCCGCAACTGCGTGCCCGTGCAACTGCCCATCTCCGACGCGCAGGGATTTCACGGCGTCGTCGACCTGGTGACCATGGAGGCTTTCACCTATACGCCCGGCGGCGATGGCCGCGGCAAAGTTTCGCATGAAATCCCCGCCTCGCTGGCCGCCGAGGCCAAGGCCCGCCATGAAGCCCTTGTTGAGCTGGTGGCCGAGGGCAAAGACGAGTTGATGGAAGAGTACTTTGAGAAGGGCACCATCCCAGAGGAACACCTGATCGCCGCGCTGCATGAGGCCATTCGCGAAGACCGCATCTTCCCCGTGCTGTTCTCGAGCGGCCTGGCGAACATGGCGCTCGATCACCTGCTGGACTTCATCAAGGTGTACACGCCCTCACCCGTTGAGCGCGCTCCCTTCAGCGTGCGGCTGCCGGCCCTGGTTGCCGTCGCCGGCTCGGATGCCGGAGATACCGGCGACGCCGCGCTTTCCCTGCGCAAAGTGGCCGACAGCGAGCCCGCGGCGATGGTGGTTTTCAAGACCATGACCGACCCCTTCTCCGGCCGCATTACCTTCTTCAAAGTCATCAGCGGCATCATCAAGAACGACGTCACGGTAGAGAATTACACCCGTCGCTCTCAGGAGCGGCTGAGCCATCTTTCCATCATGCAGGGGCGCAAGGCCGTTGAAGTGGCGGAGCTGCACGCCGGCGACCTGGGCGCCGTGGCCAAGCTGCGCGACACCCTCACCGGCGACATGCTCGGCCAGAAAGGCGCCGAGATTGCCGTCGATCTTGTCGAGTTCCCTGAGCCGGCCATGACCTACGCCATTGAACCCAAGAGCCGCGCCGACGAGGACAAGCTTGCCCCGGCCATTCACAAGCTCATGGAAGAGGATCGGCTGATTCGCTTCTATCGCGACCCCATGACCAACGAGTTCCTCATTGCGGGCGCGGGCCAGCCGCACATTGAAACCATCGTGAGCCGCCTCAAGAAGCGCTATCACGCCGAGGTCACGCTCAAAGCGCCCAAGGTTCCCTATCGCGAAACCATCCGCGCCAAGGTCGAGGCGCCGGGACGCCACAAGAAGCAGACCGGTGGCCACGGCCAGTTCGGCGATTGCAAGATTCGCATGGAGCCCATGCCGCGCGGCGGCGGCTTCGAGTTCGCCAGCGAAGTCTTCGGCGGCGCAATCCCCCGCAACTTCATTCCCGCCATCGAGAAAGGTATCGTCGAGTCGGCCGCCCGCGGCTATCTCGCCGGCTACCCGGTCGTCGACTTCAGGGCTGTCGTCTACGACGGCAGTTATCACGACGTCGACTCCAACGAAATGTCTTTCAAGATGGCTGGCCGCATCGCCTTCCGCAAGGGCATGGAAACGGCCAAGCCCTGCCTCCTCGAACCCATCATGAAGGTGGAAATCGAAGCCCCCGACGAGTTCGCCGGTACCCTCATGGGCGACCTCAGCAGCCGCCGCGGCCGCGTCCAGGGCACGGACTCCAAGGGCCGGACAACCCTCATCAACGCGCAAGTCCCCATGGCCGAGATGTTGACTTATGGAACACTTCTAACGTCCATGACTCAAGGCAAAGGCAGCTACCGCATGGAGATGGACCACTACGACATCGTCCCGCAGTTGGTGGCGGAAAAGATCCTGGCCAACGCCAAGCGGCCTGTCGAGGAGGAAGAGGAGTGATTGAAGCAGTAAAGGAGTGAAGAAGTGAGCGAGTCAAGCTGGCGCTCGGCACCTGTGGTGCGGCAGACGCTCGCGGGAGGCTCGCACTTGCCTTAATCGCCGATAAGAGGTTGGAGGCGGGCGCAATTTCGGGAAAAGGCTGTGTTTCCGCGATTTCGCCCCGTCTAACTCATTTTTTCAACAAACTTGGAAGGGGATATCGCTTTCTGCATTCGGTTGGTGCATACGGGCCACCGAACTAAAACACAGACCTCATATCTTGATTGTGCGCCAAAGGATAGAAATAGACTGCAAAGTTGCCCGGTTTTTCTTTTCCGGCCGGGAATGTCTATTTTCGCGAAAACAGTGCGCCCCAGTTGACGATGACACGCGCCTGAAACTGGTACTCAGGCTTGACATTGAGATTCAACTGCGCCGTCTCGAGCTCGACCTGGCCGTTGCGGATCGGAATGATAAGGCCCTCCTCGGTGCCCGCGGCCTGCTGGCCAGCGGTGAGCTCATGCTGAAACCCCAGGAAGAGCGCTGTGCCTTTCGTGTTGAGGATGCGGTAGTAGTCGTATGCGTCGACAAAATCGGAGCGGGGATTGGCTGCCGAAACGCCGATGCCGCCGGTCCAGGTAAGGTTTGCGACGACCAGGTTATGTCCCCAGGAAAGCTGCGGTGCAGCGGTGAGCCCGGCGCGGCCACCGTCGGCTTCTCGCATGAGGACGGCACCGCGCGGGGCGAGAACGAGGGTGAAGATCCCTTTGGCTAAAACCTGCTGGCGAGCGACGAAATCGAAGCGATTGCCGAAGTGCGTAGTCCGGTCGCTGGCCGGGGATTCCGAATCGAGCATGTTGACCAGAACGGTGAAGTCAGTCTTGCTATTGAAGGGTGCAACCGTAATTACTGCAGGTACATACCGGCCATCGCTGACCGACTGAAAACCTAGCTCGGTTTCAAGGCATTTGGGGCAGATGGGCGGCGGACTGACGGTGAAATCGGTGCCGTAGTCGGAAACGGAGGCATTGAGCGGCTGGGGCGGAGGCTGCGAAGGGGATTGCGCGTAAGAGACCGCATAGCCTGCGGCAAGCAGCAATCCAAAAAGCGCGACGATCGAATTCCGGAGCGTCAAAAGATCAAGCCCAGACACGAGTCTATCGGATGGGGCTGTCTGACTGGCGGTTGCCAGGGCCTGTTCACACTACTGGGGTGGGTGGCCTCAGTAGTGTGAACAGGCCCTAGATGATCCAGCCGCCGCCAACCACTTCATCGCCGTCATAGAAAACCGCCGACTGGCCAGGCGTGACGGCGCGCTGGGGCTCGTCGAAGGTGGCGATGACTTCTTCCGGCTCCGCCGCCGGTGCAAGCGTCGCCCAGGCTGGCTCGTGACGATGGCGAATCTTGATCTTCACGCGCATGGGCCCGGTCAGCGCGGGGATGCTGATCCAGTTGAGGCGGCCTGCGCGCAGGTGGCTTGTGGCCAGCTCGGCGTCGGCGCCCACCATGACCCTGTGGCTGTCCGGGTGAATATTGAGAACGTAGAGTGGCGTGGGCGAGCTGACGCCCAGCCCCTTGCGCTGGCCGACGGTGAAGTTGAAGATGCCCTCGTGGCGGCCGATTATCTCACCATTGGAAGCGACCAGTTCCCCGGCAGTCTCCGGAACCCGCTCGCCCTGCTCCTCAAGGTAGGCGGTGATGAACTGCTTGTAGTCGCCGCCGGGGATGAAGCAGATCTCCTGCGAGTCGGGCTTTTCGGCCAGCGCCAAGCCCCTCTGTCGAGCGACCTCGCGCACCTCGGGCTTGGTCAGCTTTCCAAGCGGGAAGAGCGTGCGGGAAAGCTGCTCCTGGGTGAGGCCGAAGAGGAAGTAGGTCTGGTCCTTCGCCAAATCAGCAGGCCGCTTGAGTATCCAGCGCTGGCGGCCTGGGTCGTACTCGTTGATGGCGTAGTGCCCGGTGGCGACGCGACCGGCGCCGATGGAGCGGGCAGTCTGGATGAGGGCGTCGAACTTGAGGTGGTTGTTGCAGAGAGAGCAGGGGATGGGCGTGCGGCCGTGCAGGTACTCGTCGACAAAGGGGCGGACGACGTCGGCTTCAAAGCGCTCCTGCTGGTTGACGACGTAGTAGGGGATGCCGAGATGCTCGGCCACGCGCCGGGCGTCGTACACATCATCCAAAGAGCAGCAGCGCCCGGCCTTGGGCGCATCAGGGATGCCGTGCTTGCCGGCCAGGCGGGTCTGGTCCCAAAGCTGGAGAGTGAGGCCGACGACGCTGTCACCCGTTTGCGCAAGCATAGCCGCAACCGTCGAGGAGTCAACCCCTCCGGACATGGCTACGGCGATGGTGGTGTTTTCAGGCATTGTTAGCAAGTCAGCAGGTCAGCAAGTCAGCGTCAACTCCGCTAACAACGCTAACTCCGCTCTTCTTCTTTCATCCCAGCGTTCCCGCCGCAACCGGCGAAAGCGCGCGCAAATGCTGTACAGCTTCGGGGAGCACTTGCAGCACGTAGTCCACATCCGCTTCTGTCACCGTTTTCAGCAGGCTGAAGCGCAGGCTGGC
>Ga0302201_10001005_pt1 | contig 25030 bp, 34 predicted proteins | sample II_Bog_N3_2_FD_194586 | JGI IMG/M metagenome (GOLD analysis project Ga0302201, IMG submission 194586) | Peat permafrost microbial communities from Stordalen Mire near Abisko, Sweden - II_Bog_N3_2 | ecosystem: Environmental > Terrestrial > Soil > Wetlands > Peat | place: Sweden: Abisko... | reverse complement strand
AGAGCAAAACCGATCTGAACGAAACGCACTAAAGCCTGCTGGTCGCGCTGGCAGGCGGCGGAGCAGGAAGCAATGAAGTGACACGAAAATTCGTGGCGCGAAATTGCGCGGAGCAACCAGAAGCGCGGCCAGCAGGCGGATGAACACGGCGGAAATCAACGCCGCCTGAAAGAACAGTCGTTCGATGTAAAACAGGTCATGGCAAACCTGCGAATTACTATCTGCCAAAAATCTGTGAACCCCAAAATGCTTATGAACAAACCGGGTGAAAAATGAAGACTGGCAAGTCGCGGGCATGCGTCAATTTCACTTCGCGTTTCCCTTGCAGAAAAATTTCCAATCAGCGATTGGAAAATCATCTACCGTTGCGGTTGAAGCCTCAGCCCGATTGCCCAAGCCATGATGGACAGCGCGAAATTGCGCAGGAAATAGAAATCAGGCTTCGGTCTGCGGTCGGCGAGCGGAAACAGTGGAGCACAGGCGGAGAGACGGCTGGAACGGAGCCGGAGCGCAACGCCGACGCCGAGCCCCAGACGGAAGCCTCCGCTAATGCGGATGATCAAATGTAGCTCGTGACGAGGGCGCGGCTTGCGACCAGCGAAGCGGAGCAATCCGCGTTTTGGTCACGGCGGGTTTACCTATAATAGGCATGGGATGCCTCAGTTTTTGGAATATTGGACGCGTGTTTCAAAATTGCAATGACTTTGGCGCTCAGCCTTGATTGCAACCGGCAATGCGCCGTCAAATTGCGAGTTGTTCCAATTCGTTTGTGTGAGCGTCAGAATTTCTTATGCAATTTTGTGAGGCGACTCATCAGTCTCAACGTGAGTGAATTTCCAGGGATTTGGGTAAATCCATAGACTAAAACATATCACCACCCGTTTCAGTAGGCTGGTTGTCCGCTGGTAAGTCTGCCATGATGAAACCGTTTAACAGGTCAAACATGGCTGAATCCAATTCCACTTGTAACTGGCTTTGCACGGGCGACGAAATTTTTCCCACGATGCTGGCGGCAATTGACGCGGCGAAAAAATCGGTCTGCCTTGAGGTTTATGTTTTTCAGGACAGCCCGGTTGGAATCCGTTTTCGCGCCGCGCTAGTTCGCGCGTGCAACCGCGGTGCTAAAGTCCGCGTGCTCGTGGACGGAGTTGGTTCTTATTTTTTGCCCGCGCATTTTTGGGATTCGCTGCGGAGCGCGGGTGGCGAAGTCCGGCAGTTCAATCCAGTGACGTTGAAACGCCTGATCATCCGTGATCATCGCAAGCTGCTTGTGTGCGACAGCCGCGTGGCGTTCGTCGGCGGTTTCAACATCGCGACGGAATACGAGGGCGACGGCGTGAAATCCGGCTGGTGCGACGTGGGCATGAAGATCGAGGGCGCGCTGGTGGCGCAACTGGAACTGTCATTTGAAGGAATGTTCGCGCGCGCAAAATTCCTGCATAAACGGTTCGCGCTCCTGCGCAAATCCGATGCAAAAATAACTGTCGAGTTGCCGAAAGAGCAACTTTTGTTGAGCGGTCCGGGCCGTGGACGGAACCCTTTCAAACGGGCGCTGCATAGGGATTTGAAATGCGCAAAAAATGTCCAGATCATGATCGCCTACTTTCTGCCGACATTGCGGCTGCGGCGTGATTTGAAGCGCGTGGCGCGGCGCGGCGGAAAAGTGCAGATGATTCTCGCCGGCAAATCCGACGTGCAGCTTTCCCTGCTTGCCGCGCACAGCCTGTATCGGCGGTTTTTGAAGGGGAACATCGGGATCTACGAATATCAGCCACAAATATTGCACGCGAAACTCATAATCGTGGACGACGTTGTGTATCTTGGCTCGGCGAATCTCGACACGCGCAGCCTGCGCATCAATTACGAGCTGATGATCCGCTTTGACAACAAGACCATCGCAGACGAGGCGCGCAAAATCTTCTCAAAAAATCTAAAGAACTGTCATCCCGTCACGGCGGAGGAATGGCGCAAGTCGCACACTTTCTGGCGGAAACTGAAACAGCGCTGGGCGTATTTTCTGCTGAACCATCTCGACCCCTATCTGGCCCGCCGTCAATGGCGTGATTTGCCGAATTGATTTTATTGCGCAAAAACCATCCTCCGGCGGATCGGAAGAAAGCAACTTTAGGGGTGGGGCGGCAAAAATAAAGACGCGTCGCAGGATAATTAAACGACATGAAGGAACCTTTCTCATATTTTTCGCACAGCATCCTGGCTTCAAAGGAATCAATGTCGGGACGACCGACTTTGTCTTTTTGTTTTAACCATCGGATGCCATCATTGTCAGCGCTGGTTCAGTCAGGTGCTGGAGCTTTTGAATTACATCCATTAAAGAGCTTGTTTGGCGGCTTAACTCTTGAGCCGCGCAGGAGTGATGAAGAAAAGTCCCGCATAAACCTTGGGGTCAATCAAAACACCGGTTTTCGCTTTTGCCTCCAGCCATTTTTCGACATCAGCCAGCGGAATTTCGTGAACCGTAATGTCTTCGTGGGCGACACCGCCACCTTTTCCGATGCGATGCAAATCGAAAGCGTGAAAAAGCGTCACCCGTTCCGACGTGATTCCGCTGCAAGAAGCTCCGGTCATCACTGGCTCAACGCGTCCGGCGGCATAACCAGTTTCCTCCAGCAGTTCGCGAAGGGCGGCAGCGGCAGACGATTCGCTCGGGGAACCCGGTTCGTCTCCGATGATCCCGGCAGGAAGCTCAATGGTGCGCGATCGCACAGGAATCCGGTATTGCTCCACCAGCAAAACTTTCTGTTCCGTGGTCACACCGATTATGAGGGCGACACCAGTTCCATGAACCCGGTCAACGTATTCCCAATAACCTTCTTTGATCAGCGTCAGGAATTTGCCGGTATGCAGAACTGTTGAGCTGTCTTGATTCATTTGCTTTTCAATAGCCATGCCAAGGCGGTTGACGCCGAATCGAAGTTCATTGCGTCAAGACCCCGGTTTCTAGCGACCTGAAGACCGAAATCCCCTGAACGAATCCAAGCTTGGCTGGCTACATGGGCGACCTTCACCGAGGAGGCTGCGTCCGAGGCGATGCGGGCGGCTAGATTATATCTTTTAGCAAGTTCGGGTGGCTGAAATGCTGGCGATCCCGTTGAATCAATCAGCAGTTTTTTAATCTTTTCCCTGCGACAGCGAAGCACCGCGCGGCTTATCAAGTCAGCCATCTCGTCAAACGAAGCCTGTCCCACGGGACAAAACACCGCATGTTCTTTTTTCAGCTCGAAGTGCTCCAGCTTTTTCACCAGAGGTATAGGTAATTAGATCTGGCTCCCTTTATCAACGCGAAAAAGCCTCGACATAAAACTGGGCTTGGGGTGAACACCCCATATTGCTTGCAAAATATATGACTTACAGTGTCCTCAATGACTGCCAAATATATTCCCCATTTTGAAAATCCAAAAACTAAACCATTTCAGAACCAGCCGAATTCCGGCCAGCGCATTCTCGTGGTGGAGGACGAGCATGACCTCCGCCAGTTGACGGCTGAAGTTTTGATTGATGCCGGCTACCAAGTGGATGTCGCCGAAGATGGAGCCACCGCCTGGGCCGCTTTGCAACTTTCCAAATACGACCTGCTGATCACCGACCAATTCATGCCGAAGGTGTCTGGCGTCGAATTGCTCAGGAAAATTCATGCCGCACACATGACTTTGCCGATCATCATGGCCACCGGATTTTTGCCCACTTGGGAATTCACCCTGCATCCCTGCCTGCAAGCCGTAAAGATGATTCTCAAACCCTATTCATTCCAGAAATTGTTGGGAATGGTGAGAAATGTTCTGCATACGACAGGCAGAGTCGGCGTTGAAATCCCGCTGCTTTGCAGATCCCACATCGAGCAAGAATCCATCATCAAGCTATGAGCAACCCCAAGAAATCCCCCAAGAACGAAACTTCCTTGAGCGTGATGTCTGCCATCCAGCATCGGCGCTCCGTGCGTGACTATACTTCCCAGACCATTGAAAAAAAAGTCATCCAAACGCTACTCGAAGCCGCTGTCCATGCTCCCACCGCCATGCACGAGGAGCCGTGGTCATTTGCCGTCATACAGGATAAAAAGGTTTTGGATCGATTGTCAGAAAGCGCCAAACAACTGGTGCGCACCGAAGCCAAAGGTTCCGATACCGACCGGTCAAAGCACAAGCTGCATATGATGGATAAACCGGATTTCCATGTGTTCTATAACGCGGGCACGCTGATCGTAATTTACAGCAAAATACAAGGGCCGTTCGTTGTAGCGGATTGCTGGCTGGCAACGGAAAATTTGCTGCTGGCTGCTTATGCACAGGGTCTCGGCACCTGTGTCATCGGTTTTGCCGTCTCGGCACTGAACACGCCAGAATGGAAAGCGGAATTGAAAATCCCGGCTGAAATGACTGCCATCGCGCCGATGATCGTGGGTGTGCCGGCTGGTGAAACGCCGCCGGTGCCGCGCAAGGCACCGGAAATTCTCTCTTGGATATGACGAATTTATGGATAACCCAGCCAAACCACATACGACGATGCAAACATCTCAAACCTCCCAGGCCGCGCCCCAAGAACAAAATCTGAACTTGGCTGACATCAAAGCCCTGGCCAAAGCTGAAGTTGCTGACGACATTATCATCAGCGAAATCAATAATACCTGCTCGACGTTTAATCTCGAAGCCCAGGCTATAATTGATCTAAAGAACGCTGGTGTCAGTGAAAAGGTCATTGCTTACATGATGAATCCAAAGCCGAAGACAGCGACCTGTTAGATTTCTCGGCTTTATTATCAATTTATATGGAAGCCAAGAATGAATTTTCTGAAACGAAACGCGTTGAACAGTTGATCGCTCCCGAACAACTAAGTCCGTCCTATGTCGCTGCCTGCGATTGCTCGGCTGACAAGGAACTGCTGCAACAGGAGCTGGAATATCTTTGGGACGATACTGACGTTGACGAAAAGTCCTACGAGATCTATTTGGGTAAAATCAGCCGCAACCCCATCGTTAAAAGCAAAATCACGGGCAAATATTTTGCGCTGCCCTGGTCCGCGATCATCAAACTTGCCGTGAGAAATGGCATTGATCGCTGATTGGTTGAGGCTGAAACGAGCACCCGCATTTATGCCACCGGTTCCCAGCGTGACTGCTCCCGTTGTTAAAACTTCTGCCAGTGCAACATCGAATGGTCTTACGAGTGATGAGGCGCGTCGCCGATTGGCAACAGCCGGTCCCAACTCCATGCCGGACACAACGGAGAATCCCTTGCGTAGGGCGCTGACCAAATTCTGGACCCCAATTCCCTGGATGCTGGAAGCGGCGACCATTTTGGAGCTGGTGCTGGGCAAGTATGTTGAAGCGGGAATCATCGCGGTGCTGCTGTTGTTCAACGCCGCCCTTGGATTTTTTCAGGAAGGCCGTGCGCAGACAACGCTCGCCGCGCTCAAAAAACGTCTCGCGCTGACGGCTTCGGTGCGTCGCGACGGAGCTTGGAAAAGCCTTCCCGCCGCCGACCTAGTGCCGGGCGACATCATAAAGTTATCGCTTGGTGGCGTCGTTGCGGCGGATGTGAAACTGCTTGAAGGAAGTGTTCTGCTCGATCAATCCATGCTCACCGGTGAATCCATCGGCACGGAAGCCGGTCCGGGATTTCAAACGTTTGCCGGTGCGCTGGTGCGACGTGGCGAAGCGGTCGCGGAAGTCACGGCCACTGGCACCCGCACAAAGTTTGGCCGCACGGCGGAATTGGTTCGCACGGCGCACGTCGTCAGTTCACAGCAAAAGGCTGTGTTGCGCGTGGTGCGCAACCTCGCGGTGTTCAACGGTCTTCTGATTGTCCTCATGGTCGTGTATGCGCATGCCCACGCGATGCCGGTCAGTGAGATTATTCCATTGATTCTAACGGCGGTGCTGGCTTCGATCCCCGTTGCACTCCCTGCCACGTTCACATTGGCGAGCGCGCTCGGTGCACGCGCCTTGGCGCGTCAGGGTGTCTTGCCCACACGACTTTCTGCGGTGGACGAAGCAGCTTCGATTGATGTGCTCTGCTCCGACAAAACCGGGACATTGACGCGCAATCAACTTTCAGTGACATCGGTTTATCCGCTGCCAGGCTTTGACGAGTCACGCGTTTTAACCATGGCGGCGCTCGCCAGTTCCGATGGTGGTCAAGACCCGGTGGACGCAGCCATTCGTTCCGCTGCCGCCCAGAAAGTTTCAGCGAACGCGCCAAAACTATCGAACTTCAAGCCATTCGATCCGGCGACAAAAATGTCCGAGGCGACGGCGACGGATTCAACTCTCGGAACCCTGCGCATTGTTAAAGGCGCTTTCACCGTCGTCGTTGCGATTGCTGTTCCTTCGCCCACAGCGGCGGTGGTGGTGGCGGAACTTGAAGGAAAAGGTTTTCGGGTGCTCGCGGTCGCCGCCGGACCGCCGGTAGCAATGCAACTCATCGGATTAATCGCGCTCAGCGACCCGGCCCGCGAAGACTCGGCAGAATTGGTCACGCAATTGAAAACCCTCGGAGTTCGCATGGTGATGGTGACCGGCGACGCGCCCGCGACAGCGGCGATTGTTGCTCATGCGGTCGGGCTTGATGGCGCGGTGTGTCCGCCGGGGCCGATTCCAAACGACGTTCGCCCAGAAAGTTTCGCAGTTTTTGCCGACGTGCTACCCGAAGATAAATTCAAACTCGTGAAAGCGTTTCAGAGAAGCGGCAACCTCGTCGGCATGTGCGGCGATGGGGCCAACGATGCGCCCGCGTTGCGGCAGGCGCAAATGGGCATCGCGGTTTCGACGGCCACCGATGTCGCGAAGTCGGCGGCGGGCATCGTGCTAACTACGCCGGGACTCATCGGCGTGGTCGCGGCGGTAAAAGAAGGCCGCATCATCTTCCAACGCATCCTGACCTACACCTTGAATTCGGTGACGAACAAGATCGTGAAGATTTTTTTCCTCGCCGTTGGTTTGGGCATGACCGGTCATGCAATCTTGACCCCAATGCTGATGATTATCAGCATGCTCGGCGGCGATATTCCCGGCATGTCCTTGACTACGGATCGCGTCCGGCCTTCCACGCTGCCCAATCGCTGGCACATCGGTAATCTGACGGTCGCCGGAGTTTTTATGGGTCTGTCTGAACTGTTATTCTGTGTGAGCATTCTGGCAATCGGCCATTACCGCATGGGAATGGGCATCGCCACTCTGCAAACATTGGCATTCGTCACGCTTGTCTGCGGCAATCAAGCCATGACTTACGCCATCCGGGCGCGTGGCCGGATTTGGGCGTCGCCGCATCCAAGCCGCTGGCTGGTTTTATCCTCCTTCGCCGATCTTGGCAGCGCGCTGACCTTGGCTGGCTGTGGCTGGCTTATGATGCCACTGCCAATCTGGGTATTGGCCTGCGTGTTGGCCGGGGCCATGGTTTTTGTTTTCGTCTTGGATTTGGTGAAGGTGTCCGTCTTCGCCCGCTTGAAAATCGCATAGAAAATTTGCCCATTGCCAAGGTTGAACCGCCAAGCGTTTGCCATTTTCTCCGGCGTTCCCGCGAAATCCTGCGCCCCGCCATAGAATCCCAAGCTGCTGTTCGTGTGTTTCGCGGTTCAACTCGGCACCTTTGCGTCTCGGCGATTTCACCTGATGGGGTGTTCACCCCATGTCACTCGCCCATGCGGCAGGATACGATTGCGGTTATCTGGCAAAACGCGGATTTCCAAATTATGACGCCGATCCAGCCATTGCCGGCAGCAAGCCTAGGACAAAATATCGCAACAGCGAAGCTGGAAGCCGTGATCACGAGCGGTGAATGCCGCGTGCAAATTGGCGGCGACTGGCGTCTGAACGAGCGCGTGCCTTCATGGAACAGAGTGATCCAAAATCAGATGGCCTTGAATGTGCGGGTCGTGTGCGATGACCTGGGCAAATGGGACACTTCACTGGTTCTGTTTCTCGTGCATGGCCGCGCTTGGTGTGCGGCCTCCAAGAAAGAGTTTCACGCCGAAGCTTTGCCCGAAAATTTACAGGCGCTGCTGCGACAAGTTCCCCTGAACAGTGCGGCAAAGCCAGCAACCAAAGAGGCCGTCAAACCTTGGGAGCTGGCATCGAACGTCGCGAAGAAATGGTCGCATCATGCACAACAAAGTATTTCGTTCCTCGGCGAATGCACGCTGGGTTTTATGGGTGTGGCAAAAAATCCGCGCCGATTTCGTTGGCTGGATTGCTTGGTGGAGATGCAAAAGTGCTGGTCCTCTTCCTTGCCCATGGTAAGTCTGGTCAGTTTTTTGGTGGGCGTGATTCTGGCATTTCAATCCGCCGTTCAGTTGCAGCAATTCGGTGCCGCGATCTACGTGGCGGATTTGGTCGGCTTGTCTGTGGTGCGAGAACTGGGGCCGATGATGGCGGCGTTCATCGTAGCGGGTGGCACCGGGGCGCGATTCGCCGCGCAAATCGGCAACATGAAAGTGGACGACGAAATAGATGCCTTGGAGACGGTGGGAATTTCGTCGGTGAATTTTCTCGCGCTGCCCCGGCTGCTGGCCGTGACGATCATGATGCCCATCCTGGCGTTGTATGCCAATGTGCTCGGCGTTCTCGGTGGAATGTTTGTCTCCGCCACGATGCTGAACATACCGGCATCGGCATATTGGATCGAAACCCAAAACCGTGTGGGATTTTCGGATGTGAGCAGCGGGTTGTTCAAATGTCTCTTCTTTGGTCTGGCCGTCGGTCTGGCTGGATGTCTGCGCGGAATGAAGTGTGAGCGGAGCGCCGCGGGCGTCGGCACCGCGACGTCATCCGCCGTCGTGACCGGCATCATGCTAATCGTTTTGGCCGATGCTTTATTCGCGGTGATTTACAACGTGCTGGGAATCTAACCAATGAATAACGATTCCACAGCAGCCGTGATTGAAGTGAAGAACCTGACCTGCGGCTACGGTGAAACGGTGGTGTTGCAAGATGTCTCTTTTGAGGTTCACGCGCGCGAAGTTTTGTTTGTCATCGGCGGCAGTGGCTGCGGCAAGAGCACCTTGCTGCGCTGCCTGATTGGTTTGCTAAAACCCTTTCACGGCGACGTTGCCTATTTTGGAAAAAGTTTCACGGCGGCGGATACTGCGCAACGACGGGACATTTTAAAAACCTTCGGCGTCCTCTATCAAAACAATGCGTTGTGGAGTTACATGACGCTCGCGGAAAATATCTCCCTGCCGCTGGACGAACACACCTCGCTCTCACGCGCGGATCGCGAAGAAATCGTCACACTGAAACTCACGGAGGTGGGTCTCGCGGGGTCGGAGGATCTTTATCCGTCGGAGTTGAGCGGTGGTATGCAGAAGCGCGCGGCTTTGGCCCGGGCGCTCGCACTGGACCCCGCGATTGTTTTCTTCGATGAACCCTCGGAAGGACTGGACCCGATCATTTCGCGGGAGATGGATGAGTTGATTCTGCAAGTTCGCGAGAATTTTGGAACGACCATGGTCATCGTGTCGCATCAACTCTCCAGCATTTTTCGATTGGCCGACCGCGTGATCATGCTGAATCACGAAACGAAGGGAATCATTGCCGAAGGCCATCCCGCCGAACTGGCCGCCACGAGCACCGATCCACGCGTGCGGGATTTTTTGAATCCGAACAATGATTTGCCCAAGCACACGAACGAGAATTCCGCTGGCGACAGCAAACTTATTTCAAAATGAAAACCAAACTTAGTCCAACGCTCGCCGGCACGTTTGTGATCGGTGCCTTGGTGCTCATCGTCGCGGCGCTGCTGACACTGCGGTCGTGCGATGTCTTCTCCCGGGCGGGATATTTCACGGCCTACTTCAATGAGTCTGTGCAGGGACTGGACGTGGGCAGCGCGGTGAAACTGTGTGGAGTTCAGTTGGGCCGGGTGAAGACCATCCGCGTTCACTATGACGAAAAAACCCGCCAGTCACAGGTCGTCGTGGTCGCCGAGTTGAACCAAAACATGGTTACGGATGCTGCGGGTCACCTGATCAAACTGACGGATCGCGCCACGTTGCAGCGGCTGATTGACCAAGGTTTGCGCGCCCAGATTGATCTGGTCGGCATCACTGGTCTGCAATTTGTGGAACTGGATTTTTTCGACCCGCAACAATTCCCCGCACCGCCCGAAGCGAGCGATGCTGAATATCCTGTCGTGCCGACGTTGCGCTCCGGAATGTCGGAACTGGTCGAGAATCTTTCCAAGATTGCCGGCAATCTGAACAAGGTTGATTTTGCCGGGCTGTCCCACGAACTTAAAACATTGCTCGCCACCGTAAATCAGCAAGCTGGCGGCTTGGACTTGAAGAAAATGGTGGCGACAGTGACTTCGGCTGCTTCATCCATTGATGCGCTGGCAAGTTCAGCCGAAGCCAAAGTTGCGTTTGCGAATCTTAATAAGACGGCAACCGACGTGCAGGGATTGGTTGCCAAACTCGATACGCAAGTAGAACCTGTTAGCGCTGAACTCGTGCGGTCGCTGCGTTCCTTCCATGACGCGGCGCAGAGTGTTCAAAAACTGGTCGGCCCGCAGAGTGGCTTGGGTGACGAGGCCGCCAAGGCACTTCGACAATTGACGCAGACAGCCCAATCACTGCAGGAGCTGGCCGATTTTCTGGAACGCAATCCAAACGCGCTGATTACCGGAAAAAAACTGCCCGACCAGAAACCATAATATGCCACTCATTCCACCCATCCATTCCCAGACACTCGCGATCTCACGTCGTGCGTTGGCGCTGCTGCTGGGCGTTATCACCGCTTGCGCTTTGACCAGTTGTGCTTTCTTGCAGCCACACAACGATCCGACAAAATTCTATGTGCTGACGACGCGATATTTGTCTTCGCCGCCCGCCACTGCTGACAAGTTCACGCGATGCAAAATTGGTCTGAGGTCAATCGAAATGCCGGCATATTTGCAGACCAAATTGATGGTGGTCCGAACTGGCACCAATGAAATTCACTTCGCAGAGTTTGACCGCTGGGCCGAACCGCTTGACGAGGGAATTAGTCGCGTGGTGAAAGAAGCCCTTTGCTCGGCGGATAATGTGGAGAGCGTCGCTTTGAATTCGCATGGCGATAATGCGCTGGATTATGAAGTGCGGATTCGGGTGCTGGCTTGCGAGGGCGTGCGCGGAGAGAGTGGAACTGGTTCGATTCGTCTGGGCATGTCATGGGAAATAGAGCCGAGCGGGACCAATGCAACGGTGAACAAACGCGGCGGTTATACTGCGGCACCGACGGCTTGGGACGGAAGAGATTACGGGCAGTTGGCGTTGCAACTTAGCCAAGCCATCGCTGCGGCGGGCCAAGCGCTCGCGGTGGATTTGCCCAGGAAGGTTCAGTCTTCTGAAAAATCAAACACTGAAGTAACAACACCATGAAAACCTCTGTGGGGTGTTCACCCCATGTCTCCTGCCCGCAGCGCAAGATACGATTGCATTTATGAGTTATCAAAGTGTCAATCCCGCCAATGGTAAAGTCATGAAGAAGTTCAAAGAACTCTCTGACGCGCAGCTGGAGACAGCGATTAAAACTGCCGCAACTTGTTTTGAAACTTGGCGGCACAAAACTTTTGCCGAGCGGGCAATCATCGTCACGAAGGCCGCCACGATCATGCGCGAGCGCGCGGATGAATTCGCCAAGCCGGTGACACTTGAAATGGGCAAGCTCATCGCCGAGTCGCGCGGTGAAGTCGCGTTGAGCGCGGACATTCTCGACTACTACGCATGGAACGCGGAGGATTTTCTCGCTCCGCAAATTCTCAAACCGAAGTCGGGCGAAGCCATGATTGAAAACACCCCGTTCGGCGTGCTCTTTGGCGTGCAGCCGTGGAATTTTCCCTACTATCAGCTCGCGCGTTTTGCCGCGCCGAATTTGATGGCGGGCAATGTCGTCATGGTGAAGCACGCGGGCTGTGTGCCGCAATGCGCCATCGCGTTTGAAAAATTGTGGCGGGACGCGGGCGCGCCAGCGGGTGCATATACCAATCTGCTTATTTCGCACAACCAGGTGAATCGCGTGATTGACGATCCCCGGATCAAAGGCGTCGCGTTGACCGGCAGCGTGGAAGCTGGAAAAAGTGTCGCGGCCAGAGCCGGAAAAAATCTCAAGAAGTCCACGATGGAACTGGGCGGCAGCGATGCGTTCATCGTGCTCGACGATGCCGACCTCGACAAAACGGTCAAGTGGGCGGTGTGGGCGAAGATGAACAACATGGGTCAGTGCTGCGTCGCAGGAAAACGCTTCATCGTGGTCGAAGAACTGGCCGACAAGTTTCTGGAAAAATTTCAGGCCGCACTCGCGGTGTTCAAAGCCGGCGACCCGATGGATAAGGCAACGACCCTCGGTCCGTTGTCCACGGAAGGCGCGTTGGTGCAACTGCTGGGCCAGATAAAAAGCTCCGTGGCCAAAGGCGCAAAGGTGCTGATGGGCGGCAAACGCATTGAACGCCCCGGTTCGTTTATGGAACCGACGATCATCACAAATATCAAGCCGGGCAATCCCGCGTTCCGCGAAGAATTTTTTGGGCCGGTCGCGCTTTTCTTCCGCGTGAAGAATGAGGACGAAGCCGTCGCGCTCGCCAACGATTCTGATTTTGGCTTGGGCGGCTCGGTTTTCACCAGCGACATAGCGCGCGGCCAGCGCGTGGCGAGCCGCATTGACACGGGCATGGTGTTCATCAATCACCCGACGTGGACGACGGCGGACTTGCCGTTCGGCGGCATCAAAAATTCCGGTTATGGCCGCGAACTTTCCAGCTTGGGCATCCAAGAATTTGTGAATAAAAAATTGGTGCGCACTTCTTCGATTGACGCGGCGGCCTGACGGTAAAATTCACAATCTCCTTGAAAAAATCATTACCATGACCATGAAAAATAAAAAATCTGCAAAAACTAAAAATCCAGTTTGGTTTATCACCGGGTGCTCGACTGGCTTCGGACGTGAGTTGGCCACACAGGCGCTGGAGCGCGGTTTTCGCGTGGTGGTGACGGCGCGCCAACCCGAAGAGGTGGAAGCATTGGCGAGTTTGGGTGAGGCTTTAGTGCTCAAGCTTGATGTCACCGATCCAAGCCAGATTGACGCGGCCATCAAAGCTGCCGAGAAAAAGTTCGGCGGCATTGACGTGCTCGTGAACAACGCGGGCATCGGCTATTTCGCCGCAATCGAAGAAGGCGAAGACAAGGAAGTGCGTCGGATGTTCGAGATCAATGTATTCGGCATGAGCCGGATGATTCAAGCGGCGCTGCCGGGAATGCGTAAGCAACGCAAAGGCTGCATCGTCAATATCTCTTCACTCGCCGGACTGCGTTCCGCGCCGGCGCTGGGATTTTACAACGCGACTAAGTTTGCCGTCGAAGGTTTATCCGGTGCGCTTTTGCAGGAAGTTGAACCGCTGGGCATCAAAGTGATGGTCGTCGAACCCAGCGGCTTCCGCACCGATTGGGCCGGACGTTCGGCAAATGAAAGTAAAAAGCAAATTGCCGACTACGCGAAAACGGCAGGCGCGTGGCGCAAAGAACTTCGCGCCGATTCCGGCAAGCAACCCGGCGATCCGGTTCGCGCCGTGCAAGCCCTCATCGCTGCGGTGGAATCGCCCAAACCGCCGCGCCATCTTTTATTGGGCAACGATTCCTACGAAGGGGCCATGGCCAAGCTCGAAGAGTTGCGTAAAGATTTCGTGTCGGTGGGAAAAATTGCTCGGGGAGCTGATTTTCCAAAAGACGCATCCCAAAAGCCAAATAACAAATAATTGTGAAGATCAATCCCACCCTTGTCTCGGGCCAGGCGGAAATGCACCGCAGCGGACGGGCGGGCTGGTTGCGCGCCGCCGTCCTTGGATCGGACGATGCCATCGTTTCGACCGCGAGCCTGATGATCGGTGTCGCGGCGGCCTCGGCATCGAAGGGAGCTATCCTCATCGCCGGTGTGGCAGGCCTGGTTGCCGGCGCGATGTCCATGGCCGTGGGCGAATATGTTTCAGTCAGTTCCCAACTCGATGCGGAGCAGGCGGACATTGGGCTTGAAACGCACGAGCTTGCGTCAGAGCCGGAAGCTGAATTGCAGGAGCTTGCATTGATCTATGTGAAACGCGGCCTGAAGCAGGATTTGGCAATGAAAGTCGCGGAACAACTCAGCGCGCATGACCGGCTTGGTGCCCACATGCGCGATGAACTGGGGATTGATCAGGCAACCCTTGCGCGTCCGTTCCAAGCGGCGTGGATTTCGGCGGTGAGCTTCGCGGCTTTTGCCGTGGTTCCAATTGTGGCTTTACTCGTTGCGCCCGTGGCGCTGCGTATTCCCATGATTGCCGTTTTCTCTCTGGTGAGTCTCGCGGTGCTGGGTGCGTTTGGCGGCCACCTCGGCGGCGCGCCGCTCGGACGAGCCGCGTTACGAGTCACCATCGGCGGTGCCCTAGCCATGACCGTAACTGCCGTAATCGGTCGAATCCTCGGCGTTTCCGTGGGTTGATCAAGATGAACTTTCAAACTGCATTACTCGATGTCAGCCAGATGGGCGAAGCCGACCGGCTAACTGTTGCCTCTGGCAAATCGGTCATTGAATTGATGGAAAATGCCGGCAGCGCTGTCGCCCACCAAATCGAGAAACGTTGGTCTGCGCGTTGTGTAATCGTCCTATGTGGACCCGGCAACAATGGCGGTGACGGTTTCGTCACGGCCCGGCAACTCTCCGCAGCGGGCTGGCCCGTTCGCGTCGCCTTGCTCGGTTCGCGGGATCATCTGAACGGTGCCGCGCGGCATCATGCGGAGTTGTGGCGCGGCGAAGTTCAGCAATTGGTTCCGAACGTGCTCGACGGGGCGGAACTGGTGGTGGATGCGGTATTCGGTGCCGGCCTCAGTCGCGCGCTTGAAGGATCCGCATTGAAAACTTTGGCTGCCGCCAGCGACCGGAAATTACCAATCGTAGCCATTGATGTTCCCAGCGGCCTGATGGGCGATACCGGCGAAGCGTTGGGTGCGGTTGCTTCCGTCCTGACAGTTACTTTCTTTCGCAAGAAGCCAGGGCATCTATTGTTGCCGGGCCGACTGGTGTGCGGCGAGGTTGTCGTCGCTGACATTGGCACCCCACCTTCCGTGCTGGAGCAAATTTCCCCAAACACTTTCGAGAATGATCCATGCCTCTGGATTGGGAATTTGCCGCGACCTCAAGACGGGGGCAATAAATATAGCCGGGGTCACGCGCTGATTTCCGGAGGCTACCCGATGACGGGTGCCGCCCGGATGGCGGCTCGCGCTGCGGCTCGCGCCGGTGCCGGCCTTACGACCATCGCGGTTTCCTCGCTGGCTCTGCCCGTTTATGCGGCGGCGCTGACGAGTATCATGGTTCAACCCTTGGCGGTGCCAGATGATTTCGATTGTCTGCTGGACGACGCTCATTACAAAGCATTCCTCATCGGTCCCGGCGCTGGTGTCGGCGAGGAAACCCGTGCCCGGGTGCTCGCGATGCTGGAGACGGGTCGCCCCACAGTGCTCGACGCCGATGCACTCACGACCTTCGCTGACGATCCGCCTACACTCGATCAAGCGATTACCGGTCCCTGCGTGCTGACGCCGCATGATGGTGAGTTCAAACGATTATTTGACCCGAGCGGCGACAAGCTGACTCGCATCCGCGTCGCGGCTCGTCGCAGTGGTGCAATTATTATCCTCAAAGGCAGCGACACAGTGATCACGGCTCCGGATGGCCGGTCGGTTATCAATAGCAATGCGCCGCCGACACTGGCCACCGCTGGTTCGGGCGATGTCTTGAGCGGAATCGTGCTGGGACTCCTGGCGCAAGGCATGGAGCCGTTCCTCGCCGCATCTGCCGCCGTGTGGCTGCATGGCGCGGCGGCAACCGAATTTGGCCCCGGTCTGATTGCTGAGGATCTGCCAGATTTGTTGCCGGTTGTTTTTCATCGGCTTTATGGCCAGAAGTGAAATCATCGGCGGCAAAATGTCGCTCAATCGGTTTCCACTCCCCATCAAACACCCACGAAACCAAAGAACATTATGAATGCGATGGTGCTAAAGAAAATAAAAACTCCTCTTGAATGGACGGAACTCGCTGATCCGCAACCGGGACCCGGCGAGATTCGTGTGAAGGTCGCTGCCTGTGGTGTGTGCCGCACCGATTTGCATGTCGTGGATGGCGAATTACCTAACCCAAAATTTCCAATCATTCCGGGACACGAAATCGTCGGCCGGATTGATTTGCTTGGGGCTGGTGTAGAAGAGTTAAAAATTGGTGAGCGTGTTGGCATTCCCTGGCTTGGTCACACTTGCGGCGTCTGTCCGTATTGTTTGGAACATCGCGAAAATCTCTGCGACCACCCGCTCTTCACCGGTTACACCCGCAACGGCGGTTTTGCAACGATGGTCATTACCGATGCCCGCTTTGCGTTTCCGCTTGGAGAAACTGGTAGTGACGTGTCGCTTGCTCCGTTGCTCTGCGCTGGACTAATTGGCTGGCGTTCGATGGTGATTGCCGGTGAAGGAAAAAAGATCGGACTCTACGGCTTCGGTGCTGCGGCCCATATCGTGGCGCAGGTCGCCAAATGGCAGCGGCGTTCTGTCTTCGCTTTCACACGACCCGGAGACTCATCCACCCAAGCTTTTGCCCGAAGCCTCGGCGCGGTCTGGGCGGGCGGTTCGGATGAGCCGCCGCCGGAGTTGCTTGAGGCGGCAATTATTTTCGCAACCGTCGGTGATCTCGTGCCGCTCGCTTTGAAAGCAGTTCGCAAAGGCGGACGCGTCGTTTGTGCAGGCATTCACATGAGCGACATACCCAGCTTTCCGTATCAATTACTTTGGGAGGAGCGACAACTCGTGTCCGTTGCGAACCTCACTCGGCAGGATGGAATTGATTTTCTGCGCTTGGTGCCAGAAATGGGCATTGTCACAAAAACCGCGAGTTATCCACTCAACCAAGCGAATCAAGCGCTCGCCGATCTTCGCGCCGGACGCTTCGAAGGCGCGGCGGTTCTCGTGCCGTGAGCGCGGCAGGTTTGGTTTTTGAATCATGGTGGGGTTTCACCCCATAGCGCCGGCAAACTTAGCAGGTGATGCTTTTGGTCATGGATAATAAAACTTGGATCATCGAAGTAGTCGTGGTGGCTTGCCTGATGGCAGCTGTAATGGTCACGTTCACTTTCATGGTGGGTCATGCCTTGTGCATGAGTCTGGCTCGTAAATAAAAACTTTTCACCACGTTGGCGGCAAACAAAGAAACAAAAAATATGAACACACTCGAAATTCAAGGGGACTGGAACATAACTAAGGGCAAGCTGAAACAGAAATGGGCGAAGCTCACGGACAATGATCTTCGTTACACAGAAGGCAAACAGGAAGAACTGGTCGGCCGGATTCAAAAGCTCACCGGTGAAACGCGTGAAGTGGTCGAAAACACGATCAAGGAATTCTCCGCCGCCTGCGGTTGCAAGTAAGCGGACATTTCCGACGCGACAACTCATGAATACCGGAAGCACTCAGTATGAAAGACCCCGTCTATAAAATCATCGAACTCACCGGCACCTCCACCGTTTCCATTGAAGATGCGGCAGGTAAGGCCATTCAACGCGCACACAAAACCATCAAGAATCTCCGGTGGTTTCAGCTGATTGAAACGCGGGGCAATATTGAAAAGGGAAAAGTGCATCACTGGCAGGTATCCGTCAAAATCGGCTTCGCCGTGAATGAATGAACGGCCGGTAAATCGCCAAACAAAAATTGCACTATGCCTCAAGGCGATAAATCCAGCTACACCGACAAACAGAAACGGCAGGCGGCGCACATCGAAGCCGGCTACGAGCAGCGCGGTGCCAGTGTGAAAACTGCAGAAGCGCGGGCTTGGGCGACCGTGAACAAACTCTCCGGCGGCGGCAACAAGAGCGGCTCCGGCAGGAAGAATCCTAAATCTAAATAACGCCAGTCTATGAAAACTGAAATCCAAGACCCGCCCCCGGCCAAACCGGAGGCCGATGCCATCACTGTCGAGACCGCAGCCAGTGAATCAGAAGCGCTCCTCAAGGATCTTGCCGAACAAAGGGATTTGCATCTGCGCCTGGCCGCTGACTTTGATAATTTCAAGAAGCGCAGCCGGCAGGAAAGCGACGCTCGCGCAACCGCGCAAAAGGAATCTTTCATCGTCGAGTTGTTACCAGTCATTGACAACCTCGAACGGGCTTTGGCCGCTGGCGCCTCGCGCGACTCCGCGCAGTTTCATCAGGGTGTGGAGATGACGTTGAAGCAACTGCAACAGTTGCTCCGGCAGCACGGCGTGGAGAGTGAGGAAATCGTGGGCAAGCTGTTCGACCCGCACCAGCATGAAGCACTTTCGCAAGGCCACGATCCAGCCCAACCCGACCATGCCATCCTCCAAGTGATTCAGCGTGGTTATCGGAAAGGAACGAAGATTGTTCGCCCGGCCAAAGTGATCGTGAACGACCTGACGGCTTCCAAGCCCGCCCGAAATGGCCGTTGAATTCAAAGACTATTATCAGGTTCTTGGTGTATCGCCCAAAGCGACGGACGATGAAATCAAGAAAGCTTTCCGGACGCTCGCGCGCAAGTATCATCCCGATGTCGCCAAAGACAAAAAATCGGCGGAGGAAAAATTCAAGGAGATCAACGAGGCCAATGAGGTCTTGAGTAATCCTGAAAGTCGCAGGAAATTTGACCAGCTCGGTGCCGATTGGAAAACCGGCGCGCAGGCGCGGCAACAACCAAGCCATGGCGGTGGCCGATCCACTGGCCGGGAACCGCGAGGCGGAGAAGATGAGTTCCAATTTGAGGGCACAGGCTTCAGCGATTTCTTTGAGCAATTTTTTGGCGGACGTGCCGGTGGTGCTCGCGGCGGTTCGCCGTTTGACTCAGAAGATTTTTCTAACGGTCATCAGCGACCACAGACGGCATTGCGGGGTCAGGATATTCAAGGCGACATCCTCATCACGCTCGATGAAGTGCTCAAGGGAGCGATGCGCGCCATTTCGGTGCGGCGAAACAATGCGCGCACCGGCCAGGAAGAAACCGAAACCTATCAAGTGCGCGTTCCCAAGGGAGTCCAAGCTGGCCAGACTATTCGGGTGACAGGCAAAGGGGGCGAGGGATCGAATGGCGGCAGCGCCGGAGATATTTATTTGCGGGTGCGTTATGCCCAGCATCCTGACTGGCAAGTGCGCGGTGCTGATCTGATGGGCCATCTGGAACTGGCCCCGTGGGAGGCAGTCTTGGGTGCAACGGTTCCTGTGCCGACGTTGGAAGGCAGCGTTTCTGTCAAAGTCCCCCCCGGTTTTCAGCAGGGACAAAAATTGCGCGTCCGGGGCAAAGGTTTGCCCGCTGGCGGTGCCAAGCGCGGTGATCTTTACGTCGAGGCTTCCATTCAAGTCCCGCCCCACGTCAGCAAGGAGGATGAACTTTTATGGAAACAACTGGCGACACAATCCACGTTCAATCCGAGGAAGACTGCTTGAGCAAGCCTCGCATACTCTTGGTGGAAGACGATGCAGACATACGTCGTCTCAACGCCGAAGATTTGAGAAACGCTGGCTACCAAGTGGATGCCGTCGAAGATGGGGCTGCCGCTTGGGATGTGCTTCAACTCAACAGCTATCATTTGCTGATCACCGATCAGCATTGGCCGAAGTTGTCAGGCGTTGAATTGCTCAAGAAAATTCACGACGCCCACATGGCACTGCCAGTCATCATGATTACTGATATTTTACCCAAGTTGGAATTTGCCGAACACCCTTGGATCCAACCTGCCACGATGTTACTTGAGCCATATTCGTCTGCGGAGTTGTTGGGCATGGTGAAAAAAGCTCTGTCCAAAAATGCCGGTGTCGGCTGCGAGCTTGCGCCATCGACAACCTTGAAAAGCCAGCCCGTTCATCACGGCCAATTGACGTGAAGGACGTTGAAATTAAATCATGAGAATCACATCAATAAACAGAAAGGAATCGAATGAATTTAATTTGGAACTCAATACGGAACCCAAATTAGAACAAGCCGTTTTTGATCATTTTGAACTGCTGGCGGCGCACGACCCAAGATTGAAAAGCATTGCTTTTTCAAAGCATGAAAATTCTGGCCTTATATTACACACGGGTGCGTTAATTGATTCAGTCAATTCTGATGGCCTTGCCAGTTTGATTGAGGATGTTTTAACTAAAGCAGAGTCAGTTGTGGCACGCAAATTTGCGGAAACAAAACAGGATGCCAACCTCCAGGACAATCAAGAGAATGAGATCATTGAGGCTGCCGCCAAAAAATTAGGCGTCCCGATCAAGTAATGGCTTTTGATTGATGCCGCCATATTATTGCTTAAATTTTCATGAGACCAACCGGCATCGTCCCTGCTGACGCGAGCAACCAACCCAAACCAATTTCCCCAGGCAAATCCACTGACCGGGCTACCCTCGCCGCTATCGCACGCCAAGCAATGATTGTGCGCGGTCTGGAGCCAGACTTTCCATTGGCGGCACAGCAAGAGTTAGCGGCCATTGTTGGCCCGGCCAAGGCGACAGAAAATATCCGTGACCTGCGCGACCGGCTTTGGGCGTCCATTGACAACGACAACTCCCGCGACCTCGACCAGCTCACCGTTGCTGAATCGCTCGCAGGCGGACAGGTCAGAATCCTCGTGGCGGTCGCAGATGTGGACGCCTTGGTGCATAAAGGTTCAGCGCTCGATGGCCATGCGGCACACAATACGACTTCGGTTTATACGCCTGCCGTGATTTTCCCGATGCTGCCGGAGGCGCTGTCCACCAGCCTCACGTCGTTGAATGAAGATCAGGACCGTATCGCCATCGTGGCGGACATGGTTTTCAAGGAAGACGGTTCGCTCGTCTCGTCGGAACTTTATCGGGCGCAGGTTCACAACCGTGCCAAACTGGCTTACAACAGCGTCGCCGCATGGCTGACAGGCACCGGCCCGGCTCCAAAAGGAATCGTAGAGGTTCATGGACTCGACGAGAACTTGCGTCTTCAGGATCGCGTCGCGCAACAGCTCACGGGCTTGCGCCACCGCCACGGCGCACTCAGTTTGGAGACGCTCGAAACGCAGGCAAATTTTGCCGGTGATGCGCTTTCCACGCTTGAACTGGATCAAACCAACCGGGCGACGCAGTTGATCGAAGAGTTCATGGTGGCGGCAAATGCCGTGACCGCGATTTATCTTGCTGGTAAAAAATTTCCATCTCTTCGCCGCGTCCTGCGTGACCCTGAACGTTGGGCGCGCATCGTCGAACTCGCGGCGGAACTCAAGGAACAGCTTCCCGCTTCACCGGATGCCGTCGCGCTTGAAGGTTTTCTGACCCGCCGCCGCACCGCTGCCCCGGAAAAGTTCGCCGACCTTTCCCTATCTATCATCAAACTCATCGGGCGCGGCGAATACGCGCTCGATCTTCCCGGCGGCGAAGCTCCCGGACACTTTGCGCTGGCGGTCAAAGACTACACGCATTCCACCGCGCCGAACCGCCGCTTTCCCGATCTCATCACCCAACGGCTCCTCAAAGCCGCGCGGACCGGTGCGCCGTTGCCCTACACCATTCCGGAACTGACGGAACTCGCCAAGCACTGCACTGATCAGGAAGATGCCGCAACAAAAGTTGAGCGTCAGGTGAGCAAGTCTGCCGCTGCGTTGCTGCTGTCTGGAAAGATTGGACAGGAATTCGACGCCATCGTCACCGGCGCAGCGGACAAAGGCACCTGGGTTCGGCTCCTTCAGCCGCCAACTGAAGGCCGGCTTACGCTCGGTTTTCAAGGACTCAAAGTGGGGGATCACGTTCGCGTCAAACTTATCAACACCGACGTCCAGCGCGGCTTCATAGATTTCGCCCGCGCCTGACCGCAGACGTCGCTGACTCCGAACTCGACGTGAAGCCGCAGATTTTTCTCCGATGGGGGTAACACCCCATAGCGCGTGCCAGTTGTCCCCTTACATTGTGGTGATAGAAAAGAATTTTTCCAAAATTGAAATAATCATCCAAAAAAATCTTCCAGCCATGAAACATAATCATAACCACGACAACGCTCCAAGCCCGCAACACGTCCCGGTTCGTTTTGAATTCACTAATCCAAAGGCCACCACCGTTTGTATCGCGGGAACATTTAACCATTGGCAGCCGGAAGCCAAGACGCTGCATTCCTCCGGCGTCGGCAATTGGTGGAAGGAAACGTCGCTCGCCCCCGGCACCTATGAATATTGCCTCGTCGTGGATGGCAAATGGATTCCCGATCCGCTCGCCAGAGAATCCGTGCCGAATCCGTTTGGTGGAAGAAATTCAATTTTGCGAGTGGCCACTTCACCAGAAGCCGCGCATCTGGCCGACGCAGAAAATATACCGCTGAAAAATGCGAACAAACAAAAGTAAAAATTATGAACAAAGAAACACAAGCAGTTAAGAATGACCTCGGACAATTGGCCGAGGACGCGCACGCATTGATGACCGCCACCGCTGACGTGGCTGGTGAAAAAGTTGGGGAAGCGCGGAAGCGTCTCGCCGCCGCGCTGGAACGCGCCAAGGAAATCGCGGGCACCGTCCGTGACAAGGCGGTCGCCGGCGCGAAAGCCACCGACGCAGCCGTGCATGAGCATCCGTATAAGGCCATTGCCATCGGGGTCGGGGTCGGAGCGATTTTCGGATTTCTTTTTGCCCGCCGGTGTTCCAAAAGATGCGACTGATATTTATATCCAGCTATTCTAAGAATATGAAAAAGAATAAATTTTCCCAAGACCAAATACCTGCCAGCGTCTTGAGTAGAAGTGGCCCGATGGACTTTAGCAAAACTAAAATGGCTTTTGCGCCATCGTCGGAAGAGGTGGCTCGCAGAGCCTACTCTATTTATGAGAAACAAGGTTCGCAGCCAGGACATGAGGTTAGACACTGGCTGGAGGCTGAGGCGCAATTGTTCGGAGGAGTCGAACGTGAATCCCAAATGCATTCGGGCTCATCACTTTTCAAAATTGAACATTAAACAACCATCGTTCCATGAGACATCATAAATTATCCAAAACCCAACAAGCGGTCATTGCACCCCGGCCAACTTCGGCGGCGGGCATAGACCAAAATGAAATTAGTTTTTCACCCTCACCGGACGAAGTGGCTCGGAAAGCTTACTTCGCCTATGAGAACCAGGGTTCGCAGCCTGGTCACGAGGTGCAGCACTGGCTGGCAGCCGAGGCGGAATTGATCGCGGAACGCAATCTCACCCGCGTCCACGGTTTTCATAATCGGACGTAGAAAATTTCCCAACTCGAAACAAATTAAAATTTATGAAAAATCACACCGCCAAACTTGCGGCCTCGCCAAAAACTCCGGTTTTTCCACAAACCATGCACGAGACCCGACCCAATCAAGAGAAAGCCCTGCCACATCCAAAATCCAAAAAGCGCGACAACATTTTTTCCAAATCCCGCGACGTGCGTGAGGATCGTGGCACGCGCGAAATGAAAACATCGCATAACGACCAAACCAATCACGCGCGATAATTTTTGAATTATGAAAAAAAATCCACTGAAGGACGGGGTCATCTCGGAAAATTCCGCTCCCGTCGGCACGGTGACGCGCGAGATGGTGCGCGCCCGCGCAGCGGAACTGGCGGTCATTGACGGCCATTTGTCGCATGATGCGACAGCATCGCATTTTGCGCAGGCCAAACGGGAACTGACCGGCGAACCGGACATGGATCCGAAAGATGCGATTCTCGAATCCGCGCCCGAATCTGAACGTTGGGATCCTGTGCCTGGCTCGACCGGAAACAAAGCGAGAGTTGCCCCTAGCGAAGATGAAGACGAAGAAGGCCGCAGCGATAATGAACGGCTGGTCGAAGGGGGCATCGCCGAAGCCGAGATTGAGCAAAGTTTCCAAGCTACCAGAGCTGCCACAAAAAAGGATTTATGAAAATGCAGGCAGCCACGGTTCCACAGCCGGGTAAGTCCGCCAAAGTTTTGGAAAAACCAGTTTCTGCTGCGCCCGAGTTCAGCGATACCTTGTCGCAGGCGCTTTATGTTCTCATCGCGCAACAACCTTTTTTTAAGGGATTAAATGGTCATCATTTGAAATTGCTCACTGATTCCGCCTTGGAAATGAAATTTGAACCAGAGCAGACTATCTTTGCGGAAGGAAGCCCGGCCAACCGATTTTATCTCATCTTGGAAGGTAAAGTGATGCTCGAATCGGAAATGGAAGAGCGTGGCGACATGATCCCCATTCAGACGCTCGGGCCGGGCGATGACCTGGGCTGGTCCTGGCTTTTCCCGCCCTATTCACTCCACTTCAGCGCCCGCGCATTGGAGCCGACCAGAACGATATTTTTTTATGGGCCGCGTCTGCGGGAGCAGTGCGAACAAGACCACGAACTGGGCTATCAAATCATGAAGCGAATCGCCGAAGTGGCTACCCAATCTCTCGGAGCCACCCAACGTCGCTTGATGCAATACATTGATAAGAATATTCCCGAACAACCATGAAGATCGCGGCACTCGCAAAATGAAAACTGTTATGAAAAATAAAGCAATGCCCGAACCCACTTGGAAACCTTATAGCCCGGCGACGCATGGCCGCCTATCAACAGCGGACAAAGCTTCGTTGCCGAACACGGCCTTCGCTTTTCCCCGTGCGCGTAAAGAACCAATGACCGACGCAGCCCATGTTCGCGACGCGATGGCGCGGTTCAATCAGGTCGGTGACGTCACCGATGCCGAACGGGATTTGGCGTTTGCCAATTTTCAAAAGGCTGCCAGTCATTTCGATATTCAGATGAAGGAAACCGACTGGCATCAATTTGGTCGTCCCGTGCATAGATAACTTGTGAAACTAGATATTCCGTTCTCGATACTGGATCTCGCCCCAATCTTGAAAGACAGCACCGCTGCCCAGGCATTCCGAAACACGTTGGATCTGGCGCGTCATGCGGAAAAGTGGGGTTACAAACGTTACTGGCTGGCGGAACATCACAGTATGCCCGGCATCGCCAGCGCGGCCACGGCGGTGGTCATTGGCTATGTGGCTGGTAGCACCTCGACAATCCGGGTGGGCGCGG
>Ga0302201_10001000_pt1 | contig 25190 bp, 20 predicted proteins | sample II_Bog_N3_2_FD_194586 | JGI IMG/M metagenome (GOLD analysis project Ga0302201, IMG submission 194586) | Peat permafrost microbial communities from Stordalen Mire near Abisko, Sweden - II_Bog_N3_2 | ecosystem: Environmental > Terrestrial > Soil > Wetlands > Peat | place: Sweden: Abisko... | reverse complement strand
AGTACGAGAGGACCGGGATGGACGAACCTCTTGTGTTCCAGTTGTCCTGCCAAGGGCACGGCTGGGTAGCGAAGTTCGGTTGTGATAACCGCTGAATGCATATAAGCGGGAAGCACGCCCCAAGATTAGATCTCCCTGAAGGGCCCAGAAAGACCATCTGGTTGATAGGCTGGAGGTGGAAGTGCAGTGATGCACGTAGCTTACCAGTACTAATCGCCCGTTCGGCTTGTCCATAGAATTAACTCCGCGCAGTTCGCGGACATTCTTCTTGACAAGCCTTGTAATAACCAATCAATTTCGTTGTTATCAGCTCTAACGCGCAAAATTTTTGGCGCCAGATTGCAGTCGCGTTCCTACGGGCCTCCGGGAGAAACCATCCGGAACAAAGTAGATGCCGCGACAGGCTGCGGGCAACCACCCGCCAAGCGCCATCAAGTTTGCCGGTGACCATACTGCGAGGGATCACCCGTTCCCATCTCGAACACGGAAGTTAAGCCTCGCTGGGCCGATGGTACTGCACGGGTGACTGTGTGGGAGATTAGGTGATCGCCGGCAATTATATCTGAACAGAAGGGCCATGCCACTACGGCATGGCCCTTTTGCGTGGTGCGAGAAATATGAGCGAACAACCGGCATTTGCGCCTCCTGCACAGTGACCTTCCCGGGGACAAGTGTTGCAGAAGTGGAGCGGGCAAAGAAGCGCGGTCCGATCTCACTCCATTGTCGTGGCTTTTGAGTCGCGCAGGCCGCCATTTGCGGTCCCAGAGCCGATACATAAAGAAAAGACAGGTGCGCTCACCCGCGATAGTCATACGGCAACTGTTCTTATATCGCGCGAAAAACCTCGCCGTCCGCTCATTACGATGTCGAAGTTCAGGACCACCATGTCTAACTGGAATCCCCCCGCCTGGGGTGATCCCATCCGTGAGCTGGCGCAAAAGAGCTGTCGAAACAATGGAGCTCGGGTGTTGCAACGGAGGGAATTGACAGGCATCCAGATGTTAGGTTGATGATCCATATAGACATGTGAACGAGAAGCGAAACAATATTCCGGGCTGCGAGTCTGCAAAGCCGGGTGGAAAGTGTGTCTTTACCGGGAAGAGTGCGACGAATTCCGGAATGTGAGCAAAAGTGAACACCTCGGATTTTTGGGGGGAGATAGAATTGGCCCACCAAGAGCGGTCCAGGGGAGAGCTGGCTCAGAAGGGAGGTCCCCATGAGGATGGAACACTCCGCCAGACCGGAGGGAATACGAGGCACGGACCACGGCCCGCCAGGGTTCTCGCCACGGACAGGGACTGCAGCTCATCCACCGCCTGCTGTTCAAGAAAAGATTGGTGGGGCGCCGGAGTTGGCTAGCGTATTCGATCCGCGGTTTCTGCTGACTGAGGTTACGGCTGGAAAGTCCAGGCGCGAGTACGCCCCGGAAGAGCCAGTCTACTCGCAAGGCGACCCGGCCAATTCGGTCTATTACATTCAGAGTGGCAAAGTGAAGTTGACCGTCGTGTCGAAGAGCGGAAAGGAAGCCGTGATTGCCATTCTTCCGGAGAGCAGCTTCTTCGGTGAGGGTTGTCTGGCTGGTCAGCCGGTACGCATGGCTACCGCGAGCGCGCTGCAACGCAGCGTGATTGTGCGGGTAGAGAAGCTGGCGATGCTCAGCTTGCTCCATCGCGAGCCGGAGTTCGCCGAGCAATTCCTGTTGCACCTGCTTACCCGCAACCTTCGCATGGAAGCTGACCTGGTGGATCATCTTTTCAATTCCAGTGAGAAGCGCCTTGCCCGGTTGCTGTTGCTGATGGCCAACTTTGGCCAGGAGTCGAAGCCCACCCCGGTGATCGCCAAGATCAGCCAGGAGACGCTTGCTGAAATGATCGGCACAACCCGCTCCCGCGTCAGCTTCTTCCTCAACCGGTTTCGCGACTTGGGATTCATCGAGTACAACGGTGGCGGCATAAAGGTGCATAGCTCTCTAGTCAGCGTGGTGCTGCACGACTAACTGAATCCCTCCCGGGGAAACTGTGATCCATTTAGGTCCCGCGTCGAGACGCAAAACTTTTGCATTACCCGCCTGCCAAGTCATGCCGCGCGTTGCAGTAGCCGGATCAGAATTATGGCTGTGATGCCATCCCTCGTCGCTGGTCAACAAAGCCACCCACCAGTTATTGGTCAAATCGTTGTGCGTGTTCATGCGGAGCGCACCCCACAGGTGGGTTACTGAGTTGAGGAGCCAGGAAACGTGAGCGCCGGCAGTGGGCCTGAGAAACACTCCCCACAGCACCCACGAAAGCCCAGCCTCCCCCCCGCAGCGGCGCCGCATCCTCGCAGCACAAAGGCGGCCAGAGCAATTGGCAGCCAATACCAGACTGCGAACCGGCGGTAGAATCGGTCGCGCTCGAGATCGGGAACGTAGCGGGAGAGCATTACGGTTTCGTTGGGCAATGCTCCGCGCAGGATCCAGCCCATGTAAGCCCACCACCTGCCGTCACCAGGTGAGTGCGGATCGCCCAGCCTGTCGGCGTACTGTGGTGAAGGCGATGGACAGCGACCCAGTAAGTTGGACCTCCCTGGATCGCCATCGCGCCGCAGGTCGCCATGGCACGTTCCAGCCACTTGCGCGCGGGGAAGCTGCGATGAGTGAGTTCGCGATGGTAACCTATGCCAACGCCCAGGTTCTGTCCCGGCAACCACATCGCACCGAAGACGGCGAGCAAAGACCAGACCAATGGAAGCGGAAGCGCGCCGCGACGGCTCCGAGGTGAAGCAACACAATCACGGCGAGGAATGCCCAGTTGAATTGGTCCAATTTGCCCTGCAGCAATTCTAGGTTCCAAGAGATATCGGCTTCTTACGTTTCTGCATAGAGGCTTTGCGTGGAGAACCTGCCTTGGAGCGGCGGCACAATTTATGTGTCTTTCCGGCATTGTGCAAGGTGTAGCTTGCATTGGAGTCAATCGGTAAAATCTGTCGGTGGTTGGAGCCCGCCAGAGCAGAATGCCACTTCATGGCGGCGGCTTCGCGGCATGGCGATGATGAGCCCTCACAGATGTAAAGTGGACAGCCGCGGTTCCGCTACGCCGCAGTTGGTTCGCAGGACCCAATCGTGCGGCGTATCGCCTTCACTGCACATTGGCAGTTATGATCGTCAGCGTCTGTGCAAAGATGCGCAAAATGCCGATCTTCATCTCATCGATTTCCATTCCCTGCGCAACCAGAAAAGGCGCTGTGCGGTTTTGACCAGCGTGCGGGCGGCCCTGACCGTAGACTCAAGCGGTCAGACAAGGCTCCGGCCTCGGGGTGACCACGATGGTAGACAATCCGTACAACCCTCTTACGCCTCCTGACCTCTTCAAGCGCATCGACACACACGCGACCACGCGTGAATACCTGGACAAAGAGGTGATCTACGCCCAAGGCGACAAAGCTGATGCTTTGTTCTACATCCGCCAGGGAAATGTGAAGCTGACAGCCAGATCGAAGAGCGGCAAGAAAGCGATCACCGCCATCCTGCACCAGGGCGATTTCTTCGGGGAGGGATGCCTGACCAAACGGTCATTTCGGATGTCCACGGCCACGGCGATCGAGGCATCGAGCATTGCCCGGGTGACGAGGCTCGACGTGGAACGCATTATTCATCAACAGCCCGCTTTCGCCAAGCTTCTCATCTCAAGCCTGATCCTTCGCATCGAACGCATCCAGGTCGACTACGTGGATCAGATATTCAGCTCCAGCGAAAAGCGCCTGGCCCGGGTACTGTTGCTGATGGCCGGATTTTCCGGGGAAAAGGAATCGGAGACCGCGCTTCTGAAGGTAAGCCAGGAGACACTTGCGGAAATGGTGGGTACTACGCGCTCCAGAGTGAGTTACTTCATGAACCGGTTTCGCAAACTCGGACTTATCGACTATAACGGCAACGTACGGGTGCATTCCGCGCTGATCGGCTTCCTTGAGGATAACAAGGGAGCGTCTTTCACATAGGTCGCCGCAGGTGGTGGCCGCCATCTATCTTACAAAAAAGTTTCATGTTACTGCGTGCAAAGAGCTGAAAGGTTATAAACTGGGCGCCCGCGACGGATGGATCGGCACCCCCAAAGAATTGATACTGGGCGGGCGAACTTATTCATAGCTTGGACAGGCACTAACTGGCATTGAAGCTTCGCGCGCCAGGCGGGCGGGAATTGCCGGCTCAAATCGACAGGGATAAAATGATTCCCGGAGGTTTGGTGACGTATGAAATTCTCACTTTTGGCATCTGCCGCGCTGGCCATCTTGAGCTCAGCGACACTTATCGCTCAAACCACTCCAACAGCTCCTTCTTCCGATGCTCTCGACTTGCTCCAGCGAGTCGCCCAACACTACGCCGACGCCAAGTCCTACTACATCGAATCGACAGAAGAGGTGTCGGCCACCGGCGAATACAGCCGTATCTGGGAGAAGACGGTGCGGACCGCTGCGGAAGCTGAGGGGAATCGCTCCTACTTCGAGGGGCGCGGAAACATGGGCGGCGCCATCATAGTCACCGATGGCAAGACGGTTTGGAAATACCACATTGGGGAACATCGCTACACCGTCAAACCCGTATCGGCGCTGAATTCCGGCAAGCCCGAAATAAGCGCCATGTCGGAAGTGGCCATCATGAACGCGCAGAACCTGCGGAGAGTGCTGGGAAACCTCGCCAAGCCTCTCAAGTCGGCGGAGTTTCTTCCGGAAGCAACGCTCACAGTGAATGACCTGCCGGTCGTATGCCAAGTGGTGCGGGTGCGAAACACCGATCAGAAGCGCCCGACCAGTTACGTGTCCGAAAAGACAATCTGGATTGATAAGCAGCATGAAATTATTTTGAAGATTGTCGAGCACGATCATCCCATCTGGACAAGCCCTGCTACCTACATGCACGTGGACCGGGAAACGAAAACTTCGTACGAAAATACGGTACTGGACGGTCCGGTGCGCGAGAGCCTGTTCACCTTCGTTCCCCCGGCAGACGCGCATCAGATTCTGCAGTTTCCCGACCCCGTGGAGAGCATGAGTGGGGGAGGCATGACAGGCGATCCGATTCCGGCGTTGAAATTCAAAGGTGCAGATGGCAAGGTTGTTACCATCGACTCGTATCGCGGCAAGCCGGTGCTGCTTGATTTCTGGGCGACTTGGTGCGGTCCTTGCGTGGCCGGTTTCCCCCAGTTAGCGAAGGTCTACGAGGAAGCAAAGGACAAGGGACTGGTGCTGATCTCGATCGATCGGGACGAGGACGCAGCTACTGCAACCAACTTCTTTGCGAAGAAGGGTTACACCTGGCCTGAGTTTCATGACGGCAGCGGCGAGATAGAGAAGCTCATGGGATCGACCGGAATTCCGCGCCTGGTGCTGGTTGACGCCGAGGGCCAGATTACTTATGACGGCGACGGAGACGACAAAAAGTTGCGTACCCATCTGGCCAAGCTGGGGCCGGAGTTTCAGGATTTGGCTCCCAAGCCGATTGCGGTTCCGTGCGCCCCGGCCCAGTGAGATCGCCGTGCTGAAAGACCTCGGCGACAGCAAAAAAATCGTAGCGCCGACTCCAGAGTAGGTTGTAGCATGAGCGGTACGCGATGAACCTCGCGTGAAATCGCCCGCGGGCAGCAATCGATTCTAGGCATGGTAACCGTGTCCGGGGTCATTCAGTTGATCGACCTCCCGCAAGCTGAGCTGCCCGTACAACACTTCCCCTCAACTCAAGAAATGGAGAGAGTATGCGCAAGGTACTGTCGGGTCTATTGTTTTTGGCAGTTCTCGCAGTGGTTCCGCAGGCACTGCGGGCCGCTATCCCCACCTACGATAACCTCTACGTCTTTGGCGACAGCTACTGCGATGTGGGCAATCTTTCCATCGCCACGCAGGGCGTCGAACCTGGACCTTACTACTTCAACGGCCGCTTCTCAAATGGCCCCCTCTGGGTGGACCACGTGGCAGGATTTCTGGGCCTGCCCATGAAGCCGGCGCTGGCGGGAGGAACGAACTACGCTTTCGGTGGAGCCTGGGTGACGGCTCCCCAGACATTTGCCGGCGGAACGATTCCCAGTGTGCCGGAGCAGGTTCTGCTCTACCTGAGCCAGCATGGAAACAAGGCGGACCCCAATGCGCTCTACATCCTGGAGGGCGGCGGAAATGACATTCTGAACACCACCACCGGCTCTCCGGAGTGGCTGGGATTCGAGATTGCCCTCGGCATTACGGACAGTGAGCGGATCCTGCGGCAGGCGGGCGCAAAAAACTTCCTGATTCCCAATCTCTTCAATGTCGGGCTGTTACCTGCGGCGGCGGGGAATGTTGCGTTTGCCAAGTCGGCCAGCTATGCGGCCAACGAGGCCATCGACATCTTGCTTGCGTTTGAGCCGCAGGAGAACGCCACCATCCTTCGCATCGACGTCTTCAGCCTGATGAATTCCATTGAGACGGATCCCAGCCATTTTGGGTTTGTCGACATTACGGACCCCTGCCTGACGACCAAGGTTTGTGCCGATCCGGATCACACTTATTTCTGGGATACGCACCATCCGACCGAGTTTGGACACGCATTCTTTGCCGTGACAGCGGAGAACCGCCTGGCGACACAGAAAAGAGAAAGATAGTCCGGTCCAGCGCTGGAAAGGTCTTGCTGGTTGAAAGCTGAAAGCGATCCCAGGTCTCCCGCCGTGGCAGCAGAGACCTGGGATTTTCTGCTGCAACATTCCCGGTCTCCGTGGTCGGAGTTGCCTCAGAATTAAATTTCACAGGCATCGGCGCTGCTAAACTGAAGACTCATGATTCTCCCGTTTGTCCGCGAGGTATTTGCGGAGCTGGAGCACTCTCCGGGATTTGAGCGCGTACGAAGGCATCTGAGCCTGGCTGCGGGGCGTAGACGTGTGTCCGGTCTCACCGCGACGGCGCGTGCGCTTTACCTTCCGCTGATGGCGCGTGCGGCGCAGCAGCCCGTCATCGTGGTGGTGGCCGACAACAAGGCTGCCGAGGCCCTGGAACCCATGTTGCGCGCCGGATGCGAGTTGACCGGCGCTGTGGACCCCGCGCAAGTGGTGCGGCTGCCAGCCCACGACGTGCTGCCCTTCGAAAATCTTTCTCCCCATCCGGATGTGCAGGAACAAAGAGCCGCAGCGCTGTGGAAGCTGGCCACCGGAGCTGTCTCCATCCTGATTGCGCCCGTGGAAGCGGCGGCGCTCAAGCTCTTTGACCGCGACTACTATGCCGGCCTGACCGTGACGCTGAAGCGCGGCGAAGAGGTGGACGTGGAGGTGCTGACCGCACACCTCGCCTCGGTGGGCTATACCCAGATCGACCTGGTGGAGATGCCGGGCCAATTCACGCGCAGGGGCGGAATTCTGGATGTCTACTCGCCCGAGTCCGACCGGCCGGTGCGTATCGAATTCTTCGGCGACGAGATTGAGACCATTCGCAAATTCGATCCGGAGACGCAGCGCTCGCAGAGCGGACTGGACGAGACCGAGTTGCTGCCCCTGACCGAGACGCCGGTAACGGAGCGGCTGTTGGCCGCGGTGCATGGGCGGCTCAGCCGGCAGCGGGTGGAAGGCGAAGACGAGGAGATGGCGGCCGAGTTTGCGGCGGCCGGCGGAGTCAGCGTCTTTCCGGGCTGGGAGTTTTTCTCGGCGGTGGCCGGTGCTGAGAAGTCGCTGCTCACGCTCCCGCCCAGGTGCGCGCTCTTTGTGGTGGAACCGGGAATGGTGTTGAACCAGATCGACCGCTGGTGGACCAAGGTCGAGCAGCGCCACGAGCGCTCGGGCATCGGCTCGCTGATCACGCCGGAAGACATCTATCTGCACCCGGAGATGCTGAAGGCGCAGCTTGCATCGCACATGGGCCTGGACCTCGATCAGTTGGGCGCGGTAGATGTAATTGACGCAGACAATACGCTGGGCGAAATCGAAGTGCCCACGCGGCCGACGCTCAGGTTTCATGGCTCGATCCCGGCGCTAACCGAGCAACTGCGCACGTTGATTGCCGCGGAGACTCATATCGTGCTGGCCGCGCCGAACCAGGGCGACGTGGAGCGGCTGGCCACGGTGATGCGCGAGTACCAGATTCCCTACCGGTTGGGCAGCCGCGTTGCGCACCCCGGCGGTGAAATGGTGCTGGAAGAGGCCAGTTACATGGCCGGCGATCTGCGTGTGCCGATCATTGTGCGCTCCCCGCTCGCCGCGGGCGTCAGCTTCTCGGAAATCAACCTGATTCTTTTCGGCGCCAATGACTTATCCGACGATGCGGATGTGGCGGCCCGGCCGGAGCCCAAACGGTCAAAGACGGCGGCCTTTGTTTCAGATTTTCGCGATCTGACCATTGGCGATTACGTGGTGCATGTCGAGCACGGCATCGCGCAATACCAGGGCCTGAAAGAGATTGTGCAGGACGGCTTCGCGGTCGAATTCATGATCCTGGAATTCGCCGAACAGGCCAAGTTATATGTGCCCCTCACCCGGCTCGACCTGATTCAGAAGTACCGCTCGACCGATGCGGGACCCGCGCCGGTGTTGAATCGCCTCGGCTCGCAGCAGTGGGCCAAGACCAAGGCGCGCGTCCGCAAGGCCATGCAGGACATGACCGCCGAACTGCTCAAGTTATATGCCGAGCGGACCACCGCGGAGGGCGTGGCCTTCACCAAGGACAACGCATTCCAGCGCGAGTTTGAAGACTCGTTCGACTATAGCGAAACTGAGGACCAGCTATCGGCGATCCGCGCCATCAAGTACGACATGGAATCGACGCGGCCTATGGATCGCCTGCTCTGCGGCGATGTAGGTTACGGTAAAACGGAAGTGGCCATGCGCGCCGCCTTCAAGGCGGTGCAGGACGGCAAGCAGGTGGCCGTGCTGACCCCCACCACCATTCTCAGCTTTCAACATTTCGAGACGTTCAAGAAAAGGTTCGCGCAGTTTCCCATCAACATCGAAATGATCTCCCGCTTTCGCACGGCGAAGGAACAGAAGACCATTGTCGAGCGGGTGGAAACGGGCAAGGTGGACATTCTGATCGGCACCCACCGGCTGCTCTCAAAAGATGTCAAGTTTCAGGATTTGGGCTTGTTGATTGTCGATGAGGAGCAACGCTTCGGCGTGCGCCACAAGGAGCGCCTGAAGCAGATGCGCAAGCAGATCGACGTGCTGGCCATGAGCGCCACGCCGATTCCGCGCACCCTGCATATGTCGCTGGTCGGCCTGCGCGACATGAGCGTGATCGAGACGCCGCCCAAGGATCGCATGGCGATTCAGACCGTGGTGGCCAAGTTTGACGAGAAGATTGTGCGCTCCGCGGTCGAGGTGGAACTGGAGCGCGGCGGGCAGGTCTATTTCGTGCACAACCGCGTGGAATCGATCTACCAGTTGGCTGCGCGCATTCAGGAACTGGTGCCTGCGGCGCGGGTTGCGGTGGGCCACGGACAGATGAGCGAGGCGGAACTTGAAAGAGTAATGCTGGCTTTCATGCGGCACGAATACGACGTGCTGGTGGCCACCACCATCATCGAAAACGGGCTCGATATTCCGCTGGCAAATACTATCCTGATCAATCGCGCGGACCGGCACGGGCTGAGCGAGTTATACCAGTTGCGCGGCCGCGTGGGGCGTTCGAACCGGCGCGCTTATGCGTACTTGCTGATCCCTCCGGAGCAGGAACTGACGGAGATAGCGCGCAGGCGTCTCGCCGCGCTGAAGGAATTCAGCGACCTGGGCGCAGGCTTCAAAATCGCGGCGCTTGACCTGGAGTTGCGCGGCGCGGGCAACATGCTGGGCGGCGAGCAGAGCGGCCACATCGAGGCCGTGGGCTTCGAGTTATATACCTCGATGCTCGAAGCCACGGTCAAGGAGATGAGGGGCGAGACCAGCGAGGAGCGGCCGGCCACGCAGCTTAACCTGGGGATCGCGTTGCGCATCGACGAGAGTTATGTGCCCGAAGAAAACCAGCGCCTGCGGCTCTACAAGAAGATTGCCGGAGCTACGACCGAAGCGGCGGTGGCCGAAGTGCGCGCGGAGATGGAGGACCGCTACGGACCTCCTCCAGACGCCACGGTGTTCCTGTTAGAGGCTGCGCTGGTGCGGCTGGAGTGCGAGCGAATCGGCATCGCGCAGGTGGACCGTAAGCGCACCGAACTGCACATTCGATTCATGGAGAAGGCTGCGATCGATCCGCAGCCCCTGATGCGCCTGGTGGCGCGTAGCGCGAAACGCGGCGCACAGTTCACGCCGCAGGGGCTGTTGAAGTATCCTCTAGCTGCCACGCGCTCCGATGAAGTGCTGCTTGAAATTCACGAGTTGATTGCCAACCTGGCGCCTGCGCCGGTAGAAGCGTAAAAATTTAACCTCGACCGAGAGAGGCACAATGAAAAGAGTTATCACGTTGCTTGCGATGGGAGCCTGTATGTCTTCTGCGATCACCGGCTATGCCGCGAATGAAAACTGGAAGCAGCAATTTCAGAAGGTCTCCGACGAGTACTTCGACCAGGTGTACTTTCACTACGGCCCCACCGGCGGTACGCTGGCCGGTTATCACCAGTACGACGCGCAGCTCGAGGACTATTCGCGCAAGAACATCGATGCCGAGATTGCCGTGCTGAAGGTTTTCGAGAAGCGGGTCGAGGCGATTCACCCGGACGATGCCGCTGCCGATTTTGTGCCGCGCAGCGATCGCGAAATAGTGTTGGGAAATATCCGCTCCTCGCTGCTGACCCTGGAAACCATTCGTCCCTGGGAGAAGAATGCGGATAACTACTCGGGCACTGCTGCCAATGGCGCGTTTACGCTGATGGAGCGCAAGTTCGCTTCGCCCGACGACCGTCTGCGCTCGCTGATTGCGCGCGAGAAACAGATGCCGGCGCTGTTTGCCGATGCGCGCGTGAACCTCAAGAATCCCCCGCGCGTCTACACCGAGATCGCCATTGAGCAGTTGCCGGGCATCGTGAGCTTCTTTCAGCACGATGTGCCGCTGGCATTTGCCGACGCCAAGGATCCTGCTCTGAAGGCCGAGTTCACCCAGACCAACACGGCCGTGATTGCCGCTCTTAATAGTTATCTCGGCTGGTTGAAGACCGATCTTCTTCCCAGGTCGAACGGTGACTTCCGCATCGGTGCCGAGACCTTTGCGAAGAAACTGCAATACGACGAGATGGTGGACCTGCCGCTGGATAAACTGTTGGAAATCGGCTGGGCCGATCTACGCAAGAATCAGGCACACTTCAACCAGATTGCGAAGGAACTGGAACCGACCAAGGAGCCCAGCGCGGTGGTGGAGGAACTAGGAGAGAATCATCCCGCGCCCGATCATCTGTTAGACACGTTTCGCGGCACCTTCGATGGGTTGGTGAGCTTCATTCGCTCGCACCACATCGTAACGATTCCCTCGGATGTGAGGCCCATCGTGGAAGAAACGCCGCCCTTCATGCGCGCCACCACATTTGCTTCTATGGACACGCCGGGGCCGTTTGAGACCCATGCGACTGAAGCGTATTTCAACGTGACGCTGCCCGACCCCTCAATGAAGCCGGCAGAAGTTGAGGGCTACATGCATTCGTTCAATGTGGGTACGGTGATTTCAACAGCGGTACACGAAGCGTATCCGGGCCACTACATCCAGTTCTTGTGGGTCCCGCAGGCGCCCAGCCGCGTGCGCAAGCTCTTGGGCGCGAACACCAACGTCGAGGGCTGGGCGCACTACACCGAACAGATGATGCTGGACGAAGGTTATGGACAGCCAGGAGCCGGGGCCAAAGACGAGCGCGAATCGAAGTTTCTGCGACTGGGACAACTGCAGGATGCGCTGCTGAGGAATGCGCGCTTCATCGTGGGAATCCAGATGCACTCGGGCAAGATGAGCTTTGACGAAGCCGTTGCATTCTTCCAGAAGGAAGGTTACCAATCAAAGGAAACTGCGATGGTGGAGACCAAGCGCGGCACCGGCGACCCCACGTATCTCTACTACACGCTGGGCAAACTGGAGATCATGAAGCTGCGTGAAGATATGAAGAAGAAGCAGGGCGCAGCCTTCTCGCTGGAGGAGTTCCACAATAACTTCCTTCGCCAGGGATTTCCGCCCGTCAAGATTGTGCGCGCGGCAATGTTGGGGGATGACTCACCGACTTTGTAACTTACGGACTTTTCATCTCTTCCCGAGGAAACTCACAAGGGCGGAGGTATCGACGGAATGCGCACTCTCATTCTGTTCATCTCATCTGCGGTGTGCGTTCGAACTCGGCCTGACCTAGTATGCTGTGAGCAAAGTTTGATGCGGCGAAATCGTCGTGTCTGTATTGAAGCGAGGGTAACAGAATGAGCAATCGAGTACGCAAAGCGGTCTTTCCCGCGGGTGGTCTGGGAACGCGATTCTTGCCTGCGACTAAAGTGATTCCCAAAGAGATGCTGGCCCTTGTCGACAAGCCCATCATCCAGTACGGTGTGGAAGAAGCGATTGCGTCGGGGATCGAACACATCATCATCGTGACCGGTCGCGGCAAGGGCGCCATGGAAGACCACTTCGACCATAGCTTCGAATTGGACGCGACCCTGGAACGGCGCGGCAAGAGCGAACTGCTCGCGGTTTCCCGCGGGATCTCCGCGTTGGCGCGGATCAGTTATGTGCGCCAGAAGGACCCGCTGGGCCTGGGCCACGCCGTGCTGTGCGCCAAGGACCTGGTGGGCGACGAGCCTTTTGCTGTTATCCTGCCCGACGATGTAATCGACGCCGCAGTCCCGTGCCTGAAGCAGATCATAGATGTCTTCATTGAGCGGGGCGGCTCAGTGCTGGCCACGCAGACCATTGAGGGGCCAGCGATCAGCGCCTATGGCGTGTTGGCCGGTTCGCAGGATCCTGATAACTTCCGCATTTACAACTGCACCGGCATGGTCGAGAAGCCGAAGTTTGAAGACGCGCCGTCCAAGCAGGCCATCATCGGCCGCTATGTCCTGACGCCGCGCATCTTCGAATTGCTCGAGCAAACCACGCCCGGAGCCGGCGGCGAAATCCAACTCACCGACGGCATTCTTGCCCTGGTCAAGGAAGAGAAGGTCTTTGGCTATACCTTTGAAGGCAAGCGCTTCGACGCCGGCGACAAGTTTGGCATGTTGCAGGCCACCGTCGAATTTGCTCTCAAGCGCAGCGATCTTGGTCCGCAGTTCCGCGAGTATCTGAAGGGGCTGGCGCTCTGAGAAAGCGGAGTTAGCATTTGCGCTAACTCCGCTATCCGCGCTAACTCCACTAGCTCCGCTCATCCGGCCAACTCCGCAGCCTCACGCCTTCCACTTGATGTTGCAGCCGATAGAGGGGCGCTGGTCGGCGACCGGTGTCTTGTCGGCAAGCGCCGTGTCGATCGCGGCGCGCAAGTCCTCGCCTGTCACCGGGATGCCGTTGCCAGGGCGGCTGCCATCGAACTGGCCGCGATAGACAAGCCGCAGATCGGCGTCGAAGAGAAAAAGGTCGGGCGTGCAGGCGGCCTTGTAAGCGTGCGCCACGGCTTGCGTTTCATCGTAGAGATAAGGAAAGAGGAAGCCCAGCGTTTGCGCCTGCTGCTTCAGTCCGGCGGGGCTGTCGTCGGGGTAAGTCGCCGCATCATTGCTGCTGATAGCCACGATACTTACTGGCTTGCCTTCGTAATCCGCGCCCAGCGCAGCCAGTCCCTTCTCGATGTGCTTCACATAGGGGCAGTGGGTGCAGATAAACATCACCAGCAGTGCCTTCCGGCCGCCGAGGTCGTCGCGGCGAACCGTTTTCCCGGTCACCACATCGGTCAGGGCAAAGTCGGGCGCGATGGTGCCAAGTTGCAGCATGGTCGATTCGGTAAGTGCCATGATGTTATCTCCTCGGAAATGGAAATATTGTTGTGATTCGAACTCAACAGAATGTGTAATGTGTCCTTATGGAGTCCCAGACGCCAGAAACGAAATCGTCGTGGGATACCCCAGGCATGTATGAAATACAAGATTCTTGAATGGGCTAGTTCCACCGGGCGGTGTGATGCGAATTTGTGCAACGATCTTGCACGGTGTGTTATCTTCCGCGCCCATACCGTCGTTGCCGCAAACCTGGAACCACGCGTGACCGCCGGGCTTCATCTGGATCGTCCTCATGGGTTGGTGTTCCGGCCCTGGCATAATACCGGCCTGATGTTCGAAGCTGAGCCCGCTCACAGTCTTGCCTTTTGCATCCAATGCGACGGCGGACGGATAGCCTGACAGATTGCAAGTTCGATTGCTGCGATTGGTAAAGATGAATCCCCAAACCAATTGTCCGCCACCTGCCACTAAGGCGCCGAGTCCACGAATCGACAGATCGTTTGTTTGACAGCGCGGCGAGGGCTGGCAAACCATCTGGCCGCAGGCCGTCAAAAGCAGTGCAGGGACTGTCCAAAAGCGAAGCCGTCTCATGATCGAACCTTCCCAACGATATTCTGCTCATGGGTTGATTCTTGGAACCCCCATAGCGCTCCTAAAAGAGTCCCGCCTGCCTGCCGGGCATTGCCAGGCCGAAGTGCTCATAGGCCAGGCGCGTGGCGACACGGCCACGGGGCGTGCGATCGAGGAATCCAATCTGGATGAGGAAAGGCTCGTACACTTCTTCGAGCGCGTCCTCTTCCTCGGCCAGGGTCGCGGCCAGCGTGCCCAGGCCGACCGGGCCGCCGTCGTACTTCTGCATGATGGTCAGCATCAGCCGCCGGTCGATCTCGTCGAAGCCGTGCGCATCCACTTCAAGCATGGTGAGGGCGGCGTTGGCCGTGGGCCGGTCGATCTCGCCGTTCCCGCGCACCTGGGCGTAGTCGCGCACACGGCGCAGCAGGCGGTTGGCGATACGCGGTGTGCCGCGCGAGCGCAGGGCGATTTCCGCCGCGCCGTCCTGGTCGATGGGAATCTGCATCACCTCGGCGGAGCGCGTCACGATGAAGCGCAGTTCGTCTTCTGTATAAAACTCCAGGCGCAGCAGAATGCCGAAGCGCGACCGGAGAGGCGACGAAAGCAGGCCGGGGCGCGTGGTGGCCCCGATGAAGGTGAAGGGCCGGATCTCCATCACGTGGGTGCGCGCCGCCGGGCCCTGGCCGATGATGATGTCGAGCTTGTAGTCCTCAAGCGCGGTGTAGAGTTTTTCTTCCAGCACCGGCTGCATGCGGTGGATTTCATCAAGGAAAAGCACCTGGCGCTCGCGCAGGTTGGTCAGGATGGCCGTCAAGTCGCCCTGAATCTGGAGTGCGGGGCCGGAGGTCTGCTGGAAGCCCACGTCCAGTTCATTGGCAATGATGGTGGCCAGCGTGGTTTTGCCCAGGCCCGGCGGCCCGAAAAGCAGCACGTGGTCCAGCGCCTCGCCGCGGGATTTGGCGGCTTCCAGCGCAATGGCCAACTGCTCCTTGGCCTTCGACTGGCCGATGAACTCCCCCAGCCAGCGCGGACGCAACTTCAGTTCAAAACCCTGCTCTTCTTCAGCGCGCGAGGCGCTGACCAGCCGTTCCGGAGTGTTGTCGCGCGCGATGGCCATGCTGAGGAGAAGTGTAGCGGTCTCAGGTGGAGGCTGCAACCGGAAGAGGGCTCAAGCGAAGGTGCCGAATCGGAAGGGCCCGGCCTAAACTTCGAAAAGCGTCGGGTTCTCTTCAGAGCGTGGCGGATAAAACAGGCCCACTATGATCCATGTTCCAGGGTGCTGGTGGATTGTGCCTACAAAGAAATGCGTATCGAATTTGTTAATCATCTCGGTCTCGTAACGCTGGCGAAACCGCTGCTCCCATTGATCGCCGTACTGGCGGCTCCATTGTCTCCACGACTCGCCCATTTCCCAGTCTGTACAACTGATTGTGTGGCCGGAGCACGTATCCTCGTCGCAGAAGAATTTATACTGAAACTTGAAGGGGACCTTTTCCAGCTCCTCCTTTGGGGTTTCTACGAACAGATGTCCTTGACGCAAGATGTCGAGTTGAGCCGGAGTCCAACTTTCGCTGTCAGGCGTAATAATTAAGCGCTCAATCTTCCTCGGCCGGAAGACGCCCAATGTTGGGAAGTGCTGGGAGTCTCTCTGTTTAATCAGGCAGCATAGGCAATGCGAACGAAGCGGATAAATTATTTCCTTTCGGGCGCGCCACTCCTTCCCCGGCGGAACCGCTGAGACTATCTTGATCCCGTCCTGTTTGAGTTTGTAGCTTTCTCGGCGCGGGTCACTTGCCTTCGTGACCGTCACCTCAACCCACTGATATTTGCGAAACTTCTGGTCGGCGGGTAGAAGTCTCCAGGGCACGGGAAACAAACGAAGCCACTCCCCTTTGTCTGTGATGGCCGCTGTGCAGGAGACCTCCGCCCCCTTCTTCGCTGGCGTGGGATAGGTGCGAACGACGATTAGCGCGGTCTTCTTTTCTTCGAGTGGCTGCATAGATGGTTCATAGGTCGAACCCTGCCATTCCCATCCGTTCCAGGGCAAGCGAGAGTCGGTGCCTATGACACTCCTGCGGATCGATTTCTGTGCACATTAATGCTACTGGATGATCTACACAATTCAGGAAATAATGCAAGTTATTGCCGAGAAATGTCGATACGACGTGCTGGTCATACCATTCCCAGATGACATCACGAGTGCCAGATTCAATCGCCTTCGCTCGAATGTCCCGCGGTACGCCAAGTTGCGGGAAATGAGCATAGGCCATTCCATGCTCCTCTACTAGGCGGGCCAGGTTGGTCTTGCTTAGATCCGGCCGGTACATGCTGACTGGATTTTGGCGGATATCGACCAATGTTCGGACGCCATTCGCGGTGAGAACGGCCATCAACTCATCTGTCTTTCTTCCCGAATACCCGATTGTGAAGAAGTTCGCTTCGTCTACTGATCGCACGCTGTTCCAAATTAATTTATTTTCCAGCTGCCGCTTCACTGAAAGTGTCGGAAGAGTCAGTCTGTAGGCCTGTGGCATGGCTCCAGTCTACCCCAAGCTCCACTTGATAATACCGTGCGAATCTTTGTTCCTTTTCAGGGCGATGTCTCCCTCTAGTCGATGAACCCATTTGTTATTGGGGAAAGCCTGCGGTAGCTTGGACGCGGTTCTGATCTCAGTCCAGGTTAGCTGTCCTGATGCGTGGAGGGTCTCGCGAACTTTGTCTCGAAAGTTCTCATAAGTGAGCATTGGTGCGGCCTTCCGTGGGCGATTCCAATAGGGGCTGTGACATTTGGGACAGACCTGCGGCTCCCTGTCACTATTTGGAATCCATTCGTGGTCGCATCGCTCACAACGGTAGCCCATTACAGTGATTGGTATTCTTCCCATTGCGCCCCTTCACTGAGTGTGTTATTTCAGAATAATATATTTGGCAACGTCTTATTTTGCGCAATGGGAAGGCTTCGCCGGAAATCTCACACCGGCGCCTTCACCTCCGCCCAGTAGCGGAAATTCCTCAGTGTGGCTTTGCCTGATCCACAAGCGTAGAGGGCGGGGCGCACATCGAGGAAGCCGTTCAGGACGTTGTGCTGCATGCCGGAGATTTCGGCCGATTCCTGGGTGCGCTGCCAGGGCCTGCCGGGCAGACGGAAATAGAAGTCCAGCTCCTGGCGGTCGTTGACGATGCGCAGGGTGGCGCGGGTGGCGCCCTTCTGCTGATAGCTGGAGTTGTCGCTGTTGGCCAGCCGCGTGCCGATGCCTTCGGAGTCCAGCAGTATGCCGGAGGCGTGCATCGGGTTGTAGAAGAGCATCAAGCCGGCCTCGCAGCCAGGTTCCACTTCAACGTCGATCTCCACGGTGTAGGAGTGGCCGCCGACAGGCGTGGTCAGGGCCGAAGTGTCGGCCAGCGAATGGCCCTGGGCCTGGAGGGTAAGCGCGCCATTGCCGGTAGTGAAGCGCGCCGGGTTGAACTCATGCCAGAAAGCCCACTGCAAACCGAGTTCCGGGGTGGTGAAGTCGTCTGTGGGGTCCTGGAAAGCCTGTTGCTGCGAGCCGGGAATGGGCAGCGGAATCGCCGCGTCGGCCGTCACGCCTTCGGGCACTCGGAACCAGCCGTCGGCGGTCCACTCAACGGGCAGCAGCAGCAGTTGCCGGCCCAGGGTGCGGTAGCCGTTCTCGTAGGAATGAACCGTCATGTACCACTTGCCGTCGGGAGTATCCACCAGGCGGCCGTGGCCCACGCTCAGCCAGCGGTCGTCGCGGCTGCGGGTGTGGACAACGGGATTGTACGGCGAAAACTCCCAGGGGCCCTCGGCATGGCGGCTGCGCGCAGAGACGACCGAGTGGCTGGTGGCGGGGCCCGCCGTGCCGCCCTCGGCCACGTTCAGGTAGAAGTAGCCATTGTGTTCCAGCAGCTTGGGGCCTTCCAGGCAGGTACATTCCATGCGCGTGGTGGCAGGGACGGGCCATGGCTCAAGCACGGTGCGGGGCGGAGTCTTAACGGCCAGTCCGTCCGCGGTCAGCTCGGCCATCTGGCCTCCGGCCATGTAGAGGAAACGGCGGCCGTTCTCCGCAACGTGGGCCGGGTCGATGGCGTTGATGCCCAGGTCGATGGGTTCGCTCCAGGGACCGGTAGGGTGGTCGGCATGGACCACGCGAATGCGGCCGTCGGCAGGGAAGTAGATGTAGAAATGGCCCTGGTATTCGCACAGGTAGGGAGCCCAGACCGTGCCGTGGTAGCGGTGCAGGGCGGCGGCCACGGGGCGCCAGTTGATCAGGTCGAGGCTGTGCCAGATCAGCAGCCCGGGCGCGTAGTCGAAGCTGGAGTGGGTCAGGTAGAACTCCTGCCCCACGCGGATAGGGCTGGCGTCCGGATGGTCTCCACCCAGAATCGGATTGCGATAAACGCCCGTTGTGCCTTCAGCCAGGGCCACGCGTGCGTGGGAAGCGAGGGCAAGAGCGGCAGTAGCGGCGGCGGAGTTCAGAACAAAGCTGCGGCGTGTGAGCATGGCGCAGCAAGTTTACCTGCGCGGCAAAGGCCGAGTAAAGCGATTCAGCCCTGGGAGAGCGCGGAACGGTACTTTGGGAGCGTCCGCCTCCCGCCGAGGCCGTTTAAACTGAATAGGGTTCTCTAGCGCGTAATGACCCATCGGCTCGGAAGAATTCGCCGCTTTCGCTTCAACTTCCCGCAGCGCATCGCGGCGGGACTGCTGGCTCTCTTTCTCCTCCAGGGCTTCTGGCTCACGGCTCACCAGACGCTCTCCGACCGGGATTACCAATATGCGCGCTGCGGCCGCGAAATGTGGGAGCGCCCCTCGGCGCTGACCGGCTACTTTACCAGTTGCGGCAACATCCACGACGGCATTCTGGCTTACCGCCTTGCCGGCCTTCCGCTGACCCTGGAGGTTCTGTCCCAGCGCGGCCTGGACCACTTCCGCAAGCCCGAGGACCGCGTGGTGCAAACCGGTGCCCCCGCAGACAGTTCTTCATCCGTGGTGCCGCAAACCAATGGCGAACTGAGCACCTGGGAACTGCGCCACCAGCTTCCTTTCGTGCTGCTGCTGGAACGGTTGCCGTTTCTGATGGCCGGCTGCGTGCTGGGCGGAGCCCTGTGGTGGGTCACCCGGCGGCTCTACGGCAACCTGGGTGGTTACACGGCGCTGGCGCTCTACTGCTTTTCTCCGGCCATTCTCAAAGCCTGCGTCACGCCCAACCCCGAGGTGCTGGCGGCCATCGGCGTCTATGGCGGCGTCTACACCTGCATCGGGGTGGCCCACGCCATGCAGGGGCCGCGGCGCAAATGGCGTCCGCGCATCGTGCTGCTCACGGTGATCTTCGGCGTGGCGGCTGCTGCGCACATTGTGGCCCTGCCCGTGGCGGCGCTCCTGGGTTTGGCCTTCATGCTGTGGGTGGCTGAAGGACGCCGCAGCCAGGTGCTGCCCGTGGTGCTGGCCGCGGTGGCCGGGGCTCTGGTCGTGGTCTTTGCCTGCTACGGCTTTTCGCCGGACGCCTTCAGCTACCTCTTCCGCTCCTCTTCTGCCTATCTTTGGGTTTCGCTCGATCCGGCACGGCGCTTCTTCTCCGCACTGCCCAATGCCGGGATTTCCGTGGCCTCCGCTGCCGCGGCGCTGCTCTATTTCGGCCTGCGCAGGTCCCGCTACTTCGGCAACACGGCTCCGCTGCTTGGCTTCCTGGCCGTCGCCCCGCTGGTCATGACCGGCGCCCCGGGCAGCCCTTGGCTGTGGGCCCTGCCCTTCCTGCTGACGTTTGTGGGTGGAGTCTTCGCCGACGCCTACGAGGGGCCGCGCGGACCCCTGGCGCTGAGCGCAGCCGGAGCCATCGTGCTGCTGCAAGTCGTCTTCTGCATGTTGAGTTTGCCGGGTTTGCTGTAGAGACGGGATTCTCCCAAGGCCTAACACTCAATTTTGCTATGATTTCCGGTTCCGAAACTTCGGGATGTCGTGAGGCGCCTGGAGCGGTTGGGAAGGAAAAATGCACTTGAAGACATTAGGCATTCCAGAGCATAATGATGAAAAGCGTTGGGCGGTTGAATTCCACGATGAATTTGCGCCCGAGTTTATACGGCTGCCCGACTCTGTCCGCAGGCAGATTCTCACTCTGGGCGGACTTCTGGAGAAGTTTGGTCCGCAACTCGGCAGGCCGTACGTGGACACATTGAAGGGGTCGAAGCACGCGAACATGAAGGAACTTCGATTCCATGCCGATGACGGCGCATGGCGGGTGGCCTTCGCGTTCGATGTGAAGCGAAGGGCCATTCTGCTGGTTGGTGGCGACAAATCCGGGATCTCGGAGAACAAGTTCTACCGGAATCTGATCGATGTAGCGGATCGCCGCTTCGAGCAACACCAGGGTGCTCTTGCAGCGGAGAAAGGGAAACAGTGACAGTTTCGTTGGGGGAGATGATTGCTAGGGAGTCGGAAGAGAGGCAGCTTTGGATCAAACAGCGCGCTGCCGAACTGATTGCCGAAGAGCTTAACCTGCGCGCAATGCGCCGTTTGCGCAAACTCACCCAGGCCAGCCTCTCGAAAAAGCTCAAGATCGGCCAGGAGGGCGTTTCGCGGATCGAGAAGCGCACTGACCTCTACCTCTCCACTCTGCGCAGCTACGTGGAGGGCGTGGGAGGCGAACTGACGTTAATGGTCCGCTTTCCCGATCAGCCTCCGGTGATTCTGGCCGGATTAGGCGAACAGGAGCCCGGCAAGAAGGCCAAAAAGAGGCCCAAGTCCGGCCCCAAATCCAAGGCCAAAACCCGCCGCGCCGCCTGAGCGGAACGAAGCCTTTTCCTACCCCGCCCAAAAAGCTGATAAATTCAACCAAAATAAGGACTTATTTGCTGTTTTTTACCTTGCTGAAACCCCCTCCGGCGGGGTAAAATAAAAACACAGCCCACGGAGCCCGGCCCCGCATTTTCCGGATCCTTTCCGCCGCCTTCCGGCGGGCCAAGAAAACCCCTATGGCAGACGACCAGAATCCCCAACTCCCTCTCGACGGCAGCGCTCCTCTCAACAGCGGCACGAACCTCATTCCTATCAACATCGAAGAGGAGATGCGCCGCTCCTATCTCGACTACTCCATGTCGGTCATCATTGGCCGCGCGCTGCCCGACGCCCGCGACGGCCTCAAGCCCGTCCATCGCCGTGTGCTCTATACCATGAGCGAAATGGGCCTGGAGTACAACAAAAAATACTCCAAATGCGCCAAGGTGGTCGGCCAGTGCATGGGTGTCTACCATCCCCACGGCGACTCCTCCATCTACTTCACCCTGGTGCGTCTCGCGCAGCCCTTCTCCATGCGCTATCCCATGGTGGACGGGCAGGGGAACTTCGGCTCCGTGGACGGTGATCCGCCCGCGGCCATGCGCTACACCGAGTGCCGCCTGCTGCGCGTTGCCGGCGAAATGCTGGCCGACATCGAGATGGAGACCGTGGACTTCGTGCCGAACTACGACGAGTCCACCTTCGAGCCCACCGTGCTGCCCACGCGCATTCCCAACCTCATCGTCAACGGCTCCAGCGGCATCGCCGTGGGTATGGCCACCAACATCCCGCCGCACAACCTCACTGAGGTCGTCAACGCCACCATCGAGCTCTTGCAGAATCCTGAGGCCGGGCTGGCCGCGGTCCTGAAGCACGTGCAGGGACCGGACTTCCCCACCGGCGGCTTCATCTACGGCAAGGCCGGCATCGTCCAGGCCTACAAGACCGGACGCGGCCGCTTCATGATGCGCGCCAAGGTGGCCACGGAAAACATGACCAAGGAAAAACAGGCGATCATCGTCACCGAGATCCCCTACCAGGTCAACAAATCCGTGCTCATCCAGCGCATCGCCGAACTGGTGAACGAGAAGATTGTCGATGACATCAGCGACGTGCGCGACGAGAGCGACCGCGACGGCATGCGCATCGTCATCGAGCTCAAGCGCGGCTCCCAGCCGGAGATCGTGCTCAACCAGCTCTACAAGCACACCCAGTTGCAGGAAAGCTTCTCCATGATCTTCCTCGCGGTGCTCAATGGGCAGCCGCGGGAGTTGAGCCTCGATCAGGCCATTCGCGCCTTCATCGATCACCGCATCGACGTGGTGCAGCGCCGCACCGTTTTCTTGCTGCGCAAGGCCCGCGACCGCGAGCACATCCTGGAAGGCTTGAAGATCGCGCTCGACAATCTCGACACGGTCATCCGCATCATCCGCGCTTCGAAATCCAGAGCGGAAGCGCGCGAGAACCTCTACGCCTGGGGCAAGGGCACCGAGATCGTCATTACCCTGGACCGCGTGCGCCTTCCGCATGAGGAAAAGGGCCTCACCCTGCGCCAGATCGACGCCATCCTCGAACTGCAACTCTATCGCTTGACCCAGTTGTCCATCGACGAGTTGCTCAACGAGTTGCACCAGGTGCTTCTCAAGATCGCCGAGTACGAATCCATCCTCGCCAGCGAAGCAAAACTGCGCGCCGTGATCGTGAAGGAACTGGAAGAAATCCGCGACAAGTATGGCGACGCCCGCCGTACTCACATCGTTGATGAGTCGGCTGAACTGCAGCTCGAGGACCTCATCGCCGACGAGCAGGTCGCCGTCACCGTCAGCCACCAGGGCTACCTGAAGCGCACCCCCATCAGCATCTATCGCCAGCAGCGCCGCGGCGGCACCGGCCGCACCGGCATGAAGACGCGCGATGAGGACTTCGTTTCGCAGTTGATCGTCGACTCCACGCACGCCTATTTCCTCTGCTTCACCAATACCGGCCGCGTTTACTGGATCAAGGTCTACGAGATTCCCGACGTGGGCGCGGCCGGCAAGGGCAAGTCCATGCAGAGCCTGCTCAACCTCCAGCCGGGTGAGAACGTGCGCACCATTCTGCCCGTCCGCAACCTCGAAGAAGAAGGCAAGTTCATCTTCTTCTCCACCCGTAACGGCATCGTCAAGAAGACCCCGCTCAAGGACTTCTCCAACGTCATGGCGCGCGGCATCATCGCCATCGCCATTGACAAGGAAGACGACCTCATCGCCGCCGACCTCACCAACGGCAAGCAGACCATCTTCCTGGCCACTCGCGACGGCATGGCCATCCGCTTCCAGGAGGAGTACGACCCGGAGCGCAGCGGAATCGGCCTGCGTCCCATGGGCCGCAACGCCGCCGGCAACAAGGGCATCTCGCTCAAGAAGGGCGATTACGTCATTGGCGCCGCCGTTACCGACTCGGATGAAACGCGGGACCTGAATCGCGACGAGTGCGCCGCCAGCCTCGGCCTTACCGGCAAGCTGGTCAGCCTGCGTACCACTTATGCCGAGGCCAAAGACGCTCTGCAAAAGGCGCGCGAAGACAGACGCAACGGCAATCCCGACGACGAACAGTTGAAGGCCGCGGACAAGGCTGCGGAAAAGGCTGTCGACGACGCGCTCAAGGCCCTGAAGCAGTTGGACGAGAAGCTGGGGATCAGCAAATGCCTCATCCTCACCGTCACTGAAAACGGCTTCGGCAAGCGCACGGATGTAGACGAGTATCGTCTGACCGCGCGCGGTGCGCAGGGCGTCAACAACCTCAAGGCCACCCCCAAGGTGGGCAAGACGGCCTCTGTTCTGCAGGTGACCGAAGCGTCTGAGTTGATGGCCATCAGCCAGTACGGCAAGATCATCCGCATCGACACCAAGACCATCCGCGCCGCCGGCCGCGCCACCCAGGGCGTTCGCCTCCTCAACCTCGACTCGGGAGACAAGGTAGCCGCCGCCGTCATCATCCCACCCGAGGAACTGAAGGACGACGAAACGCTGGTGTTGCAGTAATCGGCTGAAATCCCAGGTCTCAAAAATCGAGACCTGGGGTACTCGGCGAAGGTGCACAGGTTCAAAGGGGAGATGCTGATTAAACTTAACTAATTTTCTGGGTAGATCATGGGGCGGAATTATAGTTACCCTTGGGATCAAACCAATAAAGAAACTTATCAATCTCTTTGAAGTTCATCTCATCGAGTCCATAGTGAGACCGGAAAACACTGACAATCTGACGAAACGTCCGGTAGCCGTTGTAGCACCACACGTCATTGCTACTAAAATTGTGAAACCTGTCCTGCTTCTTATACCTCCAGAGATTGCTTCTCGCTCGGGAGTCATAGATGGGAAAAGCCGCCTGATTGTGCCATGAACAGTATTTAGACGCGAAAGAGTAATTGTGCCTCTCCTTACTGTCGCCCTTGAATCGAACCCTAGCTACAAGCTCCACAGCTTCGGGGTCGCCCGAAGCTAGCAGAGAATCAATTTTGAGCTGGGAAATGTGCTCCGACAGCGCTACAACTGCATATATGTTCGTAGAATACAGTGCATTGATTGTCGTAACCTTCAGAAGCACATCCCGAATATCTTCGTTACGCGGGAATTGGCCCACCAAACGGGCGAGTGTGTATTCAATCAATGCCGTGTTATGATCGCTGTCGAATTGAGTCCCCAATTCTCTTACCAACTCGACCGTGGGCTTCGGCAAAAAAGCGGACATGGGACCTCACTTTCGACGGTCAGATACTCTATTCAATTTTGCTTGCGAGTGATCCGCTGTATCGTCTTATCCATCGGCTTGCTCGCATCGTAGACGAAGCCTATTTTCGCCCAAGCTGCAATGCTCAACTCATTCGTCAGCTCAAGCCGTTCACCGACGGAAAGATTCGTCCAATTGCGGACCCTTTCCGCCAAGATGAATATCAGTCTTGTTCAGGCGAAGAAAAGGCGATATTCTTGACGCATGAAGAAGCGTTCAACGAGCAAGCGCGGTCGGATGATGACTGTGCAGCAGTTTCGGGCATCGTTTGGGGACGA
>Ga0302201_10000994_pt1 | contig 25314 bp, 22 predicted proteins | sample II_Bog_N3_2_FD_194586 | JGI IMG/M metagenome (GOLD analysis project Ga0302201, IMG submission 194586) | Peat permafrost microbial communities from Stordalen Mire near Abisko, Sweden - II_Bog_N3_2 | ecosystem: Environmental > Terrestrial > Soil > Wetlands > Peat | place: Sweden: Abisko... | reverse complement strand
GGAGGGTCCGGCCGTTTCGCTGCCGGTCGTGCTCACGCTGTCTGCGCTGGTGCTGGCGGCGGCCGGTGCGTACTTTGGCGAGGTGGCCCACGCGCAGCGCAAGGCCGCAGCGGCGCTCAGTGTGCCTGCACTGCAGAGCGAAGCGAATGTAACAATCGTTCCGCAGCAGGGCAAGGTACGGCGGCTCTACCAACCCGCCGCACAGCGGTCTGAGGTTCAGGACGAAATAGCCATGTTGACGCCGAGTGAAGCGATTCCGCTGCAGGGCGGCAGCGCATCGGAAGCGGGCGTCGCATCGGAAGCTACGATGGAGCGGGTCTATCGAGCGTGGGCCAACCAGGATGTGCGCTGGATCATCACCGACGAAGAGCGCACGGCCTTCTCGAAGCTGACAGCCAATGAGGACCGCGAAGCCTTCGTGCGGGATTTCTGGGCCCGGCGCAACCCGCCGGGAGCCGCACCCGATACGTACCGCGACGAGATCTATCGGCGCATCGCGTACAGCAACGAGAACTTCGCATCGAACGCGCACCCCGGATGGACGACGGACCGCGGACACATCTACATTGCATACGGGAATCCGGACACCATCGCCGTGCATACAGGCGGTCCCTATCCGGAACAGACCTGGCTCTACAAATCCATTCCGGGCATCGGGAACAACGTTGGCCTGCGATTTGTGGACACATGCAAATGCGGGGAGTACCACTACACCATCGATAACGGCTCGGCCAACACATCCCTCGCGGCGGTCAACAATGCTGCCCGCATCCTGGCGCCGCCGCAGCTCCATGTCGCTGCCCAGGCCACCGGCGACGGCGCTATCCAGGGGACCGTGATCGATCCCACGGGTGCGCTTGTAGCGCACGCAAAGCTGTCTGCGGTGAACACCGATACCGGGGTAGCCATCCATGTCCAGACCGACAACGAAGGGAGATACAGTTTCGCTCCAGTAACGTCCGGCCCCTACAACGTCGAAGTTGCCGCGCCCGGCTTCCAGAGGCTGCTGCAGGAGAATGTCCAGGTCGCTCCGGGAAAATTCGTCATCCTGAATCTCAAGCTCACGGTCGGCACAGTCAACCAGAGCCTGAATGTCCCCGGCGGCGCTGCCACAGTGCCGACCCTACCAGCAGGGCCGCTACGCGTCTCCGCCGGAGTGATGGCGAAGGCGGCAATCTCGCAGCCTGCTCCAATCTACCCGGAGATTGCGAAGGCGGCGCACGTGCAAGGAACTGTGGTGCTGCACGCCATCATTTCCAAGACGGGAATGGTGGACAAGATCCAGGTGATTAGCGGGGCGCCCATGCTGGTCAGCAGTGCGGTGGAAGCAGTCAGCCACTGGGTGTACAAGCCCTATCTGCTGAATGGGCAGCCGATGGCCGTCGACACAACCATCAACGTGAACTTCCGCCTGGCCGAGGTTCCTCCTCCTCCTCCGCCACCGCCGCCGTCGGAGATCGGCGCCGAGCCTCAGCCGCAATCGCAAGCCATGAAGGGCTCCGCCCTCGAAGCGCCGCCTGCCAGTTCGCAGCCGCTTTCGGGCAAACCGGCACGAATCTCGGCAGGTGTGATGGCCGGGCTGATCCTCTCGCAGCCAAGTCCGGCCTATCCGGAAGAGGCCAAAGCAGCGCACGTGCAGGGAGTGGTGGTGCTGCACGCCATCATCGGCAAGACCGGCGACATCGAGGAGCTGCAGATAGTTAGCGGGCCGGAGATGTTGAGGGCAAGCGCCGGAGCGGCTGTGGAGCACTGGAAGTACAAACCGTATCTGCTGAATGGTGAGCCAGTCGAGGTGGCGACCACAATCAGCGTGAACTTCACACTGAGCGATGATGCCTCGGGCCAGGCAGCGCAGCTTCCAATGACCGGCATGGTGGAGAAGATCGGCGGCGCAGTGTCGGCTCCGATGCTGATCTACCAGGTGAAACCGGAGATAACGCCGGAGGCCAAGGCCGCTAGGTTCATCGGGATTGTGCTCGTGAATCTGGTGGTCGACGCGAATGGTCATCCGCAAGATGTGCATGTGGTGCGTGGCGTGGGGATGGGGCTGGACGAGAAGGCCGTCGATGCAGCGAAGCAATACCGGTTCAAGCCGGCCATGAAGGGCGATCAGCCGGTGCCAGTAGAGCTGAATGTTGAAGTCAGCTTCGACGGCTCCGATGGGGCCTCTTCCGTGCGGGCGTCAACGTCGCCGCAAGTGGCATCGTTCCCGGAGGGCCGCACCATCCGGGAGATCGACTTCAAAGGGCTCAACTCGATGACGATTCACGATGTGACGGAGCGCTTCGACGCTGCCAACGTCGGGTTGAGACTCGAGACGCCCTATGACACGGCGAAGGTCCGGCTTGCGCTCACGATCATGCGAACCATGCTCGCCGAGCGGGGACATGCGGACGCGCTGATTGTTCCCGAGATCAAGCCGCTGCCGCCGTCCGCCGTAGGGATTACCTTCGACGTGAAGGAGGGCCACAAGACCAAGGGCACCGACAGCGCAAGCCTAGCGCAGAAGCCGGCGGAAGACGACGCCAGTACGGTGAGGACGGTCGGCGGCGCGGTGTCGGCTCCAAAGCTGGTCTACCAGGTGGAACCCGAGTTTACGGAAGAGGCCCGCAAAGCCAAAGCCAGCGGCGTGGTGCTGGTGAATTTTGTTGTCGATAAGAGCGGCAAGCCGCAGCATGTCCACGTGGTGCGCGGCGTGGGACACGGGCTGGACAGGAAGGCGATCGAAGCAGTCAGCAAGTACCGTTTCCAGCCGGCAATGGAGGCAGGCAAACCGGTGGAGGTCGCTCTGAACGTCGAGGTCAACTTCCAGATCTTCTAGCGATCAGCCTGCCTTTTCCCGCTCTGCCGGGCTGCGGGCCAGGATGCGCTCGTAGTACTGCTCATACAGCGGGATGATCTTGCTGGAGCAGAAGCGGTCGCTGGCATTGCGGCGGGCCGCGGCGGCCATGGCTTTCAGGCGAGCCGGGTCGCCCAGCAGCGCGACGGCCGCGTCGGCCATGGCCTCCACATCGCCGACCGCGAAGAGCAGGCCATTCAGACCGTCGGCGATGAGTTCCGGAACGCCGCCGATGTTGGTGGCGATGCTGGGCACGGAGCACGCCATGGCCTCCAGCGCGGCCAGGCCGAAGGACTCCATCTCAGAGGGCATCAGCATCAAGTCCGCCAGCGGCAGCAATTCGTTCACGTTGTCCTGCTTGCCGAGGAACTGGATGCGGTCCTGCACGCCCAGCCGCAGCGCCAGATGCTCTGCGGCGGAGCGGTCGGGTCCGTCGCCGATCAGCATCAGGCGCGCTGGCATGGCGGCAGCAACACGGGCGAACACCTCGATCACATCCAGAACCCGCTTGACCGGGCGAAAGTTGGAGAGGTGCACCAGCAGCTTTTCGCCGGATGCGGCAAAGCGCGGGCGCATGGCAGCTACTTTGTCGGGGACGCGGACGTAGACATCGCAGTTGACGAAGTTGTGGATGACTTCAACCTCGCCCTGGATGTTGAAGGCCTCGCGGGTCCGGTCGCGCAGGTACGACGAGATGCTGGTGACGCCATCGGATTGTTCGATGCCGAAGCGCGTGATGGGCAGGTAGGAGCGGTCCAGGCCCACCAGCGTGATGTCCGTGCCGTGCAGCGTGGTGATGAAGGGCAGGTAGCGGCGGCGGGCAGGCTGCTGCTGCGTCTCCAGCATCTGGCGCGCCAGCAGGGCGCTGATGGAGTGGGGAATGGCGTAGTGCACATGGAGCAGGTCAAGCGAGTAGAACTCGGCAACCTCCGCCATGCGCGTGGCCAGGGCCAAGTCGTACGGCGGGTGCTCGAAGAGCGGGTAGTGGTAGACATCCACTTCGTGGAAGTGGATGTTGGCTTCGCGGCCGTTCAGCCGGAATGGCGGCGACGAGGTGATGAAGTGGACTTCGTGGCCGCGGGCGGCGAGTTCGATGCCGAGTTCCGTGGCGACAACGCCGCTGCCGCCATACGTGGGGTAGCAGGTGATGCCGATCTTGCGCTTGGGCGTCATGGGAGATTCAGTGCGTCCCCCAGACAAGCGGACGCCAGTTCGATGCTACCGGATTCTTGCGAAGCCGGGGGCAACGCGGGATCAGGAAAGTCAGGGAGCAGACAGCGTCCGAGTGTGGAGAGCGCCGGGAAGGCGGCAGAGGAACGTCACCGCTGGCGGTATTGCCGCCGGTCGTTGCGCCCTGCCGCGGCTGGCGTCAGACAGCAGGCTGGCTGGCGCCGGGCTTGTTCGTGGAAAGAATCGCGAGCACGATCAATGGGGGGCAGACACTCTGGGTTCCGTAGCCGGAGCAGACACCCTTGCAGTGAGGATTGGTAGCAGCGCAGCTATTGGTTGCAGTTACAGATTGCATGAGTCCCCCCAATCATCAAGTGTGGCAGAACGGGGCTCCCCGGACCGTGTCCGCCGTCACATAGATAAGTCTTTGTTTTCCAAATGTTTATCTTCGCGACGAAGAGCATTGTGCCGGGAATGTGAATTCGACTCAAAGGCCATCGTCAGTACCGGGCAGTTCGCCTCCGTGATGACGCGGTAGGTGATGTGCTCCGGTACGTGCGATGCCAGCAGCGAGGCCTGTCGGACGCCGAGGACGATCATCCTGGCATTCACCCGCCGGGCGTAGTCGACGACCGCGTAGGAGATCTCGCTGCCGAAGGTGGTGGCACAGGTGGGCGGCTCAATCACCACGCCGCTCTCGGTCGTGAGCTGCTGCAGCGCCTCCGCCATGATGGCGGGCACGATCTCGCTCTGGGAGCCTGCCTCTAGCGTGCGCGGGAGCACATGCAGGCAATGCAGGGGCGCCGCAATCAGATTGGCAAAGCAGGCCGCATAGCGAATCGCGTGCATGGTGGTGAAGTCGAAGTCGGTGGCGAAGACGATGGGACCGTCGGCGTGGGACTCGTCGCTCCTGGGGCAGCCCGCCACGCGGGGGCCCACGGTCAGCACCGGGCAGGTCGCCGTGCGGAGGACCGTCTCCGCCGTCGATCCGAAGACTAGGCGCTCGAAGCCATGCAGCGCGTTGGTGCCAAGGACAGCGAGGTCGATCTCCTTCTCCTCGAGGGCTTCCAGAATGCTGTTCGCCGCCATGCCTTCCAGAAGAATGGTCTCGCACTTTACGCCGGCGTGGCCTGCCTGTCTGCACATGTCATGCAGGTCTTCCTGGCAATGTTCGCGCAGCCCCTGCATCTCCAGTAGCAGACCACCGGTATCGGGCTTGGCCATCTCCGCGCACTCAAAGACGTGCATGATGCAGAGACTTGCGCCGAGGCGCGCGCACATATCGAGGGCCGTGCGGAAAGCCGACTCCGAAGCAGCCGAGAAGTCGGTTGCGACAAGAACTCTTTGGAAGTACGGCATGGTGTCGGTCGCAGGTGTTTGCATTGGACGGCTGTCTCTTTCTGATACGCGGCGGCGATGGAACGGCCGCTCGAACCGATTCATCCTCTCGGGAAGAACATTAGAGATGTGTGCCATGGACTGAGGCGCCCCAGTTGCCGTAGTTGCGTTGCGATGGGCGGACACCCGCAGGGATGGAATGATTCCACGGCATGTGGCGCCTCGCGCGAGCCACACGTTGCAATCTTGCGTGAGATGGAGAGATCGGTCCGGGCGCATTCTCTCCACGTGCCCGAAGCAGGATGCCGCCGACGCGATCCAGGCACACATCATAGGAGGAAGCGCAGGTGGAACAGAGCCAGAAGAATTCGGGGTCTGCGTCTGGCCACTCCAACGCATAGAGATCCCTGCAGTTGAGAAGTTGAAACTCTGTTCGGCAAAGCGGATTGACGCAGCAGTTAACCATGAGCCACCTCCTCAAGCCGAATCTTAGGAGGTCGCTGCGGAGAAAGCTGTGATAGTGGTCACTTATCTAGTCGACAAAATCGAACGCTTCGACGCGAAAACACAGGCGATATGAATCGATTGGGCTACGCGGAGATTCGCTCGAGCTTCTCGGGCGAGAGAATGTGGATCGATACGCCGTGCATTTTAATCAGCTTCTCGCGCTTGAAGCGACCGAGCATGCGGGTCATGGTCTCGCGGGAACAGCCGACAAGGTTCGCCAGCTCCTCATGTGTGAGCGCCATGGTCAGGCGCATCTCCGGTTTGCCGCAGGACTCGGCACGGGCCCAGTCCAGCAGAACGCCGGCGAGACGTCCAGCGGTGGAGCCGGACAGAGCGAGTCGGCGCGCGTCGAAGAAGGCCGCTTTGTACTCCTCGGAGAGCGCCTTGGCCGCGTGCAGGCTGGCCTGACCATGCTTCTTGAGGAAGGCGAGAAACTCATCGCGGCGGATGCTCTTGATCTCGGCCGGCTGGACCGTCTCTGCCGTGACCTCGTACTTGGAGCCAGAGATGACCGCGCCGAGGCCGAGAACGTCGCCCGGCATCGCGATCTTCAGGATCAAAGTCCGGCCCTCGCGCGAGGTGCAGGAAAGTTTGACCTGGCCGGAGCAGATGACAAAGACGCCCTGGCTGGGAGAGTTCTCCTGGAAGAGCTTGGCTCCGCGGGGCAGAGTCGAGTGGGCGCCGATCATCTCGAAATCGTCGAGCGCGCCAGGACCAAGGCTGCAGAACATCCTGAGGGAACGAAAGTCACAGTCGCCGCATTGGCGAACCGGGCGGATTGGGGAGGAAAGAGGCATGTCGTGAGTGGCCCCTACGCCACGGCGAAGATTCGATGGACCGGGCTGCAGCATCCCGGCCCGCGACTCCACGCTAAATTCCAGTATACGGTGATTTAGCACACGGTCATCACCGGACAGGTGGCTTCCGCCAGCAGGTCCGGAGTCAGGCCGTGCTCTACATGGGTGAGCCAGAACGAAGCGTTCCGGGCGCCGAGCACGATCAGGTCCGCATGGACCCGACCAGCCAGTTCGAGGATTGCTTTGGCGGCATCGCCATGTTTGACGACGGTTTCCGGTGTACACCATTCATACACCGACTCGGGAATCATCTTGTTCAGTGAAGCTTTGAAGGCTGCGTCGAGGGCTTTGCTCTCAACCGAAGACGCCTGCCCTCCGGTGGCGTGACACAGATACAGGTGCGCTCCGCTGTCCTGTGCGAAGGACAGCGCATAGACTGCGGCCTTGGAGGCCTGGACGGAGAAGTCGGTGGCGTAGACGATGGTGCGGAAGACCAGCGGACCATCGTTCGGCTGCCGCGCGTGCGGACCGACTGTAAGCACTGGGCAGGCGGCATGGCGGATCAGCTCCTCCGCCGTGGAGCCGAGCACAAGCCGTTGCAGGCCCGACTTGGAATGTGTGCCGGCGACGATCAAGTCGGCCTCGTGACGACGGGCTATGCGGAGCACTGTAGCGTGCGCGCGATGACCTTCCGTGAGCAACGTCGAGGTTCGGACGCCCGCGGCGGCGAAGTCTGCTCCCAGCCTCAGCAGGTTCTCGCTGCCGAGGTGCCGGCGCTGCTTGGCCGGAGCACCGAGGATGGCATCGACGCAGGAGACGACGACCGATGGATCGTAGACATGCACAATCTCGACGCTGGAGCGGAAGTTGAGCGCCATCGCCTTGGCGTACGCGGCTGCCCTGTCCGAGACAGGAGAGAAGTCCGTGGCCACGAGGATGTTCTTCACGCTAACGGAGACACGCTGCAAGACAGGCATCGCAAACCCTCAATTTGGCGCATGTTCCCGGCAGGCGCATCCAGGGTGCATGCGCCGTCAGCAACCGGCTTCGTCACAATTAGAGCGGACGCAGGGGCGCGGCGTCCGTGACGTGCGTCACAGCATTGTTGTGACATTCCCGGAAATTGGGCGGGAGCGAAATCCGGGGATTCTTCGCTGCGCTCAGAATGACAAGTAATAAGAACACTATGCGGAGACGAGGTCGGACTGAGGCGCGGCGGCCATGGCGCGGATGGAGTCGGTGAACGGCGCGCGGAGGACGCCCCGCTCGGTGACGATCGCCGTGACGTAGCGTGCGGGCGTGACATCGAAGGCGGGATTCTCGATGCGGACGCCGTTGGGTGTGACCTGCACGCCGTTGACGTGGGTGACCTCGCGGGCGGCGCGTTGCTCGATGGGGATCAGGTCTCCGGAGGCGGTGGCGAGGTCGATGGTGTTGAAGGGCGCGGCGACGTAGAACGGGACGCCGTGCTCCTTGGCGAGGATGGAGACGGAGTAGGTGCCGATCTTGTTCGCCGTGTCGCCGTTGGCGGCGATGCGGTCAGCCCCGACGATGACAGCTGCGATGCGGCCCTTGGACATGAAGTATCCGGCCATGTTGTCGCAGATGAGCGTGGTGGGGATGTTGTCTTTGACCAACTCCCAGGCGGTGAGGCGCGTGCCCTGGTTGAAGGGGCGCGTCTCGTCGGCGAAGACGTCGATCTGCTTTCCGGCTTCGATTGCGGCGCGGATGACGCCGAGGGCGGAGCCGTAGCCACAGGCAGCGAGCGCGCCGGCGTTGCAGTGGGTGAGTACTGTGCCCTGGTCGGGTAGGAGTGCCGCACCAAAGGCCCCAAGCTTGCGCAGGTTGGCGATATCCTCGTCGTAGAGGCGGCGGGCCAGGGCAATGCAGGCGGATTTGATCTGCGGGATGGGAGTGTTCTGGCGGGCGAGTTCGGTGTAGAGGTCACGCACCTGGGCGATGCCCCAGAATAGATTGACCGCGGTGGGGCGGGTGGCGGCGAGGGTGGCGCAGATGGTCCCGACTTCTATGTTCAGATCCGCGATTTTTGTGGCGGCGCTGCGGTCGATGCCAAGGGCGACCCCCATGGCGGCGGAGACACCGATGGCCATCGCGCCGCGGACGATCATGTCCTTGATGACGGTGGCGACTTGCTTGTAGTCGGTGGCGAGGACGTAGGTCTCCTGAAATGGGAGCTTGGTTTGATCGAGGAAGTTAACGCCTTCAGGGAGCCATTCGAGGGTGGGAATCATGTGATTTCATTTTATCGCGTGTTCGTCAGGTGGGCCTGCTTTCAAGTTCGTGGCTGGCGATGCGCCGCAACTCTAAGGGCTGAAAGGGCCGACCCAAGGGCTGCGGCCACACCATGCGGAACCTGGCCTGCACCCGATAGAATCCGCCTTGATCGCCTCTCGCACATCACTCGCCTGGCGGAGGTCCGCCCCCACCCGGCCCGCCTCCACCCGGCCCACCCGGAGGCCCGCCATCCGGAGGCCCGTCGCCGGTCGAGTCGCTCTCCGCATCGCTCTTTGCCTGCTTCGCCTCATCCTCCACATACTTCGACGCATGCTCGTCCGTCATCAGCAGCCTTACCTTCGCCACCGTCTGCGCATGCGCCTTGCGGATCCCGGCCACCCACTCCGCATCGGTCAGCGACTCCTCATTCAGCATCGCGACCATCTTTTGCTGCTCCTCTAGCGCCGGCTTAATCTTCTTCCTCTCGTCCTCGGTCAGTTTGTACTTCTTCGTCAGCCGCGCCAGTTCGCGGTCGGCATCGAACTTCTTCACGTTGATGGAGTCCGCCGCCGACCCACCGCCCATGCCCGGCGGCGGAGGGCCGTCCTGCGCCCTCACCGCAGTCGCCACCGGCAAGCATGCAATCAGCCCAAGCCCCAGAACAAGATTGGCAATCCGAGAAATCGTCATACCCCCATAGACGACGCCCCCGCGCGCCAGGCTTACACTCCCCCGGCCCGGCCTGCAGGACGTTCCATCCCCACAATCGTCCTGCTTGCGTTCGATAAAAACCGCGAAATCGGCGAAAATAGAACTATGGAACTTCTTGTCTACTCGGCCTCCTGGTGCCGCGACTGCCGCACCGCCAAGCGCTTCCTGGCCGAACACTCCATCCCCTACACCGAAATCGACATCGAAACCACCCCCGGCGCCGCCGACCAGGTCCTCGCCAACGTCGGCAAACGTGCCATCCCCCAGTTCGTCCTTGACGGCAAATGGATCCAGCCCTACCGTCCCGGCCGCGGCTTCCTGCACGACGAAATGGCCGAACTCTTTGGCGTATAGCCTTAAGTAGCTTTCACGCGAAGCGTCCAGGACTGCACGAAGTGCCGCCTGCCCGGCGTCAGGGCGCCTTTGTCGCTAAACTCCCGTAAACTAAACTTATGATCGCCCGCTACACACGCCCCGCCATGGGCCGCATCTGGTCCGACGAGAACAAGTACCGCTGCTGGCTCACCGTCGAGACCGCCGCCTCCCAAGCCCTCGCCCGCTTCGGCCTCGTCCCGCAAGCTGCCGCAGACGCCATCCGCGACAAGGGCAACTTCACCGTCGACCGCATTAACCAGATCGAAGCCGAAGTCCGCCACGACGTCATCGCCTTCACCACCACCGTAGCCGAGCACATCGCCGATCCCGAAAGCAGCCGCTGGCTGCACTACGGCCTCACCTCCACCGACGTCGTCGACACCGCGCAGTCCCTCCAGCTCCGCGAGGCCTCCGCGCTCATCCGCACCGGCATCCTCGCCCTCAGCGAAACTCTGAAAAATCGCGCCATCGAGTTCCAGCACACCCCCATCATCGGCCGCACCCACGGTGTCCACGCCGAGCCCACCACCTTCGGCCTCAAACTCCTGCTCTGGTACTCGGAGATGCAGCGCAACCTCACCCGCTTCGACGCCGCCGCCGAAGACCTACGCGTAGGCAAGCTTTCCGGCGCCGTCGGCACCTTCGGCCACCTCAAGCCCGAGCACGAAGAAGCCATCTGCGCCGCCCTCGACCTAAAGCCAGTAGCGGTCGCAACACAGGTAGTCCAGCGCGACCGCCACGCCGCCTATGTAGCTAGCCTCGCAATCCTCGTTTCCACGCTCGACAAGATAGCCACCGAAGTCCGCCACCTTCAGCGCACCGAAGTCCGCGAAGCCGAAGAGTTCTTCTCCGAAAAGCAGAAGGGCTCGAGCGCCATGCCGCACAAGCGCAACCCCATCACATCCGAGCAGATCAGCGGCCTCGCCCGCGTGGTCCGCGCCAACGCCCAGGTCGCCTTCGAGGACATCGCCCTCTGGCACGAGCGCGACATCTCCCACTCGTCCGCAGAGCGCGTCATCCTCCCCGACTCCACCATCCTCGCCGACTACCTGCTCGCCAAAACCGAGCAGCTCATCGCCCGCCTGCTCGTCTACCCTGCGCGCATGTTGAAGAACCTCGAGTCCACCGGCGGCCTCATCTTCTCCGGCCAACTCCTGCTCGACCTCGCCGAATCCGGCATGTCCCGCGAGGACGCCTATCGCCTGGTCCAGTCCCACGCCATGCGCTCCTGGAAGGAAGGCCTAACCTTCCGCGACGAAATCGCCCGCGACCCCGCCATCACCTCCCGCCTCCCCCCGGAAAAACTAGCCCACGCCTTCGACTACCACCGCCAACTCGCCAACGTCGACGCCATCTTCACCCGCGTGTTGGGCATCAACTAGCACCCCAAGTTCGGGTGCCCCATCCTAACGGCGGTTTCATCGCCGTTAGGGTGGGTTATCGCGCGATGCGCGACCGCCTCTCTCCCGCACTCCTTACGGCGCCATTCTGAGCCGGTCAGAATCCCCCTCGGACGACATTCTTAGGCTTCGCCGGTCACGCTCGTAAAGCGCTGAAAGCGCGCTATATACCAGCCTAGGCCGAAGGCCTAGGTATCCAGCCCCCAAGAACCTGAGGGCTGAAAGTCCGACACAAAGTCGCGGCCACTACCAATGACGGACCCGGCCATCCTCCGTCGGAGAGTATGCTTGCTACGTTTCAGCAAAGGAGCGAAACGTGGACTGTTCGAGGTTTGACCTTTCACCCCAGGAAGCGACCAGAATCGCCACCTTCCTCGGCTACGGAAACCCAGCGGCAGCTGTGTGGTTTGTAGGCTTTGAAGAAGGGCTCGGAAGAATGTCCGACGACGAAGCGAGGAAGAATCTCAAGGCACGCGGCCGCTTCGACAGAGTAATGGATCTTCGTGAAGCTCACTTGCAACTGCTGCAAAATGGCAAGCCAATAGACATCGAAGTCGACCCGCCATCGACACTAGTATGGCGCTTTATGGCCAAGATCATGCTCGCCCGAGACGGATGCGAGGATTGGCATACATCGAGAGCCGCCAAGCAATATGCCATGAAAAAACTGGGCCGTAAAGGCAGCGACTCATTCCTGACAGAACTCTCACCAATTCCCAAAGGCAAGAATAGCGACACCAGATGGATGGCGGAATTCGAGCAGTGCCATGCCAGTCTGAACACAGAGATCGAAAGCAGAAACGCCCAACTCAGGAAGCTGCTCAAGGAACGCGCGTCAGGTCCGCCTTTGGTCGTCTGTTACGGAGAAAGCAAGCGGAAGCAGTTCGAAGAATTGCTTCAAATCAAATGGAAACAGGTTTTCCTCGGCGTTTACTCAGCGATCGATGCGATGCACCTATTGTTTCCGTTCTTCGGACAAGGTCACATGAGTGACTGCCTGATCGCAAGAGCGCTCGACGAGGGCTTACTAAACCAGCAGCAATCCGCCTGAGACATTTGCTCTTCGCTAATCTCTCCACGCCTAAGTGCTAAAGTTAACCGGGTGGAGGCCCTATGGCGACCCTGACCATTTCAATCGACCCCGAACTCCTCGAAGCCGCAAAGCTCGAAGCCGAACGCCGCAACATCACTCTCGATCAATTCTTCGCCGATTCAGTGAGCACCTACACCAATCGCCCCCGGAAGCGTGATAACAGCGCCCTTGTTTGCCTGATGGAAGAGGGAGTTCTCGGCGACTTGGGCAAACTCCCTACGCGAGAAGAAATATATGCCGAGCGAACCCAATGGCCGCGTTCGTAGATACAAACATTCTCATCTACCATTCTCATCTACGCCCTCTCCAATGCCAATGAAGGCGAGACCGAGAAAGTTGTCATCGCGCGGCGGTTAGTGGATTACCTCTCGCGAGACGATGGCCTCATTCTCAGTGCGCAGGTACTTAGCGAGTTCATCTCCGTGTCGAGTAGAAAGGGGAAGCCGCCCCTTACGACAGTGGAAGTCTCCCGCGCGATAAATGAGCTTTGCCAGTACAACGTCGAACCCATCGACGCCTCCTTGGTTCAACTCGCCCTCCAGCGCGTTGAGCAAAGCCGCATCAGCTACTGGGACGCCCTGATCGTCGAAGCCGGCATCCGTTCCGACGCAACCGTCCTCTACACCGAGGACATGCACCCCGGAACACGCTACGGCGCCCTCGAACTCCGCAACCCATTCCTCGGATGAGCCTGCGCGGCAACAATGGCGTAGATCCGCCTCACATGTCATGTGACCCAAATCACATTCTTAACGCCCGTTCCGCCGATATCATTGTGCCTAGGATAGAGACAGAATCCACCAGTAACAGGCTTGTGTCCTCGCGAAGAGCTCCAAAGAACCCATAACTCCAGCGTTTTGAAGATCTTGCAAACTATCTCCTTTGTTTTCAGGATCCTGCAAAACGGTTAGCCGATAAGTGGTTTGTTTGGAAGATTATGCAGAATCGATAGGGGGGAGGGGGTACACCATGCCGGCAACAATTCCAGACCTTAGTCACGACCAAGACCTCATCCAAATCGTCACCGCCGCCCTGGCCTCCGCCACCGCTCGCAGCGGCCCACACCTTGTCTGCCGAGCCGGCTGCACCCAATGCTGCGTCGGAGTCTTCCCCATCGCGCAGCAGGACGCCGCACGTCTCCGCGAAGGCCTCGCCGTCCTCACCCAAACCGACCCCGCCCGCGCCGCCCGCGTCCAAACCCGCGTCGCCGCCTCCCTCGCCCACCTCGACCCCTGGTTCCCAGGAGACCGCACCACCGGCATCCTGTCAGAGGACGAACAATCCACCACCCTCTTCGAAGAGTTCGCCAACGACGAGCCCTGCCCCGTGCTCGACCCCGCCACCGGCACCTGCGACCTCTACTCCGCCCGCCCCATCCTCTGCCGCACCTTCGGCCCACCCGCCCGCACCGAAGACGGAAACCTAGCCACCTGCGAGCTCTGCTACACCCACGCCACCACCGACGAAATCGCCGCCTGCGAGCTCGACCCCGAAATCCCAGCGCTCGAAGCCGCCGCCAACGAAGCCTTCAACGCCGCACACCGCGTCCACGGCGAAACCCTGATCGCCTATGCCCTCCGCGCCGTAACCGCAGAGCTATCATCCTGAGCGAAGTTCGCCGCCGGGTGACCTATCCGGCGCTAATCCACTTCCGGCTTCGGCAACATATGCCCACACCGCAGGTACCGGCTGTGCCAGCTCAGGCTCTCCGTCAACAGGTGCGGCGTATGCTTGCCCGTCGCCAGCCTGTTGGCCCGGCTCGAATAGTCCCGCAGCGCTCCCTTGTAATCCGGGTGCGAGCAGTTCTCAATCACCAGCTTCGCCCGCTGCGTCGGCGACAGCCCACGCAGGTCCGCCAGCCCCTGCTCCGTCACCACCACGGACACATCGTGCTCCGTATGGTCCACATGGCTTACCATCGGCACAATTGTCGAAATCGTCCCCTTCTGCGCCGTCGACGGAGCCATAAATATCGACATGAACCCGTTCCTCGCAAAGTCGCCCGAGCCGCCAATCCCGTTCATCATGCTCGACCCCATAATGTGCGTCGAGTTCACATTCCCGTAAATGTCCGCCTCGATCATCCCATTCATCGCCAGAACGCCCAGCCGGCGAATGATGCCCGGATTATTCGAAAGCTCCTGCGAGCGCAGCACAATCTTGTCGCGAAACTCGCCAATCTTCGGCATCAGCTCTGCAACCATATCCGGGCTCAGTGAGAACGCCGTTGCCGAAGCGCTCACCAGCTTGCCACTCTCCAGCAGTCTTACCAACCCGTCCTGGATCACCTCGGTATACGCCGTCATCCCTTCAAACGGCCCTTCCATCAACCCGTACAACATCGCATTCGCAATGTTCCCCACGCCCGATTGCAGCGGCAGCAGCGACTGCGGAATCCGTCCCTTCTTCACCTCCCAGCCCAAAAACTCCAGCACGTGTCCCGCGATGCGCTTCGAATTCTCGTCCGGAGCCTTGAACGCAGTCGACCGGTCGCCCGAGTCCGTCAGCACCACGCCAACCACCTTCTCCAGCGGAATTTTCAGGTACGGCGTGCCAATCCTCTGGCTCGGCGACGTTAGCGGAATCGGCTCCCGGAACGGCGGCATCCCCAGTCCGTAGTACACATCGTGCAGCCCTTCAATCTCCATCGGCTGCGCCGAATTCACTTCCAGAATGATCTTGTCCGCGCACTCAATCCACGTCTGGTTATTGCCCAGCGACGTGCTCGGAATCACGCGCCCATCCTCCAGCACCGCCGTTACCTCGATGATCGCGATGTCCAGCTTGCCCAGAAACCCATACTCCATCAACTGCGCCACATGGCTCAGGTGCATGTCGATATATTGCATCTCGCCGGAGTTGATCAGCTTCCGCGTAATCGGATCGGACTGGTACGGCGTCCGCAACTGCATCGCGCCCGACATCGCCAACGCGCCGTCCAGCTCCGGCCCGGTCGAGGCTCCGGTGAACACATTCACCTTGAACTTTTCGCCCCGCAGGTGCGCATCCGCCACCCGCCGCGCCAGCGCCATCGGCACCGCCTTCGGATAGCCCGAGCCGGTAAATCCGCTCATCCCAATCTGGTTGCCCGGCTGGATCAGCGCCGCGGCCTCCTCGCCGCTCATCACACGCTGCGCCAGTACTTTATTCAGGACTCTGTTGCTTGCCGAACTGGATGCCATCGAGAACTTCTTTCTTAACTCTGATTTTGCGATCTCCCGGAGATCCCTGGCATACGCACAGGCACTTCCATCAACCGGACTCGCTATGCTGTGATCATAGTCACCCTCCTACGCTCCGCACAGTGCGCTCCGTCACTCTCTCAACCCTCCGGAATCAACTATCATCTTGAGACCAACCCCAAACGCCATCGCGCCAGCTCCACTCGCCTCTCCCCTGCGTCCTCTCCTCTCTCCTTTCCTCCGTGAACTATGTGATTGCATTTGCTTTTCATCCACCATTCTTCCGGCACTTCAGGCAAAAGCGGATCACAGAGTTCACGGGGGAAAAGAGAGATCACCGGCCGCTAAACTCCTCCCATGACCTTCGATTGGACCCAGGGCGATCTCGCAGAGGGCCTGCGCTGCTACAACGCCGGCCAGTACTTCGCCGCGCACGAGTCGTGGGAGGTCGTCTGGCTCGCCGCGCCCGAACCCGAGAAGACCTTCCTCCAGGGCATCATCCAGGTCACCGCCGCCTTCGAGCACCAGCTCCGCAACAATCCCCTCGGCACCAAGCGTCTTCTCGCAGCCGCCCTCCGCCGCCTCGACCCCCTCCCACCCGTATTCGGCGGCATTGCCCTCGCCCAGCTTCGCGACGACATCCGCGCCTGCCTCCAAACCCTCACCGCTACTCCACCCGATGCAATGCCTGCCGCCCAACTCTCCCGGCCCCGCATCCACCCTCTGTGACGTCCTCGGGGGATCGCCCCCATTGCGTGTGCTAAAGGCGCTTAGCGGGTCGCGGCCATCATGTAAGACTGACAAAGCAGCACGAGCTGCTCTCCATTGGAGAAGCACGAATCCGGCAGCAGGTACCACGCCGTTGCCGAAGAGGGAGTATCCGTTCGGGATATCGCTGAGGTCATAGGGCGAGGCCTGAAGGTGCCGGCAGTCAGCCTGCCTCCGGAGGAGGCGTCGGCTCATTTCGGTTGGCTCGGGGCGTTTGCGGGTTTGGACATGCCAGCTTCAAGTGCGCAAACCAAAAACATCTCGGATGGGACCCGACTGCCCTGGACTGATTACCGATCTCGAACAAATGCGCTATTTCTAGAGGCGGCCGATGGCGATGCCGAGGGCGTAGGTGACGATGCCTTCGATGGCGCCCACGACGGTCATCTCCAGGCCGCTGGACCACCAGGAGCGGATGGTGATGAGCGATTTGGACGCGCCCACGGCGAAGTGGGCGAGCAGCGAGATGGCCGCTGCCCAGAGGATGGCGCTGAGCCCGCTGAGGAAGAAGAACGGGAGGATGGGAATGGTTGCGCCGACGGCGGTGGAGAGCGCGCCGGAGACGGCGGAGATCCACGGCTTGCTAAGGCCTTCTTCGCTCATGTGCAGGCGTTCGCGGGCGAGCGCCTCGACCAGTTGCTCCCGCTTCTCTGCGATGTGGCCGACGAAGTGGTCGGCATCCTCCGCGGAGAGGCCACGCACCTGGTAGGTGAGCGAGAGCAGTTCGCGGGCCTCGGCCTCGTTGTATTCCACGGCCTCGCGCTCGCGGGCGTACTCGGCCTCGTAGATCTCGCGCTCGCTCTTGGCGGCCAGGTAGGCGCCGGAGCCCATGGAGAGGGCGCTGGCGATCATTCCTGCGAGCCCGGCGATGAGCACGAAGTGAGCATTGCCCAGGGTTGCGCCGGAGACGCCGGAGACGATGCCGAAGATGGCACCGAGTCCGTCGTTGACGCCGTAGATGGCGTCGCCGATCCAGCTCGCGGCCTTGGGCTGCTCCATCTCGCGCGCGGCCACCAGCTCTTCCAGCGCCTGCCGTGCGAGCTCGGGCGCCAGCGGTTCGGTGGGCAGATGATGGCGGATGAGGCCGCCCAGCGTGATGTAGTGGTCGGCCTCGTCGGCGAGCACCTCTTTCAGGATGGCGGTGCTGGCGTCGTCGCCGAACTCCTCAATCTGCTTGCCGTAGCGGGCGATGTCGCGGCTCTCTTCCAGCTCCAGGCGGCGCAGCGCCATCGGCTGGCCGCCGATGCGATTGGCGAGCGAGTGTGCCTCGCCGTCCTCGGAGCCTTCGTACTCCGGGACCGGCGCATTCAGGCTGACGAGCCGTTTTGCCCAGAGGTCGGCGTGATGCTTTTCCGCGAGGGCCAGGTTGCGCAGCGTCCGGCGACGCTGGGAGTCCTGCTCCTGCTGCGCGAGCGCGTTGTAGGTGTGGTAGCCGCGCATCTCCGCCTGCCAGTTGCTGGTCAGCGCTTCGACAAGGCGTGCTGTGTCTCTGCTATTCATCCGTTGGTTGCCGGCATTTCGGGGGGAAGTCCCTCAGTAGGCTCCGGCAAGGATACTCTGCGCAGCTTCCGCTTCTTTGTGATTGTGGGCACCTGTGCGCGGCTCGTAGGCGCAGAATGGATCGCTGGCCAGTGGATCGCCGGTGTAGGCGAAGGCGCGGGCGCGGGAGCCGCCGCAGAGGGTGCGATACTCGCATTCGCCACACTTGCCGCGGAACGAGCTGGGATCGTGCAGCGACTTGAACAGCGGCGAGTCGCGGTAGATGTCGACCAGATTATCGACGCGGACGTTGCCGGTGGCCAGCGGGAGAAAGCCTGCGGGGAAGATGTCGCCCTGGTTGGAGACGAACATGATGCCGTGGCCGTCGCGGATGCCGAAGCCGCGATAGACGGGGGTCTTTTCAATCTCGGCGCCGGTCCAGCCGTTCTCGCGCATGTGGTTCAGTGCGACGCGGCGGTAGGAGGGTGCTTCGGTCGTCTTGATGGCGAAGGGCGCGGTCTTGGTGAGTTCGTACGTCCAGTGCATCAGCTCTTCGCCATGCTCCGGGCTTACGGGTGGTTGCAGCTCTTTGCCGCGGCCGACGGCGATCAGGTAGAACAGGCTCCAGCGCATGATCTTGTACTGCGTGAGCAGCTCGTAGACGGCCGGGAGATCGTCGGCAGTCTCCTGCGAGACCAGGGTGTTGACCTGGATGGGGAAGCCGAGGTCGGCGGCGTTGCGGATGGCGTCGATGGTCCAGTTGTAGCAGCCGGCCACGCCACGCACCGCTTCGTGGCGTTCCGCGGTGGAGCCGTCGAGCGAGAGACCCAGGCTGTCGATGCCGTAGTCCTTGAGCTTGGTGAGGATGGCCGGGGTCAGGCTTTCCGTGGCCGCGGGCGTGATGGAGACGGTGAGGCCGAGACGGCGCGCCTCGGTAATGATCTCGTACAGATCTGCGCGGCGCAGCGGGTCGCCGCCGGTCAGGATGACGTGAGGCTTGGTGTCGAAGGCGGCGATCTGCTGGAGCAGGGCCATGCTCTCTGTATGGTTCAGCTCGTCGGACGCCGCGGTTGCCATCGCTTCTGCGCGACAGTGGCGGCAGGCGAGGCCGCAGGCCTGCGTCATCTCCCAATAGACGAGCATGGGATTCCTGGAGTAATCGTGCATGCCGGCACCGTGTGGATGACCGGCGGGCTTGGGGCTGATGCCTGTGATCTTGGGGCTGATGGCTCGGATGTCGATGGGAAGCATATGCGTGTTCTCCTAGGATCCAATGCAGGCCGGCAAGGGCTCGTCGTGATGCGTGTGACCGGCGGGGACGCGTTCTGTGAGGATGGTATTTGCTGCCTTCATGCCGCTCTGGATGCAGTCTGGAATGCCGGAGCCGCGATAGGCAGCGCCGGCGAGGTGCAGGCCGGGAAGCGCAGTGAGGGCGTGTTCAATCTCCGTGATGCGCTGCTCGTGTCCGAGGTCATATTGCGGGTTGGCCCTGGGCCAGCGATAGGCTCTGGCCAGGACTGGAGTCGCGGCGATCCCCATGATGGTCCGAATCTCTTCGCGGGCGAGATCAATCAGCGCGGCTTCATCCTGCTCGGCAGTACTCTCTGCCAGTGCGCCACCGATGAAGACGCGCAGTAGGAGGGAGTCGTCCGGCGCGCGGTGCTGGAACTTCTGCGACGACCAGGAGCATGCGGTGATGCGGCGTGCCTCGCCGTGGGGCACGATGAAGCCGGCGCCCTGCATGGGACGCTGGATGTCGCTGCGCTTGAAGCCGAGCGAGACGGTTGCCGTGGAGACGTAGCGAATCTGGCGCAGGCGGAAGGCGAGCATGGGATCGACCGGCTCGATCAGGTCGGCCGTGACGTAGGAGGGCGTGGCAAAGACGACGTCGTCCGCCAGGAGCACCGAGCCATCGTTCAGCAAGACGCGGTATTGGCCTTGCTCCAGATGAACCGAGAGAACGCAGCGGCCGACGCGCAGGGCTTCGGGCCGTAGTTGCGCGACCAGCGCATCGGAGAGCTGCTTCAGGCCGCCCTTGAGCGACATGAACATGGGCGGCTTGCTGGCACCGGGGGTTGTTGTCGGCTTGGGCCGCTTGATCATGGCTCGGAGCAGGCTGCCGTGCTTCTTCTCCATATCGGTAAACATGGGGAACGTGCTGCGCAGGCTCAGGCGTTCGGGGTCGGCTGCGTGAATGCCGCCCATCAGCGGGCCGGCGATCTTGTTCAGGGCTTCCGCACCAAGGCGGCGGCGGACGAAGCCGCCCAGGCTCTCGTCTGCATTGCTGCGGCGCTGGGGGACAAACATCTCCATGCCCATGCGCAGCTTGCCTGGCCAGGAGATGAGCCGCGAACGGAGGAAGGGGAGCACCATGGTGGGCGCCATCAGCATCATGCCTTCCGGCATGGGGTACAGGTGGCCCTTGTTCCATACATAGGTGGCCGAGTTCTTGCCGCCGTTGGAGCCGACGAACTGATCGTCCAGTCCGAGGGTGCGGCAGAGTTCGAGGGCGCTGGTCTTTTGGGTGATAAAGGAATCGGGTCCGCCTTCAACGAGGAATCCATCCTGCTCGGTGGAGGCGATCTTGCCTCCCCAGCGCGGTGCGGCTTCGATGAGGGTGTAGTCGACCTGGCCACTCCGATGGAGGGCGAACGCGGTTGCCAACCCTGCAATACCGCCGCCGACGATAACAGTCTTGTTCATTGGGCTATCTCAAACGATCGTTAAGTTGTGCGAGTGATCCGTCCGCGTGGAGTACACAGGTTCGGCCTGCAAGGCGGCTCCTTGAAGGCTGCTTCCATGGTTAGGGTATGGGTGGGTGACGACGGTTGCAGTGATGGGCATCACATCCCGCTTGTGAGGTATGTGCGAGTATCGCGTATATAAGCGGCTTGTCAGGTGCCGATTCGCTTCGACGATGAGAGTTACAAAACTAATACGATTGCCGCTTTGCGGCGGATGAATAATTCAACTATGAGTGAACCGGTCATAATTCAGGGTGGGATGGGTGCGGGCGTCTCGAATTGGCGTCTGGCCCAGGCTGTATCGCGTTTGGGGCAATTGGGCTTGGTGTCGGGCACGGCGCTGGATCAGATCCTGGCGCGGCGGCTGCAGGATGGCGACTCCGGCGGCCACATGCGCCGCGGGCTGGATGCATTTCCCGATAGCACCATGGCGGACCGTGTGTGGGAACGGTATTTCGTTGCTGGCGGCAAAGCGGAGCGTACTCCGTATAAGGTGGTGCCGCCGCTTTCCAAGGACAACTCGCGCGAGCTGGTGGAGCTGAATATTGTCGCCAACTTTGTGGAGGTGTATCTGGCTCGGCAAGGTCACACGAATCCTGTGGGCATCAACTTTCTGGAGAAGATTCAGACGGCCCATCTGGCCTGCATCTACGGCGCGATGCTTGGAGGCGTTGGGTACGTGGTGATGGGTGCGGGGATTCCGCTGAAGATTCCGGGCGTGCTGGACAGCTATGTGAATCACGAGGCGGCGGAGTATACGATCCACGTGCATGGAGGGCAGGAGGGCGACGACGCCACGATGCACTTTGATCCTCGGGCGTATATGAGTACGCTGCCAGGTCCGCTGCTGCGGCCGAAGTTTCTGCCCATCGTCTCGTCGAACACGCTGGCTGTGACCATGCTGAAGAAGGCGAACGGACGCGTGCACGGGTTGGTGGTCGAGACGCGGACGGCGGGTGGGCACAACGCGCCGCCGCGGGGCAAGATGCAGCTCTCTGATGTGGGCGAGCCAATTTACGGCGAGCGCGACTCGATTGACATTGCTAAGCTGCGCGAACTGGGTGTGCCTTTCTGGCTGGCTGGAGGGTATGGCCATCCGGAGAAGGTGCGGGAGGCGCTGGCACTGGGAGCGACGGGCGTGCAGGTGGGAACGGCATTTGAGTTTGCCTGGGAGTCCGGTCTGGAAGAAGACTACAAACATGCGCTGCTCTCCAAGGTTGTTGCGGGTAAGGCGAGCGTATTTACCGATCCGCTGGCGTCGCCGACGGGGTTTCCGTTCAAAGTGGCGCGGCTGGTAGGGACGAATTCCGAGGCAGAGACCAATGCCGAGCGGCCGCGTATCTGCGACCTTGGCTTCCTGCGGGAGGCCTACCGGACCGAGGACGGCGGTGTTGGGTACCGCTGCGCGGCGGAGCCGGTGAGCGTGTATCTGTCCAAGGGCGGCAAGGTGGAAGACACCATTGGCAGGAAGTGCGTGTGCAACGGGCTGCTGGCCAACATCGGCTATCCGCAGGTGCGGAATGGCAAGCGCGTGGAGCATGCGCTGATCACGGCGGGCGACGATCTGTTCAGCGTGAAGCAGTTCCTGAAGCCGGGGCGGCTCGACTATGGCGCGAAGGAAGTGATCGACCGGCTGATGACGGGATGCGACGCGCCTGAGGCTGCGACTGCTGAGGCGTGTTTCGCGTAGAGCAGCTAAGTCTATTGGCCCAGGCTTCCGTAGTGGATGAGTTTGGGAGCATTGGGCTGGCGTAGCATCTCTGGAATCTTGCTGAGCAGGGCATTGCGCTCGATGTCGCGGTGCGCGCGGAGGCGCGTGGTGACGCGGTCGAGGTCGGCGTCGTTGTAGCCGGGGTGGCAGCAGAGCTCGTACGTGCCGGTGGGTGGGAGCGCGTCAAGAATTTCTGCGAGTGTGGCGGCGCTGAGTTGGCCCGTGGCGGAGATGGCGACGGTGCCGTCGGTGGTGGTGATGCGTTCGGCGTGTGAACGCAAGTTTGCGTCGAAGCCAGGGCGCAGCCGGTTCATCAGCTTGATCGCGATGCGGCGAGTGGAGTTGCCTTGATCGAGGGCGAGACTCCAGGCGGGTTCAAAGGGATTGCGGATCGCTGGAATGCGATTGCTTTCCGCGAGAGCGAGAAGACGCTGTGTGACCATCGGGAATAGATGCGTGTGCTTGTGTGTGTCGAGGTGCGTGATCTTGATCCCTGCGCGCTGGAGCTTGTGGATCTGAAGGAGAGCTTCCAGTTCGATTTCAGCGGGCGTTATCTTTCCTCGCAGCAACGCCTGGATAAAGTCGATGAGCGACGGACGCAGGGTTTTGCCATCGGGGCCGAGTAGCCCTGGAATGCGTTCGGGCGGCGCGAGCGGGATTCCGTCTGTGAGGACGATGTGGCAGCCGACTCCGAGGGCGGGATGGGCGTGGGCGATGGCGACGGCGTCGTCGAACGCGGGGCCGTTGGCCATCAGCGTGGCGGAGGTGAGGCACCCGGCGGCATGGAGTTCTGCGACAGCGCGATTGATGCCCGGAGTGAGGCCGAAGTCGTCGGCGTTGAGGATGAGGCGTGCCGGCGAGTTGGTGCGCAGCGGAGCGGAGGCTGCATGTGGCGACGGATTGGCACGGTGAGAGACGATGAGCTTGCCCCAATCTCCATGATACGGCGAGGCCGAAGTATGGCTTTGGCGCGGAAGGGGAATCGACGCGGCGGTGGGGCGGATATAGTTTGAGTTGAGTTGAGCGAGTGTATGAGTTCAGAAGACAGGGTTCCTCGTAGTCCGACGGTGGCGCTGGCGTATCTGCTGCCGGTGGTGCAGTTGTGTCTGTGCCTGAGTGTGGCCGTACTGGCGATTCCCAACCTTGGGAGTCAGATACGGGCAGCGACTCATCCGGCGACGGCGGTCGCGCGGGACGACGGGGACGAGGCCGGCAAGACGGCCGCCCCAGACAAAGAGCATTGGAATGTGAGCGCCTGCCAGTTGGTCTGGCTGACGAATATGCCGGGAATGTGGGCCGAGGTTGCGACGTCGAGGCATACCTGGCCGTATAGCTGGTTTCCGCCTGGGTTTGCGGACCTGGATACCTGGCGGGCACTGCTGTGGCCGTTTGCGGCGCTGCCGTTCTGGTTCTGCGCGGGGCGCGGGATGGACTTCTTTCTGTACCGCAGCCATGGGCCGCCGCGGATTGGCGCGGTGATATTTTTGCTGGCGCTGCTGGTTGCGCTCTTTGGGGCAATGATTGTGCCGGTCGGGCTGTCGGCGGGCAAGACTGCTGCACAGCCGCTGGGCTTAGATCGTGCGCTTTCGGGTGCGGGGGCGTGCTGGTTTGTGCTGGGCTCGGTGTGCTGCGCGGCCTGGGTAGTGCAGGTAGTTCGAGGACGGAGCTTGCGGCCGGCTGCCGGCATGGCGGGCGCAACGGATTAGTTGGGGTCTTTGCCGCGGGTAGCCTGCACGCCGGAGACAATGCCTGCGCCGAACAGAATGATGGCAATGGCGAAGACGTAGTGGTCCGGAATACGCATCAGGTGCGCGAGGTAGGCGATGCCGATAATGAGGATCAGATATCCGACTGCGTAAATTCCAAAGGACATGGCAGGCTCCGGGCAGGGGTTCGATTGTGCCTAATCGTGAGATGCGAAATCCACGGTTGCAGGCGGGTGTTTCTTGCGCGGGCGGGTTAGGTATCGAGGGACGGTCTGGAGCGTGGGCGGGAGCGAAATGCTCCAGTTTGCTCAGGCAGAGCCGGCGAAGGGTAATTGTCAGTGGTGGTTTGTGGCCTCGCCTTGTGTCGGGCCTTCAGCCCTCGTATTTTCGGTGGGCAGCCAACCTAGGCCTTCGGCCTAGGCTGGTATGTGTCGCGCTTTCAGCGCTTGCGATAGTGGCACCGGGGACCCGGTTCGGCCTAGGCTGGTATGTGTCGCGCTTTCAGCGCTTGCGATAGTGGCAGCCAGAGCTGACTGGATCATTATCTGCGGGGATTCTTCGCCTTCCTGCCCCAGCCAGCAAGCTGGCCGGGGACCCCGTTCGCTGCGCTCAGAATGACAATCCTCAATGGATTGACAATCCGCGGCGGCGTACAGGTCGGGGGCGTCTTCGTCGTCGTCGAGGTTGGGGCGGGCGAGTTTGAGGAGTTCGGGGTCGCCGGGTCCGTCTTCGAGGTGGTCGGGGACGAGTGGGGCGGAGTTGAGGGTCTGGTTGGGTGCGGCGGCGAGGTTGCGCAGGGCGTTCTGCAGGATGAAGCCGAGCAGGCCGGCGCGTTTGAGGTCGATGCGGTTGCAGGCCAGGCGTGAGGCGACGGCGAGCAGGGCGCGCTGGACGTCGTCGCGGGTGTCGAGGCGGTCGATGAGGAAAGGATCGTTCTCGATGACGGTCATGATGACGTCGTCGCGGTGGACGTAGCACATGTACTCGTTCTGCATGGCGGTGGCGCGGCAGCGGATGCCGGTCTCGTTGGAGGAGTGCATGCATTGGTGCGGCTTGGACGGCTCGCGCATGAAGTCTTTGTAGGTGGCTGGCATGGTGTACCCCCCCCCGGGGGGGTGTCGAACGATGTTGCTGAAACGGTTGAGGTTGCCTGGTGGGAGTGACGGAAGAGTTAACAGGGAATAGACAACAGACAACAGGGTTAAATGCGGTGGCCCGGCGGGATTCGCCGGGCCATTTGGGTTGATTTCAGTCTATTA
>Ga0302201_10000992_pt1 | contig 25334 bp, 27 predicted proteins | sample II_Bog_N3_2_FD_194586 | JGI IMG/M metagenome (GOLD analysis project Ga0302201, IMG submission 194586) | Peat permafrost microbial communities from Stordalen Mire near Abisko, Sweden - II_Bog_N3_2 | ecosystem: Environmental > Terrestrial > Soil > Wetlands > Peat | place: Sweden: Abisko... | reverse complement strand
ATTGGATTCCAGCCGCCGGCCGAAGCTGATGTTTGCCGATCTTCCGGGCTACGGCTACGCAAAGATCTCGAAGTCGATCTCGGAGACCTGGCCGGCGTTTATCGAACCCTATCTGGCGATGCGCTCGACGCTGAAGCTGTGCGTGTGCCTGGTGGATTCGAATGTGCCCGCACAGCAGAGCGATCTGCAGTTGATCGAATGGCTGCGTGCAGAGGGGCGTGAGTTTGCCGTGGTGGCCACCAAGATTGACCGCCTCAGCGGCAACCAGCGCACGCGCAACCTGCTTGCGTTGAAGCAGGGTTTGGAACTGGATGAGCTTCTGCCTGTCTCCGCCAAGACAGGCTATGGAGTGAAGGAACTGTGGGCGCGGATTGAAGCGGCACGAGGATAGTCAGCGAGTCCGCGGCGCAAAATTATTTATCTGGAGCCTGTCTCCGCTCATTAACTGGATCTCCACCGGAACGACAATCTCGCCGCGTTCTAGCTGCACCTGAACCTGCGTATGAAATCTTGCGGCGGCATTCTCATCGCAACGCAGCAGGCGCAGGCCTTGCGACATCCGGCCCAGGTAGCGCGGGGAGAGGCGAAGCCATCGGCGGGCTGACGCGTCGCTCGGATCAGAGCTGAGGCAATCCATGGCGAAAGTGTCGAGTTTGGGCAGCCATTGGGCGGGCGCGTCCGCAACGCTCCATGCAAGAATCACCTGGTTTGAATCTGGATGGATGGCCACGACCGGGCGCGCGCCCTTGCTGAGGAAGGCGGCGAACTCCGGCGCGGGCGCGGAGCGCAACGGCAGCAGATCGGGGAGCACGCCGCGCTCAAGCAGCAATCGCGCGAAATCAGCTTCGCTATCCTGGACCACGCAGACGGCAACGGCCGTGCGCTTGCGCATCTCGTTTTTGAGAATGCGCAGGGCCTCGTCGAGCGAGGTGACGAGAAAGTCAATCACGCCATCGCGCATGGCCTGCTTGCCTGCGGTGGCGTCTGCTGAAACGGCCAGAGAGGCGGCGCCGGCGATGTTGGCCGCCACCAGCAGTGCGCGGGCGTCGGCGCCGAGCTGCCCGGCGTAGAGCAGTCTCCCTCCCAGGCTGGGTTCCGTATCCGAGCCTGGCTTCGCGGCCAGAATAAGGCCGGCGTAAAAACGCTCAACCTGCATTGCGAACTGGAGCGCGTGGGGCGGGTTGGTGGCCATGGAATTCATGAGGGGTCGCCCAGTGAATCTGGCGCAGAGCCTACCAGGTGGAGTAAGCCTGGCCGCTGGAGCTTAGCTCCTGCGAGCCGGAGTGGACGTCGTCGATGCCGGGTTCGGTCTGGTCCACCGAGTACAGCGCTCCGTTGGAGTCGGTGACCCAGGTGTCCTTGGAGTGCGTAAAGGGGTCCTCGGGGACTGATTTGAGGTAGCCGTCCGTGATGAGGTCTTCGAGCGTCTGCGGCGCCTTCTGCTTGTCCATGGTGTAAGAGTCGATGGCTGCCCGCATCACATGCAGGTCTTCCTTGAGCACTGCTTCCTTGGCCATCTTGACGGCAGCTGCAAATTTGGGAACGGCTACCAAGGCCAGTATGCCGATGATCATCATGACGATCATCAGCTCCAACAGCGTAAAGCCCGCGTCTTGTTTGCGAATCCTGCTCACTGAATCCTCTGCCGCCATACTGTGGGTCTACCAGTCAGAATACTTGGTTCCGTCCAGGGCCGTGCCCTGTGATTTGGAGTACACATCAAAGACGCCTTGCCCGCCGTAGGAGGTCGAAGAGGGATCGTCCTGCATGGAGCGCAAACCCCACTCGGCTTTGCCAGTCATGGGGTCAACAGGAATGCGGCGCAGAAACTTCACCTTTTTTCCTTGCACTTCGACGCCGTTGATCAGCGTCTCCATGTCGGGCGGATAGCCCTGGCTGTCAAGCTTGATCTGGAAGGCGTTCCTGTCAGCCGCGTCCTTGTACTTATCGATGGCGTCGCGCATCATCCACAGGTCATAGCGCAGGTAGCGCTCGTTTTGGCGTTTGACCGTGAAGCGAGCGACGGGCAATGCAGCCGAGGCGAGGATGGAAAGAATCGCCACGGTCACAATCAACTCGACCAGCGTAAGTCCGCGCTCACCAGGGCGGACCATGCGGATTGGCCGGGCTTCCTTCATCATGAGCCTCATCGGCTTATTTCACCTGAATGTTGACGCGCGCGCCCTGGGCCGGCAGAAATTGCTGAGAGCTGTTGACCGCGCCTGGCTTGGTGATGGCGATTACGCTGTCTCCTGAAGCCTTGGCCTGGAATGTGAGTACGCAGATCACCCCGGCCCCGTTGATGCCCGCAGCTCCCGGCGGAAGCGACGCGTTGATGTTGACGGAGCCGGGCCCGTCGTCACGGTGGACCAGCGCCACCGCCTGCCCGTTGCGGCTCAGAAAGTCTCCGTTGTCCACGTTGAGTAGTGATAGCTTGGCTGGATCGTAAGTAATCTGCAAGGGAACAGCGGCAATATTCGTTCCTCCGCTCAGCACCACGGAGATCTGGAAGGTGGCGCCGGGAGCCACTGGGGCGGGCTGCGGAGCAAACGCGAATTTCACGCTGGATGGCGGTGGTGTAGATGCCGGCGGGGTGGCCGGGGCGGAATTTCCAGTGGTTTCCGCTGCCTGGCGCAACTGGTCCATCGCAGCCGGTGCAGCGGCCAGCGCGCTTTGGCCGGGAACCGTGCCCACGCTGGATTTGGTATTGGAAGATGGATGCGCCGGGCTTGAGGCCGGCTTCGCATCTGGATTGGGGCTGGGGCTTTCGTCCGATGTGTGGCGCAACTCAATGGACGTGCCGGAGCCGGTGTCCACGGTGCGCAGATTTATCTGCTCCAGGGATTGCGAGCGAACTACGTGCGGCACCACCAGAAAGACCAGTTCATCGTCCTGAATGGTGTGATCCTTGGAGCCGAAGAGGTAGGAGAGGATGGGAATCGAACTCAGCCCGGGAATGCCGGACTTGATCATCGACTCCTGCTTGTTCTGAATGCCGCCCAGGATGCTGGCCTCGCCCTCGCGCAAGCGAATTACGTGGTCCACGGTGCGCTGGCTGATGATCGGCTCGGTCACGCCGCTGATGGTCACCGAGCCGCTCTGCGAGGTGACCTCGATCTTAATCTTGAGCGTGACATCGCGGTCGAAATGCACGGTCGGCGTCATTTCGATATTCACGCCCACATCCTGGTATTGGAATTGCGTATTGACCAGCGAGCTGACCATCGCTGTGGCCGCGCCGGTCTGGTAGGAGCCGGTGGCGATGGGGATCTTGGAACCGATCTTCATGATCGCCTTCTGCCCGTCAGTGGCCCGGATACGGGGATTCTGCAGAATTTTCGTATTGGTGTCGGTGAGCAGCAGGTTGGCCGTGGCTGAACCCACGGTTACAGCAAAATCCGTAGCCTTCAGATGGGCCAGGTCGTAGAGTGTCAAGCCCGACGTAGTGGATGCAGTAGTGGACGTCGTGGTGGTTGAAGTGGTCGTGCCGGTGCTGGTGGAGGGCGATTGCAGCGCGACTCCCACGCTGCTGGGCCAGGCGATGCCCAGGGTCTTCTCCCAGTTCTTGCTCACCTCCAGGACGGCGATATCCACCACCACCTCGGGACGCGCCTTGTCCAGGTCGTTAATCAGTTTTTCCGCCAGCAGAAGCTCGTCGGGTGTAGCGCGCATGACGATGGCGTTCTGGCTGGCCACGGCGTAGACCTTGGCGTTGGGAAGCACGTTGCGAATGGCAGTCTGCACGTCGGTCAGGTCGTTCTGTTGCCAGGCGTTGGAGAGATAGAAGGTCTGGACGGCCTGCTCATCAAGCTCGGTGTGGCGTGCGCGAGTGTTGGCGGCCACAAAAAGCGTGTTCTCGGTGACCGGCCTCCAGAAGGTGTTGGAGATGGTGCCCACAATGCGCAGCGCGTCGAGCAGAGAGACATTGTTCAGGTCCACCTGAATGCGCTTGGAGGTGAAATCCGGGTCAAACAGGACATTGACGCCTGCGGCTTTGCCGATAGCCTGGTAGACCATCTTGGCGTCTTCCTGGATATGAAGGGTAAGCGGCTCGTTGGAGACCGGCTTCAGAACGGCCGGGGTGCCCATCGTTTCCAGGCCTTCCTGTTTGCCCTCGGGCTGGGGCAGGCTGGTTTCGGAGACGGGGGTTACCTCGCCATGCTTCTTCCGCACCGCGGCGATGGCCTGCTGCGCGGCCTCATTGCTGGGGTCAATCTCTGCAGCGTGGAGAAACTCTGTCAGCGCCTCTTGTTCCTTGCCCGCATCCATCAGCTTCTGGCCCTTGGTCACGTGAGTAGCCGAAGCGGTAATTCGTACGCGGTAGAGCGCTGTGCGGAATTGCAGGTCCTTGGGGGCCTTGGCATGGGCCTTCTGATAGTTGTCAAAGGCGGCGTCGTAGTTCTCCTTCGCCTCGGCGGTCTGGCCGCGTTTGTAGAAGGTGCTGGCCGATTGGGCGCTCAGAGCAACGCTGGACAGGCTGAAGACCGCCAGAACGGCAAGAAGAGCCATCCAGAAAAAGGTTCCTGAAAAAAAGGATCTGGAGGCAGCCAGTGCTTGAACGCGGCTTATCATCGAACTCCCCGGCGTCTTGGCCGGCCCGCACTGCTCATCGGGCACTTGCGGGCTGCCTTGGCTGCCCCAGACGCGCATCTTGACGCATTTCCGATTCGTAAAAATTCCCATTCGACGCTGCCCCATTCTAACAAAGCCCGGCGCAAAACCGCTTGGAACCCGCGCCAATGCTAGGATTGAGATTCGAGGAGGCTTGCGGATGGCCCGTCAAACCAGCCATGTCATCGACCAGAAGGCCAGTCCCGGCCCGCAGAAGCCTGCCAAGCCCCGCGATCCGGTGGCCTCGGGCGAGCGGGATGCCGCGCACAATCGCGTCGCCAGCCACAATTACTTTCTGCTGGAGAAGTTCGAAGCCGGCGTCGCCCTGCGCGGCACCGAGGTCAAATCCATCCGCGAGGGCAAGGCCAACCTCAAAGACTCCTACGGCCTCATCCAGAATGGCGAAGCGTTTCTGCTCAACCTGCATATTGGCCCCTACTCCCACGGCAACATCTCCAACCACGATGCCACCCGCACACGTAAGCTGCTCCTGCACAAGACAGAAGTTCGCAAGCTACTCTCCAAGACGCAGATCAAGGGCCACACGCTCATCCCCACCCGGCTCTACTTCCGCAACGGCAGGGTGAAATGCGAATTGGCCGTTGCCAAGGGCAAGCAGGACTGGGACAAGCGTGAGACCGAACGCAGCCGCGAGGCCGACCGCGATGCCCGTGCCGCCGTCAACGCCAGCAAACACAAGATGGGACGGTAGGGGTTCTTCGTCTTCTCAGCGGATCACTTCAATATCAATTCCTAAATCGAGATTCTTCCACACCCGGTCCGTCGTGTAGACCGTGGCCTTGCGCTCAATGGCCAGGGCAAGGCAAGCCCGGTCGCCGAGTGAGAGGCCGAAGGGACGGGTGATGGAACGCAACTCGGCTGCCGTGCGCGCCTGATCGACTGTAAAGGGGCAAACTTCGCAACCAAGGCCCTCGATCCAGATCCATGCCTCTTCAACCCGTGCGCCGCGAGAGAGCATCCGCTCATGAACCTCCGCCAGATTCACCGTGCCGAGCAACGCGCCCCGCAGGATCGCATCGACAACTTCCACGCCGGACTCGTGAAAGAAGACGGCCAGAATCGCCGAGGAGTCGAGCACAACCGGCCTATGCAACCTGCTCCGCCTTGCGCATACGCTCCTGATATAACTCGCGGTCGCGGGCCAGCTCTTCCTCTTCGCGGCGGAACTCCTCGCGGCGCTCGGCGATCAACTCATCCGATGCCAGAATGCCAGGCCTGGCGTATTTCTCGCACTCCCTCTGAATGCGCCGGATGCGGGCGCGGTGCGACTCGATTCGCAGCACTCCATCCTGAACATCCATCAGGAGCGAATCTCCGGCCTTGAACCCCATCTCCAGCCGAATTGCGGCCGGAATGACGATGCGCCCATTTTGATTGATCTTACTGCTGGCAGATCTCGGATTCGTGACAACTGATCCCATAATGACACCCAATACAAATATGCCATATTTTCGCCTTTGTGTCAACGCATATAGTAATGTCATTTTACCTGATCTATGATCCATAGTTCCTACTCCCTGACCGCTGTAAACTGACTTCATGCGGACCCAACTCTCTTTTGCTCCCCTCTCCCAAATTAAAACCGAACTCCTGGCCGTTCTGGCCGCCGACACCCAAACCGGCAAAGCCTCCGATGCCAAGCCCCAGCCCATTCTGCTGACCGCCGATGCTGCCATCCAGGCTGCCGCTGCCGCCGTGCTCACCAGCGGCGAATTCAAGGCCGGCGCTAATGAAACAGTGCTGCTGCACGCCCCCGCGGGCCTCGCCGCAAAGCGTCTCCTGCTCATCGGATTGGGCAAGCAGGCCAAGGTTACGGCCAACTCCGTGCGCAACGCCGCCGGAACCGCCGTCCGCTTCATCAAGCCGCGCGGTATTCGCGAGCTGGTTCTTGCGCTGCCTGATTCGGCGTTGCTGCCGCCCGGTCCCTGCACAAGAGCCGCCGTCGAGGGCGCGTTTGTCGGCGACTTCGATTCCGACACCTATCGCAGCGAACGCAAGGACCAGAGCGTGGAGTCCTTCACACTGGCTGCTCCCGCTAACGCCGACAAGGCCACGCTCGAAGCAGCATTCGCCGAGGCCATCATCATCGGCGAGAGCCAGAACTTCGCGCGTTCGCTGGTCAATGAGCCGGGCAACAAGCTGACGCCCACCATCCTCGGCCAGCGCGCCGCGCTGATGGCCTCTGAAGTCGGTCTCGGCTGGGAGGTCCACTCCACAGAAAAACTGCGCGAGCTGAAGATGGGCGCATTCTGGAGCGTCTCGCAAGGCTCCGCCGAGCCGCCCGCCCTGATCGTTCTGCGCTACGAACCGAAGGGCGTGACCACCGGACCCGTCCTCGGCCTGGTCGGCAAGGGCATCACCTTCGACTCCGGCGGCATTTCCATCAAGCCCTCCGACAAAATGGAAGAAATGAAAACCGACATGGCCGGAGGCGCGGCCATGCTCGGCGCCATGCGCGCCATCGCCCTGCTCAAGCCAAAGGTGCGCGTCATCGCCGTCATCTGCGCCGCTGAAAACATGCCTTCCGGAACCGCACAAAAGCCCGGTGATGTGCAGACCGCCATGCCCTTTTCGCCGGATAAGCCGGGAAAAACCATTGAGGTCATCAACACCGACGCCGAAGGCCGCCTGGTCCTCGCCGACGGCCTCACCTACGCGCGCCAGCTCGGTGCAACTCACCTCATCGACGCGGCCACGCTCACCGGCGCATGCGTCGTCGCCCTCGGCCACGTCAACGCCGGCGCATTTTCCAACGACGAAGACTCCTGGGCCAGGTTCTACGCGGCGCTCGACCTCTCAGGCGAAAAGTTCTGGCGGCTGCCGCTGGGCGAGGAATACGCCGAGATGATCAAGTCCGACATCGGCGACATCAAGAACACCGGCGGACGCTGGGGCGGCGCGATTACAGCCGCCGAGTTCCTCAAGGTCTTCGTAGAAGACACTCCGTGGATTCACCTGGACATCGCCGGCCTGGCCTGGGCGGAAGACTCGAAGCCTTACATCGCCAAAGGCCCCAGCGGCGTCGGCGTGCGCTCAATCCTGGAGTGGGTGCGGAAATACGACTCTTAGCTCTTAGTTCCTAGCTTTTAAAAGCAGGAACCAACGACACAATGGGTGCCCCAGGTCCCGTTTCTGGGACCTGGGAATCGACGAATCCATTGGCGCGCATGCGCCGTATGCCTGGGCGGCCAGTCCCCGCACCGCAGGTGCTTACATCGCCTCCGGGCTTTCAATCCCCAGCCAGCTCAGCGCCAGCACCAGCTCCCGCAGCGCCACCGCCGCTGTCGCCAGCAAGAAAGTTTTCCGCGCCGGGTCTTCCTCGGTAAGGATGTGGTGCTTGTGATAGAAGTTATTGAACTCCTGCGCTAACTGAAAGGCGTGCTTGGCCAGGTAAGCCGGCTCCGAGTTCGCAATGCATTGTTCCAGCACCAGCGTTCGCCGTGCCGCACACAGCCACAGCGCCCAAATGTCTTCAGCGGCCTCGCCTTCAAGATAACCGCTAAACTTCGCTAGTCCCGATAACTTCACTAGCTCCGCTTCCGGCGTCGTACCTGCTTTGCGGAAAATGTTCCTCGCCCGCACCACGGCGTACTGAATATAAGGTCCCGTCTCGCCCTCGAAGCTCAGCGCGTCCTTGAAATCAAACGCAATCACCGAATTGCGCGTGAACTTCAGCATGAAGTAGCGCAGTGCGCCAATCGCAATCTGCTCGGCAATCCGTTGGCGCTCCGCGTCATCGCGCCCTGTCTGCCGCGCGTCCACCTCGGCGCGCGCTGCGGCAATCAGCTTGTCAAGCAAATCATCTGCCTTGACGCCGAAGCCCTTCCGTCCGCTGACCTCAATGTAAGACCGCTCCAAATCCTCCGCTGAAACGTCGTAGCCCAGCTCGACCGCGCAACGCGGCGTCAGCGCCACCATCTCGTAACTGAAATGCGTATAGCGGTCAGCCTGCTCTGCGTATCCCATTCCGCGCAGCGCCTGAATCACATTGGACTGCGGGTCGCTCTGCCGCGCGTCAATCACGTTATAAATTGCCTGCGCCCCGCCAAATTGCGGATGAGGCTCAATGCCTTTCTCCGCGGAAATCCAGCATTCGTGATTGGGATAACTGAAGAACGGCTTGTAACCAAAATCTTTTCCCAGCAGACCGAACTTCCACAGGTGATAGGCAATATCCTTGCCGACATACGTCACCGTGCCGTTGGAGCGCACAATCACTTTCGCATCCTCGTTCGTCTCGCCTTCCGTAGTCTCGGCGCCGGGCCGTGTCATCACCCAGCAACCCTTGTTCTTGCCTTCCGTCTCAAAGTAGAGAACGCCGGTTTTCTTGAGTTGCTCGAAGGCCGCTTCCCAGAACTTCAGGTGCAGAATCTCGCTCTCGCGCGGCAGAAAATCGTATTCAATCTCCAGCCGCAGCATGGTTTCCAAATGTCGCCGCAACACCGCCGTCGAAATCAGCTCCGCAACTTCAGCCGTCTCGTTGTCGCCACGCTCCAGCTCGTGCAGCGCGGCATAGCGCAACTTCTTCCGTGCTTCATTTTCTTCTGCGGTTCCGCTGGTGTACCACTGTGAGGTCTTCGCATACAGATCCCAGCAGTAGTAGTCGATCCGCTGACCCTTCTGTTTGAGTTCATCCAGCAGCAAGCGCACCTCGGCCAGCGATTTGCCTTCCAAATGCTGGAAGCCCACCACCACATCGGCCACCTGCACGCCGGTATTGTCAATGTAGTTCTGCACATCCACTTTTTGCCCGGCGGCGCGCAGCAGTTGCACAAACGTATCGCCCAGAATGGCGTTGCGCAGGTGGCCGATGTGCGCGGCCTTGTTGGGATTGATGCTGGTGTGCTCCACGAGCGAATGAATGCCCGATGCCGCCTGCGACCCGGCCTCCGTTGCGGCTGTCCTGCGTACGCCGGCCGTCCGGTCAAGCCGCGCATTGATATAACCGGCGCCGGCAACCTCAAAGCTGGCAAAGCCATCCAGCCCAGTCAGCGCGGCCACAATCTCCTGTGCAATGACCTTGGGCGCCTTGCGCAACTTGCGGGCCAGCTCAAACGCGATGGGTGTGGCCAGCTCGCCAAACTTGAGCTCCGGCGGAATTTCCAGCGGAATGTTCTCAAGCTGCAAGTCGTACTTGGCCTTGAGAACTGCGCGAAGATGCTCTGTGAGCCGTTTTTGCATTTCCAGATACACGTTTTCTAGCCTCAGAAATCCTTGATTTTCAAACGCAATTCTAACAGAATCGCGCCATCGACCTCCTTTCGTGTGATCGTTGCGATCCTATCTCCAGGAATCATTTTTCAAGAGGCTCTTCGGTTTCCATTATGCTCAACGCCATCCGCAATAGATATGCTCCGATGATGATTCCAAGCGTAGCAATGAGGATCTTCCAGCCGACATATGCCATGGTGATGAGCGCATAGATGATCCCAATGATCTGTAGTGCCCAGTCGAAATGAAGTTTGAATCGCCAGATTCTGGGGCGTATTCGAAGGCGGTAGATTTCGATCCCGAGCTGCTTTTCAATATTTTTAAGGTGACTCCGGTATTGGTGCGAATAGCGATGATGCCATGCGTAATGAAACAAGGCAAACAGGTAAAAAACAAAGCCAAGTAGAAAAACCGCTTTTGAGAGCGTAAAGCCAGGAAACCCCAATAAGGTAATGGAGTTAGACGACACTTCAGGCCTGAGCGCAAGACCCGGCAGCAGAAAGCTGACAGAGAGGATTGCGGTGAAGGTCTTGTGGCGTACATTCGTGCTTTCTGCTTCAAGCATTGCCAGATGCTTGTACTGTTCAAAAAGGGAAGGCTTCTCGGCGTTCTCTATGTGTGGTGAAACTTTGTGCGTTGTCATATCTCGTTGCACCTTCCTGCTACTCAACAAACTAGCCAATGTTTGCCATTAGATCTGGCGAACCAAAACGGCGAGCCTAATCCATAAGTTACCATTCAATTATGGGTCAGCATCACGTGATCGATTCACGTGTACCGCTGTTTCCAGGCGTTCGTGCGATAGGCAACGCATTGAAATGCCTTAAAATGGATTAGGATTATTACCTGCGCTCCTCCTTCCGGTTGAGCCTTTGGTGCACAGAGCCCACTTATGACGAATCCGACTGACATACACAAATGTTTTTATCTGACCACGCCCATCTACTACGTGAATGCGCGCCCGCACCTGGGCCACGCCTACTCGACCATCGTCTGCGACGCCATTGCGCGGCGCAAGCGTGCCCTGGGCATCGACACGTTTTTCCTCACCGGCACGGATGAACACGGCCAGAAGATCGAGCGCTCTGCGGAGAAGGCTGGCCGCACCCCCATGGAATTTGCCACCGCCGTTTCCGGCGAGTTCCGCGGCCTGTGGGACCGGCTCGGCCTCACCTATGACGATTTCATTCGCACCACGGAGGAGCGCCACAAGCGCGGCTTGCAAAAGTTGTTTGCCACGCTGCGCGACCGCGGCTTCATCTACAAAGGCTCCTACACCGGCCAGTACTGCGTGAGCGATGAACTGTATGTGGACGGGCCTCCGGGGACGGTCTGCCCGGACTGCGGCCGCGTGACGGAGACGGTGAGCGAGGAGAATTATTTCTTCAAGCTCTCAGCCTTTGAACGCAAGCTGCTGGAGTTTTACGAGGCCAATCCCGGCTTTATGGGCCCCGAATCCACGCGTCGCGAGGTCATCTCGTTTGTGCGCGGCGGGCTACGCGATTTGTCGGTGAGCCGCACGAGTTTTTCCTGGGGCGTTCCGGTTCCCGGCGACGAGAAGCACGTGATCTACGTCTGGCTTGACGCGCTGGCCAACTACATCACCGCACTCGGCTATGGCTCCGACGATCCTGCCGACAAGGCGCGCTTTGAAAAATTCTGGCCGGCGGATCTGCACCTGATTGGCAAGGAGATCAGTCGCTTTCACTGCGTCTACTGGCCGGCGTTTTTGATGGCCGCCGGCATTCCGCTGCCGCGTTCGGTAAAGGCCAACGGCTGGCTGCTCTTCGACCAGGGCAAGATGTCCAAGTCGCGCGGCAACATTGTCCGCGCGGAAACCGTCCAGGAAGTTTTGGGCGCCGACGCTCTGCGCTATTTCCTGCTCCGCGAGATTCCCTTCGGCCAGGACGGCAGTTTCAGCTTCGACGCACTGGTGCAGCGTTACAACGGCGACCTCGCCAACGGCTACGGCAACCTGGTCAGCCGCGTGGTCAACATGGTGCACAAGTACTTCGACGGAGTGGTGCCCAGCACTGGCGCGGAGACCGCTGCAGAAGCAGCGTTGCGCACATGCGCAGAGCAGACCATCGCCGCCTTCGGTCCGGCGTTTGACGAGCTGAATTTTTCCGAGGCGCTCAAGTCTCTGTGGCTCCTGGTCGCCGAGACCGACGGCTACCTGACCGCCAACGCTCCGTGGAAACGTCCAGCGGACCGCTCCGACGCCGACCACTCTGCATTGCAAGCCCGCGTGCTGACCACAGCCGCCGAGGCCATTCGCATCATCACCGCTCTGGTTTATCCGGTTCTGCCCGATTCCGCTGCCAAGGTGTGGCGGCAGCTTGGCCAGGGCGAGATTGCCGATGCGGCAAAGAAAGCATTCCTGACACAAATCGTGTGGGGCGGATTGAAGGCCGGAACAAAGTTTGGCGAGCCCGCGCCGCTCTTTCCCCGCGCGGAAAAGGACGCCGTCGAACGCATGCAAAACATCGAAGATCAAAATAGTTCGAGCGCAGTGGAAGCCGCCAGCGGTGCGGTCAGTGCGGAGCCTTCGTCTCCGGCGCAAGCGCCAGCCGCATTGCAGGTGCCCGCAAAATCTGGGGCGGCAACGTCGGCTCCGGCCGCAAAGACCAAGAAAAAAGAGGCAATCGTGAGCGAGAAATCCGAAAAGCAAACATTCCTGGAGAGTGCGCCTGTAGATTCTGTTGGCGTTGATGCCGCGAATGAAGCCCAGGCCTACGAAACGGTGGCAAAGGCCGCCAATGCGTCTGTCGCAGCCGCGCCGCAGGCGCCTACAATCGACACCACGCCCGCCGGTGAGCAGCACGCCGCGCCACTGCTGGCAGCGGCGGAGCCGCAGTCAGTCGCACCGCCGGTGCCGCAGGAGCCGCAGAAGATCAGCATCGACGACTTCATCAAGGTCGATCTGCGCGTGGCGCAAATCCTCGTCGCCGAGCGCGTTCCCAAGGCCGACAAACTCCTCCGTCTCGAAGTCGATTTGGGCTATGAGAAGCGGCAGATTCTGGCCGGCATCGCCCAGTTCTACGAGCCGGAAAAGCTCATCGGCCGCAAGATCGTCATCGTCGCCAATCTTGCTCCGCGCAAGATGCGCGGCCTGGAGTCGAACGGAATGCTGCTGGCCGCATCTTTGCCCGACGGCGCGCCGGTGTTGGCCAGCTTCCTCGAAGAAGTTCCGCTCGGCGCACGGCTGAAGTAACCAACTGCGGTGGTGCAGACGTCTTCGGCTCGCCGGAACACAATGCAATCTTGTTATGACCCCTTGGAGACCATGCAGTGCTGATTGATTCTCACGCCCACCTGGACAGTCCGCGCTATGCAGATGACCGCGAACTGATGCTACATCGCGCAGGTGAGGCGGGCGTGGGTGCGGTGCTGGCCATCGGCATCGGCGAAGAGCCGGCCCAGATGCATCAGGCGCTGGACATTTGCAGGCAGTTCAACGGACAGCCTGGAATCCCGAAGCTTTACGCCAGCGCTGGCGTCTATCCCCACAACACACCCGAAATCGACGACAGCGTTCTTGCCAAACTCGACGCCTTGCTGGCTGAGCCCGAGGTCATCGCCTGCGGCGAAATCGGCCTCGACTACTACCACGAGGGCGCGGCGCATGAAGTCCAGCGCGCGGGTCTCGTCCGCCTGCTGGAGATTGCCGCCACGCGCAAGCGCCCCATCCTGATTCATTGCCGGCCGAAAGAGGCCGGGGTCCCCAGCGACAGGTCTTCGTCGCTGGGGTGGCAAGACGGAACTACAGCCGCCTGGGATGATCTATTCGAGATTCTTGAGGCCCATTGGCGACCCACCGGTCTGGGCGGCATCATGCACTGCTTCGGGGGAAACTACGAACAGGCCGTTTGCTCGCTCAACCTGGGTTTCCTCATCTCCTTCGCCGGAAATCTGACCTATCCCAAGGCCCAGCCGATGCGGGAGGTGGCCGCGCAACTCCCCCTGGACGGAATTTTGGTGGAAACCGACGCGCCCTGGCTGGCTCCTGTGCCGAATCGCGGCAAGCGCAACGAGCCTGCCTGGGTGAGCCTTACGGCGCAAACTTTGGCCGGATTGCGCGGCGTCCCAGTGGAGGAAATTGCCCAGGCAACCACGAAAAACTTCAATCGGTTGTTTGACCTCAGCCCAGACGTGGGAAACTGATAGAGACGCGGCGGCGGAGTCGTCCGAGGGTTGAGGCGGGCGAAGGCGCCCGGTAGACAAGAGGGAAGTGAGCCATGGCCCAGGACAATTCATTCGACATCGTTAGCAAGGTGGACATTCAGGAGGTCCGCAACGCCATCGACCAGGCGCTGAAGGAGATTCGCCAGCGCTTTGACCTGAAGGACTCTCACTCGGAGGTCAATCTGGAGGGCAACGACGCCATCCAACTGGCATCCGACGGCGAGTATCATCTGGAAGCGGTCAAGGATATTCTCAGCCAGAAGCTGGTCAAGCGGGGCGTCTCGCTGAAGAACCTGACCTACGGCAAGCTGGAGCCCGCGCTGGGCAAGAGCGTTCGCCAGAAGATCAGCTTGCAGCAGGGCATTCCCATCGAAAAGGCCAAGGAGATCGTCCGCCTGGTCAAGGACGCAAAAAAGAAGGCGCAGGTCAGCATCCAGGGCGATACGGTGAGAGTATCGAGCAAAGATCGCGACGAGCTGCAAGGGATCATCGCGTTGCTTCGCGGCAAAGAGATGGGGCTGGAGTTGCAGTTCACCAACTACCGCACGAATTGAACCCCCGCGGCGGGGCAGCCGCACGGTAGGATTAAGCACGGGGACCGGAGAGCTTTGAGCACACTGGCATTAGCGACGGCAAAAGAGGTTTTCGAGCTGCTGCGGGACGACCTCGTGGCCATCGAGCAGGAGCTGGGCCGCGACGCCGCCTCCGGCGTCAGCACCATCACCGAGATTGCCGAATACCTCCGCGGTGGCGGCGGCAAGCGCATCCGTCCAACCCTGCTGCTGCTCTCCTCGCACGCACTCGGCTACTTCGGCCAGAGCGCCATCCGCCTGGGGGCAGTGGTGGAAATGGTCCACACCGCCACGCTGGTTCACGACGACATCATCGACGGCGCCGATACCCGCCGAGGCCGCCCTTCGGCCAACACCACCTGGGGCAACGAAAAATGCGTGCTGGCCGGCGACTGGCTTTACATGCAGGCCTTCAAGGTTGCTCTGGAAGAAAAAAGCCTGCGCGTCCTCGATCTGCTCATCGGCCTCACCCAGCAGATGGTCGAGGGTGAGCTGTTGCAGATTCAGAAGCTGGGCCGCGCCGTCAGCGAGGCCGAGTACTACGACCTGATTTATCGCAAGACAGCCTGCCTCTTCTCGGTTTCCATGCGTCTGGGTGCGGTGCTGGCAGGAGCCTCCGAGGCTGCGGAGACGAGCCTGGCCGCCTATGGCCGGGCTGTCGGCCTGGCCTTCCAGATTGTCGATGACGTACTGGACCTGACGGCTACCGAAGAGGTTCTGGGCAAACCCGTGGCCAGCGACCTGCGCGAGGGCAAGGCCACACTCTCGGTCATTCACTCCATCGACCACGGCACGGCCGCCGACCGCCAGACCATTCAGCGTGTTCTGGACGACCGCAGTTTCGAGCGCGTCAGCCGCGAGAAGATTCAGGCAATTCTGGCGCGCAACGGCTCGGTGGAGTACGCCATGAGCGTCGCCGACCGCTACGCCGAACAGAGCCGCCAGGCTCTGGCCTCTCTGCCTGACTCCGAGTACAAGCGCGCCTTGCTCTGGGTGCCGGATTTCGTCGTCGCGCGGGAGAAGTAACTGCTTTTTTTCGACCAAGCGTATCCGCTGGAGAGGCTTTATGGCTACACGTCAAAGCACGATTGATTACATCCTGGAACAGATCGAAGCTGCCGGGAATGTGAGCGCCAAAAAAATGTTTGGCGAGTACGGAATCTTCTTGGGCGAGAAGATGGTCGCCCTGGTCTGCGACGGCCAACTCTTTGTGAAGCCGACCGAGGCCGGAAGAGAGTTCCTGGGCAAGGTTGTCGAGGGCTGCCCGTATCCGGGCGCGAAACCCTGCTTTCTGATCGCCGGCGACAAGTGGGAGGACCGCGCATGGCTGACACGGCTCCTGCAAATCTCCGCCGCCGCGCTGCCGCCGCCGAAGAAAAAAGCGCCTTCCAATAAAAGCAAGTAAGCGCGCCTTCAAAAGCTGGATTCCAGCCTATGCATCCTGCACAATCGTCCCCTGATGGTAGACAATCATCCAGCCCTCCGCCGTGCTGCGCCAGATAGTTGCCCGGCGGGTAAGCCGCTGATTGTCCTGAAGCAGCGTGTAGGTTAGAAGGTAGGTGTCCTCGCTCAATCTGCGGCAATGAAAATCCCGCGTCTCCCAGACGTCGGCGTGCGGTGCGGCAAATCGTTTCTCCAACTCATCCAGTACGAACTGCCGGGAGTATCGGCGGCCAGAGGCGCCGGTCTCCCAGTAATCCTCCACCATCATGCGCTCGAAATCGGCCCTTGTGGTTCCGAATTCCGGGCGATGGAAGATGGGTTCGCGGCGGGAGAGTTCAGCGAGCACACCGAGCAGCTCAGGGGCGGTTGTCAGAGTGGGTTCCATGGCAGATAGCATAGCGGGGTTGCACAACCTTTTCTCTTTTTTTGTTGAACTGTGCAACGGATGGGGTGCCCGGATTTCTACTCTTTCTGTCCCGACTCCATCATCCCCCATAGCGCGGCGGCGTATTTTTCCGGCAGGGGCTTTTTGTTCATCTGGTCGTCGCAGACCACGTGAGTCGTCTCGCCCTCGGCCAGGAGCGTCGGTTCCACTCCCTCCTGAGCTTTACGAAGAACCCGATAAGCGAATTTGATCACCGAGCCGCGTAGCAGGGAAGGGCTGGTTTCGATCAAAATCCGGTCGTCGTAGCGGGCAGGGGAGCGGTAGCGGCAGATAGCCTCGACCACCGGCAGAATGCACTCGTGTTCGGTCTCCAGCACGCTGTACGAAAAACCCAGGGCGCGGAGCAGCTCCACACGGCCTACCTCAAACCAGACCAGGTAGTTGGCGTAGTAGACGACGCCCATCTGGTCGGTCTCAGCGTAGCGAACTCGAACTTCGGCGGTCACGTGCATAATGCGGTTCCCCTGTGTCTGATAATGCATGAATTGCGTCCCCGGTTTTCCACGTGGAACGCGAAGTTATCCACATATTACCGGGTTTCGCGGGGTTTTCTCTTTTGCTTATGAGCAAAAAGGAACACTGTTTTCTATTACTCACAACAGCAATAAAGCCGCGATAGCTTGCCCTGAGCGCAGCCGAAAGTGGCAGCCCCCGGCAGCCCTGAACAGTCTCTCACGGTTTCAAATGCGTAAAGAAGGGCATCCTGGCGAAATCGTTGAAGATGATTAAGGCTCCAAACGCGACCAGCAAAATGAACGCTCCCTGGTAGATGCGCTCTTTGACGTTGATGCTGATGTCGCGGCGAATAACGCTTTCAATCAGCAGGAAGAGAATCATGCCTCCATCCAGGATGGGGAAGGGCAGCAGGTTGATGATGCCCAGGTTGAGGCTGATCATCCCGGCCAGACCGATATACGGTCCCCAGCCCTTCATCTCCGCAGCAGTACCGGCCATGCGGGCAATGCTCACCGGCCCGGCTAGCTGGGTCACGGAAACCTTGTGGGTAAAGAGTCCGCGCAGCACCTCGAAGATCAGTAAGGATTTTTCCGCGCAGAACTCCCTGGATTTGACGAGTGCCTTGCCCCAGGAAAGCGGGTCATTGCGTGTGGGGGCTGGCATGAAGAGGAAGCCCAGCTTCCAACCGCCCTCAAGTTGCGCGGGATGGGCGATGATGGGCGGAAGAGTAACGCCGTTGCGCAGGATGACCAGCGTGAGCGGCTTACCCTGCCCGGTTTGCATATAGGGCAACAGCGACGTAACGGAATGGAAAGAGTGGCCATCGACGGACTGGATGGCGTCCCCGGCGCGCAGGCCTGCCTGATCCGCGGGCATGCCCGGCTGCACTTCCTGAACGCCGATGGGGCCAGACTCCTCCTGGGGCATAATGCCGGCATCGCTGGGGATAAAATCATCGTTCTTGGCCGTGGCGGGCACGTGCAGGCTCAGTTGCAGGGTCTTGCCGCCACGCTCGACCGTAACCGGCACGGTTTGATTGGCGTTCATCTTGAAGCGATAGTAGACATGCTCCCAGTCAGGATTGTTGGCGCCGGCCACGCTGCGCAGGATGTCACCTGGCTCAATGCCGGCCTGGGCTGCCTCCGAGCCTGGAGTGACCCATTCGACGTTGGCGGATTTGATTTCGACAGCGGGGACCTCGTTGATCCAGCCGTAGTAGCCCACCATCACCACAAAGGCCAGAACAAAGTTGGCCACGGGACCGGCCGCACCAATCAAGATGCGTTGCCAGCGGGGACGGGAGGTGAGTGCGCCGGGGTCCTCCGGCGGAGCAACAGTTGCTTCGCCTTTGGCGGCGTCGCTGAGTTCGGCGAAGTTCTCGCCAAACATTTTGACATAGCCGCCCAGGGGAAGCAGGCAGACCTTGTAGTCGGTGTCTCCGTACTTGTAGCCGAAGAGGCGCGGGCCGAAGCCGAAGGAGAAGGCCTCGATGCGGACCCCGCAGATTTTGGCGACAGCAAAGTGGCCGAACTCGTGGACCAAAATCATGACACCGATCATGACGATAAACGCGACGATAGTGACAAGATCGTGATGAAAATCATGCGCGCCGATGGCATTAAGAAGGTGATGAAGAAAATCAGTCATAAGTGTGCGGTTATTCCCTCGATAAAACAGTGGTCAGTGGTCAGTGGACAGTAATCAGTGATCAGTGGCCTAAGGTTGATATTTGCCGCTGTTTTGGCTCGGAGACTGAAAACTGAGAACTGACAACAGAGAACTAAATTGCCAGCAGCGTACGCGCTGTTTGACGGGCTTCGCGGTCTGTAGCGAGGACCTCTGCAATGGTGGCAGGGTGCGCCTCTGCTGTGGCTGCGAGCACCCTTTCAATTGTACGCGGGATGCCGGTGAAGGGGATGCGGCGGTCCAGGAAGGCCTCCACGGCAACTTCGTCGGCGGCGTTGAGGGCGATGCAGTGCGCTCCGCCTTTTTCGGCGGCCTCAAAGGACAGGCGCAGGCAAGGGAAGCGCTCCAGATCAGGCTGCTCGAAATCCAGGTGGCTGAGCGCGGCTAAATCAAAAGTCAGTGTCGAGGCGGGCCGTTCCGGGAATGCCAACGCATAGAGAATCGGCAGGCGCATGTCGGTGACGGAGATTTGCGCCAGGATGGAGCCGTCCACGTACTCCACCAGTGAATGGACCGTGGACTGCGGGTGAACCGTGACACGCACCTGCGCAGGCGTCACGTCGAAGAGGCGGCAGGCCTCGATGACTTCCAGGCCCTTGTTGAGCAGGGACGCGGAGTCGATGGTGATGCGCCGGCCCATCACCCAGGTGGGGTGCTTGAGGGCCTGCTCAGGGGTGATGGCGGCGAATTGCTCCAGCGGCAGCTTGCGGAAGGGACCGCCGGAGGCCGTCAGCCAGATGGTCTTGACCTCGGAGTGCGCGCCGACGCGCAGGCACTGATGAACGGCGTTGTGCTCGCTGTCGATGGGCAGAATGGGGACGTTGCGCTCGCGGGCGGCCTTGGTGAGAATTTCGCCGGCGGCCACCATGCACTCCTTGTTGGCCAGGCCGATGGGCTTGCCGGCCAGAATGGCTGCGTGCGTGGCTTCCAGCCCGGCTACTCCGACGATTGCTGAGACCACAAAGTCAGCCTCGGGCAGCGTGGAGCAGGCGACCGTGCCATGGGTTCCGTAGACCACCTCGATGCCGCTGACGCCGGCTTGTTTGAGATTGGCGGAAAGCTGCGCTGCCAGCTCTTCCGTGGCCAGCGAGACGAGCCGTGGCCGCCAGCGAAGGGCCTGCGTAAAGGCTTCGTCGAGGTTGCGCCCGGCGGCCAGCGCGGCCACCGAGTAACGCTCCGGAAATTGCTCGACGATGGAGAGGGTGCTTTGGCCGATGGAGCCGGTAGATCCGAGAATGGCGAGTTTTTTCATAGGACTATATGAAGTTTACTAAAAAGCATCCGGCCAGCGCTGTCGTCCATGGAGCACGGAAGCAATCCGTACCTCGTTGTCTTGAATTGTGTAGGCGGCAATGTAGGAAGTTCCGGGAATGACTAGTTCGCGTGTTCCCGCGACACGTCCCGTTCTGCCGGATAAGGAGAAGTTGATGAGACGATTGACGGATTCCTTGATTCGATTCGCAACTTTACCCGCAGCCGAGGGGTTATCCCGGGCAATGTAGTCACGGATTGATTCGAGGTCCGAGACTGCCGTGGGCGACCAGCGAATGATCATTTTGGCGCGGGCAACTCATTCTCAGTGCCCCAACTATCCAGCCACTCCATCACGCGCTCATTCGAGATGGAGTGACCCGCTTCCAACTCGGCCAGGCCGGCGCGAATATGCTTGTGTTCCCAGCTATCAGGCGCAAGGTACATGGAGATGACCTCCGCCGCCACATCGGAGACAGGCTGTTGTCGATCATCCGCCAAAGCCGCCAGACGCGCCTGAACCGCTGAATCGAGTTGAACAAGAATCGCTGTTTGCGGCATAGAACACCCACTGAAGTAATTATGCACTTATTTTCTAATTAGGGATAAACGGACTTACCAAACCTCAACTCCGCGCGGGGGACCCCAGTCCATTTCCTCCATCGTGGCACCCTCCGGAATGCCCTCCAGAATATCTTCCAGTGTCTTGCGTTTTCGAGGATTTGCGGGAACTGATTGCGAAGACTTGACGAGCGCAATACCGCCGCTTCCATTCGAGACCCATTCCACCGGCTCACCGACAGGCAGCGATGCCTCAGCCACTAACTCCTCTGGAATCTCGACGGTGAGTGTGTTTCCAACGCGAACGATTCTGGTAGTCATGGGGCTAACTCCTACTGAAATCATAGCGCGAAACAGAGTCGGCGAGTGTGATTCTCTTCTATTCCCTGTTCCCGCTCAACACCGCTAGTGAATCATCTGGGCGTACCACAGCACGGGAGCGGCCAGCAGCAGGGCGTCGATGCGGTCTAAAACGCCGCCATGGCCGGGGAGCAGGGAGCCGGAGTCCTTGACGCCTGCCGAGCGTTTGAGTGCTGACTCAGCCAGATCGCCCACCTGGGCAGCCACATTGACCACCACGGCCAGGCACAGCCAATACCACAATGACCCGCCGGCGTAGGAGAGCCCGCCCACGTCCCACCTCTGCAGCAATTGCGCGAGGCCGAGCAGGACGAGGGTGGACAGCAGGCTGCCTCCCACCGAGGCGAGCGTGCCTTCCCAGGTCTTGTTGGGGCTGAGCGTGGGGGCCAGTTTGTGCCGTCCCCAGGCGCGGCCTACGTAGAGTGCGGCCGTGTCTCCGGCCCAGACCGCGCAGAGCAGGAAGGTAACCAGGGAAGGGCCGTTGCCCTCTTGGTTCTCGCGCAATGCGGGCAGAACAAGCAGTGTGAATCCGATGTAGATCAGGCAGAAAATGGAGGCCGAGGCATCGGCCATAAGCTGCTCAACCGGCCTGAAGAACGTGCAATAGACCAGCAGTCCCAGGCTCAGGATGCCGAACATGCCGAGCGTGGCGGGGTTTTGGATCGGCCACTTTAAGTTGCTGGCAAAGAGCGCCAGAACGGCCAGCACCACAGCAATGCGCGGCGGCGTGGCGCCGGCCTTTTCCGCCAGCCCCAGAAACTCCCATGCGGCCAGCGCAGCCACGGCCGCTACGGCCAGCGTGAAGAGCCAACCGGGCCCGATGAAGACCAGGACCAGAACCAGAGGGATCAGAATAAGAGCGGTGACAACGCGTTTCATTAGGGATGAGGATACACCGCCGGGGCGGTGTGTGTTCACTCCATTGCCTTCAATGCGTCCCGCACCTTCGATAAACAGTTTACAAAAAGACAGAATGTCTATTGACAAACTGTCTGTCTTGTTCTATTCTTGTTTTGTCGCAAGGGGATGATTTATTCGACGGAGTGCGGCGGAAAGGAACCTTATGAACTATGGATTAAGTGATCAAGTTCGAGCCGTTGCGTTGGAAAAGTATGTGCATCCCGCAATACGTGCAGGCAAAGTTCAGTTTTCCGTAGCGGTACGGGATTTAATGCGGCACTTGCAGGCGGATGGCTTCCCCGCGAAAAACTGGCCTCAGGTCTGCACCGCGATCCAGGCACATAAATTCCTTCGCGAGAATGGGCTTCAGATTGAGGGTGTTGATGGCCCCCCAAAGAAGCAGAGTCCTACGGTTGTTGTGCGATATCAGGTCGCGAGCCGAGTGGCGAAGCCAACGACAGGATCAGTTGGATTGGAAGAAGAGGTTGCAAATCTGAAAGACGAGACTCCCTCGGAACGCGCCTATCGGCTCACTGAGAAACTGCGTGGGCTTTTGAAAGAGGAGTTGGCGGAGTACGGGGGCGGCGAGGCATTCCTGCGCTGGGTCCGTGGATACGACGAGGAAGAGGCATGAGCCGAATCTTCTGGGATTCCATGCTTTTTATCTATTTGCTTGAGGACAACCCCACATTTTCTACGCGTGTTCAACAGTTACTGGATCGCGCTTACAATCGCGACGATTTGCTCTTTACAAGTTACCTTGCGCTGGGCGAAGTGATGGCCGGAGGGGAAAAGATGCCCAGGCCGCAGAAGGCGGCGACCCTGCGCGCTACCATTCGGGAGATGGGATTCACATGCCTGCCATTCGACGAAGGTGCTGTCGCTCCTTTCAGCAGGCTGCGCGCCAAGGATAAAGTGAAAATCGCGGACGCGATTCATCTGGCTTGCGCGGCCTCGGCTGGCATCGACCTGTTTCTCACTGGCGACAAACAGCTTGCCAGGCTTGATATTCCAGGCATCCAATTCATTGCCGATTTCAATAATCCTATTTTGTAGGTTAAATATCGAGACGATGGTTGCGTTTGCTTCCTACAGAGATTTCACTGACTTTAGAGGGCTGTGAAGCGGGTTGTGTGCGAGGAGGCACGGTCTAAGAGACTTCATCGCCATCTAGTTGAATTCAGAACTGGTAGCTAAGAACAAAAGTACTCAGCTTGCCACGATCTTGATTTGATCTGAGTTCTCTTCTACTTCGCCTACGTTCTCGCTCAGGCCGCCGTAGCGGCGTTCGCGGAGTTGGTATTCAGCGATAGCTTCCAACAAGTGGACGCCTTTGAAATCCGGCCACAGCCGCTCGGTGACGAATATCTCCGTGTAGGCAATCTGCCACAGCAAATAATTCGACAGGCGCATCTCGCCGGAGGTGCGGATCAGCAGGTCGGGGTCGGGCATGTGCGCGGTGTAGAGATGGCGGTGAATATCTTCCTCGGTGATGTGCTCCGGAGGGATGTGCTTCTGCTTCATCTCGGCGGCCAGGCCGCGGAAGGCATCCACCAGCTCCGACCGTCCGCCGTAGTTGAGGGCCAGGGTGAGGGTGGTTCCGGTGTTGCCGGCCGTGGCCTGCTCGGCCCAGCGCATCTTCTCCTGTACCTCGGCGGGCAGCTCGTGGGTGCGGCCAATGTACTTCATGCGCACATTGTTGTCCATCATGCGCTGCAGGTTGGACTCCAGATAAGTTTTGAGCAGGCGCATGAGGAAGTTGACCTCGGCGCGGGGGCGGCGGAGGTTATTTTCCAGGGAGAAGGCGTAGAGAGTGAGCCACGGCAAGCCGATGCGGGAGGCGGTTTCGGTGACCAGTTGCACGCTGTTGGCGCCCTGCTGGTGGCCGAGGAAGCGCTTGAGCGAGCGATGGCCGGCCCAGCGGCCATTGCCGTCCATAATGATGGCCACATGCTGGGGCAGGCGCTCCGGCTTGAGGGTGGCGTAGAGGACGCGCTCCTCGGGGAGCAACTCATCGATGCGCAGTTTGGCAGCAGGAAACAAGGGATTTGCCTCAACAAATGCATTCGAACTTGCGGGCCGTCACACAATCCTTCTGGCGCCGCGAGCCGAGGCGTTTCATCCTCGACCGTAGCACAAGCGCCCATGGGCCGCAATTGTCCCTGCGGCCACGGCAGAAGGCGCCCACCTGCGCAAGCGCCCGGCGGAGAGCGTGGCAGCCATTGGCCACAAGACCCGGAGCAAGATGCTGCCGGCTCCTGGACCCTCTACGCGATGCGCCGGGGGCCCATGGCCATGTCACGCGCCGAACCCATGACCAGCGACCGGTGCAGCGGATCAAGGCAAGGCAGCAAAGCCGCCATCTCAGACAGCAACGGGTCGGCCATGATCAATGCCACTTCCTCGTCGCGAAGGCTGCGGGCGTCGCGTATCAGTTGGCGTATATGCACGCCCAGAGCATCCGCCAGCCGCTCCAGAGAGCTGAGGGTGGGAATGGCCTTGCCGTTTTCGATCTTCGAGATGTAGGTGCGGGGCACCTGCATGCGCCCGGCCAGTTGCCGCTGGCTCAGATGGCGAGCGCGGCGGATCTCCTTCACCTGGCCGGCTACCCTAAGGCCGGCTTCGGTCGCGGGATCTACAGGGGGATTGTCAACCGGGATAGGCCCTGGCCGCACAGGCTCTTCGATATCCAGGGGTCTGTGGCACCTTCTGCAAAGGCCGTTGACCGGCCGGAACTGAACTATTTTGCAGTCGGAATACTTGCAGTGCAGAACTTCGCGTGTCTCCACGCTCGCAAGTGAAGTAGCCATGTGGGTTGTGCGGAGTGCCAGAGCAGGTACCCCGCGGTGCGTCGTAGCACCACGTTATGTGATACTTTCCGTGATATGTACCATAACTGTCAAGTGAAAAGTTGGGTACAAACCGAGGTTACAAGGATCATTCCCGAGAAATGACCCGAGAAACCGGGGGAACCACGAATCAAGTTAGTTAACAGGGAGATCAAGAAAGCCATGAACAACTGCACCGGAAATGATGCAAAAGAAAGCGGTTCCAGCTACGGGCGCGCGCAGGCCTGGCAACTGCTGACCGAGTGGACTCAGAGCGAGAACCTGCGCAAACACGCGCTGGCAGTCGAAACCTGTGTTACAGCCATGGGCGAGGCGGAAGCCGCCCGCCTGGGGCTGGCCGGGGAAGAGCGCAGGGCGCTCATTGAGCTGTATACCACCACGGCCCTGCTGCACGACTTCGATTACGAGCGCCATCCCACAGCCGAAGAGCATCCGTACGTTGGCGTCCGCGAACTGGAGCGGCTGGGCTGGCCGGAAGAGATGCGCACCGCCATTCTGGGCCACGCGCAGTACACCCGCACACCGCGCGTCACGCACTTGGCCAAGTCTCTCTTTGCCTGCGATGAGCTGGCCGGGTTTCTGACCGCCTGCGCGCTGGTCAAGCCGACCAAAGCGATTGCCGAGGTGGAAGTGCCCAGCGTGCGCAAGAAGATGAAGGACAAGGCCTTCGCCCGCGGCGTCAACCGCGAGGACATTCTGCAGGGCGCGGCGGAGCTGGGCGTGGAGTTGGACGCGCACATCGAATTTTGTCTGGAGGCGATGAAAAAGAGGGCGAGCGAGTTG
>Ga0302201_10000989_pt1 | contig 25375 bp, 18 predicted proteins | sample II_Bog_N3_2_FD_194586 | JGI IMG/M metagenome (GOLD analysis project Ga0302201, IMG submission 194586) | Peat permafrost microbial communities from Stordalen Mire near Abisko, Sweden - II_Bog_N3_2 | ecosystem: Environmental > Terrestrial > Soil > Wetlands > Peat | place: Sweden: Abisko... | reverse complement strand
AGGAAAGCGGCCCAGAGCATCTGAAACACTTCCGTTGTCGGGTCTGCTGGGAGGGTATGAACCTCGGTGAAGGCGAGGGTCACAGTAAAAAAGAGGCAGAGGTATCCGCAGCATCCGAGGCTCTTGCAGCGGAAGCTTGGCAATCACGGAAATAAACGCCACAACAGCCTGGTCTCATTTTCCTTTTCCGACACTCCATGGAACCTTTCCCCACCCCCACTCTTCCGCCTCTTGGTATACTGATCGGCATCGTTCTGGTCGGCTCCCACCTGTTTGGCTTGATAGCTTCCGAGTTCTGTATACGGATTGCCCTCGGTTTTCCACGATCCCGCACCTGGGGAACTGCATTATTGGCCATCACTTCCCTCTGGCTCCTCACCCTCACCGAAATGAGCGATCTTGGGGAATACTCGCCCATGAGAAATTTGATCCTTCTCGGCATCATCGTTTCTTCTTTTCTACTCTGGAAGTTCGTTCCGGATTTTCTCTCCTCACGATCCCTTGGCTTTCTGCTGCTGCTCGCAGCACACCCGGTTCTGGAGTCCAGCTTTCTTCAACAGGGATTCCTCCATCTCGCCCTGACATCATTGGCTTACCTTTGGGCAATCACGGGTCTCTTCCTTGTCGGCATGCCCTATCTCCACCGCGATCTGATCGTATGGATCTCAGCAGAGAAAAGTCGCTGGAATCTCGCCTGCTTTGCAGGACTCCTCTACGGCACACTGCTCCTGATTGACGGGTTGAGGATGACGATTCTGTCGTAAACGGCCAGCCGGGACTCAGTTGTTTAGCGGTTCTGGCTAATAGCCTAACAGCCTTCAGTCTTATCCCCTTTGCCCCTACTCGCAGCGCAACGCCTTCACCGGATCGAGTCTGGAGGCAATCCATGCCGGAATCAGTGCCGCCAAGGAGCAGATAACAAAGGCGCTGATGCAGATCATCGCCACATCGCTTGGCACGACCTCGGCCGGAATCGAGGAGAATTCATAAACACTCTTGGGAAATATCTCCACCCCGAGCACGGAAGCAAGCCACTGACTCACTTCATTGCGCCAGCGGATAAGGGTCATGCCCAGCGCGAGTCCGCTGGCAACGCCGAAGATGCCAATGACCATCCCCTGAATCAGAAAGACTAAAATCACCTGCCAGGTGCGGGCACCGAGCGCCTTGAGCACGCCTATTTCCCTCGTCTTCTGCACGGTCATCGTGATGAGAGTGTTCATGATACCGAACGCGGCCACGAGAATGATGAACATCAGTAGGAAAAACATGACATGGCGCTCCATCGCGATGGCGTCGAAGAGTTGCTTGTTCATATCCATCCAGGTGGTGCAGGAGAGATCCTCCGGAAGAAATTTTCTCAACTCCTCGCGGATCTCGGCGGCCTTGTCAGGATCAACCGTTCGCACCGCAAGACCATGCACCGAACCTCCAAGTCCATAGAGTTCCTGGGCAATATGGAGCGGCACAAGAAGGAACTCACTGTCATAGAGATAGCGACCACTCTCAAAAATGCCCGTCACCGTCAACTCGGTCGGGAGGATCATCTGTCTCAGATTCTCAACATCTTTATCCTTATTCCCCTCAGATTTTGATTTCAACCGGTCAAGCTGATCAACGACATCCCCGATCTGATGCGGGGAATAAATGGTAATGACATCTCCGGCCTGCACGCCGAGAGAGCGCGCCAACTCCGAACCGAGCACGGCATTGTCACCGGAAAGATCGAGCTTTCCGGCAATGATGAACTTGGAAAGATCCCCGACCTTTTCTTCCAGAACAGGGTCGATACCACGGATTTTGGGCGCAAGCCTCTGGTGATTAAACTCCACGATCACCGGTCCCTGCACGAACGGTGCCGAGGCGATCACGCCGGGCGCCTTGGTGATCTTATTCTGCACATCATGCCACTCATCCATGAGCCCGTTGTTGGAGACAAGGAGATGAGCGTCAAAGCCGATCACCTTCCGCTGCAATTCCTTCTCGAATCCCGTCATGACCGACATCACCAGAATCAAAACGGTGATACCAAGCGTCACTCCGATCACGGAAATCAGGGTAATCACCGCCAGAAAGGTGCGCTTCGGCTTCAGATAACGGGCCGCGAGGAAAAGAGGTGCGGGAAAACTCATGCCAAACGGTGCCATGTCCGACACAAAGAGTCAGCTACATCTTACTTCTTTACGTCCCGGCTCCACCAGAATGCGACTCGTGATCAAGGTAATCAGCGCGAGGATGAAAACGCCTAAAAAGTAAATGCTATGGCGGCGCAGATGAAAGGGTCCTTCCACAAGATCCAGCCCTCCCAAGGAATCGAGCAACCATCCCCAAAGCAGTGGGGCCACACCTGCTGCTAAACTCGTGATCACCGTGGCAATCGCGAAATAGTGGTTTTTTCCAACCTCTGGAACCACAGCCATCCAGAGGTGAGCACTGGATACGCTGAATCCAGCGATGGCCACACCTCCCAGAAAATTAAGCAGCAGAGCCATCCACCAGCTTGCGGCGATGACACCCGAGGACATGGCGAACCAGAGCACGAGCGCCAGGGCGAATACCGAGAGGGAAGCCCTGATGAAGCGGATGCTTCCATGTCGGTCAACCCGCACTCCCATCCATTGCAGGATCAATATCGGCCCCACGAAAGTGAATGCAGAGAGAGCGCAAATCAGCATTGGAGAGAAATGAGCCTGCACTCTGAGATACTCGACGGGGAACACACTCAATCCTCCCGCTGACATCACGAAGCAGAGGTTAAAAATAATCGAGTTCCGGAAGGGGGCAAGTCGTACCATGGTACCGAGCGTTACGGACTCGGAAAATCTTCCTCCGGCATCCGAGCGCTTGGTATCGGGAGTGAGGCGAAGGTAGAACAGGCTGATGACGGCACCGATCACGGCAACACAAAGAACGAGAGAATAGTGCCACGGCTCGACATACCCCTTCATCAAAAATGCCGAGAGGAGCATCGCGATCAATGAACCGGCGTTGACGAAGGTTTGATCGACGGAGATGAAACGCCCCCGGATCGGTGCTCCCACCAGACTTGTGATCCAGGGCAGAAATGAGGAGGAAGAGATACCCCTCAGTAAATTGAAAAAGAAGAGGCTCGTAAGGAGCAATCCGAGTCGTACCTCCTTGGAAAGGAAAAAGAGGATTGGCACAAGTGCCGATGTGGCAATGAAGACAGAACGCACCCCCCACCCCATCAGGGCGAAGGAACGGTAGCTGTACTTTCCAAGATGCCTCGCAGCGGGAAGTTGGAGGACTGTCATCAACGGAGTGAACGAGGCGATGATGCCTAGGATCACCGAACTGGCCCCAAGATCCTTGGCAAGAAGCACCGTGGGGGGACCGATGATGATCTGGAAACAGATTGCGTTGTAGAAATTGAACCAATGAAAATTGAAAACCCCTGCCGAATACGGCACGGGAACAAGCCCCAGGGGCCCTGGATAATCAGTCTTTGGTTCTTCCCCTGTCCTCACACAACTCCTTGGGAAGCGCTGAATAAATCGCATTGAGGCCGTTGCGGGAAGAAACCTCCGACTGGCGTGGAGGAGGTTGGACTGCCGAAGGCAGCCTGAGCGAAGAGAATGGTGAGCGGCGTGGGAACGCCCGAGTTCAATGGGCGGGTATTGACTCGCTCGCTCCCGCTCGGCTCGCCCTGACGGGTTTGCCTATCGGCAAATCTATCCACACCGTTCCCACGGTGCGTATTGCCACTGCGCTTCGCGCCTTGGAAAACTCTCAAATACTCTTCAGCGGCCATCATGGGATTTACTAAGCGATTCCCTTGGCTCATCAGTCTGCCGAACGCTGCTTTAGATGCGGAAAGAGAATGACATCGCGGATCGACTCGGTACCGGTGAGTAGCATGACCAAGCGGTCGATGCCGATGCCAATTCCACCCGCCGGAGGCATTCCATACTCCAGGGCATCCAGAAACTCCGTGTCGATTTTTTGCTGCTCCTCACCCGCCTGATATTCCAGCCGTTCGCGTTGGAGATCAGGATCATTCAACTCCGAATACCCGGGGGAAATCTCCTGCCCGTTGATGATGAGTTCATAGACATCCACCGTTGTGGGGTCGGCTTCATTGAGCTTGGCCAGCGGCACAAGATCCTTGGGAACATGGGTCACAAAGCAGGGATCGATCGTCTTCTCCTCCACCAGTTTTTCAAAGACATGCTGGGCCATTTCAAACTCCTCGGGGCAATGGGAAATGTCGAGTTTCAGATCGGCACACCGCTGCTGCTTCCCCTGCTTGTCGAGCGCGAACCATCCCGGCACCGCCTCCTCAATCAGCTCGTTGTAGGAGGCCCTCTTCCAGGGACGAGAGAGATTGATCGTGCGGGTGATCTCCCCTTCGGCATTGCGGTGATGTACCTGAAGGTCCTCATTTCCAAGCATCAGGGCGAGATGACAGACCATCTCCTCGACCAACACCGACATGAGTTGGAAGTCCGCGTAGGCCCAGTAGGCCTCCAGCATGGTGAACTCGGGATTGTGACGGCGGGAAATCCCCTCGTTACGGAAGCTCCGGTTGAGTTCGAAAACTTTCGGAAATCCCGCCACTAGCAGACGCTTGAGATAGAGTTCTGGAGCAATGCGGAGATAAAAATCCATTCCAAGGGCATTGTGATGCGTTTTGAAGGGTTCGGCGGCGGCACCACCGGGGATCGCCTGCATCATCGGAGTCTCCACCTCCAGAAATCCACGCTCATCAAGGAAACGGCGGATTTCACGCACGATGGCCGTTCGTTGCAGGAAGGTGTTGCGGGAGGAGGGGTTGGCAATGAGATCGAGATAACGCTGGCGGTAGCGTGTCTCGGCATCCTGGACGCCATGCCACTTGTCAGGCAGAGGGCGAAGCGACTTGGAAAGCATCACCAACTGCTTCACCTTGATGCTCGCCTCGCCCGAACGAGTTGTGAAGCATTCACCCTTCACACCGATGAAGTCACCGATGTCGAGTTGCGCGGCAACAGCCATTGCCGCCTCATCGACCTCCTTTGCATTCAGATAAACTTGCATCCGACCTCCGATGTCGGAGAGATCGAGAAAGCGGCTCTTGCCCATGTCACGGTAGGCCGTGATGCGGCCTGCCAGGGAGACGGCCTGCCCTTCGACAAAGGCGCCCTTAACCTCGGCCACGGTACCGCTAGTTTCAAAGGCTCGGCCAAAAGGATCGATTCCAAGTTCACGGAGGGATTGAAGTTTCTGCCGACGGACGGCAACGAGTTCGCTAAGAGGTGACTGTTCCACCCTCAAAGAGCAAACGGAGATGACCCTCTGATCAATCAAAAACGGAGGAAAGACTCACAGGGATGAAAAGGATGAAGGGGATTTTCTTCAAAACAAGCATGCTCATGAAAACTATCACTAGAGCGTTTTAAATAATAGTGTGGCCATCGATTTGCGAGTGCTATGGGGTTGGTTGGCAAGGAACAAGCGAAGCGGCTGTAGTCTCTGTGCTACAGCCCGAGCGATGCGACACCGCCAAACGCCTTATGCCACCGCAAAGAATGGCTATAGAATTACTTAAACCGCTCTAAGTTCCCAAGCATCCCTTCCATCCTCCTTATCCCTGTGAATTCTATTTCTTCCCTCCAGTCACCAGCGACGCAGCCAATCGGAGTGCTGAAAGAAAACTGTCAGGACGGGCGATCCCTTTTCCCGCAATTTCATAGGCAGTTCCATGATCAGGACTCGTCCTGATAAAGGGGAGACCGATCGTGACATTCACCCCATCGTGGAAGCCAAGCAGTTTCAAGGGAATCAACCCCTGATCGTGATACATGCAAAGGACGGCATCAAATTCCCCTTGGGAGGAACGCCAGAAGATCGTGTCAGGACTCCAGGGCCCTGAAAAAGAAACTCCGGGATTGGCTGTCCTCAGGAGCGAGAGAGCCGGTGCAATAATAAGCTCCTCCTCATCGCCCAGATCACCGTTTTCCCCGGCATGGGGATTCAACCCGGCCACTGCAATGCGGGGGGCGGCGATGCCTCGGCGTTTCAGAAAATCAGCCAAGAGTCCCCCCACCCGCACAATTTCCGAAATCGTGAGTAGCTCCGAAACCATTTTGAGCGGCACATGAGCCGTCACGAGGGCAACCGTCAACGGTCCACCGGTCAGCAGCATGGCGTAATTCCCAATTCCTGCCTGTGCGGCAAAAAACTCTGTTTGTCCTGGGAAGACGAACCCTGCCTCGTGCAGATTCCTCTTATTCACCGGACCGGTGACGACAGCCGCCAAATTCCCTGCAACAGCCTTGCGGGCCGCCTCTTCCAAGGAAGCGATAGCTCGTAAGGAACCTTCCTGATCCGGTTGACCTGGGTTTCTCGGAGAAGGATCTCCGATGACCTCCAGACGCACCCCGTCGGGAACTTGCTTCAAGGCCTCGGAGAGCAACTCAGGACCAACTCCGGCAGGATCACCAGCGACGAGGCCAATGATAGGGAGGGAGGAATTTTTCATTGGGAAAACGGGAGAGAAAATATATTCACAGGGATCAGGAGGATGAAAAGGATTCAAAAGGAGAGGATTCCTTTTCTCTGTTCAAATTTCTCCCACTATCCCCCCTCATCACTTTTATCCCTGTGAGGTTTTTCTTCTCTTTGTCTCAGGGAGTGAACCTCTGCCCTACATAATCTTGATGTAGGCTTTTTTTCTCAGCGTATCGATCCACTCCTCCTGTGCCTTGAGCTTCTCCTGCTGGATCAATCCTTGGACGATATCCTGCTGCACCTCCGAAAGCGGCTTGGTGATTGCAGGCTTCTTATCCTCAACCATCAGGATGTAATAAGAGTTATCAACCTGTATGACGGGGCTAATCTCTCCCTTCTTGAGCGAAAAGGCCACCTTGGCGAGGTCTTCGTTCAGGGTTTTGCTTTCAATCCAACCCCAGTCACCGCCTGACTCGTTGGTGGAGTCTTCCGAATACATCTGGGCCATCCGGTCAAATTCGGCACCACCGGCCAGTTTGTCCCGGATCTCGTAGGCCATCTGCTTTTTTCCGATCCCTGGATCACTGGAGGCATCCCCTCCGGATGATCCACCTTCGTGAAGGACGATCATGCGTAATTTCACCTGCGCGGGCGTCGTGTAGGTGGCGGAGTTCTTGTTGTAGTACTCGCGAATCTTGATCGGCGACACAATGATGTTGTCGCTCGTTTTGGCCTGTCGCATCGCCTGCACGGTGATCTTGTCCTTTTCAATGTCACGGAAGCGAGCCATCGAGAAGCCCTGAGACTGAAGTGTTTTGACAAAAGCGAGCCGGTCACCACCGAATTCCTCACGGATGATCTTCTGCACACTATCATCAATGACATAGGAAGGAATGGTGAACTCCTTCGTTTTGAACTCCTGAAGGATCAGGGCGCGGTCGATGAGATCCTTGATCGTTTGTTCATGGATGGTCTTGATCTTTGCCTGAAGCTCATCGCCATGATAGACTTCAGAGGCTGATTTTTCCTGGGCGGCAGCCAGTTCACGCACTTGGGCGAAGGTGATGACCTCACCGTTCACCACCGCGGCGATACCGTTGACCACCTCCTGGGCAGCCTGTAGAGGCAGCGGAAGCAGGGACAGAACAAGGAAAAGCGTGAAAAATAGGCGGTTCGGTATCATGGAAAAATGTGGCTTTCACAAAGTGTCACGGAAACAGGCGGGATGCCCAGGGCACACCCTACTGTTTCAGCGCCTCCAGAAAGCGTAAAATCTCGGAAAGCTTGGAAGCGGGCTTGGAAGCCGTCAAGCGCGGAAACTTGTGACCCATCAGGAGAAAATCGCCGCGACGGGTCAGCATCAGTCGTTCTCCCCGTGTTTCGACCTTCGTAATTCCCTTTGCATCGGCCGCCCGGCGAATTCGCTCCATCACAAGCAGGTTACCCACTTCAGGGGGAACGGGGCCGAAGCGATCGCGCCAGGAATCGGCCAACAGTTCCAGTGCAGCAAGATCGGAGGCGGCGAGGGATCGATGAGCTTCAATCCGCAGCTTGGCTTCGGGAAGATAGTCCGCCGGTATGTAGGCCCCGCAGCGACGGATTCGATCCTCCTTCCCCACGGCAGGATCATTCCTGAGTTCCTCCGGTGTGAGAGCCACAAAGTCGAACCTGAGCACGGCTTGGTGATCAAAGGGAATGGCTGTTCCAGATGAAGCCCCCTTCATCCTCTCCACTGCCTGACGCAACATCCGGCAGTAGAGATCAAATCCCACAGCAGCGATGTGTCCGCTCTGTGCGGTCCCAAGGAGGTTACCAGCTCCACGAATTTCCAGATCCCTCATGGCGATACGAAATCCCGATCCGAGCTGGGAATATTGACGGATCGCCTGCACGCGTTTTCGCGCCTCTCCGACCATCATCATATCCCGCGGGAGCATCAGGTATGCATAGGCTTTCTGACGACCCCTCCCCACCCGCCCCCGAAGCTGATAGAGATCGGCCAATCCAAATCGATCGGCACGGTCGATGATGATCGTGTTGGCGTTGGGAATATCGAGACCGCTCTCAATAATCGTCGTGGAGACCAGCACATCGGCATCCCCGTCGACGAAGCGCTTCATGACCTCCTCCAACTCTCCCTCCTCCATCTGACCGTGACCGACGAGCACGCGGGCTCCGGGGCAGAGTTCACTCACGCGACTTGCCACCTTTTCGATGCTTCCAATGCGGTTGTGCAATAAGAATACCTGTCCTCCACGCGCCCGTTCCCGCTGAATGGCATCACGAATGATGCGCTCGTCATACGCGCAAATCACTGTCTCCACCGGCTGACGGGCGGGCGGCGGTGTCTCGATCACCGACATGTCGCGCGCCCCCATGAGCGAGAGGTAAAGGGTTCTTGGGATCGGAGTCGCTGAGAGCGTCAGTACATCAATCAGGTGGAAACGGTTCTTGAGTTCTTCCTTGTGCTTCACGCCGAAACGCTGCTCTTCATCCACGATTACCATGCCGAGTTCCTTGAAAATCACATCGGGGGAAAGAAGCCTGTGCGTACCGACGACCAGATCAACCGAGCCATCGGCCAATCCCTTCACCACCTGCCGTTGTTCGGCGGTGGTACGGTAGCGGCTCAGGAGTTCGATTTTTACGGGGTACTCGCTCATGCGCTCCTTGAGCGTTCTGGCATGTTGTTGGGCAAGTACCGTCGTTGGAGCGAGAAAAACCACCTGCTTCCCTCCCATGAGCGTCTTGAATGCGGCCCTCAGCGCGACTTCAGTTTTTCCGAAACCGACATCACCGCAAAGCAGTCGATCCATCGGACGGGCCGACTCCATATCCCGCTTGATTTCCGAAAGGGCACGCAACTGATCGGGTGTTTCCCGATAGGGAAAACTCTGTTCCAACTCCCGTTGCCACGGTGTGTCAGGACCAAAGGCATGACCCTTCCCGGTCTCCCGCTCCGCCTGAAGTTTTAGCAACCGGCCTGCGTAGAGAAAGACCGACTTTTCCGCGGCCTGGCGTGTTTTCTGCCATTTTTCATCACCCAGTGTTGACAGATCCGGCGTTAGTTTTCCGACGCCGACATAGCGGGAAACCTGCCAGGCCTGCTCAATGGGTACAAAGAGTCGCGCCTCGCCGGCAAATTCCAACGCAAGCACTTCGCTCTCCGTGCCATCGGCTGAGGGAAGGCGCTGCAGCCCAAGGTAACGACCGACGCCGTGATCGGAATGCACAACCAGGTCTCCTTCTTCAAATTCGGTGAAATCAATCGCCGAACGGGAGGCTCGCTGGCGCTCCCTTCGCTGATGCAAGCGTCGAAGGCGCTGGGTCGCAGAGCGTCCAAAGAGTTCCGCATCGGCAAGGACGGCAAGCTTACCACCGGGGAAGCAAAATCCACGGGAGATCGCTCCAAGGCGCGTCTCGGGAATCGGCTTTAACTGCGCCGCCGTTGCAAGTTCTCGAAACCTCTCTCCCTCGCCTTCCGTCGCACTCAGCAACATGACGCGCCACCCCTCCTTCTGCCATCGGGAAAGCTGCAGAAAGAATTCCTTTCGCCGGGCCTCATCGATCACAAAATCCCCGGCTCCAAAAGAAGCGAAGGGAATCGGGTCAAAAACAAGGGCCTTCGAACTTTCCCCCTCTTCTTCCAATGTGGGTGCCGAAGAAATTCTAATGCGCCTAGCCCGGGGCAAATTCACTGCTGCCTCCTCCGCCTCCCAGCCAATCTCAACCACAAGAGCTTCCGGTTTAAGATACTGGGAAAGTGGTACGGAGGCACGGTCGGTATCACCCAGGTTCAGGATGCAGGAATCCACTTCCCCGACGGAAGTCTGGGTATCGAGATCGAACTCACGGATGGAGGCGATTCCCTCCTCGTCGAATTCAAGACGGCACGGCAGCTCCTGCTGCCACGAAAAAAGATCCAGAATACCTCCCCTTAGGGAAAACTCCCCGCGCCGCGTCACCTGGGCGACGCGCTCGTATCCTCCATCCTCCAGCTGCACAACCAGTTTTCCCGGTGATCCCTTCCATCCCTTCGGGAGTCTGAGTTCACTACCCGTCAGATCGGATGGGGAGGGAACCAATTCTTCCCATTGTGACGTGGTGACGACAGGTGCCAGGCATTCCCCGTGAGCAAGTCTCCCCAGAAGAGCCAAACGCTCGGAAGCCCGCTCTGGATCAGGAAGGCCGAGGCCAGCAGCGGGAATCTCCAGATCGGGAAATAGAATTGCTTGATTGATCCAGGCTCCAAGCTCGGAGGCGAATTCCTCCTGCGTCCGCACATCGCGGCAGACAAACCAGACCGGACAATTCGTCGCCAGACTCCTCGCGATCACGGCAGCAACAAAGGGCCATGCTTGTTCGGAAATATCCCCGAACAGGAGATCCGTCCCCGCATTGGAGACATCCGAGAGCAAACGACGCAGCTGAGGCACCTTGCCCGCCGCATCAAGCAGATCGTTATGAGCTCCCGAGCAGGCCATGAGCGTAAAGATAATGCTGGGCAAGCTGTCGGGCATTTGAAATTTCCGGGAGGTTCCTGCCATCAAGGGTTGAGATCGGCATCACACCGAGACGGGAATTAGTGATTGCCAGCGCCCTGGCACGACGCAGATCCGTCATCTGCAGTTCCTTTTCCACTAATTGAGCCTGACGGGAAACCCAACTTAAAACGGCTCCGGCCCGGACTCCCGCACCCGATGCGGGAGTAAAAAGAACGAGATTTTTTCCCGACTTGGGTGAGCCCATCCAGACGATGAGATTTCCCATAGCACAGGACAAGATCCGCCCCTTGCCATCACAGACGATTCCCTCATCGGCCCCTGCGTTCTGTGCTGATTGAAGTGCTTCCAGATGCGCTGCGTAATTGCCACTCTTGACTCCCCACCCATCCCCTAGAAACGGCTTCTTCAGGAGAGTCAGCGCATATCCCTTTTCAATTTCCCGCACGGTTGGGAAGGCGGATGGCTCCCAAGTGAGGTAGCATCCAGGATGTCTGATTGGAGCTCCGGGAGCTCCTGGGCCTGCCGTCAGATAGATGCGCAACATACCGTCGCCCAACGAGAGGGTAGTGAGAAAGGTGCGGAGTTTGGCGCCCAACGCTCGGGAAAACGGGAAACCATGAGTCGCTGCCGAAACGGCAAGCAGTTTCAGATGATCCGAAGCAAGCAACGGGGCTCCATGTCTTACAGCAATGCTTTCAAAGAGATGCTGCCCGTACCGGAATCCACGATCACACAGCGGAATCCCCGACGGGCAGGGACGAATATCATCCCCCTCCCACCACCAGGCAAAAAACTCATTCGGAGGAGTCACTCTCCTGGCCCTCCATCCGCTCCAACCTCTTACGCAGGGTGGCCCGGGTGATCCCGAGCAACTTGGCGGCCTTGACCTGATTATTTCCCGTAAGCTCCATCGCCCGGCGGGTGAAATCCTCCTCCAACCATGGCAGCAATTCCCGATCTCCTTCCTCGCGTGTCAGTGCAGTGAAAAGTGCCTCAGAGGCCTCCTCGACACTCAGAGCGGCCTTGGCAGGCCCGGCACCAAGCGCTTCAGCGGCCGTGTCCGTTGTAATGCTGACCTGTCCGAGGGGCAGATCCTTTGGCAGCAACACATCGCTTGCGGCCAGCACGCAGGCCCGTTGCATGGTGTTCTGCAACTCCCTTACATTACCGGGCCAGGGATAAGCCTGCATGACCTTGATTGCTTCTCCGGAAAGCTGGAGAAGCGGGCGATGCTGCTGGTTGGCGATCCTGGAGAGAAAATACTCGGCGAGCAGGGGGATGTCCTCGATGCGTGCGCGAAGCGGGGGGAGATGAATCCCCACCACATTGAGCCGGTAGTAGAGATCCTCCCGAAACTCTTTTGCCGCGATGGCCTGTTCCAGATTGCGGTTGGTGGCAGCCACGATGCGGACATTGGCCTTGATCGTGGCATTGCCGCCAACACGCGAGAATTCGCCCTCTTGGAGAACACGAAGCAGCTTGCTCTGAACGGCAAGCGGCATCTCGCCAATCTCGTCAAGGAAGAGTGTCCCTCCGTTGCACTGCTCAAAACGTCCGATGCGCTGGGTGGCGGCCCCGGTAAACGAGCCTTTTTCGTGACCAAATAGTTCGCTCTCCAGCAGATTTTCAGGAATCGCGGCGCAGTTGATGGCCAGCAGACTTTTTTTACTCCGCTCGCTGTAGTGATGAATGGCGCGAGCGACAAGCTCCTTGCCTGATCCGCTCTCGCCGGTCACAAGCACCGGTGCATCGCTCATGGCGACGCGTCCGACCATCTTGAACACCGACTGCATGGCTTCGGACTGTCCGACAATATCATCTCGGAACTGCTCGACCGTCAGGGCCGGCTTGACGGGAGAGGCGGCTCTCAACTCGGCGGAAGCCTTCAGCGCCGTCTCCACCACCACCTTGAGCGTGAAGGGCAGGGATTCCTTGCGGAGAAAATCAAAGGCTCCCAGCTTCATCGACTCGATCACGGCCTGGGTGGTTCCAAACGCACTGATGATGATGACCATGGCGTTGGAGGATTCCGCGCGGATCTTGGCCAGGAGATCGAGTCCGCCGGCCTGACGCACCTTCATTTCTGCGATCACGAGATCCGGTTTTTCCAGACAGAAAATCTTGAAGGCGTTGTTCTGGTTGGTCTCGGTGATCACGCGGACACCCGAGGCCTTGAGTTGCTGGCGAACCCATTGGAGAAAGTCAGTCTCGCTGTCCACCACAAGAACAGTCTGATTGGGGTTGATGGAATTAATCATGAAGGAAGTGAAATTGTCCCGTTCTCCACGGCGGCACCATAGCGACGGTCGCGGGATGAGAAGTCAGCGATGGCGTCCCGAAGATCCTGCCGGCCGAAATCGGGCCAGAGTTTTTGGGTGACATGGATCTCCGTGTAGCTGAGTTGCCAAAGAAGAAAGTTAGAAAGCCGCATCTCTCCGGATGTTCTGATCAGCAAGTCAGGATCAGGCATCCCCCCGGTATTCAACCGCGAGGAAAAAAGCTCTTTTGTAATTTCGTCGGTCCTGATTTCACCGGATTGAACACTGGTGGCCAGGGAACGGGCCGCCTCCACAATCTCGTCGCGGCTTCCATAATTAAGCGCCAGAGTCAGCACAAGACGGTCGTTATGGGAAGTTTCCTCCATCGCACGTTCGAGACGTTTCCTCACCGCATCCGGCAAATCGGCAATCCTGCCAATGGTGGCAAGCTTCACGCCGTTTCTGTTCATCTCCGCCACTTTCTCAGCAAGGAACCGCTCCAGAAGCAACATCAGCCCAGCTATCTCATGTTTCGGACGGCACCAGTTTTCCGTCGAAAAGGCGTAAAGGGTCAGATAGTCAACGCCAGCATCGATGCAGCCTTCGCAGATATCCTGCACCCGGCTGGAACCTTGTTCATGCCCCTTGAGCCGAGGCCATCCCCGTTCGCGAGCCCAGCGCCCATTCCCATCCATGATGATGGCGATATGCCTCGGGATTCTCGGCGTGATATCGTTGGGGGCAGACGGAGTCACGGCTAAAGGAGTTTGATGCAACCCGGTTAAAGATGGATCGTCTGTTCCCGTCCCGGTCCGACACTGACAATGGAAAGTTTCGCACCGCTCAGCTTGGCGAGAGTCTCGGCATAGCGCCGGGCCTTCACCGGAAGCTCATTGTAGCTGCTGATCTTATCCGTGGGCGTCAGCCAGCCAGGCATCGTGGTATAGACAGGGCGGCATCGCGCCAGTTCTCCGGCATCCGTCGGCGGAGTATCGAGAACAGGGCCCTTGCCATCAATTCGATAACCGGTACAGATACGGATTTCAGGAATCCCATCCAAACCATCGAGATTTGTGATGGCGAGTTGATCGACTCCATTGACGATGGTGGCGTATCGCGTGGCCACGGCATCAAACCAACCACAGCGACGGGCACGACCTGTGGTGGCACCGAATTCGCGCCCCATTCCATGGAGCATATCACCCAAGACATCGTCCTCGGTGACCAGCGGCCCCTCACCGACACGTGTCGTGTAGGCTTTGACCACCCCCATCACGGAATCGATACGGTTGGGAGCAACCCCCGAACCCGTGCAGGCACCTCCGGAAGTGGTGTTGGAACTGGTGACAAAAGGATACGTGCCGTGATCGATATCAAGGAAGGTCCCCTGAGCACCTTCGAAAAGGATCTCCTTCTTCGCCTCCATCGCCTTGTGCAAATAGGCGACCGTATTGATAACAAAGGGCGTGAGCACCTTGGCTGCCGCCACATAATCGGCAAGCACTTTTGCTCCGTTGACCGGCTTGCCACCCAGTCCCTTGAGGACGGCGTTATTTTCGCGGATGCGGAGTTTGAGTTTTTGGGCAAAAACCTCAGGACGGATTAGATCAGCCATGCGGAGTCCCGTGCGGGCGGCTTTGTCGCCATAAGCAGGGCCGATGCCCCGTTTAGTGGTGCCGATCTTGTTCTTCCCCTTGAGTTCTTCGCGCCGAGCGTCGATTGAACGGTGATACGGCATCACAAGGTGGGCGCTGTCACTGATGAGAAGATTTTTATCCACCTTGATTCCCCTCTCGCGAAGTCCCTGAATCTCTCCGACCAGGGCGACAGGATCAATCACCACACCGTTGCCAATCACGCAGATTTTTCCTTTGCGAAGGATGCCGGAAGGAATCAGGTGGAGCACATATTTCTGCGAGCCATTAACAATCGTATGGCCTGCATTGTTCCCCCCCTGGCTCCGAACAACGATATCAACCTCTCCGGTCAGGACATCGATGATTTTGCCTTTGCCTTCATCCCCCCACTGGGAGCCTACAAGAATAGTGTTCGACATGTGTATTTCGCGAAAAGTCCGGGGCTAAAATCCGGCAAGTGGTTAAAAATCGACAGTTGCCGCGCAAAGGGCAAGGAAATAACCCGTTTATCCGCCCCTTTCGGAAATCACCTGCCATCCGTCTCCTCGAGCAATGGCCGCAGAAAATCGGCCAACTCCGATGCCTTGCTTGGGTCAATGAAGTCCGTGTGTTTTTCAAACATTCGATTGATCATGACCCCGCCCAAGGCATAGTGATGCCAGAATTCGATTTGCCATGGTTTTCTCTCGCTTGGAACCACCAGGTGGACAAAAAGCGGTAACCTCGGAGGTTCATACCTGTGACAGACCGCCTCGAAATAGTCTCCCGAAAGAGGAGTCTCTATCAGCGGGAGAGAAGGCTCCGGCTGGCCTCCGAGACATTTTTGCAGACGTCTACCCACCAGTTTCAATCCGTAAACTACTACAGGAAGCAAACCAGCCCCACCCTTGCGTGCCTGTTCAAGATGCAGGCTCTTGTGCATATGAAGCCTGATGCCAAGGGCAACTTTTGCCTCAGCTTCCGTATCAAGCACCACAAAGAGGGAAATACGCCCCCCTTTTTTCAGTAACTGGTCGGCGACAGCGTAGGCAATCCACCCTCCCAAGGAATAACCCAGTAGATAATATGGCCCGGAAGGGTGAAGGGCCCGTATCTGGTCTGCATAATAGGCAGCCATTGCCTCGATGGAGTCATGATTGTCATGGGTTCCATCCAATCCGATGGCCTGCAATCCATAGACCGGCCGGTCTGGGGCAAGCTGGCGGGCAAAATCAAGATAGGCAAAGACATTGCCTCCCATGCCATGCATCACGAAGAGCGGGGTCTTTTTCCCGTCGGGTTGCAATGGCACAAGGGAACTCCAGGCGGGATCATCCTTGTTTTTCTTTAGATAGGCCGAAAGTTCGGCCACCGTCGGCGCCTGAAAAAAAACGGCTATCGGCAAGCGTTGATAGGCCAGCTTCTCGATCTCATTGGTAAGAATGGCCGCCGTGAGAGAATGCCCTCCCAGATCAAAGAAGTTGTCGTGAATGCCAAAGTTTTTCCGGCCAAGAACCTTTTGCCAGAGTTCCAGCAGGCGTTGTTCTAAGAGATCCTTCGGAAAGCGCTGAAACTTGCCATGTTCATCGTCTTTCGCGATTTCATAAGGTGTGGGAAGCGCCTTTCGATCCCTCTTGCCGTTCGAATTCAAAGGAAACCGCTCCATCTCCACAAATACAGATGGGATCATGTAATCGGGCAGTGACTTCGCAAGCCTGCTCCGCAAAGCGGTTGCTGGGGGTAGGTTTTTTCCTTGTTTCGCAATGCAATAGGCCACCAACTGCTGATCGCCGGGGGTATCCTCACGGCAGATGAGCAGAGCCTGGCTGATCTCCGGAATCCCGAGTAATACGGTTTCAATCTCCGCCGGTTCAATTCGAAACCCCCTCAGTTTGATCTGATCATCTACTCGCCCAACAAAGGAGACGGTACCATCGGGGTTCCAAAAACCCAGATCGCCGCTCCTGTACATTCTGGAAGAGGGATCTTCTGCAAATGGATTCGCAACAAACCGCTCCGCCGTGATACTAGGACGGTTGATATATCCACGCGCCAATCCGTGGCCCGCAAGATAGATTTCACCGATACAATTCACAGGAACGGGCTTTCGCTTCTCATCCAGAATATGAATCTGTGTGTTGAAGATTGGTTTTCCTATCGGTGGCGCGAGATCCCTCCAGTGTCGATCACACACCCATCCGGCACAATAAACCGTCGCCTCCGTCGGACCGTAGAGATTCACCAGTTGTGCGGATGACCGGTACTGAAACCGAAGCATCAGATCTAGCGGCATGACTTCTCCTCCACAGAACGCCAGCCTCAACGTCCTTACAGAAGGAAAAGATTCCTCCTCGATCACCATGCGCAGGGTCGGAGGCACAAAACTCGCAACCGTCACCTCGTGTCGCAGGATCATTTTGACAAGATAATCAGGCTCCCTTTGGCCACCCGGTCTGATGAGCAGTAATTTGGCCCCGGAACAGAGTGTTGTGAAAATCTCAAAGACCGAGGCATCAAAAGTAAACGGTGCTATCTGAAGAAAAACATCCCCCGCCCTCATCGGGAAACGTGTACTGCACCAGTGGAAAAAGTTAATCGCGGCACGGTGACATTCGGCAACCCCCTTCGGTTTTCCAGTCGAGCCGGAGGTATAGATCACGTAGGCGAGATTTTCAGAATTAACCCTGGTGCTGGGTGATGTGGTGGGATTTCGTGCGATTCCCAGCGTCGGGTCGTCCAGAAAGACAATCCTCTGCGTTCCCTTAGGCAGACGAGAGGGAAGTTCTCCCTGCGTGATGACGATATTCGTCCTACACTCGTCCATCATGAGTTCTAAGCGCTCCGTCGGGTAGGCCGCATCAAGAGGAAGATAGGCTCCACCAGCCTTCAATATTGCCAAGATTGAAATGATCTGCTCGAGCGAGCGCTCCAGGCAAACCCCGACAATCACCTCGGGCCCCACGCCGAGTGTGATCAGGTGATGGGCGAGCTTATTGGCCCTCTCATCCAGTTCCCTGTAGGTAAGTTCGATGGCACCGAATTGAAGAGCCATGGCGTTGGGTGTCCGATGGACCTGCCTTTCGAACAGTTCGTGGATGCAGAGATGGCTTGGATACTCCCTCGCGGTATCATTCCATTCCACCACCTGCTGCAACTCTACTTCACTCGGCATTGAAAAATCATGTTGAGGAAACGCTGATTTAATCGCAACGATACTGTTGCGGAAGGAATGGGCCGCAGGCAAGGCGGCTTTTGCGCGAGCATCCCCGCAGCGGGCTGTAAGCGCAAAGCCAACGCAGCCTTCGGCCAGTTACCGCCGCAACCCCATAGGGCTGTGGATACAAGGCTGATTTTCGGCGTTGCTCGCTGGGGCAAGACCGCAGGGGTATTGCCACTGCGCTTCGCGCCTGAAAAATGAGTCTTTTGTCCTACAGCAGTCATCATGCGATTAAATCAGCGCTTCCTTAAGACGAGATACCTCAAAAGGGAATTTTAACCTTCTCACACAGCCCTAAAAACTCAACCGAATTATCCTTTTACCCAGTAATGGAACTAATAATGAGCTCCCTCCTGGTGCGCCTAGTGAACCGCATCAAGAAGGGAAAAGATCTGGAGCCCGCCAAGAAAATTAAAGTTCTGGGAAGAAGTCTGCGCCTGATTATTGATCCAAATACTTCCCCCAGCCGAAAATCCCCCCCCATTCCATGTCCCGGAGGTGGATAAGCCTCCTCCATTGAATACGACAACTCCACCCTCATCCCCACCGGGTGGATACTCCACAGTAAAGCTTGTCGTCACCTCCGGGGCAGCCACGTATTTTGCATCTCCTGCTTGATGAGCTGAAAGCACCACTACGCCCTCACCACTGAGATTCACCTTGTTACCTACTATTTTTGCCGGACCCGATTTCACGGTGACGCTCACCTTCAACCCCGAGCTGGAAAGTGGCGGCGTGATGCTAACAATGTGGGAATTAACATACCATGCCTGAGTTGGAATCGAAGCGAAGGGAGCAATAGTCTGAGAGAACCGCCTAACGACAAAACTAGTACTCACGCTTGGGGCTGGGAGATATTGTCCGTTTCCGCTTTGGGTGGCTCTCAGAACGACGGCTCCCACTCCGGTGAGCGTTACTTGATTTCCAGAGATCTTCGCGGGACCGGAGGCAACAGTGGTCGTGACTTGCAGTCCGGAACTTGCCGTGGGAAGTGTGATCGTGATAGGCGAGTGATCCAAGGTTTGGATGCCTACCGGGGGAAAGGAGATATGCTGAGGGGCTTTGACTTTTGACTGAAATTCAATAGTGATCGGTTTAGCCGGGAAGTAGTTGGTGTCACCAACTTGGCTGGCTGTTATCTTCACTTTACCTGTGCCGGTCAGGGTAAGAAGATTTCCAGAGACAGATGCTGGACCTGAGGCAACCTGGTAGCTGACGGGGAGACCAGATGAAGCTGTCGCCGTGAGGGGGAGGGAATTCAGCGTGGATGGTTCGGTTGGCAGTGTCTTGAATGTGATCGTTTGGTTCCCCTTGCCGATCGTGATCGGAAGAGTTACTTCGGGAGCGGCAAAGTAATCACCGTTGCCGCTTTGATCGGCAGCCAGAGTTACCGTTCCCGCTCCGATTGTTGTAATCGTATTGCTTGAGATGGTGGCTGGGCCGGAGAGAATCGATAAGGTCACAGGCAAGCCGGAACTTGCCCTAGGAGGAATCAAGGTGAAAACCGTCCCAAGAGGCACCGAACCCACTATTATGGTAAATGGAGCTATCGTTTGGTTGAAGCTTTTTACAGTGAAACTTGTTGTGACTTCCGCAGCAGCTTTGTAGTTCCCATTGCCAGGCTGATTGGCTGCCAGAACGACCGTCCCGCTACCAGTCATTGTAACTGAATTGCTTGCAAAGTTGGCTGGCCCTGATTTGACAGTCACAGTTACTGGCAGCCCAGAAGTGGTGGAAGGAAGGGTGATTGGGATTGATGTCCCGTTGGTTTGGGTCACAATCGTTGGTAAGGCCGATATTGTCTGATCTGTTGGGACGACTAGCGCTAAGGAGAAATCTTCACCGGCTGCTACTTGCACGGCATTGGTCAACCACATGGGAATCGTTGTTTGACCATTGAAATTATCTCCCCAACTAATAACGGATCCATCGTTTTTGAGTGCCACGACATGATCCCATCCCGCCGCAACCTGCACAACATTGGATACTCCCGGCGGGGTTTGTGATTGGGTCCAAGAGATAACACTTCCGTCGTTGAGTAGCGCTGCTGCTTCCATATATCCCGTTGCAACCTGGACAACATTGGTGAGAAGCGTGGAATTGTTCGGGCCATATCCAAGCAGCCCCCATCCGTAAACAGAACCATCTCGTTGGAGGGTCATTGTTTCTATACCCCCCGCAGCGATCTGTACGACATCACTCAAGACAACAGGAGAAGTTGCTGGCTGATTGCCATGTATAAAATTCATCATACCCCATAAGACAACGCTACCGTCGCTCACCAGTGCTGCCGCGTGATAATCCCCCGCTGCCACTTGAACGACATTGGTCAGTCCTGGAGGGATGGTTGTTTGTCCCTGGCTGTTATCTCCCCAGGCAATCACAGTCCCATCACTTTTGAGCGCCACGGTGTGGAATTTACCTGCGGCAATCTGGATAACGTTGGTTAGTCCCGAGGGAAGCGTTGTTTGACCATAGGTATTATCTCCCCAAGCGACGACTGTTCCATCGCTTCTAAGTGCCGCGGCGTGATAGGTGCCTGCCGTAACCTGAACCGCATTGCTTAGACCTGAAGGAATAGTCGTTTGTCCAGTGGTATTCACCCCCCAACCAACGACTCCACCACCACTGTTCACTTCAAACGTAGTGGTAACTTCATCCGCAGCCAGAAAGTTGGAATTCCCTGGCTGATCAGCAGCTAAAATCACCTCCCCCGTTCCGGTGAGAGTCAGCATGTTATTGGAGATCGTTGCAGGACCGGACAATACGGAGAGGGTCACGGGCAAACCAGAACTGGCCAGGGGAGGTGTGATCGAGAGAGGCAAGACTCCATAAATCTGATTCGGAATCGGCCTGAAAAGATCGATTGTTTGTTTGAAAGGCGCAGTAGCCGGTGAAGGCGTGAAAGCCAAGCCGCTAGGAAAATAGAGTCCTTGAGAGGAGGGCTGTGTATTGTCCCTCGAAGCAAAAAGAGTGACAGTACCACTCTGGGTTATTTTGTAGACATTACAATAAGGGCCGTCTGTAACGTAGATGTTTTCATCAGCATCAACAGCAACACCCACGCAGACGGAAGGTATATTTGTTGTCACGATACTGACGGTGCCGTCCGTGTTGATTTTTTTGAGGTTGCCGTTTACCGCATAGAGATTTCCCTCCTTATCGCAGGCCATGGCACCGACATATCCCGTATTTGTTAAGAGCGTAGAAACGACCCCGTTGCTTGCGATTTTCCTTATTGATCCAGCCGCCACAAAAATATTATCCGAGGGATCAATGGCCAAGGCAGTAGGATGATTCATGCCTGATAACAGAGTAGTTTGGATCCCGTAGGGAGTAATTCTATAGAGACTTCCGGTTGCTTCACTCAGTGCCAGAACCCAACCCTTGGAATCAACGGCCAATCCCTCGACGCCATCGAAGCCACCGGCAAATACACTCACAGAGCCGTTGGTATCAAGGTGATAGATGGTGGCGTAACTTGCTACATACAGCAGCCCCGATGCATTGAAGGCCAAGCATTCGTCGCCCATTGACACATTCGTGGCATAAGTGCTGACTGTCCCGTCAGGTGCAATAGCGGTAATGGTGCTGTTATCGTTATTGGCGACCAAAAGATTCTGAGCAACAGAATCCCTCTCACCTGTCAGGAAGAGCAGCAAAAGGAGGAGTGCCGTAATAGAGGCGCGGAAAATCATAAAGCGGATACTCCTCTGATCAAACAAAGCAACAACCTAAAAACGAGTAATCTGATAACTGCCTATTTTCAAGAACTCACTTTTTCCAAGGCGCAGGAAGTTTCGAGGCTCCACAAAGCCTGCAAGCGATGGTGTATGTAACACCCAGTGCCGCAGAACGACGTGAGAGCGAAAATCCCAAGTCAATACCCCCTCAGTTATGGCGTAGTTATTTTAGTGCGAGGCAAGGAGCGCGAGTGCAGCTGTAGTCATCCTACAGCAAACGAGCAGCGACGCAGCCTGGCGCTAAAAGAACAAGCCAGTTACCATTCGACGACGGACGAGGCCCAAGTCAAGCCCCCTCCGAAAACAACCATCAGGATCTTGTCGCCTCGCTGAAAACGCCCCTCGCGGGCAGCCTCATCGAGGGCTATGGCCACGGCTGCCGCGGAGGTATTGCCATAGCGGTCAAGATTGATGTGGAAGCGCTCCATCGCGACCTCAAGACGGCTGCTGATGGCCTCGATGATCCGAAGATTCGCCTGATGAGGGATGAAACAGGTGATCTCGCTGGACTTCACCCCTGCATCCACCATTACTTTTTCCGCCGCATCCACCATGGCGGTCACGGCGTGCTTGTAGGTCTCGCGGCCGTTCATCCGGATGGTGGCGGGCTTTTCCGCCGCGTTATCGGCTGTCACGGGGCAGGCACTTCCCCCGCCTGGGATATAAAGAATATCGGCTAGTTTTCCGTTGCTTCCCATTCGGGAGGCCAGGATACCACGGGAACCTTCGCGATGGCGCAGAATGGCAGCGCCGGCACCATCGCCGAAGAGCACGCAGGTGTTGCGGTCACTCCAGTCCACGATACTGGAGAGTTTGTCAGCACCGATCACAAGGACGGTGTTATAAGCACCCGTCGCGATAAATTGACGGGCCGTTTCGACACCAAAAAGGAAACCGGAGCAGGCTGCGGAAAGGTCAAAGCAAACCGCATTCACAGCGCCGATTTTGCTCTGCACAAAACAAGCCGTACTTGGGAAAAACATGTCGGGCGTCACCGTGGCGCAAATGATGAGATCAATCTCTTCGGCGGTGACTCCAGCATTTTCCATTGCTGCCCGTGCTGCCTTGGCAGCCAAATCACTGGTTGGCTCGTCCAAGCCCGCCACACGACGTTCTCGAATGCCAGTGCGTGACAGAATCCACTCATCACTTGTCTCGACGATCTTTTCAAGATCGGCATTGGTCAGTACTTTCTCGGGTACATAGCTTCCGGTGCCGATGATGGAAGCCGAGCGAAAGGTGAGTTTGGAATCAGAGGGCATCGGAGGTAGAGAGGGCTGCGAGGGTGGCGGCGTTTTTTTCGTTGTAGTCCTTCACCGCCTCGACAATACGGGGATTGACCTGCTGCTCAATAAATTCCATCGCCACCCGGATCGCATTCTTAATGGCAAGCGGAGAGCTTGAGCCATGGGCGATAATGCAGATGCCATTCACGCCAAGAAGGGGACTTCCACCGTAACTCTCGTAGTTGGTGCGACGGCGAATCGCGAAAAAGGCGTTGCGAGCAATCCAAGCACCCAACTTTCGGAATATTGTTTTTTTCAGCTCATGCTTGAGCCAGCGGAAGACGGCACTCGCCGTTGCCTCGGCTGTCTTGAGGACCACATTGCCGGTGAATCCATCGCAGAGAACGACCTCGACCGGATGTTCAAACAGATCATGGCCCTCGATATTGCCGCGGAAATTCAGGGAGGAAGCCTTGAGCAACTTGAACACCTCTTTGGTAAACTCGCTCCCCTTCACATCTTCGCCCCCAATGGACATCAGACCGATTTCCGGGTTGGAATAGCCCAGTACCTGTTTGGAAAGCACCGATCCCATGATTGCATACTGGAGCAGATGGAGTGGCTTGGCATCGATATTTGCTCCTGCGTCGATCAGGACACAGACATTCTTTTCGGTCGGCAGATAGGAGGCGATGCCGGGCCTCTCGATCCCTTCGAGTGTACGAAGTTTGATTGTCGTAGCGGCAACGGCGGCACCCGTGTGTCCCGCGCTGACGATCGCTTCGGCCTCACCATTCTTGACAAGATCGACGGCACGGGAAACCGAAGAATCTTTTTTACGCCTCACCGCCTCCACGGCGGCATCGGACATCTCGACAACCTGCGTTGTGTGAACAATTTCTACCCTCGGATCGTTACATCCGAGTTTTGACAGCTCTCTCTTGATGGCCTGCTCATCACCCGTCAAAAAAAGACGGGTGATCTTGGGATATTCCCTGAGAGCCATGACTGCACCAGCCACAGTATTCTGCGGGGCATAGTCACCCCCCATGGCATCGAGGGCAATCCTCATGAATCAGACAAGAGGCCGAACAATCAACTCCTTGAACGACGTGGCAGCAGCGTAATTACGCTACTTCAACATCAAGAACCTGACGACCGCGATAGGTGCCGCAGGCAGGACAGGCTGTGTGAGAACGAAGCGGGGCTCCGCACTGGTTGCACTTGCTGAGTTTGGGTGCATGCCAGCGGTTGGCTGCCTTGCGTGTGCGAAGGCGCATTTTTGAGGTTTTACGTTTAGGGACTCCCATCGGAAGGTGGTGTGTTGAGTTGGTCGAGTGCTGCCCAGATGGCGGGTCGCGTCGTCGTTTCCATTGGCAAGGTTGATTGCAACGGAGAGGTTCGATCGGCCGCAGGGAAGTGAGCTGGACAGGTCTTTTCTCCACCCTGATCGCATCGGGGATGCGGGGGCAGAAGGAGGAGAATATCCTCCCTTATCTCCGGGGTCAAGTCCACGGATTCACTTCCTGCAAGCTCTACCTGGGTGGCAAAATGGCCGGAAATCAGCTCTTTTTCGAAAGATTCCAGGCACGCAACACAGGTCATCCGGACATGCTGCTTCAGTAAGCCTGTGGCGAACAAACCTCCGTCAGAGAGGCCTACATCCAGACTGTAAAAGAGCGGTCCAACAGGCTCGGCATCAGCGGAATCCAGTTCCAGAATCGCCGGATCCTCTTCTCCTTCCAGATGGATTGTTTCTCCCGAGGGAATCTGGCGTAGGTGGACTTTCATTTCTAAACACTAGGGAAGCGCTGATTTAATCGCAACGAGACTGTTGCGGAAGGAATGTGCCGAAGGCATGATCCCGAAGGGACGGCACGGCCTTGCGGGAGCAAGGTGACGTACAAAAATCAGCCTTTCGTCCTGCAGCAGTCATCATGGGATTAAATCAGCGGTACCCTATTGCAACTCACCAGTTTTGGGAAATTTTCCGTTCAAGGCAGTCAGTACCGAAGACGAAACAAACGGGGTGACATCGCCGCCGAGGCGCGCCACTTCCTTCACGATGCGGGAACTCAGAAAGATGCAATCTTCGCGCGGGGTCAAAAAGATCGTCTCGATCTTCGGCTCGAGACGGCGGTTGGTCAGGGCCATCTGAAATTCAAATTCAAAGTCCGAGACAGCTCGCAATCCTCGCACCACGACGAAAGCCTTCCGTCTCCGGCAGAAATCGACGAGCAGTCGGTTCAGCGGTTCCACTGTGAGTCCTGGCTGATCACCGACGCTCTCCCGGATCAATGCGACACGTTCCGCCGTCGTGAAAAGCGGGGACTTTGCCTCGTTGTCGGCAACCCCCACGA
>Ga0302201_10000982_pt1 | contig 25442 bp, 20 predicted proteins | sample II_Bog_N3_2_FD_194586 | JGI IMG/M metagenome (GOLD analysis project Ga0302201, IMG submission 194586) | Peat permafrost microbial communities from Stordalen Mire near Abisko, Sweden - II_Bog_N3_2 | ecosystem: Environmental > Terrestrial > Soil > Wetlands > Peat | place: Sweden: Abisko... | reverse complement strand
GCCCGTCACGCGGTCCACTACGACGCGTGGGAACGGGACGCCATCAACGCCGAGGCGTACCTTGACGCGACCGTTTTCTACGAGCCGCGGAGTTTCACGCCCCGCGAGTTCTTCGACGCCATCTGCGCTCAGTCGGCGACGCTTGCCAATGGAGCCATTGGCATTCTTGCCGAAGTAGCGGCCCAGGGCAAATGCCTGGTGGGTGCGCTGAATAACGAGGCGGGCGAGACGAACGAGTATCGCTTCCGGGAGTTTGGGCTGCGCAAGTATTTCAAGGTGTCGCTGAGTTCCTGCTATCTTGGGCTGCGCAAGCCGGAGCCGGCCATCTATCGGCGGGCTTTGGATATTCTGGGGCGGCCGGCGGAGAGGGTTTTGTTTATCGACGACCGGCCGGAGAATGTGGCCGCGGCTCAGGAGGAAGGAATCAAGGGGATTGTCTTCAAGGGCGCGGATAAGTTGAAGGCTGAGTTAGATAGATTGGGAGTACTGTGAGAGCGCTGGAAGCTACGATGGTTAGTCTCGAAATCTCCGATTCGACGTTGCGCTGCCTCAATGGCAAACGGGAGAATTCGTCGTCCATCGATCAGGGGATGATATGGTCAGTCGAGATTAAAGACCTCGCCCTTATCGCGGAGTACACGACAAGCGAAGGACCGTATCTGGACGATTATTTCCTTGTTTTCGTGTCAGTTGAGAACGGCAGGGCTTATAACTCTCGCTGCACATTTTATGCAGATGGCAGAGATGAGGCTCTTCAAGCCCTAGGAACGCGTCTCGGGGCTGATTTACGGCTGGGACTGTTCAATTCCACCGAATGGACCTCGCGCGTGGTCTGGCCGGCCCATCTTCAGGGAGACGAATACTTTCATTTCACGCAAGTAAAGCCAGTCGGCCTTCTATCAACGATGAGCAAGGCGTGGTTCGGTCCACAACTGGAGTACTCGGTTGCAGATCCCGTTCGGGCATACATCAGAGAGGCCTCAAGCCAGGCGGGACGGTACGGCATTTCGTCTGGCTTAGACTCGGCCGAAAAAATCCCTCAGGGGCTAAAGCCCACCAACCAATAGGGTGCTTTTGCGGCACGACTGAAGTCGTGCCCTTTCAAGGCATCGAATCGGCCAATCAATTCCCCGGTCTCAGAATCGAGACCGGGGGCACCCGGCACCCGGCGAAAACTACTTAGGCGTTGTAGGTGGTGGAGGAAACTCGGCCGCCTGTGCCTGTCCAGTTTGTGTGGACGAACGTGCCGCGTGGCTTGTCTACGCGCTCGTAGGTGTGCGCGCCAAAATAGTCGCGCTGTGCTTGCAGCAGATTGGCGGGCAGCCGGTCGGCGCGATATCCGTCGAAGAAGGCGAGAGCCGTTGAAAACGCCGGGGTGGGAATGCCCAGCTCGATAGCCTGCACAAGAGCTTTGCGCCACGACGGCTGGTACTGGTTGAGCACGTTGAAGAAGAAGCTGTCGAGCAAGAGATTTGTGAGCTCGTGGTTCTTGTCAAAGGCCTCTTTGATCTTGCCCAGGAACCGGCTGCGGATGATGCATCCGCCGCGCCACATGAGCGCGATGCCGCCCATATTCAGGTTCCAGCCGTTCTCTTTGGCTGCGGCCTTGAGCAGCATATAACCCTGCGCGTAGGAGATAATCTTTGAGCAGTAGAGCGCGCGGCGCACATCTTCAATAAATGCTTCGCGATGTTCGGTGACGGCGCCGGCCGCCGGGCCCTCGAGTATCTTGGAAGCGGCGACGCGCTCTTCTTTCAGCGCCGAGAGGCAGCGCGCGAAGACCGACTCGCCGATGAGCGTTACCGGCTGGCCGGTATCGAGTGCGCCGATCACGGTCCACTTGCCGGTTCCCTTCTGTCCCGCGGTGTCGAGAATCTTGTCTACCAGCGGCTGACCATCCTCGTCCTTCTTGGCGAAGATGTGGCTTGAAATCTCAATCAGGAAGCTGTCGAGCTCGCCTTTGTTCCACTCGGTAAAGACCTCTGCCAACTCATCGGCGGTGAGGCCGAGGCCACGATGGAGCAGGTCGTAGGCCTCGCAGATCAACTGCATGTCGCCATATTCAATGCCGTTGTGAACCATCTTCACAAAGTGTCCTGCGCCGTCTTCGCCCACCCAGTCGCAGCAGGGAGTTCCATCGTCAACCTTGGCCGCGATGGATTGGAAAATATCCTTGACGTGGGGCCAGGCCGCGGGATTTCCGCCGGGCATGATGGATGGGCCGAACCGCGCACCCTCCTCGCCGCCCGAGACGCCGGTGCCGATGAACAGAATTCCCTTGGCCGCGAGATCTTTGGTGCGCCGGTTGGAGTCGGTATAGAGCGAATTGCCGCCGTCGATGACGATGTCGCCTGCCTCGAGAAAGGGGAGCAGATGGCCGATGGTCTGGTCGACGGAGTCGCCGGCCTTGACCATGATCATGACGCGGCGCGGGCGCTTGAGCAGGCCGGCGAGTTCTTCCACCGAATGTGCGCCGACAACGTTTGTCCCTTTTGCTTCATTGGCGATGAAATCGTCGACCTTGGAAACGGTGCGATTGAAAACCGCAACTTTGAACCCGTGGTCGTTCATGTTGAGGACAAGATTTTGTCCCATGACGGCGAGGCCGATGAGGCCGATATCACACGATGCGTCTGGCATAATGACTCCCAAGGCTTCCTGATATTATCACTGCGAGCGGCGAGTGCTTTCTAAATTCTACCGCAGTGGTCAGACCTCACAAAAGAGCGGATTGTTTGGGCTTCATCCAAGCCCGCGAGAAGCGGGTAGCTTGCGTGCGGGGGGATTGAAACCCGCGCAGCGCGGCATTCATCCAAATTTCGCACGGGCTTTGGATTTGCGGCGTGTAGAAATGTTTTGGTAGGGTTGCAACGGGTCGGGTTAGTTGACGGTGGCGCTGAGGATTGCGCCGGAGGCGAGACGGGGATGACAACGATACAAGCGAGTGTGCGCGCGGAAGACCTTTCCCAGGTGACTACCAGCGTGGAGCGGATTCCCGAGGCGGGGATTCTGGTGATCTTTGGCGCGTCGGGCGACCTGACGAAGCGCAAGTTGCTGCCGGCGCTGTTCCACCTGCGGCAGGTGGGGCTGCTGCCGAAACAGTTCGCGATTGTGGGCGTGGCGCGGCGGCCACTTGGCGATGAGTTTGCGGCCGATATGCGCCAGGGCATCCTCTCCTTTGGCGGCGTGGATGCGAGCGACTCCAAGCTGGATGAGTTTGTAAGTCACATCAGTTACTTCCCGCTTAAGTTCGACGATCCGGCGGACTATGCGGGACTCAAGGCCGAGCTAGACCGCCTTGCCTCGGAGAAGGGCATAGGCGGCAACCGGCTCTTCTATCTTGCAACCGCGCCGGAGTTCTTTGCGGGGATCGTGGAGAACCTGGGCGCGCAGGGCATGGCGCAGCCGGAACAGGGCAAGGTGGGCGTGGTGATCGAGAAGCCGTTTGGCCACGACCTGGACTCGGCGCGCGAACTGAACCAGCAGGTGAACGCGGTGTTCCACGAGAGCCAGGTGTTCCGCATCGACCACTATCTGGGCAAGGAGACGGTGCAGAACATATTGGTGTTCCGTTTTGCGAATGGGATATTCGAGCCGGTGTGGAACCGGAATTACATTGACCACGTGCAGATTACAGCGGCGGAGACGCTGGGCGTGGAAGGCCGCGGGCCATTTTACGAGAAGGCCGGCGCGCTGCGCGATGTGGTGCAGAACCATGTAATGGAGTTACTCAGTTTTGTAGCAATGGAGCCGCCATCGAGCTTTGAGGCGGAAAGCGTGCGGCAGGAAAAGCTGAAGGTATGGAAGTCGATTCCGCCCATTCCGATTTTGAACACGGTGCGCGGACAGTATGGGCCGGGACTGGTGGGCGGGCAGCATGTTGTGGGTTACCGCGACGAAGACCGGGTTAGTCCCGAGAGCGGCTCGGAGACTTATGCGGCGGTGCGCTTGCAGATAGAGAACTGGCGGTGGGCCGGCGTTCCGTTTTACCTGCGCGCGGGCAAACGGCTGAAGAAACAGGCAACGGAAATCTCGATCCAATTCAAGCAGCCGCCGCTGCTGATCTTCAACCGTTTGCAAGGCAGCGGGCCGTGCCAGGAGATTCAGCCGAACCTGCTCACCATCCGCATTCAGCCCGACGAGGGGATTGCACTGCGGTTTGGCGCCAAGGTGCCCAGCACGCCGAACATGGATGTTTGCCCAGTGAACATGGACTTCGACTATGCGGCGGCGTTCGGCAAGAGCAGCGCCAACGGCTACGAGCGCTTGCTTCTGGATGCGATGCTGGGTGACCAGACGCTGTTTTCGCACCGCGACGGCGTGGAGACAACGTGGGCGCTGTATACGCCGATTTTGCAGGCCTGGGCGGCGAAGGCTCCGCAGGTGTTTCCGAATTACTTTGCGGGAAGCTGGGGGCCGGAGTGCTCCGATCATCTGCTGGAGAAGGGCGGGCATGTGTGGCGGAACGATTTGGGGCGAAAGTCGTGAGCGAGGGTTTAAGTGAAATCCCTGTGAGATTGGGATCAATTTGGATTGCTGGGGGCGATTGAGGCGAGTGCGCTGGCAGTGATCGGCAAAGGAATCCGGTGTACGGTCTGGTCGGCGGTCAGCACCAGAAGAGTGTTCTCCTTTCCTGCGACTATGTGCGCCAAACGCACCGGCGAGGCAAATGAGATTCGCTTGATTTCCTTGCCGGTGGATTCATCGACCAGCAGGATTTCGTCTTCGCGATTGACCGCCGCGACAATGCCGGCGGGCGCGCTGGTAGCTATTACCGAACCGATAAACTCCCCTACCAGAATTCCGTCTTCGAGGTGGTAGATGGCGGTCACTCCGTCTTCTGAGCTGGCAAGGACAAACTTGCCGGAAACCATTGCGCGCCGGGAGTCGAACGAGCCGCGAGTGACGTCCACCTCAGGGACCACTACCTGTTCGAGCGGCACTCCTGTTCCAAGGACGACCGTCTCGAGAAGCAGTCCTTTTTTCTTGTCCTTGAGTGCATCGACCTGCTTTTGCAAGGGGAGAAACTTCGCGAGTTCCAACTTGGCAGCCTGCACGTTCAAATCCCACGCAAGTACGAGGCGGTTGTCCTCAGCGGGCCAGCAGGCGGGCGTCTCTTCGGGAAAATCCCGTGACCAGGCAACAGCCTGTGTTTTCATCTGCTTCACTTCGAGGGTCGCGTGCCTGTCGACTTGATAGTTCAAGCCCGTGCGCAGGTTCATGTTTGGCCGATTCTTCTTTTCTGCCAGATCGCCATGTTGCTCGGATGAGCCTTTCTTGTAGATCGGCCTGTAGCTGAGTTGAAGATCGCGATATTGCACGTCTTCCTCATCCAGTTTTGCCAGGGATTTGCTAGAAAAGGGATCCATGCTGAGCTGAAGTTCCACGGGGTCAAAGGATTGGTACTTGGGAAAGCGGCCGAACAAATCATCGCCGGCATCCATCCAGGCGCTCGTAAACGGACGCACCAGCCTAACCTGTTTGGCGGTTTCCAGGTCCCAGATTCCGGCGCGGTTCTTCATGGAGACAGCCAGGTACTTGCCGTCGGGTGAAAATACGGCGGCACTTGGAACGGAGAGAGGCTCCAACGGCAAGGAGATATGCTTCGATCCTGGGGTGCCGATTTGCGTCAATGCCACGCCGCCCATTGCATCTTCGGTGGCAATCGTCAAATCCCACGCGTCGATGGCGGCGAGTTTGGCCGCTGTGAGAACTTTGCCCTGGATGGGATCGAGAATGCCGGCGGGGTAATCCTTCAGTGAATAAATGATGAGATTATCGCCTTTGGATACGGACTCTACCTGCTGGTTGGCTATTTCGGTCTCCTTTACGACCTGCCCATCGGGAAAGGTCATTACGCGAGCCACGTACATGCCCGTGGATTTGGCATTGAAGACTGCGTACAACTTGTCTGGACCTAGAAAGCTCATTCGGGCCTGTAAAAGACCCTTGAGCTTTCCTCCCAATTCGATGGGTTGGCGAATCACGAGATTGTACGCCAACAGTCGATTTCCCGCGACCAGCAGGAGATACTTGCCATCGGGAGAGACAAGCATGTTCATCAGGTCGTGCGCGTCGTAGCCTTCCAGCGCGCGCCAGAGTTGCTCGGCATACATGGTGTAGGAGTCGGGAGCGAAGAATGCATCGTTTTCAAAGAACGGCTGGCCAGTTTCCACATCGATCAGGCGCAGACCGAGGCGAAATTTATCGCCGTGACTGTTGGCGTACGCGCAGGCGAAGGTCTTGCTGTCCGGCGCCAGCAGTGTTTGGTTGCAGCCGTCGAAGAGCACAAGTTCCTTGACCTTGGTCCGCTTGCCGTCGGCCACGCTCCACTGCTCTATCCGGAGTTTGGCATCGTGGAAGATCACGCTTTTGGAGTCTGAGGTGAACTGCGCGGATTCGACGTCAGGCGCGTCAATGCGAAAAAGAGCCTTACCCGCATCCTTGTCCATGACCGTGATACCGCTTTCGTCCTCGGCCAGAATGAAGTGGCCATCGGGACTGAAACGGATGCGCCAGAGGCTTTGCCGCAGTGGGGGATCGAGCGTCAGCGGTTTATCGCCCTCGATGCCCTCGGCGGCGGATTTCACGCGATCCTCGGACGTGTTGTGCAGCCAGGCTTGAAAGGAGTCGCTTGTCCCTGGCTGTCTCTTCCTGCATCCAGGCGGGAGTGTCTCGATGAGCTTGAGCGCAGAGCGATAGCGCCTTGCCGCATCATGCGTCAGTCCAAAGGCATCCGACAGCCAGTTGCCTGTCTTGCCCTTGTTCAAGGATGCCTGGTCCAAAAACGAGGGAAAACTCTCGACCGCGTACCCTGCGCGCGCCATCGCGTAAAGCGCCACCTGGTCGGCGGTGAGTTCGTCCTTTACCTCGCCCTCCTCCTCTTCGCTTTTCTTGGCCGGAGTTGTAAAGAACTGGTGGACCCTGGCGAAGATATCGGCCCGGTCGGTAACCTGGGTCACTCCCAGGCGAATGCGCAACAGGCGCGTAAACTCGATGGCCGATTGATGGGTGAAGATGTGGCCGATTTCATGCGCCAGAACTCCGGCCAGCTCGTCCTCGTTCTTGACTGCCAGTATCAGCTTTCGGCTGATGTACACGCGGCCACCGGCAAAGGAAAAGGCGTTGATTTCGCCCGAGTCGTACATGCGAAACCGATAGTGAAGACCTGTGGGCGGCAACGTTGCCAGCAACCTCTCGCCAATCCGTGCGAGCTGGTCGTCAGTGGCCGGGGCCGCGATGCGCATGTCCGGCTCTTGGTACTCAGCCAACGCATCGCCCAAGTCCTGCTCCTGCTTGTCGCTGAAGATGTTGGGGGCGGCAGCGGTGAAGCTGGGCAGATTCAGATTGCAGGTTGCGGCGGGGATGGCCTGCGCCGCTGCCTGGCAAGCCAGGAGAGCGAACAGGAATGTGAACCACGAAACCCTTATCGGGACTTTCACAGGAGCTTTCAGATACTCGCAGTTAGATTGCCGGAAAGCATAGCACATGGGCGGGTTCCCGTATGTGCGGACTTGACGCAAGGCGGCTGCGGGGTGTGAACAGGCAATCGGGCTCGCGCGGCGAAGGCGCGGCTTTCTTTCGCCGATGACGACGCGACTCTAGGTGAACAGAGTCCCGGTTTGGGAATGCGACACCCGACCCATTCGCCGAAAATGGTGAAAGGATTTAGCGCGGGGCAATCGGTCCGTACCGGATTCCGGCTGGAAGTCTAGTTGGCCGGCTTGGGTTGCTCGGCTGCCTGGCCCTTACCCATGGCCCGGATGTAGAGAACCAGGTTCCATACATCGTCGGACTTGGCACGGCCCGAATCTTCAGCAGGCATCTTGTCCTTGCCGTTTCGGATGATACCGAACAGGTCTTTGTCCGATTTGCCGGCCAGCGACGCTGGATCGGTCCAGTTCGGCATCGGAGCGCCCAGGCTAGCGGCGATATCGGTCTTTCCATCCCCATTGGTTCCGTGGCAGATTTCGCAGTCCTGCGAGTAGATCTTCTTTGCGCGCTCATGGCCGGCGGCGCTGGGTTTGACAGGATTTGTGGAAGGCGGCGGCTCGGTGGCGGGTTCCTGCGGCATATGCCCGGCCGCGAGAGTTGGAGCGGGTGCGGGTGCGGCTATCGCAAAAAGAATCGCCGCGGAGAGAAGCAGAAAACGTTTCAAGGTGATACCCTCCCCAGTTGCGGGTGTCGGGGATTGGCATCCTGCAAGCTGTGTAGATTTTCACGCCGAATTATAAGCCAAATCGAAAAGCTTTGCGCTCATGAGGCTTCTGAAAAGCCCTATGGCGTGGGAATGTGCTTGAGGAGGCCGAGTTCGCCGGCAAGGTGTTCCAATCTGGCTCGAGTGGCGGCGGTGGGTGGGACCAGCGGCAAACGGACCGCGTCGTGGGTTCGGCCCATGAGGTTGAGCACGGTTTTTACAGGTCCCGGATTCGACTCCCAGAAATTTGCTTCGAACAGGCGGGCATAGCTGCGCTCGATTGCACGTGCTTCGTCCCAGTTGTTGGAAAGGGCAGCGCGGATCATGCGGCCGACTTCCGCCGGCGCCTCGTTGGCGGCAACACTGATGAGCCCTTGCGCGCCAACGCCGATGGATGCGAGGGCGAGGTTGTCGTCGCCGGAGAAGATTTTGAAGCCGCGAGGCAGGGTATGCACCAGTTCGGCAATCTGTGGCAGCTTTCCGCTGGCTTCCTTGATGGCTTGAATGTTTGGGGCGGCTTGGGCAAGGCGGAGGACGGTTGCCGGATCTAGATTGACGGCGGTGCGGCCAGGCACGTTGTAGAGCGTGACGGGGAGCGGGTCCACAGCCTTGGCAAGGGCGAGAAAATGCTGGAATTGGCCCTCCTGCGAGGGCTTGTTGTAATAAGGATTGGCGGAAAGGACGGCATCGACGCCGCGAATCTGCTTGAGCAGAGCGGCGTTACGGAGCAGCGTACGGGTCGAATTGTGCGTGCAGCCGGCCCAGACGGGTACGCGGCCGGCGGCGGATTCGACGACGATGCAGACAGCCCGCAGCCACTCGTCCTCATCGAGCGTGGCAGCCTCACCGGTGGAACCGCAAGCGACAATAAAGTCAATCCCCGCATCGATTTGCCAGCCCACCAAGGCCCGCAATGCTTGCTCGTCGATCGATCCATCCGCCCGAAAGGGCGTAACAATAGCAGTACCGCAACCAGTGGTTTCCATGACAGGAGAGATTATACCGGTGTTGGGAACGGTGAACTGTGAGGAGTGGACAGTGAATAAGTGAATAACTGAAACGGCGTGGTGCGAGCAGAGGCACTTGATGCGGGGCGGGTTACTGGTGGGTTGACGGCTGGCCCGAGAGTTCCACACCGGAATCCGCTACGGTCTTCATGTTATAAAGCGAAACGGTTCGATTGAGAAAGAAACTGGAGCGCGGCATGAGACCGTCGCCTATGGACTCATTCACATCTGGGGTTCCGGGAACGGCCCACACATACTGGCTTCTGAAGTCCGGGTTGCAAACGGAGAGAAACGAAACGGTGAGTACCCATTGGCCTTCAACATTTTGCATTCTCTCTCCGGTCTGGATACCGCGAGCGTTCATCTTGGCGAGGAGAGTGGCGAACGTGTCTTTGCCGAGCTCGATGCCGTCTGGAGTTGCGACTACGCCGCCGGTAAGCGCCTCCAGGATGATGGTTGCGGCATGCTTGCCATGGCCAGTGTCGAAATCGGTGAGGCGATAATTGTCTTGCAGCCAGACATAGTCGCTTCCGAGTTGCTCCCGTTTCCACTCCGGGCCATAGATTTTGCGCACGGCTTCAATGGAGACGCCGGGAACCACGCGTGGCTGCAAGTCTTCTCCGAGAGTGGGCACGATTGGGGCTGTGCATCCCTCAATCCGAATACCTGGCGTGGATGAGGACGTGGGCGCGGTCTTAGGCGGCGCCTTGGTTTCTGTGCCCTCCGGAGCACGAATGGAAAAAGGGGACCACCCAGCCGAAGCAAGCCACAGAGCGCCGGCGACGAGGAGCAGCATACATAGAACTACCGCGAGCTTGAAGCGGGTGGGCATTCCTTGCTCCCTGGGTGTGATTCTCGCATACGCATGCGCTTTTGCTCAGCGAGGCTGACGGTCCGTCTCATCCGCCGCAGTTGCAGGTGTGGGCCAGGACTTCGGCCAGATGCATGGCTCGCCGGGGGCTCAGCTGGGCGATTTGCTCGCGGCAACTGAAGCCGTCAGCGACGATTACGGTTAGCGGGCCGGCGGACTGGACGGCGGGTAGAAAGTCGTCGTTGGCGATGGTTCTTGAGACTTCGTATTTCCCCGCCTCGAAGCCAAATGGCCCGGCCATGCCGCAGCAGCCGGCCTGGATGGGCTCGACAGTTGCGCCAGCGCCGCGAAGGAGAGCGATTTCGCTGGCCGGACCGCCGAAGACGGCCTTGTGGTGGCAGTGGCCGTGGATAAGAATGTGGGCGCCTTGCAGGCGGCCGGCTAGCCAATCGCATGAAGATGGGGCCTGCGCGAGCCAGTCGGCAAGAAGCCAGACCTGGCGGCTGAGGCGCTGAGCGCGGGGATTGTTGGGGTGGAGTTCGAGGAGCTCGTCTTTGAAGACGCTGGCGCAGCTTGGTTCCAGAAAGATGAATGGGAAACCGGCATCGATTTCGGGAGCCATTCGGTGAAGGACTTTGGCGAGATAGGCACGGGCTGCGTGGAGAAAGCCGAAGTCGTAGAGCGGACGGCCGCAGCAGATATGGCCGCGCGGGGTCTTGACCTGGAAGCCGGCCTGGGTGAGGACCGACGCAGCGGCGGACAGGGTTTGGGGGTGGTAGTAGTTGTTCCAGGTATCGGGCCAGAGAAGCACCTGCGGTGCGGCTGGCGATTGAGGGTATTGTTTCCCCACCGTAGCGCCCAGCGATTGCGGATACTGGAAGGATTTCTCGTCCGGCTTTGCGCTGTCCCGGGTCTCAGAATCGAGACCCGGGGCACCCGGCTTTTGGTGGTCGGATAGGGTGAACAAGGCCGGGTCTTGTGGGCGGGAGAGCTTGCAGAGTATTGGATGATGGGTATCGAGGGCTGGCTGGGCGATTCCCTTTTGATAGGTTTTGGGTGCAAGGCGTGGGATTTGGCGTTGTGGGGCAATGCCAGCGATGCGCTTGATGAAAGGGCTGGTCGTGGGGCCAGTGAGCAGGGCGTTGGTAATGGCCGGTGTGAGCGAACCCCAGCGGGCGAGCTTGTCGGCATATCCGAAGATGTAGTGATGCAGCGGGTGCAGGCGGCCTTTGTAGCGCTGGGCGAGGAACTCGGATTTGTAGGCAGCCATGTCTACCTGGACGGGGCATTCGGTTTTGCAGGCTTTGCAACTGAGGCAAAGCGAGAGCGCCTCGTTGACTGCCTCGCTTTGGAAGCCTTCCTGTTGCAGGGATCCGGCGAGCATCTCCCAAAGCAGGTGTGCGCGGCCGCGGGTGGAGTGCTGCTCCTGGCCGGTGGCGCGGTAGCTGGGACACATGACGCCGCCCTCGGCCTTTCGGCAGGCTCCGACGCCCACGCATCGCTCCGTGGCGCGGATCAGGGAGCCTGAATCGGCGGCGAAGGCGAAGTGGGTTGCGAGATAACTTGCTTCCGAGGTCCGCGAATTGGGGTCTTTTTGCGAACTCAGGGCGGGCTCTGTGGCACCGGGCGACGCCGTTGCGGGCCGGTGGCGGAGGTTTTCAAGGGGGTCGTAGACGCGGACGGCGTCGACCAGCTTGCCGGGATTCATTCGGTTTTCAGGGTCCCAGATAGCTTTGAACTCGCGGAAGGCTTGCATGAGCTCGGGGCCGAACATTTTGGGGAGCAGGGCGGCGCGGGCCTGTCCGTCGCCGTGTTCGCCGGAGAGCGATCCGCCGAAGCTGAGGACGAGGTCGGCGGCGCGCTCAATGAACTCGCGGAAGTTGCGAAGGCCCTTCTCGGAGCGGAAGTCGAAGTTGATGCGCATGTGGACGCAGCCCTGTCCGTAGTGGCCATAGAGCGGGCTGCTGTAGCCGTATTCGGCCATAAGCGCGGAGATGCGGCGGAGATAAGCGCCGAGCAAGGCGGGCGGGACGGCAGCGTCTTCCCAGCCTTCCCAACGGTCGGGCTCGCCGGGAACGAACACCACCGCGCCGAGGGCTGACTCGCGGACGTGCCACAGGCTGGCAGCTTCCGCAGGGGTGCAGATGTGGGCCACGGGCGGGGTGGGCCAGGCCTGCGAGTCGTGGGCAAGGGCGTCGGCCTTGGCGTGAGCCTCTTGCGGGGTCCAAGCACCCATTTCCACCAGCAGAAAGCCGATGCCGGGCGGGAGTTGGGCAAGGTCGTTGAGCGCCAAGCCCTTGCGGCGCATGAAATCGACCAACAGGTGGTCAAAGCCTTCGAGACCGATGGGGCCGTGTTCGAGGGCGAGCGGAACGGCGTCGGCGGCGAGGAACGCGTCGCTGAAAGCGAGCGCAGTGAGGACGCGGAAGGGTGGACTGGCGGTGAGGTTGAGCTTGGCGGAAACGACATTGGCGCAGGTGCCCTCAGAGCCCACTAATGTGCGGGCCACATGGAAGCCGTTTTCAGGAAGCAGTTCGTCGAGGTTGTAGCCGGAGACGCGGCGAGGGATACGCGGGAATTTCTGGCGAATGAGGTTGGCGTATCGGTCGCGGATTTGGGCCAGGCCGGAATAGATTTGGCCGATGCGGCCGCCGGAATGGATGAGGGCCTGGAGCTGATCGGGGGAAGTGGGGCCGACGGTCATGCGCGTGCCGTCGTAGAGAACGATGTCCAGGGATTCGACGTTGTCCGCCACCTTGCCGCCGAGCAGGCCGTGGACGCCGCAACTGTTGTTGCCGATCATGCCTCCGAGGGTGCAGCGGCTGTGCGTGGCTGGGTCGGGCGCGTAGGTGAGGTGGTGGAGTTCGGCGGCCTCGCGGAGGCGGTCGAGGACGATGCCGGGCTGGACGCGGGCGAGCTTTGAGGCTGGATCGATAGAGATGAGAGCATGCATGTAGCGGGAATAGTCGAAGACTACGGCAACGTTTGCGCACTGGCCGGCCAGGCTGGTTCCAGCGCCGCGGGGCAGGACGGCGGCGCCCGTAGCACGGCAGGCTGCAAGCGCGGCTTCGACGTCAGCAGCATCGCGGGGCAGGACGACACCGATGGGGAGTTGGCGGTAATTGGAAGCGTCGGCGGCGTATAGTGCTCGGGAGCCGAGGTCGAACTGGACCTCGCCGCGAAGCGTGGACTTGAGCAGGGACTCTAGCTCGCGGTGGGCGGCGAAGCGCTCATGGTCAAGCGGGGGACGATTGCTCAGGATGGAAAATGTACTCACGCTGGAATGGTAGCGCGTTCCGCCCCAGAGACAGGAAACCGTGCCGGGGACCATGGCGTTGGGGAGGGAAAGCCCTCTTAATTCCGCTCAAAAACTCTCCAAAATGTCGATTTTCTGAGGAAAACGGCTGATTTTTAAGGGTCGTTTTTCTTGCCGTTTGGACAACAGGGACTGGCCGTCGCCGCGCCGCTCGGGAGCGGCCAGCGTCTTCGCGCAATTGCCGAAAAATGCGGTCAAGAGTGGTTGACCACGGCCGGATCGTCCGCAATCCGATGGATTCCCGCACATGGACTCGCAACTACGCGATTTCTCCCAGAGCGCTTCGCTGTGTAGAGCGCCTGATCCGCCGCGGCTATCAACTCTTCCGGGTTTGTCCATCCTTCGGCTGTCACAATTCCCGCACTGATGGTCAGGTAGGGAGTTACTTGCGATGCAGGCTGCCGCAGAGCCAGAGACTCGATTGCCAACCGCATAGACTCCGCAATTCCACGAGCCGCGGTTTCGCTGGTCTCCGGAAGAATTACGGCGAACTCCTCCCCTCCGTAGCGTGCAACCAAATCCGATTTGCGCCTCACATTTGCGTTTAACTCTGAAGCCAGCAACGTCAGGTATTCATCGCCGCGCTGATGTCCTTCGGAATCGTTAAGCGCCTTGAAGTGATCCACATCCAGCATCACCAGGGAGAGCGCACAGCCGGTTCTCGTCATCCGGGCGCACTCTTTTTGAAGTGTTTGATCGAAGATTCGCCGGTTGGCCAGCCCTGTCAACGAATCGGTGTAGGAAAGCCGGATGAGTTCATTATTGGCACGCTGCAGATCCACCGTTTTCTCTTCCACCATCCGTACCAGTTCGCGTTCCCTTTTCCTGGCGCCAACCATCCGAACCCGAATGGTGACCATGACCACGGAGAGAGGGATCAACGCGCAAAGCGAGATAAACCACCAGCTCCAATACCACGGCGTCAAAACTCTGAATGGAAATTCCGCCCTGTATCCGCTCCACACGCCGAACCCGTCCTGCGCTTCCACCTCCAGCCGATACTCGCCGGGCGCCAGTTTTGCAAACTGAAGTTCTCGTTGACCAGTCTCGGTCCATGCAGAATTCGCACCCTCCAGCCGGTAGCGAAACACGATCTCATTTTCGCGCGGAGCATTGGGTACCGAGTAACGCGCGATCAGCGAGTTGGATGGGGCTCTAAACGATGGATTGCTCAGCCCGGAAACATCCGTCTTACCCATGACGAGCTTGGTAAAGACCACTTCGGGAGCCTGCGTCGAGCCATAGCTCATCGGCTTGAAGCGGGAAAGTCCGCCGCTGGTTCCAATCCAGATGGTGCCATCGGCCTCTTCTGCGAATGAATTCAGGTTACAGTCGTCCCAGGCCAGCCCGTCGCTGGTGTCATAGTGGCTCCAGCGGGAGCCGTCCCACATGTCCACGCCTCTTTCGGTCCCCACCCAAAGCCGCCCCGATGCGTCGGAATCCAGGAAGTAAACCAGTCCGTCGCTGCCTGGCCGCTGCACGCCTCTCTCGATTGAAACGCCGGTTCCGGTCCCATCCGGGTTGGGATGAATACGGTCGATCCCGCCTCCGTATCGATAGCCCACCCACATCGTGCCATCCGCTCCCGCGCCTAGAGACAGCACTTCCTGATTGCTCAAGCCATCGGCGCGCGTCCGGGTAGTCCAATGCCCGGCTGCAAATTGGAACAGTCCGCCTGCGCCTCCTGCCCAGATGGTTCCGTCCGTCCCTTGCGCTACCGCCCAAATGCGCGTCGACGGCAATTCGGTAACTCGAGAAAATCCCTGGTACGGCGCCCGCGCCATAAACAAACCTAACTCTGTCGCGACCCACAGCCGGCCTTCGCGATCGAAGCGGATGGTATACGCCGCCTTTCCCGCAAGGCCCTGATTCTCCCCAAACCACTCCACGGTCCGCGTTCGGACATCGAGGCGGCCTACTCCAAGCGTTTCCGTTCCGACCCATAGGTTCCCGTCCGAATCCATTTGCAGACTGTGTACCGGCGAACTGCCCAGGCCGGGGACGCTCTTCCACTGGATACCGAATTGTTTGCGCTCCCCGCGAAATAACCCAGATTCCGTTCCCACCCATAGCGACCCGTCGTTCCGAGGCAGAATCTCGTAAACTATGTCGCTGCCCAGCCCGCTCCCGGTTGAGTAGCTCTCCCACTCCCGGTATCCCCGCCACTGGGCCAGTCCACGACCGGCCAGTCCAATCCAAAGCGAATGCTGCCGGTCTTCGAAAGCCGAGTAGACTGTTCCGCGAAGCCCCACTGATCGGTCGATCTTCTGCCAGCCGTTTTCCTTCAGAATCAGCAACCCATCTGGCGATGGGAGCAGTATGCGACCGTCCGCATCGATTGCCGGGGTACCCCCGAATGCACCCCCTGGGACGGCGGGGTCTGGCCGCTCAAACCTGTCGCGCCCCGTCCGCAGCTCAAACACGCCTTCATTTCTCGAACGTACCCAGAGGTTTCCTTCCCGGTCTTTCAAGATGACCTGCACATCGCGATCCGGCAGTCCGCTTTCTCGCCCATATACCGTGGTTCCGGCGGAGTTGACGCGACAGAGCTCGTGGCCGCAGCCGTACCACAGGGTATCCCCATCCACGAACACACCTGACGCAGCGGGCACGGAAGTCCCGGGAGGCGGGGGCAGGATGCGCGCGGCAAATCCACGTTGTGCCCCGTGTTCAGAACTGGATGAAAGCTCCTGAAGTCCGGCTTCCGTTCCCAGGTAGGTGTGCCCCTTCCCATCCGACTGGATGCCCTGCGCCGTACTGACGATCTTGAATGCGCCTTGAAGTTCCTGGAAACGATTGCCCGACAGGTGGAACAAGCCAAAGTCTCCGCCAACCAGCAGAGACCCGTCCGGCGCCGCGCCAAACGCCGCGCTGGAATTCGGCGGAATTCCCTGTGCCGGCCCAAAAGCCTCAAACCGTTCTCCGTCGTAACGGTAGATGCCATTCTCCGTGCTCACCCAGAGGAAGCCGGCGCGGTCCTGATAAATGCGGCGCACTGCCAGGTTATTCAGGCCCTCTGAAACACCAAGATAATGAAAGCTGTACTCCTGCGCGCAAAGAATTCCCGAGTGCATCCCCAGAAGGAAAAGAGCGAGCGCGATTGCTTTGCGGACCATCGGATACATAGATCGGCGAAACCGGTTTCGGACTTCAGGCAGAACTGGTTTCCAACGTCTGGCCGGCGGGAAAAAGGAATGTTCTCCCAGCCTGATCGGGCTGCCGGTCGGGTCGTTGGGTGTGCGCTCGATGCTGAACCTCCCTGCCCGGAGACAGATATGCATAAATCTACGCGCAACCGCAGTGCAAATACGTTGCAATTCGGCACAGGTTGCGATGGAGCGGTGATTGCAGGCGGGAGTGTTTCTTTAGAATTCATCTAACTGCTTTAGAATGTGGTGGCCAGAGACGGGATTGAACCGCCGACGCCGGCCTTTTCAGGGCCGCGCTCTACCACTGAGCTATCTGGCCTCAGTGCAAACTTCTCGTTGCAATTCTCCGCGCGGATTCCGGTATCGCCGGATAAGGTGGGCGAGTCCACGAACACTGCGCTCAAAATCAACTTCCGCCAGTATATCAACTCCCAATCTTCCGCGCCAAACCCGGCTCTGCAAATCCTGCCCATTCCAACAAACCTCGACTACACTGGAAAGCAACCATGCGCCGATTCGCCCCCCTTCTCGTTTCTCTTACCCTCCTGGCCGTTGCGTGCTCCAAGTCACACACCCCACCCGTCTCCGAGACGGAAGCGCGCGCGGCGCGCGCCTACCAGTCATTTGCCGCTCAGGGACCGTTACCACTGCGCGCCTTTCTGGCCCAGTTTCCCAAAGGGGCAGACCTGCATGTCCACCTTTCCGGTGCGGTCTATGCGGAGAGCTTCATCCGCGCCGCGGCCGAGGACGGGCTTTGCGTAGATCCCGTGGCCCTTAAATTTGCCAAGCCCCCGTGCAGGGGAAAGCTGATTCCGGCGCCCCAACTCTCCGGAGACATTACCCCGGCCAACCAGGATCTTTATGATCGGCTAGTCGACGCATTTTCCATGCGCAGCTTTGTTGCAACTTCAGGATTCAGCGGCCACGACGAATTCTTTGCCACCTTCGCCCGATTTGGCGGACTCAGCAAGAGTCATATCGGCGAGTGGGTAGACGAGGTGGCCAGCCGGTCCGCGGCTCAGAACCAGCAATATCTGGAACTGATGCAGACCCCGCCCTTCAGTCACGCGGCAATCGTCTCTCACAAGGTCGGCTGGAATCCCGATCTGCCGAAGTTGCGCCAGGCCCTTCTCGACCAAGGGCTCCGAGACGAAGTCGCCGCCGACCGCGAAGAGGTCCGCGCCGCCGAAGCGCAACGCAGCCGGATTGAGGGTTGCGGCACCCCCCAGGCCGCACCCGCCTGCCAGGTGGAAATTCGCTACATCTACCAGATCCTCCGCGCCTTCCCACCCGAGCAGGTCTTTGCCCAGACGCTGCTGGGGTTCGAGACCGTTCAGGCCAGCATGGACGCGCACGAAACAGGCTTCGTCGGAATCAACTTCGTCCAGCCTGAAGACGGCCTGGTTTCCATGCGCGACTATACCTTGCAAATGAAGATGCTCGACTACCTCCACTCCGTCTATCCCAAAGTACCCATTAGCCTTCATGCCGGCGAACTGGCTCCCGGTCTGGTTCCGCCGGAGGGGTTGCGATTTCATATTCGCCAGGCCGTTGAACTGGGACATGCCCAGCGTATCGGCCACGGCGTCGACGTGATGTACGAGGACAACGTCCCGGCCCTGCTGAAGGAACTGGCGCAGAAGCACGTAATGGTCGAAATCAACCTCAGCTCGAACGAAGGCATACTGGGCATCGAGGGTGAGAATCACCCGTTTCCCGTCTACCGCCTCAACCACGTCCCCGTCGCGCTCTCCACGGACGATGAAGGAGTCAGCCGCATCGACATCACCCACGAATATGTTCGCGCCGCGCTCGACTACCACCTGAGCTACCAGGACCTGAAGCAACTGGCCCGCACCGGAATGGAACACAGCTTCCTGTCAGGAGAAAGCCTGTGGGCCGCGCCAGACGCCTTCACCACGCCCGCTGCACCCTGCAAAGGCCAGCCGCTCGGCGCCGAGAATCCATCAGCCGGCTGCAAAGCATTCCTGGACGGCAGCGAAAAGGCCGCAGCGCAGTGGGAGCTGGAACGGAGATTCCGGGCGTTCGAGGGAAGGTTCTGAGAAACAGGGAATAGGGAACAGGGAATAGAAAGCTCGGTCGGTGAGGCTGTCTGTGGATTCTCGCTCCGCTTCGCCGCTTGTGGGATTCTTGCAATCTGCCGGACATCTCCGAGCCGGAACAGCCGTCTAACCGTAAAGCGGCTATCTCGCGCCATTATTCCTTTGATATGGCTATGGCTTCAGGCTTCAGAAATGAGGGCGGGTCTGATCGGAAACCCAGCAAAGTTGGCATACGGACGCAGCGATCCGAGCCGCCGAACCGCAGATGTCCGTCTGCGGCCGGCTTGCCGAATTCTTCTTTGCCTGGCGCTCTTTGGCATTGCAATCCAGGGATGGTCTCAGCGGACTTCGACGATCGCGCCGGAAGACAGGGTTTTGTCTGGCGAGGACCAGGATGCCGCTCAGAATGCCGCGCCCCGGACGCAGCCGAATCCCGCGAATTCTGAGATCCAGTCCCCCTCTCAGCCAGCGCCTGGAAGCATCCATGGAGTCGTGGTTGACCGCGACGGAGATGTCTACGAGGGCGCAACCGTCGAACTCATCCAACCCGGCTCCCTCGCACCCTCACAGAGATCGGTCACATCCGACAACGACGGCAAATTCAATTTCGACGGCGTCCCTGCCGGAGCTTTCAAACTCACAATCTCATCTCGGGGATTTGCGCCCCAGGTTCTATCCGGAGTCCTTCACCCTGGCGAAAGCTACGATGCAAAGCCAATCCTCCTCCTGGCCGCCGCTGCAACCAGCGAAGTGCGGGTTACAGCATCCCAGAATGAGATAGCGGTTGAACAACTCCACGAAGAAGAAACGCAGCGCGTGCTGGGCGTGATTCCAAACTTTTATGTCAGCTACGCGCCCAATGCGCCGCCGCTATCGTCCAGACAGAAATTCAATCTGGCCTGGAAGTCGTCGATAGACCCAATTTCATTTCTTGCCAGTGGATTTTTCGCGGGATTCGAGCAAGCCACCAACGTCTTCAGCGGATATGGGCAAGGCGCGCAGGGCTATGCCAAGCGTTATGGAGCCAGTTTTTCCGACAACTTCATTGGCACCATGATCGGCGGCGCCATACTGCCCAGCCTTCTGAAGCAGGACCCGCGCTATTTCTACAAAGGAACCGGCACTATCCGCGCGCGAGTTTTCTATGCAATTGCGAATGCGGTCGTCTGCAAGGGCGACAACGGGCATTGGCAAACGAATTATTCCGGCCTTGGGGGCGGACTGGCGGCGGGCGGAATCTCGAATCTCTATTACCCGGCAAGCAATCGCAGTGGGCTGGCGCTGAGTTTTGAGAATGCGGGAATCGGCACGGCCGAGAGCGCGGTCCAGAATCTCTTTCAGGAGTTTGTAGTCCGCAAGCTGACCCCCAGGATTCCCAATTACGGGTCGCCGAAGCCGTAGCGAATCTTCAGAAAAGCGGCAGATCCTTTCGTTCTCGGGCAGGCAGCGATAAGAATTTCCGGCAGTCAGCCGAATCAGTCTTCCGGCGGCAGTGTCTCCGTCTTACACTCACTCCATGGACAACGAGCGTATCCGCGAAATCTGCCTGGCGCTCCCGCACGTTGTGGAGACCCTGAACTGGGGCCACCATCTGGTCTACTGGGCTGGAGACCGAGACATTGGCGGCAAGATGTTCGCCATGACCGACCTCGACGGCACCGGGACCGGCGTCCTGTGGTTCCACTGCGGCCCGGAGCGATTTCATGAGCTGCTCGAAAACGAGGGAATCCGCGCATCTCCCTATCTGGCCAAAGCGCACTGGGTTACCATGGAGCGCTGGGACGCGCTTCGTCCGCGGGAAGTGGAAGAGGAGTTGCGGCTCGCCCGCGATCTGATCTTCGAAAAGCTGCCCAAGCGCACCAAAGCCGTGCTTGCCATGCCGGAAAAGGAGCGCGCCAAAGTCATCCGCGAACGCAGAAAGCTGCTGGCCGAGCGGGCGAAGGCCAAGAAAGGGTGAGATACGAGCTTTCCCCTGCGGATTTGCGAACGGGAACGGATTGTCCCAGGAGCACGTATCATGGAATGACTCGCCAAATCCGCGGGTCTGTGCGCAAACGAGGCGCTGAACCCATGATGAAGTTTTTTCTGTGGTGCATTCTTCTGGTGCTGTGCTGGCCGCTGGCGCTGGTCGCCCTCGTGCTTTATCCGGTTGTGTGGCTGCTTCTGCTGCCGTTTCGGATTGTAGGAATCGCCGTGGGCGGCGTGCTGGAACTGGTGGGAGCAATCCTCTTTCTCCCCGCTCGTCTTCTCCGCGCCATCTGACCGGGGCACATTTCCCATTCCAGAACGTGGCCCGGCCGGCGTTCCGCCTCCGGCACCGGCTGGCTTTTTTCTCCCCCATTTGTCGGCTGCTGGACCCGGACATCTCCTAGACTTGGCCCTAGTCCGGGGATGAAAACGGCTGAAGATCTTCGCGGATTGCCCGCCGCGTCAATGCCTGGCTCAGGGTGCATCCTAATGATCCGATTCCGCGCATTCGTCTGTGCCGCGGGAATAGTCGCTTTGGCCGCTTCGTCAAACAGCCAGAGCGAGATATTTCCCAACGTTCACAGCCAGCCCATCGTCATCCAGATCGTCGACGGCAGGGATGGGAAGCCGCTGGCCCACGCCCGGTTGAGCCTGGTCGCCGGCTACACCAGGCGCGATCTTCATTTGCAATTGTGGCAAGAGGAGGCGTTCACCGACGATCAGGGCAGGGCTCGGATGTCGAGCGCCATGGAAGACCTTCCGATCCTTCAGGTCGAGGTGGCAAAAGGCCATCTTTGCGCCGATTCCCACGCGACAACCGTAAGCGTGGAGCAGATCAGGCGAGACGGGCTGAGTACGCCCAATCGTTGCGGAACGGTCACGGCGGGAGACTCTCCCGGCGTCTTTACCGTCTTTGTAATGACCAAGATCGCAAAGTCGAAGCCGGCATTGAATTCCGGGCAGCCCGCCAGCCTAATTGCAGCCAGAGGCAACTGATCCCTCCCTGCCAGCTTGCAGCGGACAGGCTCCCTGCGGTAGCGTCACCCTCAGAGACTCGAAGACTGCCGGGCTGGCCCTCGGCTTGCGGCGTCAGGCTCGGGATCACGTCCAATGGTCAGAGGAGAAGATCGATGCGCGGATTTCTGCCCGCGGCGCTGGCGGTGCTGATGCTTGCCATGCCGCTCACCACCCAGACACAGACCTCGGACGATGCCGGCGCCAAAAACACCCAGAAGGCGCGCGCAGCTCTCGACGCCATGGTGCAAGCCATGGGTGGCTCGGCCTGGCTCAACGTGAAGAATCGGATGCTGCAAGGGCATGTTGCCGGTTTCGACCACGGCAGGACTGAGGAAGGCACCACAGATTACTGGGAGTACCACGCCTGGCCCGATGAGGACCGCATCGAGTACACCAAGCACCGTGACGTAGTTCAGTTTTACCTGGGCCGACAGGGCTGGGAGGTGACCTACCGAGGCAAAAAGATGCTGCCGCAGGAGCAGTTGGACGACTGGCTGCGCCGCCGCGACCACTCCATTGAAACCGTAATCAAGAACTGGCTCAACGATCCAAAGACCATTCTGGTGTACGAGGGCCAGCGTCTGGAAGAACGGCACCTTGCTGACCAGGTGACTCTCATTTCGGCCGAAAACGAGGCCGTCACCATCCAGACGGATACGCAGACACATCTCCCACTGCGGCGCACCTTCGAGTGGCGCGACCCGGTCTTCAAAGACAAAAACATGGACGCCGAGGAGTACGACGATTACCACACGTTTGACGGCATTCCCACCGCGTTTACCATCACGCGCTACAAAAACGACGAGGTTATCCGCCAGTATTTTGTCACTCACGTAACCTATAACCAGCAGTTGGCGCCCGATTTCTGGAGTGTGGACGCGGCCGATCGCCGCATCAAGAAGTAGCGGCATAGGTTACAGATGACAGATTACAGCGAACAGCCGGCTGTCAACTGTAATTTGTAACCTGCAATCGGTGATCCGCAGCCTGCTTTATAATCCTGTCCAGTGCGAATGGGCAGAGCCCTTCGATTCTTGGAGCTGGAGAATGACGTTTGACATCCAGGAGATCCTGGGGTTACTGCCTCACCGCTACCCGTTTCTGTTGATTGACAGAGTTGTTGAGTTCGAGCCGCGCAAGCGCCTCGTAGCCATCAAAAACGTGACCATCAACGAGCCCTTTTTTCAGGGTCACTTTCCCGGCTATCCCATCATGCCGGCGGTGCTGGTAATTGAAGCGATGGCCCAGGCCGGCGCCATCATCATGATGAACGAGATCCCCGACCGGGAGAAGAAACTGGCGGTCTTCACCGGCATCGACAAGGCCAAGTTCCGCAACCAGGTGACGCCTGGCGATCAACTGCGCATCGAGGTGACTGTGCTGGCTTTCAGGAGCCGCATGGGACGCATGGAGGCCAGGGCGACGGTGGACGGCAAGCTGGCATGCGAGGCCATACTGAGCTGCGCAATCGTGCCACGCGTACGCGAGACTGCTCCGGAAGCCCCGCCTGCGGCCCAAGCGGGGAATCCGGAGTGAGCGACCATCCAAGCGCGGTGATTGCTCCGGGCGCCGTGGTTCCGGAGTCCTGCGCCGTCGGTCCCTTTTGCACCATTGGTCCTGAAGTTGTGCTGGGTGAGGAATGCACCCTTATCTCCCATGTGGTTCTCGATGGCCGCACGCGCATTGGCTCGCGCAATATCTTTCATCCCTTCGCTGCCGTTGGAGTTGCGCCGCAGGACTTGAAGTACGGCGGCGAACCAACTGAGACGGTCCTCGGCGATGACAACACCATCCGCGAGTCTGTCACCATCAGCCGCGGCACGGTGGGAGGCGGCGGCATTACCCGCATCGGTTCCGGGAATCTGCTTATGACCTGCGTACACATCGGCCACGATAGCCATGTGGGCAGCCATTGCATTCTGGCCAATGCAGCCACGCTTGCCGGCCACGTGATTATCGAGGACTACGCGACGGTTGGAGCCTTCAGTCCCGTGCATCAGCATTGCACCGTGGGCCGCTATGCATTCATCGGTGGCGGGACGATTGTTACGCAGGATGTGCTGCCGTTTTCCAAGACTTCGGCGCGGCGCGAGAACAAGGCCTTCGGGGTGAACAGCGTGGGGTTGGAGCGGCGGGGATTCAGCGCGGAGCGGATCAGGGCGCTGCAAAAGGCCTTCCGGCTGCTACTGGTGTCGAAACTGAACACGACCCAGGCGATTGAGAAGATGCGGGAGCTGGAGGGCGAGGACGTGGCGCTGCTGGTGGGCTTCATCGAGCGCAGCCAGCGCGGGGTTATCAAGTAACCATGAAACTCGGCTTGATCGCCGGCAACGGCCGCTTTCCGTTTCTCTTGCTCGACGCAGCTCGGGCGCAGGGCTTGTCCGTCGTGGTGGCGGCGATCCACGAGGAGACCGATCCGGAGATTGATCGGCGCGCGGCAGCCGACGCCGGAATTACAGTCCATTGGCTCTCGCTTGGCGAACTCTCGCGCCTCATCGACACCTTCCAAAAAGAAGGCGTCTCAAAGGCCGTGATGGCTGGCCAGGTGAAGCACAAGCAGATCTTCTCCAGCATCCGGCCCGACTGGCGCCTGGCCAAACTGCTGCTCAACCTGCGCACGCGCAACACCGACATGCTGCTGGGCGCGGTGGCCAAAGTCCTGGGCGACGAGGGCATCGAACTCATCAGTTCCACGCAATTCCTGGAGCCGCTTCTCGCCCAGGAAGGAGTGCTCACCGCGCGCGCGCCGTCGGACGAGGAACGCAAGGACATCGAATACGGTCTTGGCGTGGCCCGCGCCGTCGCCGGATTCGACATTGGCCAGACCGTGGTGGTGGCCGCCCAGGCCTGCGTGGCCGTCGAGGCCATGGAAGGCACGGATGCGGCCATCGAGCGCGCCGGCGAACTGATGCGCTCGCTCGCCGACGGCGCTTCGACCCTCGAGCGACGCCTCACCGTCGTCAAAGTGGCCAAACCCAACCAGGACATGCGATTCGATGTTCCCGTCATCGGCATCGCCACTGTGGATGCCATGGTCCGCGCCGGGGCCAGTTGCCTCTCCGTCGAGGCCGGCCGTACCCTGCTGTTTGATCGCGAAGCCCTGCTCAGCCGAGCCAATCAGGAAGGAATTGCCATTGTGGCCGCTCCGCGCTGATACTGATGTCCGGGAGAGTTTTCGGAGTCCCGCAACCCCCATTCCCCGTCGAATCAACTGGAGGTCCCCAGTGAAAATGCCAAGAAAGCCAGTTCTCTTCGCTGTCGCCGCGGTCGTTGTGCTCGCGGTCGCCCTCGTCACCGTCCACGCGGACGATCAACAGATTATGCCCTCCGTTGGGCAGGTCGCGCCCACCTTTACCCTTCCCTCGCAGGACGGCTCGCAGATTTCGCTGGAGAGCTTTCGCGGAAAATGGGTGGTTCTCTACTTCTATCCCAAGGATATGACCAAGGGCTGCACCATCGAGGCTCATAACTTCCAGCGCGATCAGGCCCAGTACGACGCCGCGAATGCCGTCATCCTGGGTGTGAGCGTAGACACACCGGACAGCCACAAGGAGTTCTGCACCAAGGAGGGACTCACGTTCCGCCTGCTCGCCGACCCGGAGCATAAGGTTGTGGATGCGTATGGATCGCTGGGCCATTTTGGACCTATGACCATCGCCAGCCGCAACACATTTCTCATCGATCCTCACGGCAAAATCGTGAAGGAATGGACCAAGGTGGATCCCACAGGACATTCCGCGGAGGTTCTGGCCGCGCTTGCCGAGCTCAAGAAGTAGCCGGCAGCAAAGAGACAAGTCTATGCGGCTCCGCCAAATGGAGCCGCATTCTTCATTGCCCCGGAGAACAGCGCCGGACGATTCGCATCCGAGGACGAAATGGCAACTCAGCTCGCACACCAATTCCGCGACGAATTG
>Ga0302201_10000970_pt1 | contig 25674 bp, 27 predicted proteins | sample II_Bog_N3_2_FD_194586 | JGI IMG/M metagenome (GOLD analysis project Ga0302201, IMG submission 194586) | Peat permafrost microbial communities from Stordalen Mire near Abisko, Sweden - II_Bog_N3_2 | ecosystem: Environmental > Terrestrial > Soil > Wetlands > Peat | place: Sweden: Abisko... | reverse complement strand
CCGGCACCGGCGAACGAAACGCCCGCCCCAACTTCGGAAACAACGGCCGTTGCTGATGGCGAATCTGTGATTGCGGAAAAATGAAAACATTCAACGTTCAACATTCAACCTTGAACGTCCAAGCTGGCTTGGGCTGGTGGCCGTTGGTTCGATGTTTGGCGTTGAATGTTGAAGGTTGAATGTTCCCCCACTGATTCATGTCCGACTTCGCCGAACTCCAAATCCGCCTCGGCCATCCTTTCCGCGACGAAAATCTTTTGCGCCTCGCGCTCACGCATCCGTCCGTCGCGCACGAGGCCAACGCCGTGACGGCGCATAACCAGCGGCTGGAATTTCTCGGCGACTCGGTGCTCGGCCTCGTCCTGTCCGGCGCGCTTTATGATAAGTTTTCCGCTGCCGACGAGGGCGCGCTTACCAAATCGCGCGCCAAGCTGGTGAACGCCGGCACGCTCGCGGCGCACGCCCGCGCGCTCGGCCTCGGCGCGCACCTCGTCTTGAGCCGCGGCGAGGAGAACACCGGCGGTCGCGACCGCGCCTCGGCACTGGCGGACGCGTTCGAGGCGGTGCTGGGCGCGGTTTTTCTCGACGGCGGCTTTGAGGCGGCGCGCGAATTTATCCTGCGCGAGTTCGCCGCCGACTTTGGCGAACTGACGGAGGCGGCGGACATCGAAAATCCCAAGGGCGAGCTACAGGAACGGCTGCAAGCGGATTCGCCGCACGCGCCGGAGTATGAATTTATTGCCGCCACCGGGCCGGACCACGACCGCGTGTTTGAATGCGCCGTCCGCCATGCCGGCGCGGAACTGGCGCGCGGCGCCGGCAAAAGCAAAAAGGCCGCCGAGAGCGCGGCGGCCCTGGCGGCGTTGGAAAAACTGCGCGCGGAAAAACCGGCGCAGTCTTAAGCCAGCCGGCTGTGGCTGCCGTCGCAGAACGCGCCGGTCTTGGAATGTTTGCACCCGCACCACGCGACCTTCTTGGCCTCGGCGAGATCCACCTTCAGCGGCGCGAAGCCGGAGCCTTTGTGGGAGCCGTCGCAGAACGGCTGGCTTTTGGACTGGCCGCAGGCGCACCAGTAGAAGCTGCCGGGCTTCATGTCGAGGACGTAGGGGAATTTTTGGGCAATGGTCGGTTCACTCATGCGCCTGTTGTAACCGCCTGCCGGATTTTGGCAAACTAAATTTGCAGCGGCGGACGCGAAACGCTCAAGGAAAAACTCAAGCCGTAGCTGCAAACCGGCGAGTGGGGGGGGTGAATGATATTTTCTATTTTACCTTCCGAAGAAGACGGGCAATTTTTCCATGTCCATATTTGTAAGCTATTTCTAAAGGAGTAAGATTATCAATGTACCGCGAATCGGTTTTTGCGCCCTTCAAAATAAACAATCGAACCAAAGGCTCTTGTCCCTTGCGAACGGCTGCGGCCAACGCTGTCTCATTGTCGATGTTTTGCAAATCCAATTTTGCTCCATAATCGAGTAATATTTTTGCTATCTCCAGATTCCCATATCGTGCTGCAAACATTAGCGGTGTGATTCCTTGCAGGTTATAAACATCTGGGTTGGCACCCCGTTCGAGCAGGAATTTCACGATTTTTGGATAACCCTGAGCAACAGCGGCCAAAAGTGGAGTCCATCCATTACCGGCTTGTGTGTTTATGTCTTCTCCATTTGCGAGGAGTTTTTCAATCGCATCTTGCCTGCCAGTATATGCCGCGTCATTCAAAGGGAACCCAGTGTTCACCTGCTTTTTACCAAAATATTGTCTGATTGCTTGTTGTTCTTCTTGTGGGGTCGCATTTGAAGGACTCACTATTTGCTCTGATAATTCTTGGCCGCGCCGATTCAGATAATAAAGATAATCGTGAGTCTTAAAAATTTCTCTGCGGTTGGAAATGTTCTGGCGAAATGGAACGCGCCGACCTTCTTCATCATAAAAAAGAAATAATCTTTCAGCTCACCTACAAAAATTACAGATATTGGCAGACCTATAAGCCAAGGTGCGACTTGCAAGACGGCCAAGGGTGCGTGACAACTGACCTTGTAAGACAAAATTAAAAGCGCAAAAACGATTGGCCAACAGCCCATGTAAACACATTTTGTTGCGACCGGAATTCTAGCAAGCGGGGATATTTTCCCCTTCTCTGGTCGAATCATTAAAGTCACATCTATTAAAGTGAAAATTAACATTCCGATTGCGAGTCCAATTATAAGATAAAAAACAAACCAAAAACGCGAAACTTCGGCGAGTGCCGTTCCTTTGGTGAGCGTCGGCAGGTTTATCCAAATTGCGGCTACGGCCAAAATTACGATTGTGTTGAAACGAAATCTGGACGCGAGAGTGCGCCGAGCAATTTCCTCGGATTGTTTCCACTCAATCAACAAAAACAGAAACTCGACCGCAAGAATTATACTGACGACGAATGGAAATTTGCTTGGGTCTCGTAGCTTTACGTCTAAAAGCGGTAATGAAGTTGCATCATTTAATCCGAAAACTTGCCAGAAAATCAGCAACAAAGACGTGATTAAAACAGACAACTCCCATTTGTAGTATCGTTCAACAAGCGACTTTTTATTTCCCTCGCTCATTGCTCATTGAATGTTAAGCATAATTTTCATTTCTCCCGCTTCAGCAGAAACTCCGCCAGCGCTTCGAGGGCGACGGCTTTGCCCTCGAAAATGTCCAGCGCGGCAAACGCCCTGGCCGTCAGTTGCGCCGCAATGCGCCGCGATTTCTCCAGGCCCACGATGGCTGGATAGGTCGCCTTTTGCACGGCCACGTCCTTGCCCGCCGTTTTGCCAAGCTGTTCGCTGGTCTGCGTCACGTCTAGGATGTCGTCAATCACCTGGAACGCGAGGCCGACGTGATAGCCAAAGTCGGTGAGGGCGGCGAGCTGCGCGGGCGTGCAGTTGGCGCTCATGCCGCCGAGCCGCACGGAACAGCAGAGCAGGGCGGAGGTCTTGCGCTCGTGGATGTAGCGGAGTTCGGACACGGAAAGTTTCTTGCCCTCGCCTTCCAAGTCCGCGACCTGTCCGGCGACGAGTTGCAATGAGCCGGAGGCCTTCGCGATTTCCAAAATGATTTTGTCGTGAGGATAGCGCGGGAATTTTTTGCATTGCGCGGCGATCTCAAACGCCTGCGTCAGCAGCGCGTCGCCCGCCAGCACGGCGATGCCTTCGCCAAAGACTTTGTGGTTGGTCGGCTTGCCACGGCGGAAATCGTCGTTGTCCATCGCGGGCAAATCGTCGTGGATGAGCGAATAAGTATGAATGCACTCGACGGCGCACGCGAGCGGCATGGCGGCCGCGTCGCTGCCACCACAAGCCTCGGCGGCAGCCAGCAGAACTGCCGGGCGCATCCGCTTGCCGCCGGCGAAGAGCGAGTAGCGCATGGCTTTGTGAATCGTCGCGGGCTTGGTCTTCTCGCTGGGCAGGAATTTGTCGAGCGCGCGGTTGACGGTTTCGGTGCGCGTGGCGAGGAATTGGTTCAGGTCGAACGGTGTTTGTTTGGCGGCCATAAGTTGTTTCCCAAAATGCCGGAAATGCGGGCAAGTTAGAAGGGAATTTTTAAGATTGCTTTGAGGCGGGCGGCTGGTATTCTGACCCGCTCGTTTTCTGAAACTATAATGAACGCTGAACTTTGCAAAAAGGCCCTGGAAAAAGTTGGTAACCCCAACGTGCTGGTCAACATCGTGTCGCGCCGCGTGCGCCAGCTCAACTCGGGCGGTGGCGGGCTGGGCCGGCCGCTCGTGGATGTGCCGGCCAGCATGGGTCTTGCCGACATTGCGCTGACGGAAATCATCGAGGAAAAGATGGGCTGGGAGCTGCCGGTGGAAAAGGCGGCCGTCCGCCCGATCGCCAAGAAGCGCAAGAAACATTAAGCGCCCGCCGCAATTTTACGGAAGCCGGAGGAATCTTTCTTCCGGCTTTTTTATTTCCTGAAATCCGCGTAAGCTGCGCGCAGAAATTTTTCATGGCCGACATCGTCACCAACCACAAGGCCCGGCGCGACTACCACATCCTCGAGACGTTCGAGGCGGGCATCGTGCTGCACGGCACGGAGGTCAAGTCGCTGCGCGCGGGCAAGGGGCAAATCGCCGACGCCTTCGCGCGCATCGAGAAGAACGAGGCGTGGCTCTACAACGCGCACATTGACGAGTATTCGCACGGCAACGTCCAGAACCACGAGACGAAGGCGCCGCGCAAGCTGCTGCTGCACAAATCAGAGATCCGCAAGCTGTTCGAGCTGGCGTCGGTCAAGGGCAACGCGCTCTTCCCGCTGGCGTTCTTTTGGAAGAACGGCAAGGTGAAAGTGTCTATTGGCGTGGGCAAGGGCAAGCAGGAGTTCGACAAGCGCGACGACCTGAAGAAACGCGACGATGACCGCGAGATGAAACGGGCGACGATGAAGTGGACGAAAAATAAATAAGGAATGCAGGAAGGCAGGAACGGAAACAATTCCAATTCCTGCTTTCCTTATTAAGATTTCCAAAACAAAAAAGCGAGGCCGTTAGACCTCGCTTTGAAATGGTTGGCTGGTTCGGCTTAAGCCTTCTTTTTGGCCTCGTCGCCCTTTTTCCAGGTGCGCTTGGGCGCCTTGGTGACGATGCCCTGCTTGAGCGCGGCGGCGGAGACGCGGATGTAGCGGACTTCGCCGCTGGGCAGGAGCGCCTTCACGCGCTGCAAATTCACATGGAACTTGCGCTTGGTGATCGCGGTGATGTGCGTGCCGATGCCGCCGGTTTTCTTGGCTTTACCGGAGCGCCAAATGATGCTGCCCTTCATCGGGCGTTTGCCGGTCAATTCACAAATGCGTGCCATAAATAGTTCTTTCGTTAAAGAGCCGCAGACAATAGCAGGGACGCGCCGAACAGCAAGATTTATTTTGCGGCCAACGGCCTTAGTCCTTGCCGCGCAACGCCAGCCGGTTCACGCCGGCCGGCCAGAGAAAATTGGTGCTCCAGAAATCCGCCCGGGTGAAATCGCCGTGCACCTGAGGCTCGCGCAGGCCGGCCAACCGGGACAAGGCATTGTCCAGCCGCAGCGGCTCGCTCGGCTCGATGTTGCAACCGCGAAAATGGGTCTGTTCGCGCAAGTCCTCCGGCACGTCGGGCAGGGCGCGGGTGATGTTCTCCCACGCGCCGAGCGTGCGGTCGGAAATGGTGTTGGGCTTGGCGAAAATATCGTCCACCCAGTTCAGCAGCGAGCCGCGCGAAATCAGGTCGCGCAGAAAAATGACCCGCAGGCCGGCCAGCGGGTATTCGTCGCGCTCGCGCTCGCGGTGCAGCGAGAGGCTGTAAAATTGCGCGTTCGTGTGAACGGTCAGATACGGGAACAGCGCGGTCTTGAAATCCTCGATGGAGCACGCCGCGCCCAGATAGCCGATGCGTTCAGTCCGGATGTCCGGCTGGTTGCGGAACAATTGGTTCAGCACAATCGTCCCCATGCTATGGCCGTAAAACTCAAACGTATAATTCGTGGACCAGCCGGCCACTTTCTCGCCGAAGAAATCCATTGCGCCGCCCTGGGCATTGGTCTTGGAAAGCGCGTCGTCATCGGCGACGGGATGCAGCCAGCGGTGGACAATGTTCAGCTCGTTTGAACGCGTCATGTCCGGGCGATTCAGGGTTTTCACCATCTGGCTGATCTCATAGCTCGCGGTCGGCTCGAACATCGTGCGCGTGCGGCGCAGCATGATGTCCCACGACTCCGAACCCAGCCCATCAAGCAGCGGCAGGGAGACGATTTTGGTCGGCAGCGTGACGACATATTCCGTGAGATGAATGCTGCGGTTCACCACGCTGCGCGCGTGGCCTTCTTTCTGCGGCGGATGATAGGTGTCCGGCAATTCCTCGCGGATGAGGCTTTCAAAATTTTCCCACCGCGCGGTGCGCGAATCGCCGGTGATTTTTGCCAGCTCGGAATCGCTGCGCAGTTCCGTCGTGAACGCGTCGCTGTAAAACCGTCCGAACAGCGTCACCGGCAGCCGCGCAATCCCGCGCGCGAGGTCCGAGGCCAGCACCAGCGGCAGCGTGGGAACGCCGACATACAAAGGTTTTTTTTCGCCCTGCCGGATGTAAAGCAGATGTTCGCCATACGCGCTGAACGGCCCGGAATTCCACACCACAAAAACCGGATAGCAGTTGCTCGCCGCCAGCGCGTTCATCAGATTCGTGTCCAGCAGCCGCTTCATGCTGGCCGCGTAAGGATTCATGCCGCCGTGGACGAACACCACGACGCGCGGCGGCAAAATTGAATTCGTTGTGGCCGCGCTCGTTTTCCATTCCGCCAGCCCCGCGCCAATTTGTTCCAGCGAATTGCTGACGGAAAACCGGGGGATTTTTTCCGCCCAGCCCCATTCCACCGCCGGATCAAGACAAACGCCCGCGCTGTTGATCATGAAAACGTGCTGCCGCGCGAGCTGCACGTGGACGGCGTCGGCGCTGGCCGTTTGCCCGGCGGCGCGCGCCAGCCAGCCGGCCAAAAAAACCGCCCAGAAGATGAATTTGAATTTCATGCCGTCATTTTTGTCTGCGAACATTTTTCCTGCGAACACCCCGGAAAGATTCGCTTTTTGCCGGTGAGAAAACAACCCAATGTTTCCGCTCCATTTTTCCGTGCGCTTCCGCCGCCACGTGATAACTTGCGTGTCGAATTTTATGGCCACACTAAAACCCTTTGCCGCCCTGCGACCGCAACCCGAACTCGCCGCCCAGATCTGCGAGCTGCCTTACGACGTGATGTCGTCTGACGAGGCGCGCGAAATGGCGGCGGGAAAACCGTTGAGCTTCCTGCACGTCAGCAAGCCGGAAATTGATTTGCCCGCCGGCACGGATTTGTATTCGCCGGAAGTTTATGCGAAGGGCAAAGAGAATTTTCAGAAACTCATCTCGCAAGGCGCTCTCAAGCAGGACGAGAAGCCGAATTTTTATCTGTATCGGCAAATCATGGGCAAGCACGCGCAAGTCGGCTTGGTTGCCGCCGCGAGTTGCGAGGAGTATTTGGCGAACATCATCAAGAAGCACGAACTCACGCGCGTGGACAAGGAAGACGACCGCGTCCGCCACATCGAGGCTTTGAATTCGCAGACCGGCCCGGTTTTTCTGACCTACCGCGCTTCGGAAAATTTCGATGCGTTCGTCACCAAGAAAATTTCCGAAGCGCCCGCCGTGGATTTCACCGGCGCGGACGGCGTGCGCCATTCGGCGTGGACAATTTCCGGCGCGGACGAAATCAAATTGGTTGAAGAACAGTTCGCGCAGGTTCCGTTTCTTTACATTGCCGACGGCCATCATCGCAGCGCGGCGGCGGGGCGCGTTTTCAAGTCCCGCAACGGCGCGGGCCACAGCGGGCAATTTCTCGCCGTGATTTTTCCGCACAACCAGATGCAGATTCTGCCCTACAACCGCGTGCTGAAAGATCTGAACGGCCTCACGCCGCGCGAACTGATTTTGAAACTGGAAAAAGTTTTTGAAACCATCCGCGTCGGCGACGCGACGCCGAAAGGCAAGCACGAACTCGGCTTGTTCATCGAAGGCAAATGGCACCGGCTCACGTTCAGGCGCGAATTCACGATGGGCAAAAACCTCATCGAAGGCCTCGACGTGACGCTGCTGCAACAACACGTCCTCGCGCCGATTTTTGGAATTGATGATCCGCGCACGAGCAAAAAAATAAATTTTGTCGGCGGCATCCGCGGCACGGCGGAACTGGAGAAACTCGTGAACAGCGGCGAATACGCCTGCGCGTTCTCGATGTTCCCGACGAGCATCGAGGACCTCATGCAGATCGCCGACGCCGGCGGCATCATGCCGCCCAAGAGCACCTGGTTTGAGCCAAAGCTCCGCGACGCGATGTTCTGCCACCTGATCTGAAATTTTCAATTTTGGATTTACGATTTACGATTTACGAGACCGTTCCAATTCGGGGGCGGCGCGTAAATCGTAAATCGTCATTCGTAAATTTTACACGGATTTGCGAATGGCCTTCATTTTGAATTCGACACTCGAAATTTGAAGTTCAACATTTGGCTGTGCCTACCGCCCGCCTGCAACGCAGCCTGCGCGCCACGTTCCTCGGCCTCGCCGCGAACGTCGCGCTGACCATCGCGAAATTTCTTGCGGGCGTCCTCGGCCATTCGCAGGCGCTCATCGCGGACGCGGTCGAATCGCTCGCGGACATTTTCAGTTCCATCATCGTCTGGCGCGGCCTCGTCGTGGCCGAGACGCCGCCGGACGACGACCACCCCTACGGCCACGGCAAGGCCGAACCGCTTGCCGCCGCAATTGTTTCCGCGATGCTGCTGCTCGCGGCGGGCATGATTGCGTTTCATTCGTTGAAAGGAATCGCCGCGCCGCGCGTCGCGCCGTCGGCGTGGACGCTGATTATTTTGATCGCCGTCATTATCGTCAAGGAGATGCTGTTCCGGTTTGTGCTGCGCGAGTCGGAGACGGTCTCCAGTTCGGCGGTGGAAACCGACGCGTGGCATCATCGCAGCGACGCGATCACCTCGGCGGCGGCGTTTCTGGGCATCACCATCGCGCTGATCGGCGGCAGCGGCTACGAGCACGCCGACAACTGGGCCGCGCTGGTGGCGGCGTGCGTCATCGCCTTCAACGGCGCGCGGCTGCTGCGGCCGGCGTTCAACGAGCTGATGGACCGCTCGCCCGACCGCGAACTGATTGAAAAAATCTGCGCGGCGGCCAAAAATGTCCCCGGCGTGGACGGCGTGGAAAAATGTTTCGTGCGCAAGATGGGCTACCAATTCTTCGTGGATATGCACGTCGAGGTGGATCCGCAGATGACGGTGGAAAATTCGCACCGCATCGGCCACGAGGTGAAAAACAAGGTGCGCGCGGAAATCCCCTCCGTGCGCGACGTGCTCATCCACATTGAGCCGCGCAAATCCGCAAAGTAAATTTTCGTGAACGCCGAAACACATTTCAAAGGCTGGGCGAAACCGGGAATCATCCCGCCGGACCTGAATTCTGACGTCGCCGTTGAGCCGCACGAGACGCTCGACGCCATCAGCGGACATTACCGTCTGTTTCAACTCCGCGATGGCCACCGGTTTTCCACCGACGACATCTTGACGGCGTGTTATGGCACGACGTGGTGCCCGACGGCGCGCACGGCGCTTGACCTTGGCAGCGGCATCGGCACCGTCGGCATGATTTGCGCGTGGCGGTTGCCCGGCGCAAAATTTGTCACGGTGGAAGCTCAAAGCGAAAGCGTCGTGCTCGCCAGAAAATCCGCGCGCTACAACGGCATTGAAGACCGCTACGAAATCCGCGAGGGCGATTTTCGTGCGCCAGAAAATTTGCGCGCCGAGGAAAAATTTGATCTCGTGACCGGCAGCCCGCCGTATTTTCCGCTGGGCATCGGCGTTCAAAGCGAACATCCGCAAAAGCTCGCCTGCCGCTTTGAACTGCGCGGAAACATTGATGATTATTGCGCGACCGCCGCGAAACATCTAGCGCCCGGCGGGTTTTTTGCGTGCGTGTTTCCGCATGAGCCGGCGCAGCTCGCGCGCGTGGAAGCCGCCGCGAAAAATTCCAATTTGGTCATCATCCGCAAACGCCCGGTGGTTTTCCGCGAAGGCGATCCGGCGCTCGTCGCGCTGTTTGGCCTGATGCGCGCGGAGGATTTGCCGGAATGGTTTCGCGGTCAGACGTGGACGGAGCCGGACCTGGTCATCCGCACGCGCGCGGGGAAAATTCATCCCGAATATTCGGCGGTGAAACTGGCCATCGGTTTTCCGCCGTGACGCGGCGCGGCGTTTTTCCGGATGGAATAAATGAAACTTTGGCGTGGAAATTTCCGTCCATTTAAGGGCGCATGGATGTGTTTTCAGAACCGAAGAAATTTCCCCTGGCATTCACGCTGGTTGAACTGCTGGTGGTCATTGCCATCATCGCGATTCTCGCGGCGATGCTGCTGCCGGCATTGTCGGCGGCCAAAAAGAAGGCGTGGACGACCAGTTGCAACTCCAACCTACACCAGATCGGCTTGGGCATGAGGATGTTTGCCGATGACAACAACGAATATTATCCCGAATCCGGTGCGGATATTTATTGGAACCTGACCAACCCCGGTGCTTCAACCAACAGTTGGATGCAGCAGATTTTTTCCTACATGGGCACCACCAACGCCTACAATTGTCCCGGCAATGCGCAGTTGCCGCCGAACATGCAGGGGCCGTTCAACTATTTCAACGGCGACCGCGCGGCCTATGTGGCCACGGGTGGATTTGCCCCGGTCAAAGGCACGGCTATCTTCTATCCGACCGCTTACGTCCTGTCGGGTGACACCTGCGGCATCCCCAACACGACCGCCGGCGAGGGATCTGGCCTGCATTTTGATCCGTTGGACGCGGACAAGGATGACTATTCGCAGAACTGCGTCGGTGGGCAGACCAACGGCACGCCGTTTGAACTCTGGCAGATTCACAGTCTGGGCCAAAACCTACTCTTCGCCGACGGACATTCCAAGTGGTATAACGGTTACAATCCGAACGAAATGACCTTCCGCTACGGTTCCATGTCCGGCTGGGAATAAATTTCCGCCGCCGAACTTTCCGCCGCCTCGTTTTCAAATTCATTTCCGTTTTGCGTTCCGGGCGGCTTCGTGGTTTGATGTCTGTCACATGAAAATTGTTCTCGCATACTCCGGCGGACTCGACACCTCGGTGCTGATGTCCTGGATCAAAGAAAAATATAACGCCGAGATGATCGGCTTCTGTGCCGACATCGGCCAGGAAGAGGAACTCGACGGCCTCGAAGCCAAGGCGATCAAGACCGGCGCGTCCAAAATCTACATTGATAATTTGCAGGAGGAATTTGCGCGCGACTTCATCTATCCGATGCTCCGCGCCGGGGCGATTTACGAGGGACAGTATTTTCTCGGCACCAGCATCGCGCGGCCGCTCATCGCCAAGCGCATGGTCGAGATCGCCAAGAAGGAAAAGGCCGACGCCATCGCGCACGGTGCCACCGGCAAGGGCAATGACCAGGTCCGCTTCGAGCTGACCGCCGCCGCGCTCGCGCCGGATTTGCAGGTCATCGCGCCGTGGCGCGACGAACGCTACCGCGCGGAATTTCCCGGCCGGCAGGAGATGATTGATTACTGCGCCAAGCACAAGATTCCCGTGCAGGCCAGCGCCAAGAAACCGTATTCGATGGACCGCAACCTCCTGCACATTTCCTACGAAGCCGGCATTCTCGAAGACCCGTGGTTTGATTCCTACGATTTGAAGAACCGCAGTTATTTCACCACGCTCTCCGTGCTGCCCGAAGACGCGCCGGACAAGCCGGAGTTCGTCGAACTCGATTTCGTGAAGGGCGATTGCGTCGCCGTGAACGGCAAGAAGCTGAACCCGCTCGGCGTGATGAAGACCTTGAACAAAATCGGCGGCAAACACGGCGTCGGCCGCGTGGACATGGTGGAAAACCGCTTCGTCGGCATGAAATCGCGTGGCGTGTATGAGACGCCCGGCGGCGCGATTTTGCTGTTTGCTCATCGCCAGATGGAATCGCTCACGATGGACCGCGAAGTCATGCACCAGCGCGACGCGCTCATCCCGAAATATGCCGAACTGGTTTACAACGGCTTCTGGTATGCGCCCGAACGCCTCGCGCTCCAAGCCTATGTCGAGGAATCGCAGAAGAACGTGACCGGCTCGGTGCGCGTGAAACTTTACAAGGGCAACATCATGGTCAGTGGCCGCAAATCACCGGTGAGCCTCTACAACCCGCACATCGCCACGATGGAAGCCGACCCGACCAAGGCCTACAACCAGGACGACGCCACCGGCTTCATCCGCCTGAACGGTCTGCGCCTGAAAGTCGCGGCGAAGGTGCATGGGAAGAAGAAGTGAATCCGCAAACTTGAGGTCACAAATTGTGACCTCAAGTTGAATCGAACCGGTCACAATTTGTGACCGCATGGGAAATGATATGAGCAATCAGATTGGAATTATTACTTCGGCAATTCACGCAGTTCGTGGCAAGAAGGTAATTTTGGATGCCGATCTCGCAAAACTCTACGGCGTGCCAACGAAAGCCTTTAACCGGCAGGTGAAACGCAACGCGCAAAAGTTTCCCGACGATTTCATGTTCCAATTGACTTTGAAAGAGTTTGAAAGTTTGAGGTGCCAAATTGGCACCTCAAACAAACGCGGCGGTCGTCGCTTCCTGCCCTACGCCTTCACCGAGAATGGCGCGATCATGGCGGCGAACGTCCTCAACAGCCCGGAAGCCGTGCGCATGAGCGTGTTTGTGGTGCGCGCATTTGTGCAGATGCGCGACCTGCTGGGCAGCACGAAGGAGCTGGCCAAGCAACTGGCCGCGCTGGAAAAGAAACTGACCGACCGGCTCGACGGGCATGAGTCCGCCATCATCGAAGTGCTGCGGCGGGTGATGGACATTCTTGATCCGCCGCCACCGCCGCCCGGACCGGAGACGCCGAAACGGCGGATTGGGTTTAATGCCGACAAAGACGAGAAACCGGTTGCCAACGCCCGGAAAAAGGCGTGAACTGATTCCCATGAATGCCACGATGGAAGCCGACCCGACCAAGGCCTACAATCAGGACGCCGCCACCGGCTTCATCCGCCTGAAAGGTCTGCGCCTGAAAGTCGCGGCCAAGGTGCATGGGAAGAAAAAATGAATTAAATGAAACTCACGAAAAGCTCACGGCATTCTAAAATCACTGGCGACTTTGGTGAAGCAATCGTGCTGTATTTGCTTTCTCGTCACGGCTTCGAGTGTGCCCGCGTTGATCACACGGGAATTGATTTGATCGCACGACGGCCAAATTCAAAAGAAGTCCTCGGAATTTCAGTCAAGAGCCGAAGCCGACAAACAGGAACTGAAAGCTCGCACCTCGCACTCCCTCATGAAGGTTTTGTTAAAGCTAAAGCCGCGTGTGATGCGTTTGGTTGCACGCCTTACCTTGCACTTGTTATAGATGCTGGCGACCGAATTCGCATCTTCCTACTTTCGCTTCACCATGTTCAGAAGTTGTTTCCCGGCGGGCGAAAGGTGTCGGCATGGCAGATGTCAGAAGCGTTCGTAAAGAAATATTACGCCGACCCGAAGATTGCGATATTCGAACTCGCAACGCGCGGAGAAAAGTGGTTTTGACATCCGTGTCGCCAAGAATCCCAACGGGATTCAAATCATTCAGCCCAGGGTTGGCGGTCCGAGCCGGACGGGCGAGGAACGACTACTCTGGGTCATCGTCCAAAACAGTTTTCAACCCCAACGGGGTTGCTTCACCGTCCCGCTGCGGTTTGATTCAACTCCTTCAGAGTTGATTTCAATTTGTGATTCGCCACCCGGCGTAGCCGCTACGCGGCAACGCCGGGCTGATTGATTAAATCCTTTCAGGATTTTTTGAAAACTCCGCCGCCCTACCGCACAAAATTATTTTCGCGTGGTTCGCATCTTTCGCGGTTGCCCAGCCTCACAGCACCTGCCCGCCGGACGCCTCGATGCGCTGGCCGTTGATCCAGTAGCAATCGTCGGAGAGCAGCGCGTTGACCACGCCGGCGATGTCGTCGGCCTGGCCCACGCGGCCCAGCGCGATGTTCGTCTCCATCATTTTCTTGAACTGCGGATTGTTCCGGATGAAGCCGCCGCGGAAATCCGTTTCTGTAGCGCCCGGGGCCACGACGTTGACGCGGATTTTGCGCGGGCCAAGTTCCTTGGCCATGTAGCGGGTGAGTCCTTCGACGGCGGTTTTCAGCGACGCGTAAATCGAGTAGCCCGGCAGCACGAACCGGCTGGTGCCGGTGGAGATGTTGATGATGTGCCCGCCGTCGTTGATGAGCGGCAACAGCGTTTGCGAGAGGAAAAAGACGGACTTGAAATGGATGTTGGTCATCTCGTCGAACTGCGCCTCGGTGGTTTCGGCGAATGGCTGGGAGAGGCCGATGCCGGCGTTGTTGACGAGGAAATCAAATTTCGTCGCGCCAAGTTTTTCGAGCACGGCCTGGGCGACGGCGGCGAAGTTCAGGTAGGAATCGCGCGCGGCGACATCCAGTTGCACGGCCACGGCGTGCGCGCCGAGCGCCTCGACCTGTTTCACCACTTCGCCGGCCTCGGCCTGCGAGGATTTGTAGGTGATGATGGCGATTTTGTGGCTCATTAAAATTTAGGAGTTATTTGTCGCACATCTGCGCGGGTAATTCCAATTGGAATTACTTCTGGGTTCAAGTTGTGGGTGAACGGCGGTTTGCGGGTGGGGAATGGCCGGTGGCGCCTCGGACTCGTCCCCATGCCGGTCGGGAACGGCCGTTTGCGGCTCGGACGTGACCAGATGCGGGTCGGGAATGACCAGATGCAGCTTGGACATGACCAAATGTGGGTTGGGAATGACTTGATGGGGGTGGTTTTTAGCTTTTTGATTGTATAAAGTCATTTACCTATATCAAAAAGCTGTGTCCGAACCGCATTTGGACGTTCCCGCGCCGGGAAAAGGCGTTTATTCCGGGTATTGGACAGAGTCCGGGCGGGAGTTGGCGGCGGCGGCGGGCGGGCGGATGATGAACCGGCGGGAAATAGCGGAAATTGAACGGTCGGGAGGCTTACTGGTCAAAGAACCGAACGACCAACCATCAAACAATACCACCACCATGAAAAAAATCATTGCCCTCCTCGCCACCGCGCTGTTTGCCGCCTCGGTTTACGCTGGTGAATTTGCCGACATCAGCCCCACGGATGTCCTCGCGGCGGCCAACGCCAAGTCGGCGGTCATCATTGACGCCAACCCCTCCGATTCCTACCAGGCCGGCCATGTGCCGGGCGCGTTGAGCTGGGCGGCCATCAAGGGTAACCTCGCCGCCAGCCTGCCGGCGGATAAGGGCGCGCTCATCATCGCCTATTGCGGCAACCCCAAATGCGGCGCGTATGCGGCTGCGGCGGTCGCCGCCAAGCACCTCGGCTACACGAATATCAAGCATATGTCCGCCGGCATCGCCGGCTGGAATGCTGCGAAATTGCCGACGGAAGCGGGCAAGTAATTCCGAGAGCCACCGGCTTAACACAGGCGACCCGGCAGCGGGTCGCCTTTTTCTTTTTCCGACGGGAACGATTTTGAAGGATGCCTGCGCCGGGCAAGGGTGCGGCGCCGGCGGAAGCTGTCAGCGCTTGGCCGTGCCGGCGGTCCGGCGCGATTTTTTCTTTTCACCGGCGCCGGCGCCGGCGGCGGCAGGCTGGCGGGTGCTGCGGCGGAGTTCCAGCAGGGACATGACGTGGCGGGCGAGCAGCTTCAGGGCGAGCTTCTGCTCGGGCCGGAGCTGGCGCGGTTTCTGGTCGAGAATGCACAGCGTGCCGAGCCCGCAGCCGTCCGGCGTGGTAAGCGGCGCGCCGGCGTAGAAGCGGATTTTGTGCGGGACGGTGACCAGCGGATTATTTTTGAAGCGCGCATCCTTGGTGGTGTCCGGAACGATGAGCAGTTCATTCCGCAGGATGGCATGGGCGCAAAAGGAGACGTCGCGCGAGGTTTCTTTCAGGGTCACGCCGAGCTTGGACTTGAACCATTGGCGGTCCTCGTCCACGAGGGAGATCAGCGCGATGGGCGTGCCGCAGATGCACGCGGCCAGCTCGGTGAGGTCGTCGAAAATCGCCTCGGGCACGGTGTCCAGCACATCGTATTGCCAGAGCACCTGGATGCGTTTCGCTTCGTTCTTTGGGATGGGCGCGGGCATGGGTCGGGAAATTGTGTTCCGGAAATCAAATTTAGCGGACGCGGGCGTTCGTTCAATGCAAATCTGCGCCTGGCGCGCCGGGCCGGCGACGGGCGCGGGAAGCGGGTTGACAACCCGGCGGCGGCATGGTCAGTTTGTCATTGTCAAATAAATCCGAACGAGAAAGGTTCCGTATGCATGACCAAAACAAATTATCCGCCGGACTGAACCGGCGGGATTTCATCAAGGCGGGCGCCGCCGGTGCCACGGGCCTTGCGCTGGCCGGCGTGGGCGCGTTAAATGTTTCCGCCGCCGCCGAGAACGGTGGCCAGTTGCCGCGCCGCCGCTACGGCCGGACCGGCCTGGAAATCAGCGCGCTCGTGGGCGCGTCCGACTGGAGCCCCGATGTCATCCCGCTCGCCGTCAAGGCCGGCGTGAACTACTGGCACAAGGCGCATCGCTGGACCGCCGACACCATGCCCGACGCGATCAAGAGCCAGCCGCGCGAATCGTATCATCTCGAAGTCGTGGTGGACCGCGTCGGCGGCGACCACATGAAGGGGCACATTGACGAGGAGCAGCATTACCAATTCGTCAAGCACGCTGTCGCGCGCTCGGGCGTGGGGTATTACGACGTGTTCAAATTTCATTTCGGCTACCATTCCATTGATGAGGCGAAGAATAATCTCGGCATCGTCCACGCCTTTGACCGGCTGAAAAAGGAGGGCCTCGTCAAGCACCTCGCGATTTCCCAGCACCATTACAACAACATCGGCGGCGACATGGCATATGACATCGTCACCTATCTCATCGAGCATTCGCCGTTCGAGGCCGCGCAGTTTTTCTACACCTACGGCGACAAGCAGCAGTTGACGGATGTGCTCGCCTTCGCCAAGAAAAACGATTTCGGCACCATCGCGATGAAGACGATGGGCGGCGTGGGCCGCGCGGCGACGGACAGGCGGATGCAAACCATGCTGGCCGAGCCGCGTTTCAAGGGCAGCACGCCCGGCGCGGCGATGGTGAAATGGCTGATGGCCAATGCCAACCTCACCGCCGCCGTCATCGCCACGAAGAACTTCGACCAGTTGCAGGAAAACCTCGCGGCCGCGCGGCAGAGCACGGTGGGCTCCCATGACCGGCACGCGCTCGACCTGCTTGCGGCCTACAACAAGGGAATGACCTGCCTGCTGTGCGCCGACTGCGTGTCGCACTGCCCGGAGCACATCGCCATCGCGGACATTTTGCGCTACGAGCGCTACGCGCTGGACTACCACGAGCTGTCCCGCGCTCGCGCCGAATACAAGACGCTGACCAAGGACGGAACCGCCTGCATTGCCTGCGGCGACTGTCTGCCGGCGTGCAACGCGGACATCAACATCGTCGCAAAATTAAAGGAAGTGCACCGCTTGCTGGGATAGCCGGAAAACTTTTCCGTCCGTTACTCAGTTGCCATTACCGGTGGGCGGTGTTTTAATTTGATAACACCGCCTGAACCCGGCTTGCAAACGTCAAAATAATCCTGTGATAAACGAGCCGACATTGTCGTCAACGGCAAGAGAAAAGTTTGTCGCCAGGCTGTCCCTGACGATATTGGTGCTTGTCCTGATCCTAGTTGGACTTTTTTTTCTGATCGGGATTCAGGATAAGACCCGGCGGTCGGATGCGCTTTCGACCCCGGTGCCGGCAAATGAGGGAGCCCGGTTGGATCCGGCGGCATTGGGCGCTGAAAATTATGGCCTGACAAATCTGGTCGCGCCCCTGTCCGGCCTCTCGGATACCAACCGCGTTTCAAATTAGGCCGCCGCCCGCCCGTTCCGCCTTGACGGTTTTCCGTGCGGCTGGCAAAGTGGTTTCCGCACAGGCCAGTTTAGCTCAGTGGTAGAGCAGCTCATTCGTAATGAGCAGGTCGTCGGTTCAAGCCCGACAACTGGCTCCACTTTTAAGTGGTAAATTTCCAGAAAGTTACGAGGTTGCGCCGGTCAGGTGTCAGTGAAACTGTCAGTATAACGGCGCGTGGCACGACCACCCGCCACAATTCGACAGAACTTCACCACCGCCCGCCAACTACCCGCTAACACGGCGAGGCCCAAATGGTTCACGCTTCAGAACCAGAAAGGCATCACATGGAAAATCAGTTCCGATTGTATCAACGCTCCGGTGTCTGCTACGCCGAGGACACCACCACTGGCATTGACTGTTTTCCAGACCCGCGTCGAGATGGGCAAGAACACGCCGGCCAGCCGTTCGAGTGTCGCGCGCGGCGGGTGTCCGATTTGCAGGAAGGCCGGTCACAGATGGATGAGATGTGACTTTCGGATTTTCGCTCAAGAATGTTTTTGTTTATGAAAAACATTTTGCCCAAGCGGGCAGCGGGGCGCTGAACTCCGCCGGCTCCAGGTTCAGCGGATGGAAAAATTTCAGCCGCGCCGCATGGAGGCACAGCGGCGGATCGCCAACGGCCAGCGTCTGCGTGCGGCCGAGCTTCCGGCCGGGCAGGTAAATCGCGTCGCCGCACGCCGGAAATCCCAGATGCCAGAGATGCACGCGAATCTGGTTGGTGCGCCCGGTCAGCGGCCGCGCTTCGAGCAGGCTCGTGCCGTCGGCGTCGCGCCGGAGCACTCGGAATTTCGTGTGCGCCGCCAGGCCGTTTTCCAGATCCACGGTGCGCGAACACCGTTCGCCGGCGCCGGCGCCGATGGGCGCGTCGCAAAAAAATTCATCGGCGGGCGGCGATCCCGGCACGCGGACCAGATAGGTTTTTTCCACCCGGCCCTGCGCGAACTGCGCATGCAGAACTGCGGCGAAAGCCCGCGTGCGCGCCACCAGCACCAGGCCGGTGGTGTTGGCGTCCAGCCGGTGCGCCGGATGCGGCGTCTGCGGATGGTAGGCCGCGTTCAAGATGTGCTGGAGCGTGTTGAGATGGAACCGGCCGCCGGCGTGCATCGGCAGCGGGGCGGGTTTGTTCACGACAATCAGCGCCTCGTCCTCGTGCAGAATTTCCACGGCGCCGTTCACCGCCGGCTCGGTCACGTCCGGAAAGAGATGCCGGTAGCGTTGCCCGGCCCGGACGATCTGCGTGGTCGCCACGGGTTTTTGTTCCAGGCTCACAATCCGGCCGCGCGCGAATTCCGCCTGCCACTCCACCGCCGAAACATTTTCCACCATGCGGCCCAGCGCCGCCAGCAGGGTCAGGCCGTCGCAGCCGCCGGGAATGTTGAGCGGCTTGAAGTGGTCGCGCGGCCGGCTGCCCGGCAACGGCGTGACCGCCCGGCGGATCGCCGCGTGGCGACGGGCAATGGCCGGTTCCGGTGACGGGGTCATGCTTCGCGAGTCTATGCGCTAAACGTAAAACTGTCCGTTGCGGATCGCTTCGGCCACGGCGGCGGGAACCAGGTTGTCGACCGGTAAACCGGCCTTCACCCGCGCGCGGATTTCTGACGACGACACGGCGAACGGAAAACCGCGCAGCATCCGCCCGCGAAACGGCGGGGGGAAAACTGCCGCCGCGCCGCCGGGACGCGGGATCGCGACAAATTCCGCCAGTCGCGCCAGTTCCGCCGGCGCGCGCCATTCGTTGAGCTTCGGCACGTTGTCCGCGCCGACGAGATAAAACAGTTCCGCGCCGGAAAATCTTCCGGCGTAATCGCGCAGCGTGTCCACGGTGTAGGAGATGCCGCCGCGCCGGATTTCCTGGTCGTCAATTTCGCAGTTTGTCTTGCCCGCGAGCGCGAGCCGGAGCAGTTGCAGCCGTGCGGCGGCGGATGCGGGCTGGTTTTCCGGCTTGAATGGCGACTGCGCCGCCGGAATAAAAAACAGCCGGTCCAGCCCGAGTTCCTCGATCGCTGCCTGCGCCACGAGCAGGTGGCCGAGATGCACCGGGTCGAACGAGCCGCCGAATAAGCCGATTTTCATGCGCCCACAGTCTTTTCAGATTGGCTCGATGTAGTCGAGTTCTTTGCCGTGCGTTTCATCCAGTCCGCGCAGCGCCCAAAGCGCAATCAGGACGCAAACCGTCCCGACGATGGCCGCGCTGTTTACGACGCCGATGGCCACGCCGCTGATTTTATATGATTTCAAAAAGTTGAACGCGAGCGTGATGGGCACGACGGAACCGCGAATAAAATTCGGAACAGTCGTTGCGACGGTCGCGCGGATGTTCGTGCCGAACTGTTCCGCCGCGACGGCGACAAACACCGCCCAATAGCCGACGCCGAAACCGAGGAACAAAACGATGAGGTAAAACGTCGCCTCGGGCTGGCCGAAGGCGTGGAAGTAAGCGTGCATCGCGGCGAGCGTAAATAGGATGAAGGTGAAGATGATTTTTTTGCGCGAGCGGAGCTGCTGGCTGAAAAATCCGCTGGCGAAACCGCCGAACGTGATGCCGAGGTAGGCGAAGGCGATGGAATGCGCGGCATTGATTTCGCCCTTTATTTGCAGGGCTTTGGCGATTTCCGGCGAGAAGGTGATGAGGACGCCGATGACAAACCAGTTCGGCAGGCCAATCAAAATGCAGCGGAGGTATTTCAGGAAGCGTTTCCAGTTCGTGAACAGCGAGAGAAAATTTCCCTGCGAGACGTGCGCGGGAGTTTTTTTGATCTGCTTGAACATTCCGGATTCCGCCACGCTGACGCGCAGTCCAAGGAGGAGCAATCCGAGTCCGCCGCCGATGAAATACGCGGTCTGCCAATGGACATGGTCGGCGATGATGCCGGCGACGACCGCGCCAAAAACGCCGATGGCCGCAATAAGCATCGTGCCGTAGCCGCGCGCCTCTTTGGAGAGCACTTCGGAGACGAGCGTGATGCCGCCGCCGAGTTCGCCTGCAAGACCAAAGCCGGCAATGAAACGCCACACGCCGTAAGCTTCGACGGAATGCACATAACCATTGGCGATATTGGCGACGGAATAAATCAGGATGGAACTGAAGAGCAGCGCGACGCGGCCAAGGCGGTCGCCGAGAATTCCAAAGGCGATGCCGCCAAGCAGCATCCCGAGCATCTGCAAATTCAAAAGATGAATGCCCTGCGCCAGAACCTGGTCGCCGGTGTAGCCCAAATCTTTCAGGCTCGCGCCGCGCACGATGGCGAACAAAATCAGGTCATACACGTCCACGAAATAGCCGAGCGCGCCGACGATGACGGCGGGCTGGAGGATTTCGCGCAGGGCGGATGGTTGGGGTTTCATTTTGCGATGGGCGCGAGTATTATTTTTTTCAACGCAAATCGCAAACCATCAATCGAAAATTCAAATGACCCGACATTGTCATCAATGTGGCGAGCCGTGGACGATTTCCGGTAATCCTGGGCGCGGCGAAGTCTGCATGAAATGCCGCGCCGACCTGCGCGTGTGCCTGAACTGCCAGAGCTACGACCCGCGCGTGGCGCAGCAGTGCCGCGAGCGCCGCGCGGAACCGGTGCTGGAAAAGGCGGTCGGCAACTTCTGCGAGTATTTTGAATTCGCCCGCCGGAAATGGGAATCGAAGGATGTGAAAAACGCCCGCGAGGACGCGGCGCGCGAGCGGATGAAAAAATTGTTCGGCGATTGAGCGGCGGCGCAGTAGCATCCGGCCATGAAAGTCAGCGGGTTCACCTTTTTGCGCAACGGCCAGAAGCTTGGCTATCCGTTCGTCGCGTCCATCTGTTCGCTGCTGCCGCTGGTAGACGAATTCGTCATCGCGCTCGGCCCGTGCGACGACGACACGGAAAAAATGGTGCGCGCCATCGGCGACCCGAAAATCCGCATCATCCCGACGACATGGAACGAAAAGATGCGCGGCGATTACAGCGTCGGCGGCTTTGTTTACGGCCAGCAGAAATCCATCGCGCTCTTCAACTGCACCGGCGACTGGGCGTTTTATCTCGAAGCCGACGAGGTGCTGCACGAAAACGATTTGCCAAAAATCCGCGCGGCGATGGAAAAACACCTGGGCGACGAGCGTGTCGAGGCGCTGGCGTTCGACTACCGGCATTTTTACGGGAACAAAAACACCATTGCCTGGTCGCCCGGCTGGTATCGCAGCGAGGTTAGGATTATCCGCAACACGATTCCGGCGTGGTCGAGCGAGGCGCTGTTTTTCAACGTGCTGGACGGCCACAAAAAGTCGCGCCACCCGCGCGCGGCGCATACGGGCGCGACGGTTTTTCATTACGGCTGGGTGCGGAGCGAGGCGCAGATGGACTTGAAATCCGCGACGGTGCAGAAATACTGGGACGACTCCCGGCCGAAGCCGATGGACTACTCGCAGATTGATTCCGCCGTGCTGAAATTATTTTCCGGCACGCATCCCAAGGTCGTGCAGGACTGGCTGCCGGCGGCGGCAGGGATTTTTCAGGCCGACCCCAAACACCAGTTGACCGCTCGTGAAAAAAAGCATCGCCGGATGTTGTGGCTGGAAAAAACCTTCGGCTTCCGCTTCGAAAAAAAACATTACCGGCTGGTGCGCTGAAATTATTTTTGCGCGGCGTTTTCGCGGGCGCGGCGTTTTTTATAGACCTTCAGGACATTGCGGAAGAAGGCCTGGTTGTAAAGGCGGTGGAGCAAAAAGTTCGGCTGCAGCTCGCTATTATATTTGTCAAACGAGGTGACCTGGTCGGTCGCTGAAAAGCCGGCCTGCGCCAGAAATTTCGGAAAAATTTCCTTCACGGCAAACTCGTAAAGCGCCAGGTCGAGCCTGTTGTGTTCGCGCGCCATGTCCACCATCCGGCTGTCGGCTTCCAGTGATTTGCGGATGGAATTGTCGCGTGCGGTGACTTTCCGCTTGTAGCCGTTATTCAGTTTAGCAGGGCAGATCTTTTCAAGGACGTGCAGCGACAGGTCGAATTTTTCCGTCTGGCCGACAAAGCTAAATTTTTCCAGGTTTGATTTCGCGCGGTCCAGGTCGGCCCGGCCCGCGACGCGCTTCACCTGGATGTCGGTCATGGCCTCGTCGGCCCGCAGCATTTCCTCGAATGTCAGCCGGCTTTTTCCGCGCGTCACGTTGTCCTGATACTCGGAAAAGCTGCGCGCCACCGGCTCGCGCAGAAACGTGATGTAAAACGGGTCGGGCGCGCCGAACCGCATCGGGTCGCAAAGGTTGTGGCCGGCAATGCTGCGCATCCACGGGAAAAACTTGCGGGCGAAATCGAAGTCGCGCTGGTCGGCGATCTTGTAGCCGAGATGGCCAAGGTGGCAGTGCGCGGGGCCGAAGCTGTTTTCCAAGATGAACTGGAAGGTGGTTCCAGCAGTCTTCGGAATGTGCAGAAAAAGTATCATTAATGCCTTGGCCGGTTCCTAGCTGGCCGAGTTTGCCGCTGGCGGCAAGGCTTAAAACGGATTGGCCGCACGCCGTTCAATCGCGGGTGCAAAGATAGATATGGAACTCGGTCATGTTTCGCCCGTGATGTTGCGACCAGAAACCGTCCACCAGTTCCACCGTGTTGAATTCGTTCCGCAAAATTTCCGGCGGCGGCTTGGCCGAGGTGGTCACATATAGCGCGCGCGTGCCGGGCCGGACAGCGTAGCCCGGCCAGAGGGTGAACTGCGTGTCCCCGTAGGTCGCCGGCAAAAGATAGGTTTGCGGTTGGCCCGGCAGGTAGAACGCCATCATGCTGGCCTGGGCGTAATTGTCCGCGAGCAGCAGGTTCACCTGGCTTTTTTCTCTCGCCGACTGCACATGCGCGGCAAAATCGTTCCACCCTTGGGCGCGGCGCAGCGGATCCGGGATTGGCCGCCGGTGCAGGGCGTCGGTGACGCTTTTCGCCACGACCATCAGCGGATTGGTGTTGTGCAGCACCACCGTCATGAGCAGCGCCACGGCGAACGCCGCGCCCACGCCCCAGCGCCACGCCGGCCGCCGCGCGACCACTTCGCGCCAATAGACGACGGTAAAAATAATTCCGGTGACCAGCGCCGGTGCCGCCCAGTTCGCCTGGCCGGCCTTGTTCAGGCTGAAAAATGCGAACAAGCCGTAAAGCGGCAGAAACTGGCCCAGCAAAAACCGCACGCGCAAATCGCCGGGTTTTTTCCAAAGCAGCGCCCCGGCGGCGACGACCATGCCCGCCGCGATCAGCGGCGAAATGACGCCAAACTGGCCGCCGATGAATTGCAGCAGTTCCCACGGATGGACGTGAAAGCTCTTGTCCACCCCGCTGCGCGCGTGCAGCGCCATGGCGTGAACCCAGCCCGTCTGCATGTTCCACCAAAGAACCGGCAGGATGCACACGCCGAACGAACCGCCCAGCACCAGCATTTTCCGGCTGAACAGCAGCGGGCGGTGCTCCTTGGACCAGAGCAGAAAAAAGGCGATGCAGCCGAGCTGCACGCCATTCGTAAACTTGGCGAGGAAGCCCGCACCAATCGCGAGTCCGAGCCAGAACCAGTCCGTCAAATTGTCGCGATGAATCGCCTTCCAGAAAATCAGCGCCGCCCACGCCCAGAAAAAAACGCTCAACGAATCAATCGTCATCAGGATGGAGCCGACCGCCACCAGCGGGATGACCGCCGCCAGCAGCAGCGTCCACAGCGCCACGCGGTCGTCATACAGCCGCCGCGCCAGCAGGAAGAGCAGCGCGCACGTGCCGGTGCTCAACATCACCGCAAAAAAGCGGATGCCAAAAACCGTGTTGCCGAACAGCTTCGTGCCGAGCGCGATAGTCCACGCGACCGCCGGGCCTTTGTCGCGATACGACCAGGCGAGATGTTTTGACCAGAGCCAATAATAAGCCTCGTCCGGCACCAGCTCCATTTGCGTGATGAACCACAGCCGGTAGCAGGTCAGAGCGAACAGCAGAAAAACCGCCAGCCGCACGGGGCTGGTCTGGCGCAGGGACGAAAGCATCTTGTTTTTTATGATTTTTTGCCGGCAGCCGCAATCACTTCTTCGGTGCGTCCCGGAATTATTTCAGCGCCGACTCGCACGCGGCGATGACCTCGCCGACGCTTATGTTTGCGATTTTCCGTTCGGTCGTCGGCGCGAGCGTCCACTCGGCGCGGCGGAACGGATGCGGCCGGCCCGGCCGGTTCGTGTTCATCAGCATCACGACGCGTTTGCCTTGCGCCACGGCGAGGTGCAGCGCGCCGGTGTCGCCGCCGACCGTGAGCGTGGCGAGCTGCATCAGCCCGCCGGTGACGAGCAGCGGCACGCCGGCGGAAATCACAAAACCCAATGTCCGCGCGGGTTCCAGCGCGGCAACATCCGCCGGGCCGCCGCCAAAAACAACCTGCCAGCCACGCGCCTGCGAGTGCCGTGCCAGCGCCAAGTAATTATCCAGCGGCCAGTTTTTCGCCGCCGAGCTGGTGAACGGCTGCAAAAACATGGTCGGTTTTTCGGGAACAATTTTGTTCGCCGCGAAAAAATTCCGCGCCGCGTCCATCGCGTCCGCCGGCAGGAAAAATTCGTTGCGAGTCAAATCTGTTTTGAGACCGCAATGCTTGAGCAGTTCCAGGTGCATTTCCGCCGCGTGGATTTCGCGCCGCCGGTCCACGCTTTGCGTGAAGGCGTGCCGGCGTCCGGGCTTGTGGACGATGCCCCAGCGCTGCGGCGCGCCGGTGAGCCGGGTCAGCCACGCGCTTTCGCCGTTGCCCTGCAGGTCCACGGCCAGCGAAAATTTCCCCGCACGCAGCCGGCGCAGCATCCGAAAAAATTCCCGACCGATCCGCCATGGGTTGCCGCTACGGAACGCCGCGCGGTCTATGACGATGGTTTCATCCGCGTCGCGGAAGCCGCGCAGCAGCGTGGCGTTTTCCTTTGTTGTGAGAAACGTGATTTTCGCCGCCGGGAAATTCTGCCGCAGCGCGGAAACCGCCGGCAGTGTCAGCACGACATCGCCGATGGCCGTCAGCCGGATGACCAATATGCGTGCGGGGTTTTCCATTTTTAGCCGGTGGACAAAGACCGCAGCAGCGCGGTGCGAAACGCGGCGCGGGAATAAATCTTTGCGTAAGTTCGCGCGGCCGCGGCGAACTGGTTTGAGTCGGCAATGGAAAGTTGCGTCATCTGCCGGAGGCTTTG
>Ga0302201_10000957_pt1 | contig 25786 bp, 14 predicted proteins | sample II_Bog_N3_2_FD_194586 | JGI IMG/M metagenome (GOLD analysis project Ga0302201, IMG submission 194586) | Peat permafrost microbial communities from Stordalen Mire near Abisko, Sweden - II_Bog_N3_2 | ecosystem: Environmental > Terrestrial > Soil > Wetlands > Peat | place: Sweden: Abisko... | reverse complement strand
GAACTCGCTCACCGATGACGCGATCGTCCTGAAGGGCTCGTTCGGGGCAGGAAGATACCTTACCTCCACCAACATCCTGATTGAGAACGACACCGTCAGTGGCTACGACGCCGGGTCGGTGCTGGACAAGGTCTATTCCACCCAGAAGCGAATCGCCGCCGACCGCGACGGCCCCACCGGCCGCGTAAAGTTCGGCACCGAAGGCACCAGCGGACTGGATACCGTGACCATACGGCACATCCTCTTCGACCATTCGCGCGGTTTCGCGCTGGAATCGGTGGACGGCGCCGAGTTGAAGAACATCCTGTTCACGGACATTCGCATGAAGCATGTGAGCAGCTCTCCCATCTTCATTGACCTCGCGGATCGCGGACGGGCGCCGGTGACAGGCAACAGCGCGAAGGACGATGTCTCCCCGGCCAACAACGTGCGGCTGAACGACACGAGCTGGATACTGCCTGCCAGCCCCGCCTATACCAAGTACCCGCCGACGCGTTATCTCCCCTCCTACGACAAGGCGCATCCCATCTACATCGAAGGTGCGACGCATCCGTTCACCATCGTCAACCCGAACATGCCGACCCGGCTGAATCCTAACTCCATCCATCCGGATGATCCGATCTACGCGAACGCCGAGGGCCCTGGCTTCGCGCGCATCCGGAATATCGTCATCCGCAACGTGGTGGTGGAAGACGCCGACCCGCGCTATCCCATCCTTCTCAGCGGGCTGGTCGGCCATCCTATCCAAGACGTCAGCATTGACCATATCTCCGTCACCTATCGAGGCGGGCTGAGCCTGGACGAAGCTACAGACCAGCGGCAGATCAATGACATGTACACCTATAGCCAGTACAAGTCCGCTCCGGTCACGCAGTCGATCCCCTGGCTGGTGAACACCTTCTTCGCCAAGAACGAGGCGCTACTACCGCGCATCGACTGGGACCCGGCGGCGAATGGCGGCGCGGGAGCATGGAAGGCGGATGCCTACAACGTCCCCGAGATGCCGCGCGAGTACCCCGAGCCAAGCATCCTGGGCATTCTGCCTGCTTATGGAATCTATGCTCGGCACGTTCAGGGACTCCGCCTGAACGATATCCAGATGCACTTCGATGTCGAGGACAAGCGGCCTGCCGTCGTGCTGGACGACGTGACCACCGCGCACATCACCGGCCTCACTGCGCCGACTGCGCCTGGTGTTGCCACCCTCGTCGAGGTTCGCAACACGCGCAAGCGTGAGTCGGAACGTGAGTACGTCAAGAACACGCCGTACCTCACTACCAATGTCACCGGAGTTTCGGTCACACCATCCGTCAAGGTCGAGCGTGTCACGGTCGACCACCCATCACCGGGAACTCCTCCGGACGATCTCTATGCCTATCCGACCGCGCCGTCCGCCGAGCACCCCTACCGCTATGCCATCGCAGACGACACCTACCCTCGGCCGTTGACGGTGTACCGCCCCATCTTCGACTCCATCCTCACCCGCAGCGTCGCGGTGGGAGACGAGCTGAAGTTCACCGTCAATGCGACGAGCCTTGCCGCGAATGCCAAGTTGGCTTACTCAGCGGCTCATCTGCCCGTGGGGGCCAGCTTCGATCCGGCGACTCGCATCTTCACCTGGACGCCAACGACGCAGCAGGCCGGAGCGCACACCGTGATGTTCACTGTGAACGATGGTGTTCTCCCGGAGTCAACCGAGGTGACGCTCACCGTCCTGCCTCGGACGAATCCTTAGCAACGGCCTACTTCGCGTCCGTCTTCGTCACCGGCGGGCCCTGCTTCACATCCAGCGTCAGGCCCTTCATGTCTACGTCGCGAACGTGCTCGAGCTTGAGGCCTGTCTGCGCCGTGATGTGGGTGTTCTTGAAGGTGATGCCGCGAACCGGACTTCCCTCCAGGCCCTGAATGCTGCCGACCGACTGCACATCGCCCGAGACATTGATGATCTTTACGTTTTTCACCACCGGCAGCACCTTGGCCGGAGGTGCGACGGGCGGCACCATGCGCCACGCCATGTTGAATTCAAACGCCTGCCGCGTCTGGTGCAGCGTGATGTTGCGGTAGGTGATGTTCTCCACCACGCCGGAGCGGCTGGGCTGGGTCTTGAAGCGTATCGGCGCCCAGTTGCCGGAGTCGAAGATGCAGCGGCGCACCATCACATTGCGGATGCCGCCTGAGGTCTCGCTGCCCATCGCAACGCCGCCCTCGCCGAAAGCGAAGTGCGAGTTCTCAATCAGGATGTCCTCCGCCGGGCGGTTGACGCGGAGACCATCGGCGTCCTTGCCGGACTTGATGGAGATGCAATCGTCGTCATCGTCGATGTACACGTGGTTGATGTGCACGTGCTTCGAGGAGTCGATGTCGATGCCATCCGAGCTGGGTATGTTGTGCTCCGCGGTGATGCGGAGATTGTCGGCGAGCACGTCCTCGCTGTAGAGGATGAACAGGCACCAGACCGCCTGATTGTGCAGATTCAGACCGGTGATATGAACGTGCTTCGAGTCTTGAATTCCGATCAAGCGTGGGCGTCCGCGGCGCGGTGGCCCTCCCATGGGCGGCCGCGCAACCGGAACAGCGGCCGCAGGCGCACCTGTGGGAGCGTCCCCCGCAGCAGCCGGCGGGCGCAGGCGGCGGAAGGGGTTCTTCTGCACCCACTCTTCGCCTGAGCCATCAATCGTGCCCTCACCGGAGATAACCAGATCCGTCACGCCTTCCGCGTTGATAAAGGCCGAGGTCCACATCTCTTCGGTTCCCTCCCAGCGGGTCTGGATCTGTGGATAGTCGTCGGGGTTGGTTGTGCCCTTGAGCACGCCGTCCTTTTCCACCAGCAGATTCACTCCCTGCTTGAGGAAGATGGCCCCACTGAGAAACACCCCCTTTGGAATCACTACGACACCGCCGCCCGATGCAGCGCACTTGTCGATCGCAGCCTGGATAGATTTGGTGTTGACAGTCTTACCGTCATCGACTGCACCATAGTCCGTGACGACATATCGCGTAGTCCGCTTGAGCGCGGCGTCCGCTGGCGGACTCATAGCGACGACAAGAAGGGCCACAAGTAAGATGGTTGACTTCATTCTCCGGCCCTCGATCGCCTCGGCAGATCATGCTAGCAGTTGAGAGCAACTTCAGGCGAGAGGGATCGAATCAATTCGTACCGAATTTATGACAATCGACCTACAAATACAGTAACTCCACCCATCCACGACCTACTGGTTTTGTGGGGGAACGCTGCAACTCCCGCGCAGAAAGATCGTCTGCTTGGAAGGGTCAACATGATAGCCGCCGAGTTGCTTTTCGAAGTCTTTCGCCGCGATGGAGCCGGCGTAATCATAGACGTTTCCGGAGCAGTCCATCGCCCCATCGATATTGAACAGCGCATAGGTTCCAACGGCCCCGCCGCTATATCTAATTTTCGATCCCAGAACGTTCGTATTCTTGGTCACCGTGCCCCCGGATTCCAGGGCCTTGAGCAGCAGAATATGAACAAAGGCTCCATTGTCGGGCAATCTGCCCGTGGTTGGGTCCACGCCAAGTTGTTGCGCTAAACCATCTGCCGAGAGTACCGCCAACAAGTGCGAGGATGAGGTCGGCGCCGGCATCGAAGCCACTTGTGGAATTACCGGAGCTGCTGCTTTCTTGTTGTCTGTCGGAGATGCCGGAGCGCCGGAAGCTACGGGTTTGATCGTTGGAGCGGGAGTGTTGCTGGACGACGCCCCTCCGCTCAACGTGCCGAGAAAGGCATCCATATACTGGACGGTCTCAGCGATCGCATCTTTATTCTTGGTGTCATCCTTGGCTTCCAGACCGGCGAGGCAGGAGCGGGAATCCATCAACCTGTCGACGCCGGCAAGAAACGGCGACTTCGCTGGATCGACCGTAGCGAGCGAGTGCGGTGTATAGCTGGACGGCATCATCACCTGAACGTGGAGCTCTCGCAACTGTCGGCTTACCTCATTCGAGAACGCCAGATCCTGAATGTTTCCCCCAACCGATGACGTGGATTCGTCTGAGGACAGCATGGCGAGCACGCTCTGGGCGAGTGCCAGCGGCGGCCCGACCGGCGTGGCTGCCAGCGCGGCATCCAGGGCGGTGGCGCCACGTTTGCTTGCCCTGGGCGGACAGTTGAAGGCAGCCGCCCTGCTCCTCAGCTCAGCCATGGTGATCATATCCACGCGCCAGAGCTGGAAGTCCGCAAACTCGCCGCGATCGAAGGGCAGCACGACCACGGTCGTCCGAGAGGAGCCGGACTTGACGTCGCAGACGGAGCCTGCCGGTGGATTGGTAAAGTTCGCGGAGGTCCCGTTCAGATAGGCAGCAACGTCACAGGCTACTGCCTCACTATCGGACTCGAGAGCTCGATAGGTCAGCATCTCGGTTTCGATGGAGAATCCACTCGCTCCGGAAGATCCACCCGCGTTGGGAGAATTTGAAGTTTGCGCCTGCATGGAACGAGGCGCGAGCGCGGCACAGAGCAGAATCAACCAACTACAGCGCGCCGGAGACAGACGTCTCGTATGACTCGGAAGAACTTCAATCGTGCGCATCGCGTTGACCTCGATAGATCTGCCCTGGGTGGATGGATTCTCAACCACGGAACGTCCACATTATCGCAGACTGGTGGCGGGGCGGCAGCCTGTCGATCTAAATCTGCCTGGAGCCGTGCGTCGCTATCCATCGCGCTTAAATAAAACTGGCCGAGCGATGAATCTCTGCTCGGCCAGTGGTTGGGTATCTCTGGAGGGTTAGAAGTTGATGTGGCCGGCGAACTGCCAGTCGCGCGGGCCGCTGCCGCCGGTGCCGGTGACCTGGCCGAACGTAGCCGAGCCTGCGCTCCAACCGCCGCTGGGGCCGCCGAAGGTGACCTTGTTCCAGACGTTGGTGCAATCCGCCTCGAAGACGAAGACCGCCTCGTGAGACAAGGGGAAGGAGCGGCGGATCGACGCGTTGAGGTTCTCCGTGCCCGGATTTCTGAGCTGGTAGGGAGCGGTGCGCGGTGCATTGCCGATCAGATACTGGTGGGTACCGGCAACCGTGGAGAGATCTCCCGGCTGCTGGAAGGCCGCTGGATTCACATAGCTGATCGCGGTGCAGCCGGCACCAATACCGATATTGCAGGTATTGAATCCGTTGGGCCCGCTGCCGTAGCTACCATTTCTGCGCGGGGTCCCGGTAAAGGACGGATTGAGCGACTCCATGCACTGCCCCGCGTTGGGAGCAGCATTGGCGCAGTTACCGCCGGCGCTCCATGTGACCACAACCGGAGTACCGGCGCTGTAGGTATAGACCCACGACAGCTGCCATCCGCCGAGAAGGCCTCGCGAAGCCCAGTTGTTGCCCCCAAACTGCCCTTTGCCGCCGACGGGCAGCTTGTAGACACCGTAGGCGTTGATAATCTCCGGAATAGAGACCGTGGTCCACGAGCGGTCGATACGGTTCGCTTTCCAGCCGGGGCCGCCGCCGTCGATGGCGCCGGTCGGGATGGGGTAACCGCTACGGAAGGTTCCATCGTCACCGATGTTCTTGGAGAAGGTGTAATTGATGTTGAAGGTCAGGCCGTGAGCCTCGCGCTGGCTTAGCGTGATCTGGAGGGAGTTGTAAGAGAAGTTCCCTTCAAACGCGCCACCCCAGCCGTCCTGCACGCTGCTGTACTGGGGGAAGGCCACTAGCATCTGCGCGATGGTGACGGTAGATTGGGTGGGAAACGCATTGGCCGCCGCGATAAACGAGACGGGGTTCGGCTGTCCCGGAAGATTTGCATTCAGGATGGCAACGTTCGCCGTGGTTGCCGGAGCGGTCAGCAGCGGGACCGTGGCTCCAGAGCTGTTCTTGCCGTTCACGCCGCCCAGGGCCGCAAGGTAAGCCGGATTGAGCTGATTGTTCCAGTAGCCTCGTGCATTGGTTGAGCTGCCGTCCCAGGCGTGATGGGACTCATTGCCGACATAGTTGACCTGCAGGGTCATGTCGCGAGTGAGGGAGCGCTCCATTCCGGCGTTGAAGAAGGTGTAGGTCGGTGCCCGGCCGGAGGCGTAGGGGTCGTCATAGCCCATGGAGGAGGGTGTGACGAAGGCTCCGGCTCCGTTGACATAGTTGCCCGCGCTCAGGATGGTGCTGGCGGCTCCGAAGGCCGGGGCCGAAGGGTAGGTGTAGCCCGGGCCAAAGAGGGAGGTATTGGCATTGGCTCCGAGGTAGCCCGCATTGCTGTTGAGCCAAAACGACGGCCCCGAGGTTACGCCCGTGGTGATGTCGCCGGGCGCCACAGCATTGGTATTGAAACCGAGGGCCTGTCCTGCGCCATTGGACGCGCCGGGGCCACCGGTGACACGTCCGCCGCCGGTACCGCCGCCCTGCGAGTACACGATGGCCGCGGCTGCGCGGAAGACGGTCTTGTCGTCCGCCGAGAAATTAATGCCGACGCGGGGACCGAAGTCCTTCCAGTAGGTATTCACCGGCGTCTTGCAACCGCAGCTGACCGTGGGTCCGCCGTAACTTCCATCGAACTCCAGGGCTCCGGCATAGCCGGTCGCGGCGTTGGTCGCCGTGGGATTGAGGAAGGTGAAGTGGTTGAACTTCTCATGCAGGGGCGGCAGGTAGTCCCAGCGCAGACCATAGTCCACCGTCAGCCTCTTGTTGACCTTATAACTGTCCTCCACGAAGGGTGCCTGGGCCTTGATGCGGCTGTAGATGGTGGCTACATTCTGTAGCGGCAGGGTGAGGCCGGTTGTGCCGCCGGTGCCGGTAGCTCCCACCGCACCCAGCAGGAAGCTGGCATAGCCGAAGCCTGTGTTACTGGTGTCGATGGTATTCTTGCCGGCGGTGAAGTTGGCTGTGGCGTACTGGTCAAACTGCAGTGGCACAACACCGGTGAACGTAGCCGGGTTGGCGTTGTTCAGACCTTCAAACTGGAAGGTGTAACCGGCGGTGATGATGTGCCGGCCCTTGACCCACTGCAGGTTGTCCACGATGGCGTAGTTGTTCGGAATGGTGAGCTGCGTGGAGGCCGCATTGCCGTCGGTGGTCCAGGTGGTGGGCGAGACGCTGCCCAGGCTCTTGCCCGGGGTGCCGAAGTTCACGCCCGGGAACTCCTGTCCACCCTGGCCCGCCGGCAGATTGGTTACGCCGAAGGTACCGATCTCATACTGCGTAACGCCCTGGGTGGGATTGGTAATGGGCATGTAGAAGCGCGTGTAGCCAAACTTGAGCTGGTTGGTCAGGTGGCTGGTGATGGTATAGGCATCCTCCACGTCATACACCTTGGGAACGATGGTGGCATAGTCGCCGACCGCGTAAGGGAGCGGAAGGTAAGGTGAGCCGAAGTTGTTCAGGTAGACATATTGACCGAAGCCGCCCACAGCCGACACCCGGTTCCTGGAGCTGAGATCGATGTCTACGCGGTAGTCATAGAGATGACTGTCTTTTCCTGCGACCTGAGTGCCCAGATAGTTGTTCGAGAAGACTGCGTTGTTGTAGTTGGCCGCGGTGGGGTTGTTGTAGTTGGGCAGGAAGGATTCCATCTTCATGGTAATCGGAGAGATGTCCGCAGTCGGAATCACATTGTTGGTCAGCATCCCGTTCTTCATGGACTGGAAGGGTTGCCGTGTGCAGACGCTTCCGGCGCCCGGACAGCTGTTGGTCGTGGGGTCGAAGATCACTGCAGGATTGGTCGCGCCAGTGCCCGTCTGGCCGCCGGCGATAAAGGCACCGCCGTTGGAGATCTCCGTGAAGTCGCCGTTCTCCATTAACGTAGAAGGCAACGTCAGCAGCCCCGGCGTGTCCGAGACACGAGAGTGATAGCGGTCATACGCGACGAAGAAAAACACCTTGTGCTTGGCATGCGGCACAAAACCCCCGATAGATGCCGAGAGTTCATTGGGGTGCTCATAGGGCTTGGGCGCGGGCACGGTCACGCCAGACGCGTTCTTGATTGTGGCGGCCTTTGCAGTAAAGGACCACGCCTGAAACAGCGTATTGCGGAAGTACCCCGACACCTGGCCGTGGAACTGGTTTCCGCCGGACTTGATGGTGTAGTTGGTGGAACCGGCGCCCATGTACTCCGCTGGGGGGACGCTGGTGAGGACCTGAAACTGGTCCACGGCTTCGATGCTGACGTTGAGCGCCACCGGGCGGTTGTCTCCCTGCTGGTTGATCGTCTCCACGGGCAAGCCATCCAGGTAGAGGTAGCCCGAGTAGTTGGCGGTGCCACCGATGAGCGGTGTGCGGGAGCCACCCTGAGAGCCGGGTGAGAGCGTGGCGAACGCGGTCGGGTCGCGCGCCTGCGACGTGGACTGCAGGATCGGCAGATTGGAGTAGGTCTGGTTCTCCATGACGGTGCCCAGGATGGCGCTATCGGTGTCCAGCACCGGAGGAGCGGCCGTGACAGTTACGGTCTCTGCCTCTGTGCCATTGGCCAGCGAAGGACTAAAGTCCAGCACGCCCAGACCGACAACGTCGAGGTTCTCCTGCCTGTAGGTCTTGAAGCCCTTGGCGTCGACGGTGACTGTGTAGAGTCCCGGAGGCAGCGGAGCGATGGTGTAGAGCCCGTCCGAGGAGGTTGTGCGCTGGGTCGAGTAGTTGGTCGCGGTGTTGGTCGCAGTGACCGTCGCACCGGCGATGAGCGCGCCGGTCGAGTCCTTTACTGTGCCGGAGATGGTGCCTTCACCGGCGGTCTGAGCCATCGCTACGCGTGCACTGAGGAATAGCGCCAAAAGCAAGAAAAAATAGGTGAGGAGATTAACTCTAGAGCCCAGGGGAAAACGTGCAACCTTCATACTGCCTCCTGAAATGACGCAAGACCTTGGTGAAGTCGTATAGACGGTAAGAATTGTCTTCGAACGGCACTATAAGTTTAGTAAACGATTACTGTCAATAGGAAAATAAATCCCGATGCAATTATCTCTGGGATGCACAACCGGGGGGCATTTCCCAAGCACACAAAGAACACTGGCCGAGCGGCTCAAGGCCGCTCGGCCAGTGTTTGCAGCGATGTCCTGCTTCGGGTTGTGGTTAGAAGTTAAGGTGTCCGGAAAACGCCCAGTTCCTTGTGGCACCGGGAGCTCCGACGTTACCGAAGGAGGTTGAGCCAGCTGACCAGCCTCCGCTGGGGCCGCCGAAGGTCTGCTTGTTCCACAGGTTGAAGAGGTCAGCCTGGAAGACAAATGAAGACTCATGCGGCAGCGGGAAGGAGCGCCGTATCGAGACGTTTCCGCCGTTCTGTGTACCCTCATTCCGGAGGCCATAAGGCGCGGTACGAGACACATTGCCGATCAGGTACTGGTGGAAGCCGGGGACGGTGGAGATATCCTTCGGCGCTACAAATGCTGCGGGGTTGAGGTATTGAATCTTGGTTCCGCAGGGTGCTGCGCCCGTCGTGTTGCAATAAACATAACCAAGCGGGCCGCTGCCGTAGGGGCCATTCATACGGGCATTGTTTCCTGCGAATGCCGGGTTGTATGACGGCAGACAGTTGTTTCCAATCGAACCCGAGGTCGTTGACGATACGGGCGCGTTGGCGCAGCCGCCACTCCAGGTCACCGACACTGGGGTACCCGCACTATAGGTCCAGATACCCGACACCTGCCACCCACCAATCACCTCACGCATTAGAAGTGACTTCCCACCGAGGTGACCCGGGGTGCCAAAGGGCAGTATGTAGGTGCCGTATGCATTGACGATCTCCGGAATATCCAACTGGGTTCTGGCACGATCGATACGGTCTTGCTTCCACGCGGCGTTGCTGCCATCCACGGCGCCTGCCGGAATAGCAAACCCGCTGCGGAAGGCACCATCGTCACCCACGTTCTTTGAGAAGGTGTAGTTCACGTTGAAGGAGACGCCGTGAGACATGCGCTGGCTGAGTACCAGTTGGAAGGAGTTGTAGTTGTAGTTCTCTGTGTTGGGGCCTCCCCAGCTATCTGCAATGGAACTGTACTGCGGAAACGCAGTCAGCAACTGGCCAATCGTGAGCGAGGAGGTCGCCGGCACAGCCTGCGCAGCCTGCAGGAAGAGCGTCGAATTCGCAGGCGTAGCCACATTGTTCGCATTCATGATGCTAACGTTCCCCGAGGTCGCCGGCGCCAGAAGTAGCGGAATCGCAGACCCGCTCGAGCTCACGCCTGCCACCGGACCGAGGGCGAGAAGGTAGCGGGGATCGAGTTGATTGTTCCAGTAGCCGCGCGGAGACTGGGCGCCTTTGATAAAGGTGTGATGACTCTCCGAGCCTACGTATGTAACGCTCAGCGTCATGTCCTTGGTGATGGAGCGCTCGATGCCAAAGTTGTAAAACGTGTACTCGGGCGCGCGACCGGACTGATAGAAATCGTCGTAACCCATTTGACCTGGAGTCACAACGGCGCCATTCTGCAGGTAGTTGCCCGCAACTAGGCTCTGCGTTGCTGTGCCGGGTGTGGGAGCAGAGGGATAGGTAAAGCCCGCGCCAAAGAGAGCTGTATTGGCATTCGCTCCGAGATAGGCGGCGTTGTTGCTGAGCCAGAACGACGGACCAGCGGTGGGACCAGAGGTAACATCGCCGGCTGAGCTGACCGATGTGCCGGCGCCGAGGACCTGACCGGAGCTGTTTGCCGCAGGCGCAGGACCGCCGCTCAACTGTCCGCCGCCGGTACCACCACCCTGGGAGTAAGTGAGACCAGCGCCGGCCCGGAAGACCGTCTTGTCATCAACAGAGTAGATGAGCCCAAGGCGCGGCCCATAGTTCTTCCAGTAGGTCTGCACAGGGGTGACACAGCCGCAGCTGATCGTTCCCGTTCCGCCGCCGTAGTTTCCAGCAAACTCCAGGGCACCCGGGAACCCGGCAGCCGGGTTCAGAATCGACGGATTCAGGTAGCTGAAGGTAAAGTTGCCGCCGGAAAGTGGCGTGGACTTCTCATGCATCGGCGGCAGATAGTCCCAGCGCAATCCCATGTCGATCGTCAGTTTACGGCTCACCTTCCAGTGATCCTCGGCATAGGGGGCATACGTCTTGGCTCGCGTGTACTGGATTGGATCGTAGTTCAAGGAGTAGTTGCTGATGGGATCGGCGGCACCCAGCAGGAAGCTGGCATAGCCGTATCCAGTGACGGAGGTATCAATGCTGGTCTTGCCCGTGACGAAGTTAGCCGTAGGGCCTTGCTTGTAAGCGAGGGGGAGAATGTTCGTCAGAGTAATCGGGTTGCCGTTGTTTAGCTCTTCAAACATCATGGCAAAACCGAAGGTAAAGGCGTGATTCCCCTTCAACCACTGCACATTGTCCACCAGGGAGTAGTCGTTCGGAATCGTCACCTGGGTGGCCTGGCCCGAAGTATTCGCGCCCCATTGTGCGGGGCCGGTCTTGGTTCCGTTACTGAACGTGGATGTACCAAACGTCACGTTCGGAAAGTCCAGGCCGCCCTGACCAGCCGGAACATTCGTGATCCCAAACGCACCGGGTGCATAGGCCGCGGTCGCGTTCGGGGCGAAGATCGGCATATAGAAGCGCGTGAAGCCGTACTTGAACTGATTGGTGAGGTGCGATGTGACGGTGTAGGCATCCTCCACGTCGTATACCTTGGGCACGATAAGGGGCAGATCGCCGGTCTGATAGGGCGTGTCCTGGTAGAAGTTCGAGTAGTTGGTGGCGTACTGGTCGTGGCCCATGGCGCCGACGGTGGAGATGCGGTTCCGCGGGCTGATGTCATAGTCAAAGCGCCAGTCCCAGTTGTAGTTGTTCCTGCCGCTGGTGCCTGAGTTCACATAGTTGCCGCTGATGACCGTGGGAATAATCGCGTTGGCATGAGCAGCGTTCGGAGATCCGGGATAGTTGGGCAGGTAGGACTGCAGTTTTTGCGAGATTGGCGAGAAGTCGGCAACCGGAATCACGTTGTAGGTCGGGATACCGTTCTTCATCCCCATGAACGGAGAGCGGCAGGCGCCGGTTCCACCGGGGCACGCTGCACCGGTGAGGTACGTGGTTGGATCGTAGAGAAAGGCCGGGTTGGTGCCGCCCGCGGAAGGATCGCCCACTGCGCCTGTAAGCCCGGTACTGGTAATCGCCGTTGTGCTTTGGTTCAGCTGAGTAAAGTCACCCTGCTCCTCCAGGGCTGTCGGAATAGTAGTGGTGGATATAGCCGCTGTGCGCCCATAAAACTTGTCGTAGGCGATAAAGAAGAAGACCTTCTTCCCAGTGTGCGGGATGTATCCGCCGCCAGCCGCGGAGAACTCATTGGTGTGATCGATGCTCTTCGGCGCGGGGCAGGTGGTCGGGTACGTCGCATGACAATCAAAGGGGTAGGAGGCCGAATTGACCGTAGCGTTTTTGGTCGCCATGTTGTAGGTATCGAAGAATGTGTTGCGCAAATAATCCGACACGGTGCCATGAAACTGCACGCCACCGGACTTCATGGTGATGTTCTCGGCGCCGGCGCCGGAATACTCCGCCGGAGGAATGCTGGTCACCAACTGGAAGGAATCCACCGCGTCCACGTCTACGTTGAGGGCAACCGTACGATTGTCGCCCTGCTGGTTGAGCGTTTCTGTAGAGACGCCGTCCAGATATAGAGCCGCCTGATGGCCCGGCGTCCCACTCAGGGAGGGCAGGCGTCCATCGGTACCAGGTTGTGCTCCCTGAACCAGCAGAGCAAATGCGGTCGGGTCGCGCTCCTGCGTGGGCGAAAAGTTGAGCGGAAGAGCGGAGTAGGTCGAGTTCTCCATGACCGCGCCAACATTCGAGCTGTCTGTGTCCAACATGGGAGGCGCGGCGGTGACGGTGACCGACTGCGTCTCTGAGCCCACCGCCAAAACCGGATTGAAGGCCAGGGTATTCAAGCCCTGCACTTCCAGGTTGTCCTGGACCAGGACCTCAAACCCCTTCGCCTCGATCTTTACTGTGTAGATTCCCAGGGGAAGCGGGGAGATGGAATAGAAGCCAGAGGAGGATGAGGAACGCACTGCGGTGATGTGGGTGGTCACGCTGGTCGCTGTCACGGTCGCGCCGGGGATAGCTGCGCCACTCTTATCCGTGATCGTGCCTTCGATGGTGCCTTCGCCTGAGACCTGAGCAGTCGCGACGCGTGCGCTGAGGAATAACGCCAAAAGCAGCAGCAAACTGCTGAGGAAACGTTGTCTTGGGGCCCGGGAGATTTGTGCAACAGTCATGGTGCCTCCTGAAATGGCTCAGAGCCTTGGTGAAAATTGGACAGATTCCAAAAATTGATTCGAACGGCACTATAGGTTCAGTAAACGATTACTGTCAATAGGAAAATAAATCCCAATCCAACAACCGTTCGGGTACCCTCGAGTCAGAACCTCCTGACAGCACAAAAAACCCTGGCAGAGCGGATAAACCGCTCAGCCAGGGCTGAAATCCTGCGCGAATCTGTTGTCTGGGTGTCTGGAGTCTTAGAAGCTGATCCTCCCGGAGAACTGGAAGTCGCGGGCGTCCGAGGAGGCACTGCCCAGCGTTCCGAAGGTGGCGCTGTTGATGCTCTGACCGATGCCTGTGGCCGAGCCGCCGCCGCCGCCGCCGAAGGTGACAGAGTTCAGCACATTCTGGCAGTCGATTCCAAGAATGAACTTCGCCTTCTCGGTGATGTCGAAGGTACGGCGGACACCCGCAGTGACGCGGGCATTGTTGGGGCCGCGGAGGCCATAAGCTCCACCACGGGGCGCATCACCGATCATGAGCGGGCCGGCGTTGCAGAAGGGACCAGTGCTGGTGCCGCACGGAGCTGCCGCACCAGCCGAATTAATGCCGTTACCCGGGGTGGTGTTAGCAACTTCGCCACTGATGTACTGGACGGAGCCGAGAGTCAGAGCGGTCACACCGTTGCCCCACTTGCCGTTCTGGCGGATGTTTCTGCCGGTGAAGTTGGGATTGAGGTCCGGCATGCAGGTTCCCTGGTTGGGGAGCGACGTCCCGGTGCAGGCCGACGACGTGATGAAGAGCGGCAGGCCCGCACTGTAGGTTGCGATGCCCGATACCTCCCATCCGCCGGCCAGAGCGCGAACGAGGAAGTGGTTGCCGCCGAGGGCTCCCTTGCCGAACGGCAGTTTGTAAACGCCGAAAGCAGCGAAGTTTTCCGGCAGATCGAGCGTGCTGAGTGAGCGGTCGATGCGATCCGCCGCCCACGCCTTGCCGCTGAGGATGGCTGAGGAGGGAATCGGATAACCGGTACGAATAGTACCTGCGTCGTCCAGCTCCTTGTCATAGGTGTAGTTCAGGTTGAACGTCAGGCCATGTGTAGGACGGATGGCGAGCGAGAACTCGAAGGCGTTCCACGAAGCGTTGGCCGAGTACGCGCCGAAGGTGTCTCCGGTGCTGGTGTACTGGGGCATCCACTTCAGGCTCTGGGCAATCGTGGCAAAGCCCGCTCCTGCAGTGGTCCCTGCCGCAGCCGTGAACCCGGCATAAGGAGCCGTGCAGCAACCAGGAAGGATCGCCTGTGCCAGCGCTATGTTGGCAGCCGTGGCCGGCTGCGTGAGCAGGCCCTTGCCATACTGGGGAGCCGCTACCGTACCGCCGGCACCGAGAGCGAGGTAGATTGGATTGACCTCGCCCGACTGCAGGCCGCGGATACCGCCTGCGCCGGAGACAAAGTGACTGACGCTACCGGCATAGTTCGCGGTGACGGTGATGTTGTTTGTAATGGAGCGCTGCATGCCGAAGTTCCAGTAGTAGAAGGTCGGTGTGCGGCTTCCAAGGTAAGGATCTGGGTAGTTCACGCCGGTCTTCGACTGCTGGAATACCCCATTGTTGAGGAAGTTTCCGACCAGGTTGTCATTCAACTGGGTCGCCGCTGAGGGAGCCGGAATGGCCGGAAGAACGTAGCCGGGGCCACCAAAGTTGGCGTTGTTCAACATCGCGTTGTAGCCGCTGTTGTTGAGATAGAACGTCGGATTGCCTGTTGGTCCGGCTGGATTGGCGGGGAAGGTCAGGGGATCGTTGAACCCAGTCTGGCCGGTGGCTGCCGCGCCGGCGCCACCGGTGGCACCGCCGTGCGAGTACAGAACGGCGAACCCGCCGCGGAAGACGGTCTTGGAGTCCACCGCATAGGCAAATCCCACCCGTGGCCCAAAGTTCTTCCAGTAGTTGTTTACCGGCGAGCGGCAACCGCAACTGGCACCCGCCCCACCATAGTTGCCGGCGAACTGGAAGGAGCCCGGGTTGCCGGTGTAGGGGTTGGTCAGCGTGGGATTGAGGAACGACCAGCGATCCAGAGTCTCGCGGAAGCTGGGGATGTAATCCCACCGCAGGCCGAGATTGACCGTCAGCTTGGAGTTGACCTTGAAGTCGTCCTGAAAGTACGGAGCGATGGGATGATAGCGATCTCCTATATCGGAGAACGGCTGTAGCGTGACCCCGGTGCTGTTGATGGCGCCGAGCAGGAAGCTGGCATAGGAGAAGCCGGTGGTGGCGGTGACGTAAGAGGTTCCACTCTCCTGCGCCGTTTCGTTCTGACTGTAGGCGTAGGTGATGGGGTTGGAGTAGCTGTTGAAGGTACTGACATTCGCCATGATGTCCTGCAGCTGGATGCCGAAGTGGATGGAGTGGCGTCCAAGCACCCAATCGACGTTGTCATCAATGTCGAAGGTATGGCTGACGGTCTTGGACGTGATGTCGGGTTGAGACCACGCGGTTCCGGCGTTGGTACCGGCAAAGGTGACTCCCGGAAATTCGTCGGAGCCCTGCCCGGTGGGCAGTCCGGTGATTCCGGCCGCCGTCGCTTCATAGGTTGGATTGCCCTCGGTGTTGTTCTGCGTCGGAGGCCCGCCGAAGTACTGATAACCGGCGACGAACTGATTGACCATGTGCGACGAGATCTGGAACGTGTCCTCGATATCAAAGAAGTTGCCGGCCACGGTGGAGAGCGTCGCTGCCAAATACGGCGGCGGCAGGTTGGCGCTGCCGGAGGTGTAAGGAACGGCGTGACGGCGGCCATCGGTAGCGACAAAGGAGAGCCGGTTCCGCGGGGAGATGTCATAGTCGATGCGACCGCCCCAGATGAGGTTGCGGTAGCCGCTTGGAATGCCGCCAATGTAGTTGTTGGTCAGGTTGGTATTCGCCAGCGGCGGCAAAAACTTCTGCAGGTACTGCGAGATGTGGGAGATCTCTGTCGAGGGAATGACGTTGGCGGTTGGTATGCCGTTCTTCATCCCCATTACCTGACTGCGTGTGCAGGTAGTGGGAGTGGGGCAGTTCAGAGTCGTCGGGTCGTAGATGTTGTAACCAACCCCGGTGAAGTCGCCGGTCTGCATCGCAGCCGTGGGCAGCGTATCAAAGCCGTAAGACGGAGCGGAGTTGGAGACGACCTTGTCTACAGTGGCCTGGAAGAAGAGCTTGTCCTTGCCGTTGAACAGGTGGGGGATGATGATGGGACCGCCGATGCTGATACTGAGCTCGTTCTCATGGTCCGCGGGTTTGGAGATGTGGCCGTAGGAGTTAGGGACGGCGTTCTGGAAGCCTTTGACGCCGGCGGCGTTGGTGATGGTGGCCCAGGGAGCGGAGAAGCCCCAGGCGTCGAAGAGGGTGTTACGGATGAAGTCGGCGGCCGTGCCGTGGTACTGGTTGCCGCCCGACTTGATGGTGTAGTTCTCCAGCCCCGCGCCCTGGTACTCGGCGGAGAAGCCGCTGGTGACCACCTGGATCTGGGTGATGGCCTCGAGTGGAATGACGTTGAAGACCGGGCGGTTGTCACCCTGCTGGGTGATGGTAGTGAGCGGCATGCCGTCCACATAAACCTCACCGAGCCGGGTCTCTGTTCCGCCAATGACCGACGTGCGGCTGCCGACCTGCGCGCCGGGGAGCAGGTTGGAGAACTGGGTGATATCGCGCTGCTGATTGCCGGCGACCAGGAGGGGAAGCTCCATGTACTCAGAGCCCTGAATCGTTCCGCCGAGCGTGGCGTTGGTGGTCTCAAGTGACGGCGGTTGTTCCGTCACAGTTACGGTCTCGCCCTGAGAGCCAACCTTGAGTACAACATTCAGGCCGGTCATATGCAGCGCGATGATGTCCATCTTGTCCTGCACGAACTTCTCAAAGCCCGGCGCGGTAACAGTGATGGTGTAGGTGCCGGGGATCAGCGGCTCAATGTCATAGAGCCCTGCCGAGGACGTGGGACGAGAGGTCTGTACACCGCTATCGAGGTCGGTCGCCGTGACAGTCGCCTTCGGGATCGCCGCTCCAGTGGAGTCGGTAACGAGTCCCTGGATAGCGCCTTCTCCGCCCGTCTGCGCCATCGCTTCCCGTGCAGCGAAGAGGACGAGGAAGAGAAAAAGAGCGGGGTAGACAGGACTCAGCTTCAGCCCCCGGTGAAAACGTGCAACATTCATGATGCCTCCAAAAAGAACTGCAGGTCTGGCTAGAAAACGAAGAAGTCTTACTGATTCATTCGGTAGGCAATATAGGTGTGCCCAAGTACAACTGTCAATAGGAAAACAAATTCCAATTGATTCACCTAAGAAAACGCTTTCTCGTTCACCAATAGACGGCGGCCAAGCACGTTATTTCACTTGAGAAAACGCTTACTCGGGCGCCCCCCTAAGTTGTCTTTTCTCTTGGCGATGCGCGAGGCGCTCCTCATCTCTCCGATGACGCCATTAGGCTAATTTCTGCGCATCGGCGAGATAATACGACTTGGGATGAAGTGGACCGTAAGGACACGAATTGGTCACCTCCAGGGAGGTTAGGAGTCAAAATGCCCAACAAAATTGAAGTGGTAAAGTCTCAGGACGACGGGATGTTAGCCCCTGAGCCGGGTCTGCGCCGGCAGGTGCTGTCTTACAGCCAAAGCATGATGCTGGTGCGGCACCGCATGGTGAAGGGATGGGTGGGAGTGAAGCACAGCCATCCCCACGAGCAGATGGTGTACATCGTGAGCGGACGAATCGTCTTTGAGCACCCCGGCGGGCGCTTCGAGGTCGGTCCAGGCGACAGTTTCATCGTTCCCGGCGATGTCACCCACCAGGCGTGGGCGCTGGAGGACTCCGAGGTACTGGACATCTTCACGCCCTGCCGCGAGGACTATGCGCTGAAGGCCTGAATCTTCAGCCGGTCTTCCGATGTGCGCGGCGCGGAACTCTGGACAATGGTTCCGCGGCCCGATAGTCTGGGCACTCGAACCCGGTGCAGCGACCGTACGAACGGGCCTCTGCAGGTGCAATTTTGACATTGACTCTGGCTGACTTTGCGTGGAAGAACGTCTGGCGAAGGCGGCTGCGGACCGGCCTGACGCTGTGCGGCATTGGAATGGGGATCGGCGCGTTCGTCACGCTGGTGGGGTTCTCGCGGTCGTTCGAGGTGGGCTGGGAGAAGCTCTATGAGATCGCCGGCACGGACATTGCGGTGATCCAGAAGACGTTCATGAACTCAAGCGTGGACCAGAGCGCCGGAGCGACGCTGAACGCGCTGCCAGAGATCGAAACCGCCGAGCCGATGGTGGTGAACATGATGGACATCACGCCGGAGATCAATGCGCTGGTCTACGGCTGGCCGGACGACGCCTACGAGTTCGCGCCGTTGAAGATCCAGCAGGGACGCCGCTTCCAGGACGACGCCGCGGAGGTGATGCTGGGCGACCTGCTCTCCGAAAGCCTGGGCAAGAAGGCGGGCGACACGCTCGACCTGCAGGGTACGACCTTCCAAATTGTGGGGGTATTCCATGGCGGCTCGGCGCTGGAGGCAGGCGCGGTGATTATGCCGCTGGGGCAGATGCAGCGGCTCTCCGGCATGGACGGCAAGGTGACGGCGTTCCACGTGCGGCTGAAGCCGGCGAAGCCCGGCGAGAGCGCCGAGGAGCACATGCACCGCGCGCAGGCAGCCATTGAGAAGGCGCTGCCCGGACTGAAGGCCGTTCCGGCGATGGAGCGGGCGAGCAACAACCAGTTGGTGGTCCTGGCCCATGCGGTGGCGTGGGGGACGTCTGCGATTGCGCTGCTGGTGGCGGCGCTGGGCATCGCGAACACCATGGCGATGTCCGTCTTTGAACGCACCCGGGAGATCGGTGTGCTGCGCGCGCTCGGCTGGCGCCGGCGGCGCGTGATGCTGCTGATCCTGATGGAAGCGGCTGGGCTCGGGCTGGTGGGCGGACTGGTGGGGCTGCTCGTAGGCTGGGGCGGGTTGCAGGTGCTGGCGGCGATTCCGCAGACTGCCGGGATCGTCTCGGGGGCTTCGGGGATTGCGTGGGGCACGATGGTCGAGGCGCTGGGGATCTCTATCCTGGTGGGAGTCGTCGCGGGGATTGCGCCTGCGTACCGCGGCGCGCGGCTGTCTCCGGTGGAGGCGATGCGCCATGAGTGAGATGCTGCTGGACGTGCGGCAGGCCCGCAAGCGATATGAGGATGGACAGATCCAGGCGCTGGATGGCGTGGACCTGACGATCGCCGCGGGCGAGTTCATCACCATCAGTGGGCCGAGCGGCAGCGGCAAGTCTACGCTGCTGCACCTGCTGGGCGGACTGGATACGCCGACCTCCGGCGACGTGCTGTTTCGCGGCCGGAACATCGGCACGGAGATCGACCTGGACTCCTACCGCGCGACCCACGTCGGCTTTATCTTCCAGGCGTTCTACCTGCTGCCGTCGCTGACTGCGATGGAGAATGTGCAGGTGCCGTGGCTGGGCGGAGGCGATGCTCCGCGCGGCCGCGAAGAGACGGCGCGCGATCTGCTCTGCGAGCTGGGGCTGGAGCAGCGGCTGCGGCAGTATCCTTCGCAACTCTCCGCGGGCGAGCGGCAGCGCGTGGCGATCGCCCGCAGCCTCGCTAACCATCCGGACATCCTGCTGGCCGACGAACCCACCGGCAACCTGGACAGCGCCAACACCGCAAAGATCATGGAGATACTAAAGGGCATCCAACAGAGGCGTGGCATGACCTTGATCATCGTCACGCACGAGGACGAGATTGCGAACTCCGCGCCGCGGCACATCCGCATGCGCGATGGAAGGATTTTATGAGAGCAGTAGTCACATTGGCAGCAGTGAGTCTTTTGGCGTCGGCATTGCACGCGCAAGGCGTGACTGCGGTCGTCGCGGCGCAGCAGCAGCGCGTCGAGAGCACCGATGCACGCGTGAGCGGGCGGCTGGTGATGGTGGACGGCAGCGGCAAGCGCGTAAGTTATAAGTGCTCGATCAAGGAGCATGGGTTTCCCGACGGCCTGCGGCTGTTTGAAGAGGTGGATGCACCTGTCCCCGTGCGCGTGCAGGTTCGCCTGGAGCACAGCGGACGCGTGACGGCTCGGGTGGCGCACAAGAGCGCCGACGGCAAGTGGCTGCCCGGCGACTACGCTACCGCGAACCCCAGCGATGCGCTGCTCGGCACCGGCTTCTCGCTTGAAGACCTGGTGGAAAACCAGTTCTTCTGGAAAGAGCAGAAGCTCGCAGGCAAGCAGCCCTGCGGATCGCGGACGTGCGATGTGTTGCAGAGTACCCCTGGAAGCCTCGACCACAGCCAATATTCGACCGTTGTCTCCAGCACCGATGAGAAGACCAAGGCTGTGCTGCACGTTGTGAAGACGGAGCGCGGCGGCGTAACGAAAGACATCACCTACTTCGACCTGCACCAGTCACACGGTGTGTACGCAGCGACGCAGATTGAAGTGAAGGTCACCGGCAAGCCGGGGTCGACGCTGTTCATCATCGACCGCGGAACCGCCAAGGCTGGACTGACGCGCGCGGACTTCGATCTTGCATCGCCCACGCTGGAAGGTCAGGATCCAAAGACCGGGGACAATTGAATGCGCTGGCTGCTCGGGCTGTTCATCTTCGCGTTTCTGTTGCTGGCGGCCGGAATCTTGTATCAATATGCCGGAGGGCTGCGGGATCGCCGGCGGTTCCTCCACCGCGGTCGCCGGGTGAAGATCGCCAACGGTCAGTGGCTCTATCTGTGCGAGCGCGGAACGGCCGGATCTACCATCGTCTTTGAGGCGGGCATCGGTGCGACCAGCCTGAACTGGCACCGGTTACAGGAAGACCTCGCGGGCGCAGCGCGGACCGTCACCTATGATCGCGGCGGCCTTGGATGGAGCAGTGCTGGCCGTTGGAGTCAGCGCACGCCCTCCAACGCCGCCCGCGAGCTGCACGAGATGCTGCAGGCGGCGCAGATTCGGCCGCCCTACCTGCTGGTGGGCCACTCCTTCGGCGGGCTGGTGGTGCGGCGGTTCGCGGCGGAGTATCCGGGTGAGGTAAGCGGCGTGGTCCTGGTGGACCCCATGCGCCCCGAAGAGTGGCCGCCGCTGAATGAGAACGCGAGGCCAGAGCTGAATCGCGGCATTCGGCTGCTGAGCATCGCGGTGCCGCTGGCGTGGATTGGGCTGGCTCGGCTGATTGCGACCAGCCTGCTGTGCCGCTCGGGAAGAATCGCGCGTACGGTCGGCCGCTCGGCTGGAGACGGCGGCGCGCACGTGCTCGGCCGTCTGACGACCGAGTTGAACAAGATGCCCCGCGAGTCCTGGCCGGTGGTCGCGGCGCACTGGTCCAACCCACACTTCTACCGCGGCATGGTCGCGCACCTGAAAGCCGTACCCGCCGCCGTACAGGAGATCCAGAGTGCTGCTCCTATCGAGCACGCGCCGGTAGTATTGCTCACGCAGCACTCGGCCAAGCCGCTCTCCGCCGACTCGCTGCGCCGCATTGGAGCGAAGACGCAGCAGATCATCGCGCACGGCAGCGGACACTGGATCCACCTGGATGAGCCGGATCTGGTGCGTAATGCCATTCTCGCCATGCTGGAGCAGGCCAACCTGCGCGCTGTGGCCTAGTCGAGGTTTAGCTGCTGCTGCCAGTGCTCGATCGCCGCGGTCTCCGATGCGGCAAAGGTCAGGTGACCGACCTTGCGCCCGGGACGCGGCAGCTTGCCGTAATCGTGACGCGCGAGCGTTGGAAAGCGCGCAGTCTCCGCAACGGGTGGCATCGTGCCGATGCAGTTCAGCAGGACGGTGGGGCGACTGGCGGTGCTGCCCAGTTCCCTGCCAAGGATGGCGAGCAGGTGGTTCGCGAACTGCGAGGTCTCTGCGCCTTCAATCGTCCAGTGGCCGGAGTTGTGCACGCGCGGCGCCATCTCATTGGCGAGCAGCGTGTCGCCCAGCACGAAGAACTCCACCGCGAGCACGCCGACATACTCCAGCCGCTCCAGCACATCGCGCAGATAACGCTCCGCCTGCGCCTGTAACGCGAGATTCGCGAAGGGCGCGTCCGACCGCCGTAGGATTCCATCGCGATGCACATTCTGAATCAGCGGATAAAAGACGATCTCGCCGCTGCGGCTTCGCGCCGCGAGCAGCGAGACCTCCGCGTCAAATTGCACCATGCCCTCCAGAATGCAAGGCACGCCGCCAACTTCGTTCCACGCCGCCGCCGCGTCTTCGCGGCGCAGGATGCGCGCCTGCCCTTTGCCGTCGTATCCCATGCGGCGCGTCTTGAGGATTGCGGGGAGTCCAGTCGCGGCCATCGCACTCTCGAGATCGCCGACGCTGTCCACCGGAGCATAAGGCGCCACGCCGATACCGCACTGCTGAAAGAAGCGCTTCTCCAGCAGGCGGTCCTGCGCTATAGCCACGGCGTTCGCGTTGGGATAGAGGTTCAGGCCACGCAACACCGCGGCGTCGATGTTCTCGCTCTCGAGCGTGACCAAATCGATCTGCTGCGCAAACGCAGCAACTTCCGCTGCGCTGTTGAGATCGACCTCGACGAGCGGAGCGATCTTTGCGGCGCAGTCTCCGGGGCTGCCCGCGCAGATAACGTCCGCACCGAGCTGCTGGCCGGCTTCAGCCAGCATCAGCGCCAGCTGGCCAGCACCGAGGACTCCGATTCGTGGTCGCCGACTCTGGCTCATACGCGCGGGTTCGGGTTCTTCAGCACGGTTCTGGTCTGCGTGCTGCGAAACTTTGCGAGCTTGCGCGCCAGTGGCGGATCTTCGAGCGCGAGGATGGACGCGGCGAAGAGCGCGGCGTTCTTCGCACCGGCCGGGCCGATGGCGAATGTGGCGACGGGGATTCCGGCTGGCATCTGCGCGATGGAAAGCAGCGAGTCCAGTCCCGCGAGCGCGCGGCTTTTGACCGGAACGCCCAGCACCGGCAGCGCCGTCTTGGCTGCGACCATTCCGGGCAGGTGTGCCGCGCCGCCAGCGCCGGCGATGATGACGCGCAGCCCGCGCACAGCGGCGGTCTCCGCGTACTTCATCATCTTGTCCGGGGTGCGGTGCGCGGAGACGACCTCCGCAGCGTAGCCGATGCCGAACTCGTCGAGCACCTTCGCGGCCTCTTCCATCGTGGGCCAGTCGGACCTCGAGCCCATGATGATGCCGACGACAGTTTTCTTGCGGATTGCCATTAAGCTTTCCATCCTTTAAGTACTTCCACGAATGCTGCCTGCTCCAACGTCTGCACGCGGGCCTTCAGCGTATCCGCAGTATCTCCCGGCAGCACCGGGCAGCGCTTCTGCAAAACGATGGGGCCGGCGTCCACGTCTTCAGTAACCTGGTGGATGGTACATCCGGTCTCTGACACGCCTGCGGCGAGCACCGCCTGATGCACGCTCCTATCCATCATGCCGCCGAAGGCCGGCAACAGCGACGGATGCACGTTCAACAGACGTCCGCGCCATGCATCAACGAACGCGGCGGAGACGATTCGCATATAACCGATCATCAGCACCAGTTGCGCGCCGGATTCCCGCAGCGCCTCAGCGACACGCGCGTCGTAGGCCTCGCGCGACAGACCGGAGGGATCGAGAAAGAGCGCAGGCACACCATAAGATCGAGCGCGATCGAGGATGGGCGCCGATGGGCGGTCGGAGATCACCAGCGCTAGATCGACCGTGAGCATACCGGCAGCAATCGCATCGAGGATGCCCTGCAGCGCGGTGCCGCGCGTGGACCCGAGAATCCCGACTCGCAGACTCATGACGGCCTCAGTGACTTCATATGTTGGACACGCTGCGCGATCAGGGCCGCGGTGCCGATGTCCTTGCGATGGAAGAACGGACCGGGAATCTGCGCGGCAGCCTTCTCACATGCCGCCTCCGCCTCCGCTAGCGTCGCGGCAGTTGCGACGACCGCAACGGTGCGTGAGCCGGTGGAGACCAACTCGCCCGCGCGCTGATCCACCGCGCCGAGATAGAGCGAGACACACTGCGGAAGCTCGGCCGGCAGACACACAGCGTCGCCGCTGCGCGGAGCGTCAGGATATCCTTCAGGCACGATGTACTTGCAGACGCTGGCCTCGGCAGCGAAGGTGACCGGGAGCGCATCGAGCGCCTGGTTGACGATGGCGCGGCAGATCGCGACGAAATCGGTCTCCAGCAGCGCGAGCAGATTCAGGCACTCGGGATCGCCGAAGCGCGCGTTGTACTCAATAAGCCGAACGCCGTCTGCTGTGGCCATGAACCCGCCGTAGAGGATGCCCTGGTACGGCGCACCGCAGTCGTCGGCAAGTGCGACCGCAACCATCTCGTTGATCGCCTCGGCCGCGGCGAGATCGCTGTCGGAGAGAAACGGAAGCTTGTGATCAGCATCCGTGTAGGTTCCCATGCCTCCAGTGTTGGGGCCCTTGTCGCCATCATAAGCGCGCTTGTGGTCCTGCACGGCGGGCATGTGCCGCAGCGTGACACCATCACAGAAGCTGAGCAGCGAAAACTCTTCCCCAACAAGCTTCTCTTCAATCACGAATGGGTGTCCGTTCGCGGCCAGCTCGCGGCAGAAGGTGACGCTGTCTGCGATCGAGTGAAGATGGTCACCGCAGACCTTCACGCCCTTGCCCCCGGCGAGGCCGTCGTCCTTGATGACGTGGCGACCTGAAAGCTTCGCCAGCACGGGCTCGATGCCGTCCACCGAAGTGAACCTGCGGAACCAGGGGTTGCCGGGAATCTTGTGGCGTGCGAGAAGCTCGCGCGCGAATCCCTTGCTGGACTCAATCTGCGCGAGCTGTTGCGTGGGACCGACGACAGAAATGTTGATCGCCAGCAACGCATCGGTTACGCCTGCGGCCAGCGGCGCCTCCGGCCCGAGGATGGCCAGCGTGGGCGAGTGTGCTGCGGCGAACGCGGTGATAGCAGTTATGTCCGTAACGCTGCCCACCACGTAGTCGCGGCACAGCGCTTGGATGCCCGGATTACGCGCGCTGCCGAAGCACAGCAGCAGTGGCCGCTGCGGCGAGCGCGCCAACGCGGCCGCGATGGCATGCTCGCGTGCCCCGGAACCGACGATAAGGATAGTCTCGCTCATGTGCGCAGGCTCTCCATCACCGTGGCTTCGAGCGGGCGCAGGTCGGGCGTAAAGTCTGTGCCCGTGATCTTCTCGAAGAGTTGAATGTAGCGCGACGCAAGCTCCGCGATGAGCTCGTCGGGCGGAGTGGGCAGCACCGCATCCTTGTAGGGGTCACAGCGCTCGCGGAACCAGAGGCGGAAGAACTCCTTGTCAATCATGTCCGGCTCCTTCGCGGCGGCGAGGCGCGACGCGTAGCTCTCCGCGAGCCAGTAGCGGCTGGAGTCCGGCGTGTGAACCTCATCGATCAACAGTATCTCGCCATCAGCGGCGACTCCGAACTCGTACTTGGTATCGACGAGGATGAGTCCGCGCTTGGCGGCTTCCTGTCGTCCGAAGGCGAAGAGTGCGAGCGCGTGCTGCGACGCGAACTCCCACTGCGCGGCGGTCAGCCACCCCTCGGCGACGATCTCCGCCGGCGTGATAGGCCGGTCGTGCTTGGTCTCCTTGGTGGTGGGCGTGATGAGCGGGTACGGCAGCGGCTCGTTCTTCTTCATCCCGGCGGGCAGCGTAAGACCGCCAAACTCACGCGCGCCGGCGGCATACTGCGTCCAGATGGAGGTGC